>OBEQ010918462.1_pt1 | contig 24517 bp, 26 predicted proteins | sample 1670901 | NCBI WGS metagenome assembly OBEQ01 (sample SAMEA104232315, study PRJEB22302) | groundwater metagenome | biome: forest; feature: aquifer; material: groundwater | place: USA | collected 2011-08-07 | depth 5.4 m | reverse complement strand
CGCAGTTACGGTAACAGAAACACCCGCTACTCCGGCTACTCCGGCTACACCGGCAGTTCCAGCAACTTCTGTAACACCATCTACTCCAGCCGTGCCAGCTGCTCCTGCAACTCCTGCCACTCCAACTCAACCGACTCCTCAAGGTGTAGCACTTGGTTTCAAATTTATTAGACCAGTAGCTTTGGGCTTGAAAAATAATGATGTTCGCAATCTTCAGACCGCGCTTAAGACCGATTCGTCAATTTATCCGGAGGGGTTGGTTACCGGATACTTCGGTCCAATGACCTTAAAAGCTGTTAAAAAATTCCAAGAAAAATATGGTATTGCTAAGAAAGGCGATGCTGGCTATGGCAATGTTGGACCAAAAACCAGAGCTAAGCTGAATGAGCTTTACGGGAACAAGTAATATCTGATATTTAACAATAAAACCCCGCGCTTGCGCGCGGGGTTTTATTGTTATAAAATGGCAAAAATCGGTTTTTTGAAAATTAAACGGAGAAGGGGACTATGGCTAAGGAGCTGAAGATAGGGATTATTGGAGTGGGAATTTTAGGAAGTGCTGTAAAATCATATTTTGAAGATGAGGGCTACGAAGTTTTTTGCTATGATAAGTTCAATAGTATTGGCTCTATAGAAGAATTAAACAAGGCTCACTTGATTTTTATATGCGTTCCGACACCTCGCAAAGCCGATAATTCTTGCGATATTTCCATCGTTGATGAAGTTATCGGTTATATAACCGGCATTAATAAAATTGTAGTGATCAAGTCAACCGTTCCACCATTTACAACCGATAAGCTGCAGTCTAAGTTCAAACATCAACTGCTTTTTAATCCCGAATTCCTGACCGAAAAGCGGGCTCATGTTGATTTCCGTTCGCCAAAAATTCAACTTGTTGGTTATACAACGCGAAGCAAATTTTGGGCGGATGGGGTTTTAAGAATTCTTCCAGCGGCTCGTTTCAATAAAGTATTACCGGCTACTGTTGCCGAAATGTTTAAGTATGTAAGAAACTGCCACTTAGCGGTAAAAAATGTATTTTTTAACCAGATTTACGATCTCTGCCAGAAAACCGGCATTGATTACGGCTTTATAAAAGAAATTGCCGAAAACGATCCTTGGATAGGCCGGGAACATCTTGATCCTGTCATGGACGGTTACCGCGGTTTTAACGGAAAATGTTTGCCGAAGGATACGGAAGCTTTTCTTGAATGGGCCGATGATTGGTTTGTTGATTTGAGTGTTTTAAGGACTGCTGTGGAGTTTAATGCCGCGCTTCTTGCTTATCAAAAAATAAAGAAAGACAGCTAACCCGCATTTGCGCGGGTTTTTTATTTATGATAAAATGGATAAAAAATTAATATTTAAAATTATTTAATATGGATGAACAAACAAACAAATTTTTAATACCCGGAGCCATAGTTTTAGCCGCCGTTGTCATTGCCGTTGCCGTTATTTATTCAGTAAACGGGCCATCTGCCGGAAATAAAAAAGATAATTCCAAAACAGCAGCTCTCGGCGTTTTACCGGCAGTCTCTTCAACCGACTTTGTTCTGGGGGATCAAAACGCTCCGGTTACAATGATTGAATATGGCGATTTTCAGTGCCCATTCTGCGGCAAATTTTTTAAAGAAACCGAACCGACGCTACGAGAAAAATACGTTAAAACCGGCAAGGTTAAATTTATTTACCGCGACTTCGCTTTTTTAGGGCCGGAATCCACTTGGGCGGCTAACGCGGCGAAGTGTGCCGGCGAACAGGGAAAATTTTGGCAGTACCATGATTACCTTTTCAATAGTCAAAGAGGCGAGAATCAAGGCGCTTTCAGTAAAGATAATTTAAAAGGTTTTGCCAAGGTGGTGGGCTTAGACATTGCAAAATTCAATATTTGCCTTGATTCGGACAAATATAATGATGCGATTAGCAAAGAAACAAAATCCGGAGGCGAAGCGGGGGTCACTGGCACACCGGCTAACTTTATAAACGGAGTGCTTTATGCCGGCGCTTTACCCACGAATAATTTCTTTCAGATTATTGACACCGAATTAAGCAAATTAGGCAAATAATATGGCAACAGTGACAATCTATACAACTCCGACTTGCGTTTACTGTAAAATGACTAAAGAGTTTTTTAAGGAGCACAACATTGATTACGAAGAAAAAGATGTTTCGGTTGATGAGCAGGCGCGTAATGAAATGGTGGAAAAATCCGGACAGCTTGGCGTCCCGGTAATTGATATTGACGGAAAAATTACCGTTGGTTTTGACGAGCATGGACTTTCCGAACTTTTAAAACTATAAGCTATGATTTATGATCTGATTATAGTGGGCGGTGGGCCAGCTGGAACAGCGGCCGGTGTTTATGCAGGAAGAAAAAAACTCAAAACTCTTCTTATTGCAGAAGAATTTGGCGGACAATCTCTTGTTTCTGATGGTATTGAGAATTGGATCGGCACGAGGAAAATAACCGGTTTTGAACTGGCAAAAATGCTGGAAGAACACGTGAGAGTTTACGGGGAAGTGGAAATTAAAATGCCGGAAAAAGTCGTTTCTGTAAAAAAAATAGCCCTTGGCTGGGAAGTCGCGACCGACAAAGACGATGTTTATCAATCAAAAACTCTTATTATCGCTTCTGGAGGTAAAAGGCGTCGTTTGGGAATACCCGGTGAAGATAAATTTGATGGCAAGGGCGTATCTTACTGCTCAACTTGCGACGCGCCGATTTTTTCGGGTAAAACCGTGGCGGTAATCGGCGGGGGAAACGCCGGCCTTGAAGCGACGATTGATCTTTTTCCTTATGCTTCAAAAATTTATCTTATAAATCGCAAACAGGATTTAGTAGGCGATCCTTCAACTCAAGAGGAAGTTAAAAAATCTTCCAAAGTCACGATAATAAGTAATGCCGAGAGTCAAGAAATTTTAGGAGATAAGTTCGTTTCCTCGCTTAAATATTTGGATAAACAGGATAATCAAATTAAAGAACTTGCGGTGGAAGGCGTTTTTGTTGAAATAGGTTCTGTCCCGAATTCGGAATTTATGGGTGGGCTAGTAGAAATGAACAGCGGCGGCGAAATAATTGTTGATCATAAAACCGGAAAAACTTCTCATGATGAAATTTTTGCCGCCGGCGATGTTACGGATGAAATTTACAAACAAAACAATATTTCGGCAGGCGATGGCGTTGCCGCCGCCCTGTCAGCTTACAATTATTTATTGAATATTAAAAAGCAAAGTCCAGTCTATGAAAAATGAAGATAGAATATGATCGGATTCATCTTAAACATTCCTTATACTTTATTGGGTTTGCTGGCGGGTATTTTCTCTTTACCTAGAACAGTACTATGGAAAACAAGGCCTTATGCCGTGATTCTTAACGTTAAAAGTTTTTGGTGGGCGATAGGATATATAAGAGGCGCTAGGGCGATGGCTATTGGGCATACAGTATTGCTAAGTCCTAAAATTGAAAATAAAGATTTAGAGCATGAATTAGTTCATGTCCAACAGTGTCAACAAACACCTTTAATTCAGCCTTTTTTATATTTAATAGAAGTTTTCAAAAATGGCGCTTCGCCAAGAAATAAATATGAAGCAGAAGCCTATCAGATAGCTGGGAATGTGTATAAAGACATATGATTTATATTAGACTTGAAAAAAACAAAAAATCTATCCGTAGTAGGATAGGTTTTTTGGTGTGGACCCGACGGGACTTGCACCCGTTTCTCTGAGTGGTAACAGCAGAATGTTACTATATACACCACGAGCCCAGGGTCCACGATTAGAGAGTAAAATAGAAAAAGCCCTTTTACAAGGACTTTTTCTATACCACTCAGAGTTGCTCGTAGTTTTACGAACATCCTGTTGTTACCCTTATTATACTCCTTTATGAAAACAACTGTCAATAGCGGCCCCCTGTGTATAAATAGTCATAGGACAATAGTGTTTTGACTTTTGTCTGTAACCGCTTATAATATAAATTATAAATATGAATAAAAAAACTCGTATTGCAATAAATGGTTTTGGGCGCATTGGAAGAATATTTTTTCGTTATGCTTTCGGTCATCCTGATTTAGAAATTGTCGCTATAAACGACATTGGAACTGTTGAAAATTTAGCGTATCTATTAAAATATGACACGGTATACGGCCGTTATGAAAAGCCGGTTGAAGTAATGGGTGACAAGCTTGTAGTGGATGGAAAAGAAATTTTAGTTATTAAACAAGAAAATCCTGCTCTTTTGCCGTGGAAAAATTTAGATATTGATATTGTCGTTGAATCAACCGGCGTTTTTGAATCACACGAAGCGTCCGCTCCCCATCTTTCAGCCGGCGCTAAAAGAGTAGTCATTACTGCGCCGGCAAAAGACGATATTACGCCGACGGCAACACCCAATGTCGGCGAAGAATTTTTAAAAAACGATAAAATAACTTCCAATGCTTCCTGCACTACCAACGCGGCCACTCCGGTAATGGCGGTAATGTCGGCTAATCCTGGTGTTAAAAAAGCCGTTTTAAACACTGTTCACGCTTATACGGCTTCTCAAGGATTGGTTGATGGTCCCGATAAAAAAGGCGATTTCAGAAGAGCGCGGGCCGCAGGACAAAACATTGTTCCTTCAACTACCGGCGCGGCGATTGCGGCAACCAGGGCCATGCCTTCGCTTGCCGGAAAATTTGACGGAATTTCTTTAAGAGTACCAGTTGTTTGCGGTTCTATAATGGATTTTACTTTTGTTGCGAATCGGCCCACATCGATGGAAGAAATAAATGATATTTTTATAAAATCAGCTCAGGAAAAACAATGGCAGGGAATTTTAAGCGTTTCAGAAGAACCGCTCGTCTCAAGCGATATAATTCGCAATCCTCATGGCGCTATAATTGATTTGGCGATGACAAAAGTTATTGACGGCGACCTCGTAAAAGTTCTAGCTTGGTACGACAATGAATGGGGCTACGCATCAACTTTGCTGAAACATGTTTTGGCAGTATCTCTGTTACTATGATTAAAAAGAAAGTCATAATTATTATTTTGGTTTTCGCAGCGCTCGTTGCCACAGGTTTTTATTTCGGCTACCGGAAAAATTATTTTTCTCGTAATCCGGGAGAGAAAAAACTTCCTCCGACCGAAATAAAATCACCCATTTTAAAAAATGACGGAATAATAAACGGTTTTAAACTTTATAAAAATTCGGAATTTGGATTTGAAATCCAGTATCCAGTTTCTTGGACGGTCACCGAAGAAATTAACGAAAATGTCAGAGGCGAAATGGTTAAAGAATTTTTCTTTAAAAAACCAAACAGCGATTTGCGTTTTGCTATTCTGCCTCGCGACGGCTTAAGCTATGGAGTAGGAGCGACCGGTACTTCTACTCCCGTTTATATCGGTGGATCTCCGGGTATGCAGACTAAATATGTTCTTAAAGACGGCCGTCGCCTTTGGTTGCTTTTCCCACAAACAGGGCTTCTTAACTGGTTGGAAGATCTTGGCAGAATTGATGCTATGACAAGCGCCGAAGATCCAATAGGTGATTCTCGTATTTTTGAGCAAATGCTTAGTAGTTTTAAACTTGCAAGATGATTTATTTTGGTGCCGATCACAGAGGATATAAATTAAAAGAAGCTCTAAAAGTATATTTGAAAGAGTTGAATTTTAATTTTGATGACTTAGGCGCTTTGGAATTAAATCCAGAGGATGACTATCCGGATTATGCGATTCTAGTCGCCAAAAAAGTTGCCGAAGACCCAGAAAAAAATCGAGGTATTTTAATTTGCGGATCTGGCGTCGGTGTTGATGTTACAGCAAACAAATTTAAAGGCGTTCGCTCGGCGCTCATATTTAATACCGAACAAGCGCGAATGAGCCGCAACGACGATAATACTAATGTTTTGTCTTTCTCGGCCGATTTTACTGACGAAAACTTAGCAAAAGAAATTCTAAAAATCTGGCTGGAAACCCCTTTTTCGCGCTTGGAACGCCACGTCAGAAGAGTCGAAAAAATAAAGAAAATTGAATAGAAGCATGGAACGAGAATCGCCACACAATTTTGAGGATCAACAATCAGCCATTCGTCGCATTGTCGGCCTTTCTGAAAATGATGAGAAAGAAATACTAGGAAAAGCTAGAGAATTATTCGCGCAACAAGAATTAATTCCTTTTGAGCGAGAGAAAACAGAACGAGAGTTGCACATAATCAACGATGTACTTTACCAACTCCCAAAGTTTCTTGTGGAGTATGGAATTGAGTCTCTTCAATTGACTTCCAATCATATTCATATAGTAGACGAAACTTCTTTGACCCCTGGGCAGAAAAATACTCACGGCATTTTAGATGAAACTGGCGGATATTACATGGAGGACAGGCAAGGCGTTGTTGCCTTTTCCTCCAGCGATGATTTGATTTTTGCAGAACGGGTAGCTCATGAAGCCATTCACGCCAATAGTTTTTCTTCTTTTACTCGCGAAAAAAGCGGATATAAATTGCGGCGTATGGGTCTTACCATTCTCGATAATGAAGGTAGAAGATATTTCCACAATCTTAACGAGGGTTTAACTGAAGAACTAGTAAAACGATTTGATAAAAAATATTCTGAAGAAATTCCATCGTTATCAAAGGCGGTAGCAAGGCGCAAGGAGCTTATCGCTTCAATAAAATCCCGAAACCCAAAAGCGAATACGGACGAAATTAAATCGGTCATTACCGAACAAGAACCTGATGGTCAATGGAAAACGACTATATCAGAATATGTATATTCCAAAGAGCGGCGCGAGTTTTCAAAACTCACGCAGGATTTATATGAAAAGAATCGAGACCGATTCACCTCGCTCGAAGATGTTTCCCGATTGTTTATACAGGCGGCATTTACGGGACGGTTGCTGGAAATCGGTAAGTTAATTGAGGACACACTTGGAGAGGGATCACTCCGAAAATTTGGTGAGAAGACCGAATGGAAGAAAAAAGAAGTCCTTGTGAAGTCTCATGTTAAAAAGTTCAAATCCTAAACACAACGCTATATACTTTCTTTGAAATTTATTAAGTCGTTCTAAAATCTATTTTGCAAACTTTTTTAAAATCGCGAAATCTTTTTTTAGGATTTCTGCGCCAATTCCGTAAACTGCAACAGCGACGGCATCAAACAACATTCCAACATTCTTAAGAATATTGGAATGTTGTTTTTGTTATGGTATGCTAGGGTAATGAAAAATAAAATAAAAACAGCAAAACAACTAGAGAGACATTTCAAAGGCGTTGCTAATCACCGCCGCATTGAGATTTTAATATTGGTTGCCTCTAACGAGAGAATTGCCTTGGAAGATATTGCCGATAACTTAAACTGTAATATAAAAACCATTTCTGAACACACGCGGCGATTGGTGCAGGCTGGCCTGGTCAATAAAGAATATCGGGGCAGGCAAGTACTTCATACTTTATCGCCCTACGGCAAAACTTTTTATAGATTTCTAACAACATTCTCACATTCTTAAGAATATGAGAATGTCTTTAGAATTGCAAAATCTTTTTTGAGAATTTCTTTGTTGGTGCCGTAGACGGCAACCGCGGGGTGATAGAGGGGGATTATTTTAATTTCTCCGTAAGAATTTTGGGCGGAAAAAACTTTGCCGTGGATTTTGCTGATGGATTTAAGTTCTGATTCCAATCCGAATTTTTTCATTATGTAAGCCATGGAAAAACGGCCGAGTGTTGCAATAACTTCCGGCTGGATAATCTCAATCTGCTTATCTAAAAATGAGGCATAAAATTCAATTTCGTTTGGCAGAGGGTCACGGTTTTCCGGCGGCCGATCTTTGACAATATTAGTTACATAAACCTCTTTTCTGTCTATTCTGATAAATTCCAAAAGTTCATCTAAAACTCTTCCCGATGCGCCGCAAAACGGCCGGCCGGTTTCAGCTTCATTTTTTCCCGGCGCTTCTCCTATAAACATTATTTTTGCCGTATGGCTGCCCTCGCCGATTACCGGAAAATACTTATTTTTAACGCGGAAACTGTAAAGCGGCGAATCCTTGGCGCCGACAATTTCATCTTTTATTTTTTTCATTTGTTCGGTCCGATTTTCCATATTTATGTATTAATTATATACATTAGAACCTATTTATAAAAAATGCCAAACACTTTATGCTTGGCTTACAACTTTATCAAATTCTTCTCTAGCGATTTCAACAACAAGAACTATATATAATTTAATTATTTGGTCTAATTTCTCAAATTGTTCCTGCCATAGCTCTTCCGTACTTTTTGACAACCAGTACCTATCAAATCTTGGACTATTTGTTTGCACTACTCCAATACTACGCAATGCATAGAGATACTTTGAAAGTTCCGGTGACTTTGGATATGGGCCATCCCAGTCAAACCAAAGTTTTTCTAAGAAAGCTGGTTTTCCAGCAACTTCTTGCGGCTGTTTCAACCGGTAAAATAGGCAATGCCATAGTTCTTGTTTATTAAACGGCAGGGCAATGTCGTTTTTCTGTAATAAAAGAACTAAATATTTTACAAATTCTCCAAACGATAATTCCACTTTTGACCTCCTCATTGTATGCCATGTCTAAAACTATATTACTACTTACTAAAGTATAAATCAATCTTTATTTTATTGTATTGTATTGACTTTTTATTTGTATTTGGTATGATAACTATCAACTGAATAAATTACCTTCCCCCCAGCATTTCAAAACGGGGGCGTTTGGCTGTAGCTATATATGTCAAAATTTAAACTCGTATCAAAATTTAAACCGGCGGGCGATCAGCCCAAAGCCATTAAAGAAATTATTGCAAGCGTCAAAACGGGGAATCGTTATCAGACGCTTTTAGGCGTTACCGGAAGCGGTAAGACATTTATTATGGCAAATGTTATAGAAAAAATAGACAAGCCGGCTTTGGTTATCGCGCCCAATAAAACGCTGGCAGCCCAGCTTTATTCTGAATACAAAAATTTCTTTCCAAAAAATAAAGTCTGTTATTTCGTTTCTTATTACGATTATTATCAGCCAGAGGCATACATTCCCGTAACCGACACCTATATTGACAAGGAAGCGATGATAAATAAAGAAATTGACCGTCTGCGCCACTTTGCCACCAGTGCCCTTATGACGCGGCGCGACGTAGTTATTGTCGCTTCGGTTTCCTGTATCTATAACCTTGGCGTTCCTGAAACTTATTTTGGCTCAACTTTAAATCTTTCGATCGGACAACCGATTACCAGAGGCGATTTAATAAGGCAACTGGTAAGGATGAATTTTGAAAGGAACAATTTGGCATTAAAGCGAGGAGAGTTCAGGGTACGCGGCGATATTTTTGAAATTATGCCGGCTTCGGAAGAAATTGTTTACCGCATTGAAATACAAAACCAACTTGTTTCTTCCATAGCCATACAGGATATTTGGAGTAAAGAAGAAAGACATTTTTTGTCCCAAAAAGAAATAATTATTTTTCCGCCTAAACACTTTATTTCAACCGAACCAGAAAGAAAGCGGGCGGCCAAAGACATAAAAACGGAATTAAAAGAGCGTCTCGGTTATTTCAATAAAACCGGGCTTTTGCTTGAAGCCGAACGCCTAGAGAGGCGGACTAAATATGACTTGGAAATGATGAAGACGCTTGGCTATTGCCATGGCATTGAGAATTATTCGCGGGCACTATCTGGAAAATTACCAGGGGAAGCGCCTTCAACGCTTCTTGAATATTTTGGCAAACCAAATGATTTTTTGACCATTATTGACGAATCGCATATTGCCGTTCCCCAAATTAGAGGAATGTATGCAGGCGATCAAAGCCGGAAAAAAATTCTGGTCCAACATGGTTTCCGGTTGCCATCGGCGCTTGATAACCGTCCGTTAAATTTTGATGAATTTGAAAAAAGAACCGGCCAAATGGTTTTTACTTCGGCCACCCCCGGCGAATTTGAGATTAAAAATTCAAAAGAAGTGGTTGAAGCGATTATCAGGCCTACGGGGTTGGTTGATCCTGAAGTAGAAATAAGACCTGTTTTTAATAAAATAAAAAAAACCGGCCAGATCAATGATCTAATAAAAGAAATAGAAAAAAGAGTGGTTTTGAAAGAAAGGGTTTTAGCCCTAACTCTAACGAAGAAAATGAGCGAAGAGCTTACCGATTTTTTGATTGCAAAAAAAATTAAGGCCGAGTATCTTCATAGCGATATTAAAACTCTTGAACGCGCCAAAATTCTGACAAGTTTTAGAAAAGGCGAATTTGACGTTTTAGTAGGTATAAATCTTTTACGCGAAGGACTTGATTTGCCCGAAGTGTCCCTTGTGGCGATTTTAGACGCCGACAAAGAAGGATTTTTGCGCTCCGATGTTTCGCTTATCCAAACAATGGGCCGCGCGGCGCGCAATATTAACGGCAAAGTAATTTTATATGCCGATCGTTTAACAGGTTCTCTTAAAGAAGCGATAAGGCAAACTAATTATCGCAGGAATATTCAGCTGGATTACAATAAAAAACACGGCATAATTCCAAAAGGTATTATTAAAAGTATTGAAGATTTATTACCATCAGAAAATGAATGACAAAATAATTATAAAAGGAGCCAAGGTTCATAATTTAAAAAATATTGACCTTGAACTGCCAAAAAACAAATTAATAGTTTTTACGGGAGTTTCGGGAAGCGGTAAGTCGTCGCTAGCTTTTGACACTATTTTCGCCGAGGGCCAGAGACGGTATGTTGAATCTCTCTCTCCTTATGCGAGGCAGTTTTTAGGGCAGATGGATCCGCCCGACGTTGAAGAAATTTCTGGGCTTTCGCCGGCGATCGCCATTGATCAGAAAGGACATTCGCATAATCCGCGATCAACCGTGGCTACACTTACCGAAATTTACGATTATTTGAGAGTTTTATTCGCACGGCTGGGGAAACCATTTTGTCCGAAGTGCGGCGGCGAAATTAAAAAGCTTTCGTCCCAAGAGATGATTGATACTATTATTGATTTGGCTAATAAAAAACCAATTACCATATTGGCGCCAGCTGTTCGCGGACGGAAAGGAGAATATTACCAATTGCTTTATGATTTTCTTTCGGATGGTTTTTCAAAAGTAAGGATTGAGGGCAAATTCCACTCTCTTCATGAGCGGATAAATTTGTCTCGCTATAAAATCCACAATATTGATTTGGTGGTTGATAAAGTTTTACCAAATGATGTTTCCCGCCTTTCCGAAGCCGTTGATACAGCTCTGGAATACGGTGAGGGCCTGATTGGCGTCATTTTTGACGTCGGCCGAGAAACTCTTTTATTATCTTCAAAATGGTCCTGCCCCAAAGACGAATTTTCATTTGCTGAAATAGAACCGCGGCTTTTTTCTTTCAATAGTCCTTATGGCGCTTGCGAAAATTGCCATGGACTCGGACGCGAATTTATATATAGCGAAGAACCCTGCTCGGTTTGTAATGGGAAACGTCTTAAAAAAGAATCCTTGGCCGTAAGAATTAAAAATAAAAATATCGCCGAAGTGGCGGACTTAACTATTGATAAAGCCTACGAATTTTTTGTTGGACTTGAAGATAAGCTGAAAGCAAATGAAAAAGAAATTGCCAAGACGGTTTTAAAAGAAATTATTTCTCGTCTTGGTTTTTTACTTGAAGTTGGCCTCGATTACATTGCTTTAAGCCGCGAAGCCGGCAGTTTATCCGGCGGCGAGTCGCAAAGAATTCGCCTTGCTTCGCAAATCGGTTCAAAGCTTTCCGGAACATTATACGTTTTAGATGAACCGACTATCGGTCTTCACGAAAGAGACAATGAACGGCTTCTGAAAACCTTAAAAGATTTAAGGGATATGGGTAATACGGTTATTGTAGTGGAGCATGACGAAAAAACCATAAGAGAGTCTGACTTTTTTGTTGATTTAGGACCAGGGCCGGGGCGTCATGGCGGTGAAATTGTTGTAGCCGATGAAACAGCTAATTTGCTTAAAAAAAATTATAAAACCAATTCACTGACATTAAAATATTTGAAAGGTGAGGAAAAAATTGAAGTTCCGGAACTAAGGAGGATAAGCTCGCATGAAAAAATAAAAATAATCGGCGCGACGGCGAATAATCTGAAAAACATAAATGTTGATATTCCATTAAGACGACTCGTTTGCATCACAGGCGTTTCAGGAAGTGGAAAATCAACCTTGGTTTTTGATATATTAAAAAAAGGCACAAGAAGAGGAATTGATCACATAACTAAAGAAACTGAAGGTGTGGCGAAAGTTTTAGGTTTTGAATATCTAGACGGTGTTATAGAAGTTGACCAATCGCCAATCGGTCGAACGCCACGCTCAAATCCAGCGACTTATACGGGCGTATTTTCGCCTATCCGCGACCTGTTTGCCTCACTGCCTGAAGCAAAAGAAAGGGGATATGGAATTTCACGATTTTCATTTAATCGCCCCGGCGGTCGATGCGAGGCTTGTGAAGGAGCTGGCCATAAATTAATTGAAATGCATTTTTTGCCGCCGGTTTTGGTTACTTGTGATGTCTGTCGCGGAAAAAGATTTAACAATGAAACGCTTGAGGTAAAATACAAAGGAAAAAATATTTCTGGTGTTTTGGATATGACAGTTGAAGAAGCGTTAAAAATTTTTGAAGATATTTACATGATTGCCGACAAGCTTAAGGTTTTAAATCAAGTGGGTTTGGGATATATTAAGCTCGGACAATCGGCAACAACTCTTTCGGGAGGCGAGGCGCAAAGAATTAAGCTGGCAAAACACTTAGCTCGTCCTATGAATCGTCGCTCACTTTTTCTTTTAGATGAACCTACAACAGGACTTCATTTTGAAGATATTAAAATGCTTTTGAAAGTTTTGGATGAACTCATAAAAAGAGGCAATACGGTTGTAGTCATTGAACATAATTTGCACGTTATAAAATGCGCCGACTATGTTATTGATTTGGGGCCGGAAGGAGGGGATAAAGGAGGTAGGGTTGTCGCTTATGGAACGCCGGAAGAAGTGGCAAAAAACAAAAATTCTTACACCGGCCAGTATCTTAAAAAAGTTTTGTCGTAGTTGTGAAAATAACAAATAATTCATTAAAAATTTAATATCTTTATTTTCACGCTTTTCTCGTTCGCCCCAGCGAGGCGAACGAGAGGATTCGCCCTCGCTCTTGCTTCGCAAACCATGCCCGCTCGGGCTCATAACCCGCTTTGAAAACAAAGATATTAAATTTTATAAAAACCGGAAGAAAATAATTTATTTATTATTTCATTAAAAATTTATTAAAATTAAAGACCCGCCGATGTTCTGGCGGGTTAAAAGCGACGTTATTTTTCTGCATCACCAAGGCACTCTAATGAGGGTTATTATTCTTCGTCATCCTCATCTTTTTCTACGGCAGTAAATTCATGATCACACTTCGGACATTTGGCCTTTATACTTTTAGGACCAGACCTCGTTCCAAACATGAAAATTAGGCCCAAAAAAGCCCACAGGCTATGCGTAAGCCAGATCGCCAACACTACGAGGCCGATAATACCAAGATTAACAAAGGCAGATGCCCAAAAGGCAGAGTTATTCGTTCTTGCCATTATGAGCCTCCTTTCAAAGGAACTTAATTTTATTGATAATAAGTATAACGATTCTATATAAAAATGTCAAGATTAGAAAAAATAATTAAAAAATCAAAATCTTTTCCGAATAGTCCGGGGATTTATTGGTTTTCTAAAAAGGGGAAGAGAACTTATGTCGGTAAAGCGGCCTCACTAAGAAAACGGATTTCAAGTTATTTTAGGAGCAAAGATCCGCGTATCAAAATGATGGTAAATGGAGCCGATAATATTTATTTTAAAAAAACCAATAATGTTCTTGAAGCGGTTATTTTGGAAGCCAACGCTATTAAAAAATACTGGCCGAAATATAATGTTAAAGAAAAAGATAATCGCTCATTCGTTTATCTTGTTATTCCAAAAGCAGATTTTCCGAAGCCGTTTATCGCCAGAGGCCGCGAAGTGGAAAAATACGCCGCCCTAAGCAATATTTTTGGACCCTATCAAGGGTTTAGGATTTTAAAAACTGCATTGAGGCTAGTTAGAAAAATTTTTCCTTACAGTGTCTGTAAACCTAATCAGGGACATCCTTGTTTTGATTATCAAATCGGATTGTGCCCGGGAGTTTGTGTTAGCGCTGTAACTAAAGTCGAGTATAAAAAAATAATTAAAAACCTCTTTTTATTTTTCAAGGGTGAACACAAGCGATTATTCAAAAAACTCAAAAAAGAAAATCCAGAGAAGATTTTTGCTTTGAAACACATTCAAGACATAGCTTTAATCACGCGAAACAATTTTTTTAATTTAGCACAGCAGCGAATAGAGGGTTATGATATTTCCCATTTTGGGGGACACGAACCTGTTGGAGCGATGGTGGTATTTTCAGGCGGCAAGGCCGATAATAGAGAGTATCGTCTTTTCAAAATAAAAAGTGTTAAAAACAGTTTTGACGATTTAGCAATGCTTGCTGAAATCTTAAGGCGACGCTTCAATCACCGAGAATGGCCGATGCCCGATATTGTTTTGATTGACGGTGGTAGAAACCAAGTTGTCAGGGCGAAAAAAATTATGGAGGAACGAAATATTTTTGTTCCGATTGTGGGAATTGCTAAAACTCTGGGACACAGCGGACGCGCTTATAGCGGCGATAAGTTGTTTTTTGCTAACGTAAAGCCTTCCGTTAAAAAATTATTGATTTCTTCTAAAATAATCCTCCAACAAGTCCGAAACGAAGCGCATCGATTCGCAATTTCTTTTCAAAAAAAGTTGAGAAAAATTAGCTAGAGGTATTATAATTAGAAACAAGAGATAAGTAACAAGAAACTGTCGCTAAATTTATGATGAAATCTATAACTGAATTAGGGAAAGCAGAACTTTATGGAAAAAAAGTCCTACTTCGGGTTGATTTTAATGTTCCGGTCGCGGATGGAAAGATATTAGAATTTTATCGCATTAGCGCCGTTAAAGAAACGCTTGATTATCTTTCAAGTCACGGTGCTATAATTACGTTTTTAAGCCATATTACCGCTCTAGAAAGTTTTGAGTCGCTGTTAGAGCAAATAAAAACGATACTCCAAACTGGAAATTTTTCTCTATATGAGAACGTTAGGAAATATAAAGGCGAAGAAGATAATAATGAAGAGTTTGCCAAAGAATTAGCTAAGCCCTTTGATATATATGTTAATGACGCTTTTTCAGTTTCTCATAGAAAACATGCCTCGGTTGTTGCCATTACCAGGTTTTTACCTTCTTACGCCGGCTTTTTGCTTGTAAAAGAAATTGAAAATCTAAGTAAAGCCATAAAATCGCCAAAAGAAGGCAAAACCTTAATTTTAGGCGGAGCAAAAATTGATACCAAATTTCCAGTAATAAAAAACTTTATAGATAAAGCCGAAAATATTTTAGTAGGCGGTGCCATTGCCAATGTTTTTTTGAAAGCCAAGGGCGTTGATATAAATAAATCTTTAACCGACGATAATTTTTTAGAAGATGCGCTTGATCTTCTGAAAGAAGAAAACCTTATTATTCCTGATGACTATATTGTTTCAAATGATATGATTTTGGACATTGGCAAAAAGACCGTTGATAAATTCACTGAAATAATTAGCGGATCAAAAATGATAATTTGGAATGGTCCATTAGGTAAGGCGGAAGTTCCCGAATTTGCCCGTAGCAGCCAAAGAGTTGCACAAGCTATTGTAGATTCCCGTATCTTCTCCATTTCGGGCGGTGGAGATACTATCGCCTTTCTTGAAAAAGAAGGACTGATTGATAAATTTAGTTACGTTTCTACCGGCGGAGGCGCGATGCTTGAATTTTTAGCCGGTAAAAAATTACCCGGTCTTACCGCCTTAGGCTATGACAGCGGTTAAAATTTTCAAAATTATCGTTTCTTTTTTTTCCATATTGTTTATTGGGGCTTTTTTATTTTTTTCATTTGTTTACTTGAAGTCCGATTTTGACGTAAATTTTGCTTCTAATGAAAATTTTAATATTGCTACGTCAAGCATCCGGCTTTTGTCGCTTGAGCGCTCTAAAACCGCCACCTCGTCTTATAGCGAACCGGTTAAAACGGTAAAACAAATAAAAGAACCTCAAATCATTTCAAAAGAAATTGTCCAAAAATCAATTGTTACAGAACCAGTCAGAGAAGTTTCTTCAAAAAGTTTTGAAGAACTGATCAATAGTTCGGTGATTCAACTTTATTGCGGTTATCTCGATGGCGAACAAACATCTTTTTCTTCAATATCCCGAGGCACCGGAATAATTATAAACAGCCAGGGCGAAATCCTGACCAACAGGCATATTATATACGATGAGAATCTTAAAAAAATTAAAAATAACTGTTTTGTTTTAAAAAGTCCCTTTCCCAATATCAGATCGGAAAAACCGAAAATTTATTACGTCGCCGAAGTCATTAATTATCCTCCAAAAGAAAAATTTAGCGATTTTTTCAGCAAGGATCGCTATTATAATGATTTTGCCATTTTAAAAATTTCTTCCAAAATTTCTTCTGATTCAAAAATAAATCTATTGCTTCAGGCAGACCCCGCTTCTTTAAGTGATTATGGAATTTTAGAAAACAATGGCCCGCCTGGCGGCGAGGCAAGAATTTTTAGTTATTTGCCGATCGATTGGCAATATCAGCCCAAAAATAACGATTCGTTAATTGCTCTCGGTTATGGCTCAGACGCCAGTCACAGTGCCAATCAAATCACTTCAATTATTGGTCGTCTTAACGGCAATGTTGATATTAATGGAAGTTTGAAACCGCAGGTTTTATTAATTGAAATCGGCGCGACGGCGGGGTTTTCCGGCGGTGCTTTGATTAATCCACGGTCAAGAGGGCTAGTGGGCCTGATCAGCTGGATAACGACTAATGAAAGCGAAGTCAGATATACGGCGGCAATTTTTAGAGATTTTTTGAGTACAACAATGTTTGCAGATTTAGGCTTTGACTTAAAATCATTATCGGGTAAATAATGAATGAAAAGATCTTTGACAAGTTAATTGTGGTTAGAATTAGGATAATAAAGTATTATATGAATATATGGATAAAAAACTTGAATTTCCAAAGGGATTTTTTTGGGGCGCAGCAACTTCAGCTCATCAGGTTGAAGGGAATAACCATAACGATTGGACACAGTGGGAAAAAGTAAACGCCGAGCGTCTTTCAAAAGAAAGCGGAGGGAAATATCCTAGAGAAAATTATATCTCTGGACGCGCATGTGATCACTATAACCGTTATGAAGAAGATTTCGATTTAGCAAAAGAAATGGGACATAACGCCCATCGTTTCTCTATAGAATGGTCTAGAATTGAACCTGAAGAAGGGAAATTTAACGAACAAGAAATTGAGCATTATCAGACGGTTATCGATGAACTAAAAAAACGAGGTTTAGAAGCATTTGTCACGGTTTGGCATAATTCAAGCCCGATTTGGATTCGCAACATTGGCGGTTGGGAAAATTCAAGAACCGTTTATTACTTCTCGCGCTATGTAGACAAAATTTCTAGATCATTAAGAGGTGTTAATTTTTGGATGTCTCTTAACGAACCGGGAATTTATGTTGGTCTTGGTTATATACAAGGTCAACAGCCCCCCGGGGTTAAAAGTTTCAAGAGAGCATACAAAGTTTTTAAGAATTTTATTAATGCTCATAGAAATGCTTATCGTATTATTCATGAAATTCATCCAGAGACAAAAGTCGGTATTGCCCACTATATGGTTTGGAACCGGCCTTACAAAAATCTTCCTTGGAATAATCTTATTGTATGGGTTTTAAATTACCTCAGAAATACTTGGTTACTTAATTCTATAAAGAATTCAAACGATTTTATTGGACTAAATTATTACCACACTGATTTTTTAAATTTTAAATTTGGAAAAGGCAAATGGTGGTTTATTGAATTATTTAATCCTAATAAATGGATAAATGATCTTGGCTGGCAGATTTATCCCGAAGGAATTTATCATATGCTTAAGCGTGCCTCTATTTATAAAAAACCAATTTATATTACTGAAAATGGCGTCGCGGATTCAAAAGATGTTCATAGGGAAAGATTTATTAAGGAGCATTTATGGTGGGTCCACAAGGCAATTGAGGAAAGAATGGATGTCAGAGGTTATTTTCATTGGTCATTATTAGATAATTTTGAGATGAACCGTCTTGATGGTTTTTGGCCGAGATTCGGTTTGATTGAAATTGATTATGAAACGCTTGAAAGAAAACCAAGGCCTTCAAGTATGATTTATGCGGAAATTGCCAAATCCAACAGTATTAAAGAAATAACTAAAGGAGGTGAAGAAGAATGAAAGAATTTACCGATTTTTTCTTAAAAAACTGGATTTGGATTGTAATTTTAGGTAATTTTCTTGTTGCAGTTTCAAGCGTTATTTCTAAAATCGTGGTCAGCGGATCAGTCGGAAAGTCGATTCAGCCAACCCCTTACGCGTTTTATAGCGGCATCGGCGGAATTATGATTTTTTTGCCAGCGCTATTATTAAATATAAGATTTAATTTTCTTTCGATGGATTTGAAAGCAGCGCTTTTCGGACTAACATCTGGCATTATTCTTGTCTTGAGTTTATGGCCCTTTTATTTTGTTTTGAAGCAAAACGAAACATCGAGAGTTATGACACTGTTTGTCGGCGCCGTTCCTCTTTTTACATTTCTTCTTAAATATATCTTTGTCGGTGAAGTGTTGAGCGCATTGCAAATGTTGGCGTTTCTATTTTTAATTATTGGCGGCGTTCTTATTTCTTTCAGACAATATCGGGGCGGGGGATTATTATCGCTAAAAAATATGCCGTTAACGCTTTTAAGCGCTTTCGGTATGGCTTTGGGCCTTACACTCGCTGAAGCCACGTTTCGGCTTCAAGGATTTTTAAACGGATTTATCTGGATGACCGGCGGGTATTTTTTTTCTTCTGTTATTTTATTATTTTTGCCTGGGCAAAAGAAGAAAATATTTGCTTCCGAGAATTATCCCGAAAAAATAAACGTAGTCTTGTTCTTTTCTGAAAAGCTGATTGGCGCTTCCGGATTAATTTTGATAAAATTCGCCATTTCTCTTATGAGCGTAACGCTGGTCAATGCCTTTGAGGGTTTAAAACAGTTTTTCGTTCTGATTCTGGCAGCAATTATTTCCTTATGGCGGCCGGATATTTTAAAAGAGGAATTAAGAGGAGTTGTTTTGTGGCAAAAATTGATTGCAGCAGTTTTAATTTTTTCCGGCATATTCTTGTTAATTTATAGCACTTAAAGTCACCTTTAATTTTGGGTGATTTTTTATTTCTTTTTATACTCTATAATAATAACGATGGTTAAAAAATTTATTATTTTTATTTCTGCTGTCATACTGATTGTCATCGGTTTATTTTACTATGCAAGTACTTTGCATCGCGACCTTAATCGTCCGATTATTTGGGGGCTAACTTTTTCTTCTAAATTCAGCAAACAGCTTAATCATGACTCACAAAAAAGTTTTAAAGCAATACTTAACGAACTGAAACCTAATAATATACGGCTTATTGCTTATTGGGATGAAATAGAAAAAAATAAAGACATTTTTGATTTTACAGGTCTTGATTGGCAAATGGATGAGGCGCAGAAGAGGGGAGTTAATGTGATTTTAGTTGTAGGTATGAAAGTGCCGAGATGGCCCGAATGTCATTTGCCGGATTTCGCAGAAGAACTGTCAATAGAAAAAAGAGAAGAAACTTTAGATAGGTATTTAAAAAAAATAACCGAACGTTATAAAAATAAAGCCGTTCTTTACGCTTGGCAAATTGAGAACGAGCCATTTTTATGGTTTGGAGAGTGTCCCGAAAGAGGAAAAAATTTTCTTTCCAGTGAGATCGCAATTGTTAAATCAATTGATCCAATTCATCCCATTATTGTCACCGATAGCGGCGAACTCGGTTTCTGGTATAAAGCGGCGCGTCTTGGTGATATTTTTGGCACCACAATGTATAGGCGAGTACACAGTAATCTGTTTGATTACGTAGATTATCATCTACCACCAGATTTTTTTATTCTGAAAGAAAAACTTATTAGGTTTTTAATCGGCAATCAAAATAAAAAATTTATTGTAGTGGAATTAGCCGCAGAACCGTGGTTGAAAAAACAACTTTACGAAACAACAATAAAGGATCAATTTAAGGTTTTTGATTTAGAGTTTTTTAAAGATACAATTGATTACGCGAAAGCAATCGGTTTTGACGAGTATTATCTTTGGGGCGCCGAATGGTGGTATTATTTAAAAGTTAATGGGCATCCTGAAATTTGGGAAGAAGCCAAAAAATTATGGCGGTAAATAAAAAATATATTATTGGCATTGATATCGGCGGCAGTAAAATTAACGCCATCGTATTTAATGATGGCAAAGTTTTAAAAAGCGCTAAAATCTTAACCTCTAAAAATAAAAGAGAATTTTTAAAAGGTCTTGAAGCCGTTGTTGGCAAAATGATTTCAGGACTTAATAAAAAAGAGCTTGCCGGCATCGGTTGTGGGTTGGCTGGCGCTCTGGATTTAGAGAAAGGAATTGTTTTGGGCGCAAAAAATATTAAAATTTTAAATAGTTTTAATATCAAAAATTGGCTGGAAAAAAAATTTGGCTGTAAAGTTAAAATTGATAATGATGCGCGTTGTTTCACTCGCGCCGAATATATTTGGGGCGCCGGCATGGGATATAAAAATTTAATTGGCGTAACGCTTGGTACGGGAATCGGCGGCGGTATTATTATTGATGGTAAAATGTTTTATGGCAACGGTTCAGCTGGCGAGATAGGCCATATGATCGGTGGTGAAATATATTTAGAAGACTTGATAGTAAAAGATATTAAAAATTTTGGATTTTCCGACCCGCTTAAGACCTATGAATTTGCAAAAACGGGGAATAAAAAAGCCAAAGAAGCTTTCAATAAAATGGGTAAATACCTTGGAGTCTGTATTGCCAATCTCGTTAACATTCTTGATCCGGAAGCAGTTGTTATAGGCGGCGGCATAGCGGGTGCTGCTGAATTTTTTCTGCCGAAGGCGAGGCAAATAATAAAAAAATTCAGTGTTTCGCCTAAGAGCCGAAAGAATATTAAAATTTTAATCGGAAAACTGGGCGAAAACGCCGGTGCCATTGGCGCGGCAGCGCTTTTTCTTGAATAAAAAAATTATGAAAACAATTAGTTTTCAAACCAAAGACGGTGTAAAAATCGCGGCCGATTTTTACCCTTCACAGTTTAAAAACGATGGAGGGTCAAAAAAATCGGTTATTCTTCTCCATATTTTACCTGGTAATCGCCACGATTTTGATGAATTTGCCGAATTATTGTGGCGACAGGGTTATAATATTCTAAATATTGATGAAAGGGGACATGGCGAATCAGAAGCCTGGGCAGGGGAGATTGGTTCTTGGCAGGAATTTACCCAAATAGATTATGACAAAATGATTTATGATGTTGAGGCGGCTGTTGAGTGGCTGAAAAGTCGTATTCTCGACACAGAATTAGCGATCATTGGCGGTTCTATCGGCGCCAATCTATCTATCCTTTATGGTGCCAAAAATCAGCCGAAAGTTGTTATTGCTTTATCACCAGGATTAAATTATAAAGGAATTAAAATTGAAATCGCTTCACGAAATTTCAAGAAAAATCTGTTAATTATTTCAAGCCGCGACGATAGTTATTCTTTTGAATCATCGGAGCGGATTTTTGACATTTCGGCGGCGGCAAAAAAAGAATTTATAAAATATGAAGATGCTGGCCATGGCACGCGGATGTTTAATAGCGAACCGGAATTGAAACAAAAAATCTTAGATTTTCTAGCAAAGAACTTTTAATATAAAAGCATGAAATTATATAATTTTTCTGTTTTATTTTTACTTTTCGTTATTTTAACAGCCGGTTTTTATTTTGCCCATGATTTTAATTTTTTTTTTGAAAAAAGCAAAATGGCAATTTTTATTTTTTTCCATGCCATTAAAAATCCGATTTTTAACGGGGCAAATCATATTAGAATCGATAAGCAGTTTGGTGTTTATTCAACCGTTTGGACTGCTCACGCCAAGCGGTTTAACGATTTAATTCGTCTTGCCGATGAAACGGAAATTAATGCTATTGTTATTGATGTTAAGGACGGCGGTGTTTATATAGACGATTACTTAAAAAATTTAGTGGCAGAACTCCACAAAAAAAATATCTATGCCATTGCCCGGATAGTTGTTTTTCAAGATAGTTATCATATAAAAAACCACCCAGACTGGTATTTTAAAAAAGAAGACGGCTCATTATGGCAAGATAATCGCGGCTGGTATTGGATGAATTCGGAAAATCGCGATGTTTGGGATTATAATGTAGACATTGCCAAAAAAGCGATTGATACCGGATTTGATGAAATAAATTTTGACTATATTCGTTTTCCCGCCTTCTCTAAAAATGAAGATGTTAATTTTCCGCCGACAGGCGCTATAATTTTAAAAAATAAAATTATAAATGATTTTTCTAACTATATCACATCAGAATTAAAAAAATATGATCCTAAAATTATTCTTTCTGTTGATCTTTTTGCTTACAATATGTTAAAAACCGATGATTTGGGCATTGGGCAAAAATTTACGGAACTTTATGATTATTTTGATTATATTTCCCCGATGATTTATCCATCTCATTATTTGCCGGGGAATTTTGGTTTTGAAAATCCCGCCGAACATCCCTATGAAGTTATTTCAGGGACAATTGAAAAAGGGAAAGCGCAGCTTTGGGAAAAGTCAGCCGTTGAAGTCGGAACAACCACACCGGCAATAGTTAATCCTGTTTTTGAAAAACGTCTTAAAAAACTTCGTCCATGGCTTCAGGATTTTAATATCGGCGCGGTTTATAATGGAGAAATGATCCGCAAAGAAAAACAAGCGGTATACGATTCCGGCCTTACCTCCGGCTGGCTTTTATGGAATCCAAGGAATGTGTATACTGAAGGAGCATTGGATAAATAAATTTATGAATAATTTATCGCCAAAAGAAATATACGAACAAAAGAAAAAAGAAAAGCTTGGATTGGAAAAAAAATCAGAGAGATTTGGGAAATTTAAAAAACTTTTAATTTGGTTTTTAGTAATTTTAGTTGTGGGCGGAGGAATTTATTGGTTTATAAAAAGAAGTTCGGAAAAAATTACTGAAAGAAAAATTTACGCGGTTCAAATTGCCGAACAGGGGCGCAATCATATTGATATCGGCGCGTCGCATCTGGCTTATAATTCCAATCCGCCGACTTCCGGACCACATTATGCAGATCCAGCCCCAAAGGGGATTTATAAAAAAGAATTGCCCGACGAACAACTGGTTCACAATTTGGAACACGGTTATATCTGGATTTCTTATCGTCCGGATGCTTCTTCGGAAACTGTCAAACAATTAGAAAATTTTTATGGTTTTGGTAAAAAAATTATTGTTGAACCACGAAAAGAAAATGACAAAATTATATCTATCGCTGCTTGGACTTGGCTTGATAAATTTGATCCAAACTCTAAGGATATTTTAAACGACACAGAGCTGAAACGTATCGGAGATTTTATTGACCAATATATAAATCAAGGCCCAGAACCAAACGCGCCGTAGGGTATTGCATTGTGGATAAGTGTTTGGTACAATGATTCAACATGATGAATAAATTAAACAAAAACCTCATAAAACAAAGCGGTGGCGAAGGTCCATTTTATTATCTCAAGCCATTAAATGATTCCGATGGGCTTTAATGATTTAAATTCTTGATATACAAAAACACCGCTTTGTCTGACAAAGCGGTGTTTTTTGTTTCTAAAAAACTATTGACCCCGAATCATCTATTAAGGTAGACTGTTCGGGTTCAGCAGTTGATCTTGCACCTTGAAAATTTAATAAGGCAATCCCAAATAAAATTGGGATCCCGACCTCTGTATCAAGAGAGTCGGGGGTACAAAATTAAAAAAACTCGAATAAAAATTAAAATATAAGGTCTCGTACTTATGTACGGGATGAGTAGGTTAATAAGGGCGTATGGTGGATGCCTTGGCACAAAAAGGCGACGAAGGACGTGGCGTGACTGCGATAAGCGTCGGGGAGCCGTCTAGCAGGCTTTGATCCGGCGATTTCCGAATGGGGCAACCCATGGCGAGTAATGTCGTCATATTCTTATCCATAAGAGATAAGAAAGCAAACCCGGGGAAGTAAAACATTTCAGTACCCGGAGGAACAGAAAAAAAGTATCACTTTATTATTTGTGAATTCGTATGGTCGAGTTCACCAGTAATATCGTGATTATATTCCCTTAGTAGCGGCGAGCGAAAAGGGAGGAGTCTAAACCGCATGAATTTTAGGCGCGCAAGCGTTGAGAGTTCATGCGGGGTTGAAAGAAGCGGTCGTTTCCATAGCAATATGGGAAAGAAGTATACAAACTGGAAGGGTTAGCCAAATGGTTTTGGAAAAGCCAACCAAAGAGGGTAATAGTCCCGTAGGCGAAAACCTTTTTCATACTTCTTG
>OBEQ011871025.1_pt1 | contig 24528 bp, 26 predicted proteins | sample 1670901 | NCBI WGS metagenome assembly OBEQ01 (sample SAMEA104232315, study PRJEB22302) | groundwater metagenome | biome: forest; feature: aquifer; material: groundwater | place: USA | collected 2011-08-07 | depth 5.4 m | reverse complement strand
GGGTTGGGGTTTAAATAGTAGTGGTGAGCTCGGCCTCGGCGACATCACCAACCGCTCTTCTCCCATACAAGTCGGCGCGCTTACGACATGGTTGAATGTAGCCGCGGGGTATGGGCACACCATCGCCACTCGGTCGTAAAAAATTTACACAGGACTCCCCTGTGTAATGGGGTGTTTTACATAGGTCTAGCCTATGTAATTGTAATTTCCTGTGTTGTTGTTGACTTTCGGCGGAGTGTTTCCTATACTTTAAGGGTGGATGTTAATGGAAGAATGGTGGGGCGCGGGGCATAATCCCGCCTGCTGAATGACGGAAAGGACTAATAAATTTGCTTTTATTCTTACTCAAAAACAGGACCCCGATTCGAAAATTTATTTCTCCGGAAAATTCGAAAATCGGGCTACATACAGGGCTTTTTTGAGACCTCGCCGGGGAGGGGTTCTTTTTGCTGTCGGCATGCTTTTTTCTCTTTTCTTCCCCCCCCCGGCGGCCAATGCGGGGATTTTGTCGTTCTTTAGCGACCTTATTTCTTCAAAAGAGTTTTTGGTGGCACCGGCAAACTCGCAGACCATGGAGCTCTTGGAAGCGGCGCGAAACAGCGACCCAAACCCAAACTCTGACAACGGGGGTGGAATAATAGTGAACGATTCCGCCATCCTCGCCAACTCGGCGCCCGGTCAGTCCGGAAGCGATAAGCCCTCGGGCGCAACTCCCCCAAGCGACCAAATCAGCGTGTATGTGGTGAGGAAAGGCGACACCCTCTCTGCGATTGCCAAGATGTTCGGCGTGAGTGCGAACACGATTCTCTGGGCGAACGATATTTCCCGCGGAGGCGGCGTGAGTGTCGGGCAAAAATTGGTAATTTTGCCGGTATCGGGCGTTCAATATACGGTTAAAAAAGGCGACACGGTAGTAAAAATTTCGGCTTTGTATAAAGCGGATGCCGAAGAAATATATAGAGCTAACGATATTGAAGAAAGCGAAAAGCTTACCATTGGCGATTCGATTATCATTCCGAACGGCGTTGAATCGGAAGCACAAGTTGCGGCTCCTAAAAAAGGAAATAAGAGCTATGTTTCAAGCGGTTCTTCTTTTATAGCTTCGGATGGTTATTTTGTGCGCCCTACGGCAGGCAGAAAAACCCAAGGAATTCACGGGCATAACGGAATTGATTTTCATGCCGGTAAAGGAACCGCTGTTGTGGCGGCCGCAGCGGGTATGGTGGTGGTCAGCAGAGATTCAGGTTGGGGTGGTGGCTATGGACAATACATCGTTATTAAGCACTCAAACGGCACGCAAACGCTTTACGCGCACTTAAGCGACAATGCGGTATCCGAAGGGCAGGAAGTGTCCCAAGGGCAACGTATTGGTTCTTCCGGCGATACCGGAAAATCCTTCGGTGCGCATTTGCATTTTGAGGTTCGCGGGGGACGCAATCCGTTTTAGTACCCGAGTCGTCTTTTTCGCGATATTCGCTTTATTTTTTCTCGTCGGCCTCGGAGCAGTACTATTCGTACAGCTCACGTCGGCACTCCTTAAAAAACTAAAGCGAATCTCATCGAAAAATTCAGCCTCGTGCCGGGGCTTTGATGTTGTTCGGTTGATTTTTATCGAAAATCAAAGCAAAAAACACGTGAATTTAAAATTTGCGGTAAGTGTTATCATCTCTTCGGTCTATTGAAACAAGCCGTATCTCGTTACCCTTTTTTGTGAAAATAATCCGCAAATCCCCTGTTCGCGCACGGTAAAAATATTCCTGACCTTTCAGTTTTTTTATATCAAGCGTTAAAATATCTCCCGCGAGAATTTTTTCAATACACAACATCACTCGTTCGCGTTCGTTTTGGCGCAAAATTCGCAGGACTTTATTGATTCGTTCCATTCGGTTTTTTTAAGGCGCGGAGCACCTCCTTTGCGGAAACGCCGTTCGGATTTATTTTTGTAAAATCAACGACAGTCTCCCATAAACTCTCGTCTTCTGATCCGACTGGAGATATTTCAAAAATCGGCTGTGAGCGGCGAGCTACCGTAAAAGAAGCGCCTTTTTTGACGCGTGAAATATATTCTTCCATATTTTCACGAAGTTCTTTTAATCCAACGATTTGATGCCTTTTTATATTTATTGTTTTCATACCGAAAGTTTATCTTAAGATAAACTTTCGGTCAAGCGAGCTATTTCTTCTCCCGATACCCGATAGCCTCAAGCAAATGTTTCTCGCCGATATTTTCCGCGCCGGCGAGGTCGGCAATGGTACGGGCGAGTTTTATGATACGGTGATATGAGCGCGGGGAGAGCGACATTCTGGTTGCCGCGGCGTTTAAGGTAACCTTTTCTTTTTCTCCGAGTGGGGCGTATTTTTCCAAATCTTTTGCGCCCATTTCGCTGTTGGTGCGGATGTGTTTCGAGTGATTTTTGAAGCGTTCTTCTTGTGTTTTTCGCGCTTTTTCCACCCGTTTTTGAATGTCGTTCGAAGTGTCGGTTCCTTTCGGCACCGCGTCGGAGAGTTTTTTGTAATCCACCTCCGCCACCGAAAGCCAAATATCAATTCTGTCCATAATCGGCCCCGAAAGTTTGCGGTCATAGCGGTAGAGGTCGCCCGCGGTACAGATGCATTCTTTCCCTTTCGCTCCTTTGTGTCCGCACGGGCAGGGGTTCATCGCGGCGATGAGAATAAAATTTGCGGGAAAAGTTTCCGTTCCTTTCGCGCGAGAAATGCTCACTGTTTTTTCTTCAAGCGGCTGGCGGAGGGATTCGATGACGCGTTTTTCAAATTCAGGGAATTCGTCGAGGAACAACACCCCTCGGTGCGCGAGCGTGGCTTCTCCGGGCTTTGGGAATGTCCCCCCGCCGATGATGGAAACATACGATGATGTATGGTGCGGTGCGCGAAACGGCGGGCGCGTGATGAGCGGTTCTTTTAAGGTTCCGGAAATAGAGTGAATTCCCGTAGCTTCGAGCGCTTCGTCAAAAGAGAGCGTGGGAAGAATGTCGGTAAAAGCGCGAGCGAGCATCGTCTTCCCCGTTCCCGGCGGTCCGTGCATGAGCGCGTTATGCCCGCCCGCCGCGGCAATTTCCAATCCACGCTTTGCCGTTTCTTGCCCGCGAACGTCTTCAAAACCATATTCGCGCGCACTTTCTTTTGCGGAAATTTTCGTTTCTTCCGTCGGAGAAATTTTTTGCCGGACAACATTTCCTTCTTTTGGCGGAAAGACATCAAGGTGCTCGATAATTTCTTTGAGCGTTTTGCAGCCGAATACTTCAATGCCGGAAATCATCGCCGCCTCTTTAGCGTTTTGACGCGGGAGATACACTTCTTTGAAGCCGAGCGTTTTCGCTTTTTGCGTCAAAGGAAGCGCGCCTTTGACGGGGCGCAGTTCGCCGTTCAACGACAGTTCGCCAATAAAAAGTTTCCCCGCGGGATTGAATTTTATTTCACTCTCGGCGAGAAGATACGCGAGTGCGGACGCAAGGTCGAAGAGCGAGCCCTCTTTTTTGATGTGCGACGGAGTAAGCGAAAAAACAATCTTTTGATTTTTCTGTTTCGGCGATTTGAAACCGGAATTTTTTATCGCCGCGGACATCCGGTCTTTTGATTCCTCTACGGATTTATCCGGAAGCCCGACAATAGAAAAAGAGTGGAGGCCCTTGGAAATATCCACCTCCACTCCCACGATATGCGCGCGTAACCCAACGGCTTGCGCGGAATAACATTTCGAGAACGACATAGGTTGTATCTTTTACGACATGTGTTTCTTGCAGGTTTCCGCGGCAGGGTTCGCTTCAAGGCGATCCGCTTCTATTTCTTCTCCTCCGATTTTGCAAATTCCAAAAGTCCCCGCCTCGATTTTTTCGAGGGCATTTTTTACAACAATCAGTTGGCTCTCAAGCTCCGCCTCCACCGCGTTTCTTTCTTCAAATTCTTCAAATTTGTCGGCGAGAGAATTCTCGTCTTCGGTATCAACCTGCTCCGAATCCCCCGGCGTCCCCTGCCAGCCGCCGGGTTCGGAAGGATTTTTCCGCCCCACGCTCGGAAGCTCCTCTTCGAGCCGCTTTTTCTCGGCAAGAAGCAATTCTTTGTAGTGTTCAATGTTGTTTATCATACCTTTCATGATAGCAGAATTTTTAACGAGTGCAAATCTCTCCCGATTATTGCGCTTTTCCCTCTTTTATCAAATCAAGCCGCCGCGAAACCTCCAAAAGCGCATCCTCGCTCGTGGTAATAATGAGCGTGCGCTGGTCTTTGAAAGCGTAGACGAGGGCGATGCTTCCGTCAAACTCTCGCAACACCCGCGTGTCTTTATTTTTTATGACCGTGTCGCCCCATTTTTTTTGCGAGAGCTCGCGTACGCGGTCTCCGCGCCCGAAGAGCGGGAGGAGGTCTTCCGCAAGCCCGCTTTCCCAATCGAGCATTCCCGCGAAAGCATTGTCGTAATAATCCGTTTTCAGCAGGAGGAACGGGTGGTTTTTATTGAAAGAATGAATGCCGAGCATGAAATCCGGGCGAAGCGAACGCAGAAGCATCGGCGGCATTTTTATCTCCAAGACACCAAAGAACTTGTCCGACGGAATGAGGTTTTTTTGCACGACAACGCCGTTTGGGGTTTTGGCGCCCAAGGTTTCCGTGAAAAAGAGATATTCAATGACATCAACTTTGAGCGCCTCGCCCGTGATCGTGCCGGCAATTTCTTTCGCGAGAGCACCCGGGTCTTTTCCGTCTATCGGCACCTCTTTGTTTTTTTCCGCAAAAATAAGCGGGGTGGCGCGCAACTCAAGAAGTGCGTTGTCGGCGGGATTCAATCGGAAAAATACATAATACACCACACCAATCGTTGAAAAAAGAAAAACGGCGGAAAGCAGAATGAGGGGCAGGTTCTTTCGGGATGTCGGGGATATTTCCTGCTCCCTTTTGCGCTTCTCCCGCTGTTCGTCAAGCACGAGCCGAACAAGAGAGGTCTTTTTGTCGCGCATCACCCCGGCAACGTCCTGTTGATAGGTGCGAAGCGGAGGAAGCGCGGGGGACGCTTCGGAAACGTTCTCGGCTGGTTTTTTGGGGATTTTAGTTTCATTCATGCTTTTATAATATCACTACAAAAACAACAAAGCGACACATTGACAAACTAATGTATACAGTGTACTATTAAATTTGGCAGAAAACACAAGTTTTCTTTCTTTTACTTTGATATTTGGAGGTGCAAAATGCACTTTAATAAAATAGCCACCCACCACCGGACGGATTCCGACGAGCTTGCCGGCATATGGATTGCCGCGCGATTCGGCATGGATTTGCTTTCGCAGAAATTCTCCGTTGAGTTTACCGATGCGGGGACGCGAACCCCCGACGGCAAGCCGGTTGAGACATGGATGGAAAAAGGGTTTCTCCCAATAGGAATTTGGGGAAGCCCTTTTGACGAGCACCGAAACGGCTCGCGCCCGAGAAGACATGGCGAATGTGCCGCGACGCTTATGGCGAAATACCTCGGGGTTTCCGAAGACCTGAAACTCAAACCGATTCTGAAATATATCCTTGATTGCGATTATGGGAAGCGGGATTACCAAGACGACGGATTGTCCGTATTGGTAAAAAAGATTCATTGGCTCTTTCCGACCCAACCGCTCGTGGTAATGGACTGGTTTTTCCAAGCCATGGATGTCAAATACGGCGACAGCGCGGAACCGGATAACTTTTCCATTGAATACATCTATAAACGGATGCTTTCGCTGGGATATTCCGGTGCCGAGAAGTGGTATGGGTTGGCGCAAGACGCTATGGAGGCGCAAAGGATACACTTTGGAATCATCACTCCGGCGGAGTTCAGTAAGGGTGAAGTACTCACTGTCCCTGGATACAATGGTAAAGTGAATGTGTCGGTGGTTTTGTCTGACGATGAGCTGATTTGGCCTTATTCAAAAACGAAAGACGGTGGGCGATGCGGCGTTTTGATTCAAAAGAAAAGTACCGGCAACGTCCAGATTTTTTCGGACTGGCATGTTCGGCAGATTTCCTTGGTTAACGTCGCACCGATTATTCGCAAGCTTGAAATGACGGCATGCGGAAGGCACAGTCGCAATCCCCACTGTCTCAGATGGGAAGGAAGCAGTGTCTATGGAGCCGAATGCTGGTGTTTTATGCACGACATTTTCTTATTCAACGGCAGTTTAACCGCACCGAACGTCAAACCAACCAAACTTTCATTAGAGCAAATTATAGATGGCGTCTGCGAAGGACTCACGGTAAAAAAGCCGCAAAAAACAGCAGCGTAAAATTACGCTAAAACAAAAAAGCCCAAAGCAATATTTTTTGCAGAGGGCTTTTTCTCTTGTAGAGACTTAAGTATGTTTCGGAGTAGGATTTGGGCGAGGGGTTAAAATCCGTCTTTTCTGCACCTGAGTGCCCGTATTTCGTTGCTGAATAAGATATTTATCGGAGGATTCGCAAAGGTCTACAAAATCATCCGCCGCTTCTTTCAGCTTTGCGGAAGTGGATTTGCCGAAGGACATCACCTCCACTTGCACGCCGAGGTGTTTCAAATACTCTACAAGAGGCACGAAGTCTCCGTCGCCGGAAACAATTACAGCCGCATCGATTTTTGACGCGAGGCGGATGGCGTCCACCGCAAGCCCCACGTCCCAGTCCGCTTTTTTTGCCCCACCAAAGAAGATTTGCAGGTCTTTGGTTTTGGTTTCAATCCCCATTTTCAGAAGTGCGTCGAAAAAGTTTTGTTCCTCGCCTGATTCCGTGGTGATAACATAAGCAACCGCACGAATGAGCTGCCGTCCCGCTACCGCTTCTTTGATAACTGCGTTAAAATTCACACGCGATTGATAGAGGTTGCGCGCGCTATGATACAAATTTTGCGTGTCTATAAAAACACCGACGCGCTGGTGCGCATGTTTGATTACTGCCATATAAAAAAAGTATTAAAAAATTATTATACCATATCTAATAAAATGCTTAACATTTGAGCCAGAAAATTTCGAGGCAGGATTTCGAGAAAAATACGAGATATACCGAGGTACATTGAGGATTTTTATCGAAAGCCCTGACCGAAATTTACGGGTCAAATGTTAACTGATTTTTTAGATATGGTATTAAACCCCAAAAATCATAGACACAAGGGACGACCAGTGTTGGCGCCCCTTGTGTCTGAACCTTATTGATATGAAATTTACCCCTTCAGACCGAGCTTTTTGGCAACTTCGCCGTATCGTTTCTCGTCCTTTTTCTTCAGGTATTTGACGTGCGTTCGGCGGTCGGCAACCATTTGAAGAAGCCCTTTGCGGGAGTGATTGTCTTTCTGGTTGTCCTTCAAATGAGTCGCCAGAGCGTCAATCTGCTTCGTCAGAAGCGCAATTTGCACCTCCGGCGAGCCAGTATCCTTCTCGTGAACTCGAACCTTCTTTATAAGGGTATCTTTTTGTTTTTTCTTTAACATATAAAAATGTTAGCATAAAAGCCGTTTTTTTGCAACTTTTTGGTTGGCTATGCGTTGCGGTTCAAAAAGAGGCTCAAACCGAAGAATAAAAGAGCGATGAGGACAATGGCGCCACCGCTCGGGATGTTCAGATAAAAGCTGGCGAAAAGTCCCGATAGTACGGAAATGAGGGAAAAGAGGATGCTCAAAAAAGCCGTTTTTGAAAAACTTTTTTTGAATTGCGCGGCGGTCATGACGGGAATCACCATCAGGGCGCCGACAAGAAGAGTCCCGACGACTTGCGTCCCGAGCGATACGGTAATCGCCGCCATAATCATCAGGGAGGTATTGAGCAAAGAAACGGGCAATCCGCTCGCTTTCGCCAGGTCTTCGTCATACGCCGCGGCAAAAAACTTCTTGAACAAGAAGAAAGCGAGCATGATAATCAGTGTCCCAAAAACAACGATAATCAAGAGGTTTTCGGGTGAAACCGTTGAAATGCTCCCAAAGAGGTAGCTGAAGATATTGACGTTTATTCCGCGCATTATCCCGAGCATTACCAAGGCGAGCGCGAGGCTTCCGGAAAGAAACAATGCCAGTATGGACTCGCTGAATATCTTTTTCGTCGCTCGCAATTTTTCCATTCCGAAAGCGGCAACGCCGGAAACGATAAGCGCTCCGAAAACAGGGTTGAATCCGAAGAGCACCCCGAGCACAATACCGACAAGCGATACGTGTGCCAGCGTATCCGCCAAAAGAGAATAGCGTTTCGCCACCAAAAAAATTCCGATAGTCGGCGCCAAAATTGCGATGACCGTTCCGGCGATAAACGCTCTTATCATGAAATCGTATTGGAAAATTTCAAACATGTTTTTAATGCGTGTGATGAATATGCTTTATGTGTGTTCCGTACAAACTCTCAAGAACATCTTTTTCTTGAAGCGATTCACCGTGCCCGAAACATAAGAGTCCGCGATTGAGACAGAGAATGGATTTCGCTTCTTCGGTAATGACGTCAATATCATGTGATACAAATAAAATGGTTAACCCGGTCTTGTTTAACTCTTTCAAAAAAGCATAAAATTCTTTTTGCGTTGCGATATCCACACCGACAAACGGTTCATCAAGAACAAGCACTCGCGATTCGCCCGCAAGCGCGCGGGCGACATACACCCGCTGCCTTTGCCCGCCGGAGAGCTCGCTCATAAGTTTGTTTTGAAGATCGGCAATCCGCGCCGCATCAAGCGCTTTCTTAACGGCGATTTTGTCCGCCTTGCCGTGGCGGGAAAAAATACCAAGCTGCGAGGTTCGTCCGCTTTCAACGACTTCGTACACGGTTGCGGGAAAAGAAGCGCTGTCGGAGGCGATGCGTTGCGGGACGTATCCTATTTCGGATTTTTTCCGGAAAGATTCGCTTGGAATTCCGTTTATCAAAACGGAGCCGGAATTTGGCGCAAGCAGTCCGACGATAATTTTCAACAGCGCCGTTTTTCCTCCACCGTTCGGCCCGATAATGCCGACATAATCCCCTTTTCCAACGGCAAAAGAAATGTGCTCCAAAACAGGGTTGCTTCCGTAAGCAAAACCCACGTCTTTTAATTCGATAACTGGAGATTCTGTCACTGGCATGAAAGGGCGATTTTTAGGTTTGTTAAATTTTCTTTCATAACGCTTATGTAATTTTTCCCTTGCGCAATTTCCTTGTCGGTCAATCCTTCAACAGGATTGAGCTCGAGTGTCTTTGCGCCAATTTCTCGCGCGATGGTTTCCGAGAGTTTCGGGCTCACGAGTGTTTCAAAAAATATGTATTTTATGCCCTTTGCCTTGGCGACATCAACGGTATCGGCAATGGTTTTCGGCGAGGGTTCTTCGTCGGGAGACAACCCGAGAATGTAGAGGGTGGTCAAATCATATCGGCTCGCCAAGTAATTAAATGCGTTATGTGAGGTAACAATAGTGCGGTTTTCGCAATTCGCCAGACTGTTTTTATATTCTTGGTCGAGGCTCGCGAGTTTTCTTGTAAACTCGTCCCTGTTCCTATTGTATTCTTTTTCATGCGCACCATCAATTTTTATCAGCGCATCGGCTATGATGTCCGCTTCTTTCATCGCATTTTCGGGATTAAGCCAAAAGTGCGGGTCGTATTGTTCCGCTTCTTCCGGCGCAATACTTTTCAAAGAATTCAGGTGGTCGCTCATTTTGACGACTACTACGCCCTTCTTTTTTAATTCTCCTTCTATTTTTTCTCCCCAGGGTTCCAATCCGTTGCCGTTGAAGATAATAAGATCGGCATCATACATTTTCACGATATCTTTCGGTGTCGGCTCGTAATCGTGCGGTTCGGCGCCGGCAGGGGTGATGTTCGCGACGGAAACAAAATTTCCGCCGATATTTTTCGCAAAGTCGGCAAGCGGATAGAAACTTGTTGCGATTTTAATTTTTCCCGAAGTCTCCGAAGAAGGTTTTTTCTCTGGTAGTCGGCTTGCCGCAAAAAACACGAGAGCAATAACGGCGAAAAAGATACCAGCGCCTATAATTTTTTTATTCATAACAGTTATTCTTGATTATTTTTTAATACTTCAACGGAAGTTGTGGCGGAAACAACATTCAATACCGCTTCCGGTATTTCCGGCACTGTCGTTGTCCCTTGCGCCGCCCCGCATTTTTCTTGTTCCGCCTTCAAAACGGCATTTTCAGAAAAAATGCACATCGGCTTCCTTGTGGCGCGGTCGTAAACGGTTATGCCACTCGGGTTTTCGCTCGTGCCGACTTCGAGTGTTTTCACGCTGACAATATCCGCGACAAATTCCGTCACTTTTATTTTACCATTATTTATTTCAACACCGATATCTTTCAGTCCGTTGATAAACCAAGAAATATCAAATGTTTGCGCCGCCAATTTTTTGTTCAACGCCTTAATGCCTGCGAGCGCCACGCCAGCGGGGTCAATGGTGGAAATACTTTTGTTGCCATCTTTGCCGCCAAGGCGGAACAGGTCATAAAAATCTTCCGCCATCGGACTCATGTGGGTTACCGAGGAATCTTCATTTTTATAGTTCCAAAAATAAACGGGGAGGGCGTTAATCTTCTCCAAAATATCCTCCGGACTGGTTGTTGCGAAATTTTCTTTCAATTCCCGACTTGAAGCGTTTGTCCACGCTCCCCCCTTGCTTAAATGTGCGCCGGAGTCGCTTGTCAAAGTGCCGACACGCAAGCTGCTTGCGGTGGTGGTGGACAAAACACTGTTGCCTTTCAGTTCCGCATCACCCGCTACGGTTAATTTTCCGTTCAGGTTAGCATCTAAAAAATCGGCGCTCTTGGAAGCGATATTGTCGGAAGAAAGATTGGTGGCGGAAAAGAAGGTGCCGACATCTGCTATGGCGAAACTCGGGATGTGCACAGGTTGGAATCCGGCAATGTTTTGGTCGTGGGAAGGTGCCGGTGCGCTTGCCCCGCCTCTTCCATCATCCCCCTTATCCCCTTTTTCACCTTTCTCTCCTTTGAACGCCCCTCTTGAAATGAAGTCGTTTATTGTTTCAAACATCAAACCCTTCATTTGCTCGGCGTTTGGCAATGAAACTGCCTGCGGTTTTGGCAAGGACGCGCTCTTTATCGCCGGTCTTTCTTTTTTCTTCGCGTCTGGAGAAACAAACTGCGCCTTCGCCGGATTGAACTCAACATAGGAAGCGGCGAGAACCGTTCCGCTCTTCGTCGGGACAGTCGCTGCAAGCGCGAGAATGATAATCAAATACGATACGTTTTTCTTCATAAACGGTAATGCAAACTATTTGCGTTTAGTGATAATATCGATAAGTATACAGAAAGAAAAACCGCTGTCAAGTAAATGCGAAATACTTGCATTTGCGCCGCATTTCGGTATCATATGATTATGGTTGAAAAAGTTTCGGCGAATGAAGAATTTTCCTCCCTTCTCCACCAAGCGGGTTTTAAGGCAACGCCGACACGGCTTGCTCTGCTTGGCTTGTTCCATAAAACCGGCAAGCCATTGAGTATTCGGTACATTCAAGAACATTTGAGTACGAAAAATACCGACCAGGCGACGGTGTATCGCATGGTGAATGCGCTTCTGCAAAGCGGTGTTGTGAAGTATGTGGACTTGAAGCACGGACACGGACACTATGAGCTCGCCTCTTCTTCCCACCACCACCATGCAATATGCGAGAAATGCGGAAAAATTGCGGATGTTTCGTGCGACACCAAAACTCTGCAAGCAAAAATTTTGAAATCAAGCGGGTTCTCAAAAATAAATGACCACTCTTTGGAATTTTTCGGCATCTGCGATAAGTGCGCGGCAAAAGTAAAATAAGGAAATGACACACTTCTTTCCACGAATACTGTTTTCGCTCCTATTCCTTGCCGGAAGTTTTTTTGCGCCGGGGTATGCGCACGGAGCGGAAATTATTCGCGACAAACAAGTACTTGCGAAAACGGAAGTGCTTAAGGTTCTCAAGCAAGAGGAGAGGATTATTCCCGGCACCGGCACCAAGGGACCGTTTCAGAGTTTGGAAGTAAAGATTCTTGAAGGCGAAGAAAAAGGGAAGGTTCTTACCATTGAAAACGACTACCTTAACCTCGCCGTCGGAGATGTGTTTTATTTGGTACATTCAACGAATTCTCTCGATGGGACAAACATATATTACCCGACCGACCCCTATCGGCTTCCGGTACTGTATTTTTTTGCCGGTCTTTTTGTCGTTTGCCTTTTCTTTTTCGGCGGGTGGCAGGGCTTGCGCGGATTGCTTTCGCTCGCGATAAGTTTATGGTTTATCATTTTCTTGCTTTTGCCCGGCATTATTCACGGATATTCTCCCATTTTGTTGAGTATAGGCGTGTCCTCGCTCATTATTATTCTCGGCTCGTATGTTACGCATGGGTTCAATAAAACCACGACCGCGGCGGTGGCGGGAATGATTATCACCGTCATTTTCACCGGCGTACTGGCATATTACGCCGTTTCGTCCGCACGTTTGACCGGATTTGGAGACCATGAATCTATATATGTGAATTTCAACGCGCAAGGGTCTATTGATATGGCAGGACTTCTTCTCGGCGGCATTATGATCGGGCTTCTCGGGGTGCTGTATGATATCGCCATCGGGCAAGCAATTTCTGTTGAAGAACTTCATCGCGCCGGTCCGCATTTATCAAGAAAACATGTTTACAAACGAGCCCTGCGAATGGGGAGGGAGCATATTGGAGCACTCGTGGATACTCTGGCAATAGCGTACGTAGGCGCGTCTCTGCCGCTTTTATTGCTTTTATACACCTCATCAAATTCTGTGGCGGATGTCGCAATATCGCTTAACAGTGAAGTTTTTGCGGCTGAAATTACCCGTACGCTCGTGGGCAGCATCGGGCTGATACTTGCCGTCCCGATTACCACGTTTATCGCGGTTTTTGTTTTGGTTCGGAAATAGTTAAACGGTATGGTATAATGACCGTACAAACATACGAAAAATAAAATACCCACTCTTCCTTATACCATTTCTAATACCATCTCCAACTAAGGGGGCTTTCACATTTCCGTTGTCTTGCCGTGCCACGACACGGCATCCGGTATCGTTTAATGCAACTGCAAAAAAACTTTTGCCCCAAAAAGTCATTTCGTCGCGGGAAAGACGAATGGGAAGAAGTTAATTGGAGATGGTATTAGAAATGGTATTATTTACAGGATTTATGAAGAGACGTTTATTCATGATGGTATGACTTGAATATTTATGATTCCGCTTAAAATTTTATTGAACACCATTGCATTTTTAGGCGCATTTCTGCTCTTTGCCTCTTTTTTGGGTTTTTATACATCAATTCGACCGCCAAAAATAGTTGCGGACATTACACCCAAAGAACTTGGTTTTGCTTACGATCAAGTAACATTTACAACAGAAGACGGACTTAACTTAGCCGGCTGGTTTGTGCCTTCTCGGGATAAAGCGATGGGGGGCGAATTGAACAAAACCATAATCCTTCTGCACGGTTACCCCGCCGACAAGGGAGACATTTTGCCTTCACTCGCTTTTTTACACAAGAAATATAACCTCTTTTTGTTTGATTTTCGTTACTTTGGGCAAAGTCAAGGGGCATACTCCGCCGTCGGAGCGAAAGAAACAAATGATTTAACGGCTGCGATTCGGTATTTGAAAACACGCGGCATTCATGAGGCGGGCGTGTGGGGGTTTTCTCTGGGCGGCGCGGTTGCTCTAATGACGGCTCCGCGAGCGCCGGAAATCAAAGCGATTGTTTCCGAAGCAAGTTATGCGAGATTAGACCTCATGGCTATTGAGCTGTACCGCATCCCCGTTATAAAGTTTCCGTTGGCGTATCTTACCGGACTTTGGGCGCGTATATTTTTCAGTATTGATATGAAAGCGATTTCGCCGGCCGCAAGCGGCGGCAATCTTCATATTCCGATTCTTATCGCGCATTCTCAAAACGATGAAGTCATACCGTTTCAAAACGCCCTTCTTATTCAAGAAGCGTTAAAAAATAATCCACGGGCGGAATTTTGGTTTGAAGAAAATTTAGAGCATGGCCGGTTCGGCGATGAATACCAAAAGAGAATTGAAGATTTTTTTGAAAGAAATTTGTAACCGCAAGCGAGAAAAATGTCCTGATATATTTTGAGAAATTTTTAATGAGTCCTCGATCAAAATTTAGAAATTTTCTCCCTCCAAAACTAATTTTATGAGGCGCTCGTCTGTGCTCGTGAGTTTTTTTTCGTGTATAATGATACGCATGAACCTCACGCAACTGAAAACCGAATTTTTGGAATACACCGAAATTGAAAAAGGGCGGTCTTTGAAGACGGTTGAGAATTATGACCGTTATTTGAAACGGTTTTTGGCGTTTGCTCAAATTTCCGACCCGAAAGACATTAGTGATGACCTCGTGCGGAAATATCATGTCTGGCTCAATCGTCAAACCGTGAAAGGAAATCTCCGCGGGGGCGAGGAGGGTATCAATAACGGAACCCTGAAAAAAAGAACGCAAAATTATTACCTCATCGCGCTCCGCTCTTTTTTGAAATATCTTGTGCGCCGAGGGGTTACTTCCCTGCCGCCAGAGCGTATTGACCTTGCGAAAGTGGGCGAACGCTCGCTTGACCTCATGTCTTCGGAAGATTTGGAACGCCTGCTTGTCGCGCCGGAGGGCGAGGATCTTCGCGCCCTCCGCGACCGCGCGATGCTTGAACTCCTTTTCTCCACCGGACTGCGCGTTTCCGAGCTCTGTTCCCTCTCGCGCTATATTGACTTAAAAAAAGACGAGCTTTCCGTGCGGGGAAAGGGCGAGAAAGTGCGCGTGGTCTTTCTTTCTTCCGAAGCAAAAGCTGCGGTGAAAAAATACCTTGATAAACGGGGTGATGTTGACGACGCGCTTTTTGTGAAACACACCAAAGGCGGCGCCACAACTGCAAAGTCGCTTCGTCTTGCCCCGCGGAGCGTGGAGCGCACGGTGAAACACTACGCCATCAAAGCGGGAATCTCAAAAAAGGTTACTCCTCACGTCATCAGGCACAGCTTCGCCACAGATTTGCTCGAAAACGGTGCCGACCTCCGGAGCGTTCAAGCTATGCTCGGGCACTCCAACATCTCCACCACACAGATTTATACGCATGTTACCGACAAAGGGCTTCGGGAAATACACAAGGCTTTTCATGGAAAAAAAAGAAAGGACGCCTAAACGTCCTTTTCAAGCCACGATATCGCCGCGTCTACAATAGCTCCATAATCCACGATTTCTCGCGGCGGACGTCGTCCCCCATTTTCATACTCTTTTATTTGAGCGCCTTCAATAAGCGGCAACATCTCCTTTTTGCGCCATGGACACCCGCTTCCACAAGAAACAGCGCACCGAAGCCCTCTTTTCTCTACTTCTTTTTTAAGTTTTGGAAGACAACAATAGTCGCATTCCCATATTTTTACGTCCATAATTCACCCCCTTAAATTTTCAAAGAACCAATTTTTGACAAAAAAATAACCGCAAAAGCGGTGTTTAACGAGAAACAGTCTTTGTTTGCAGTACTTTTTCGCCAATGTTTATCTTATTACTCATTGCTGTCTATACTATCGTTAATGCTTTTGCGGGTCAATATTCGGTTGTGGAAAAGTAAAAATCGCTTATACTTAAATACATGAAACTCATCTCTTGGAATGTAAACGGTCTCCGCGCTGTCCACAAAAAAGGGCTTTTTTTGCCGTTTATTCAAAAAATAAGCCCTGATATTTTGTGTTTACAGGAAACAAAATCTCACGATCACCAGTTACCGGAAGAAATAACCAAAATTAACGGCTATTTCTCCTATTTTGCTTCTTCTCAAACAAAAAAAGGATACAGCGGTGTGGCGATTTATACTAAGATTGAGCCGAAAAAGGTGGAGTACGGCATGGGAATACCGCGTTTTGACGAAGAAGGGCGGATTTTGGTGGCCTATTACGATGAATTTGTGCTTTTAAATGTGTATTTTCCGAATGGCGGACAGGGACCGGTGCGGCTGCAATACAAGTACGATTTCTACGATGCTTTTTTGAAATTTATTGATAGATTGAAAAAGGAGGGGCGCAAAATAATCTTTTGCGGAGATGTGAATACGGCACACGAGAGCATAGACCTCGCCCGCCCGAAAGAGAACGAAAAGAACACGGGATTCTTGCCGGAAGAGCGCGCGTGGATTGATGAGGTGATAGCGCACGGGTATGCAGATACCTTTCGCTATCTTCATCCGAACAAAAAAGATACGTATTCATATTGGGATATGAAGACTCGCGCACGCGACAGAAATGTCGGGTGGCGCATTGATTATTTTTTCACAAGTGCAAATCTTTTGCCAAAAATAAAGTCCGCAAACGTCCTATCGGACATCTATGGTTCCGACCACTGCCCAATTACACTTGAATTAGAGCCGTAGATTAGTGTGTCTTTTAAGAAAAAAGTTATCCACAGGTAGATACTTGCACATGTCCTATAGATTGTTATACTAATAACAGATCGGTGGTTATATAAAAAAATAGATATATTGAGAACAGAAAATTATTTTTCTTCTCACGCTCATAACGAGCAAACAGTCTATACTTTATAGACACTAAATAATTAAGTCAAAACCGCCTTTCGTTCCTTATCTCCTAAGAGTAGAAGAAATAAATACAAGAAACAAAGGGCGCCACGGCGCCCTTTTCTTTTGCTTATACTGCGTGAGCAGTTCGCGTATGCGAACTGCTCACGCAGCGTAGAGATGAAGAATTAAAACAACCCCCGTATATCCTCCCAAGTCAGTTTTTTGAATAAATCGCCTGATTCGCCGACGAGGGCGTCGAAGAGGAATTTTTTGCGTTTTTGAAGCTCGATAATTTTTTCCTCAATCGTTCCTTCGGTTACGAGTTTGTACACATTTACGGTGTTTTTCTGCCCGATGCGGTGCGTGCGGTCTATCGCCTGATTTTCCACGCTCGGGTTCCACCACGGGTCAAAAATAATAACATTGTCCGCGGAAGTGAGCGTGAGTCCCGTTCCGCCGGCTTTCAAACTGATGAGAAATACCGTTTTGCTCTTATCTTCGTTAAAAGAAGCGACGACGTCCTTGCGATTATTCGTTTTTCCGGAAAGGTACGCGTATCCTATTCCGCGGCTTTTCAATTCTTCCGCCAAAATATCAAGCATGCTCGTAAATTGGCTGAAAACAAGGACTTTTCGCCCAGCGGCGGCGATATCCTCGACGAGTTCATTGAAAAGCTCGAGTTTCGCGGACTCGTATTTGCGGTAATCCTTATCTTTTAAAAGCAGTACGGGATGATTGCACACTTGCCGGAGCTTCGTCAGCCCGGCGAGAATGTGAATGTGTGATTTTTCGTACCCCTTGGTTTTTACTGAGTCAAAAATATCTTTTTTTACCCGCGCGAGAATTTCTTGATACAAAACATTTTGCGCGTCTGTCATTTTACACGAGCGTACTTGCTCGATTTTATCGGGAAGTTCTTTTAAGACTTCGTGTTTGGTGCGGCGAAGCATAAAACACTCGATTTTCTGCCGCAAATGCGCGAGGGCGCGGGCATCGTTTTCTTTCATGATGGGTTTCAGAAAACTGCGCGTGAACGATGCGTGATTCCCAAGAAATCCCGGCATGAGAAATTCAAAAAGCGACCACACTTCCCCCACAGTATTTTCAAGGGGCGTGCCGGTGAGCGCGAGACGATATTCCGCGTCTATTTTTTTGACCGCCTGCGCATTTTTCGTCGTGTGATTTTTTATATTCTGCGCCTCGTCGAGAAGGAGGTAGTGAAAGGGTATTTTCCTTTCCCTGTATGTTTCTTCATCTCTTTGAAGCGTGGCGTAAGAGGTAATCGCAAGGTCAAAATCACCGATACGGCTGATTTTTTCTGCACGTTCGGCTGGTTGTCCGTCAAGAACGACAACTTTCATGGTAGGAAAAAATTTCATCGCTTCATCTTGCCAGACCGAAAGCAGTGTTTTCGGGCACACCACAAGCGACGTGTTTTCCGTGCTTTTGTTCATGTGGATGAGGGTGAGCGCTTGGAGCGTTTTTCCCAAACCCATATCGTCTGCAAGAACGCCCGCAAAGCGATATTTTCGGAGAAAATGAAACCAGTGTATTCCGTCTTTCTGATAATCGCGAAGAATTTTATCGGGAGCGGAGGGAATGCGGACTTTTTTGACCGGCCGGCCGCTTTTCGCCTCTTTCATAAATTTTTGAAAGCCATCGGAAAGCTTTGCATTGTAATACTCGGAGGAAGTGAAAATGTTATCAAGCTCGGGCGCATTATATACGCGCCCCTCGAACTGTCCATTTTCGCGTTCATTGAAACTCTCAAGCATAGCGACAAACCGCTCCAATTCTTCGCGATTCGTTACCTTCTTGAGTGTGCCGTCCGCCATTTTTAAGAAGTCGCGGTTATTGTTTATGTAATCCCGCAAATCTTCCGGCAGAATTTTATCTTCCCCGCAGTAGCACGCGACATCGAAAGCGAGCCAGTCTATCTCGGCGTCCATTTGCACGGCGAAATCCGCCTTGAAATTTCCGGTCGCAGTTTTCAATTCATCTTTTGTAAATTCAATCGGAAACCCGAGCTTTTTAATTTCCGCAAACGCGCCGAACGCGAAGTTTGCAATCTGTTTTTCACCAATCCGATGGCACTGTACGTGCTTATTGAAACCGCACAACTCGTCGTAATAAAACTTTTTGAAAAGCTCAATTTCTTTCTGTTTCGCAATTTTTGCATACCCAACCACGTTTTCAGAAATGTGCACGAGGTGTGTTTCGTGTGGTGACACGCTCGGACGCTCAAAAGAAACTCTCCCCATATATCGCGAAGCGGAAACTGATTCCGACACATCGATTTTTTTCATTCCGTAATCCATCATCGCGCGCATATCAAGCGTACTGTTCTCGCGGTCGTAATCAACAACAATCACCGGCCGCGTGTTTTTATATTCTCGTATTTCGATATCCGGCGAAAGGTCGGCGGTAATTTCAAAAGACTCCCCCGCTTCGCGCAAAACATCTTTTATGCGAATAACCTCCGTGTCTTTCAGTATGGTTTCGCCGTCACCCGCAAGAGCCCTTTTCAAAATTCCGTGAATGAGCGGAGAAACAGGGTAAAGTGAAACAACGGCATCATGCAAAGTAACCGCGTATTTTTCTCCAAGAAGCACGGTTTCCTTCTCGTTCTTCCGCGCGGAATCCGTATATTTTTGATTGAGGCGGAACACAAAAACCGTTTCGCCGAACGGCTCCCCGTAATCATCGTATTTTTCTGTGCGAGTGAAAATTTCCGCACTGATTTTTTCCGGAGTTTCTTCAAAGCGCACTTCCTTTTTTGCCGACTTGTCTTCAAGATACGCGCGAAGTCCAGATTTTTTGAGTAAGAGAAAGAGTTCTCCGGTATCATAATTTCCGTACCAAGAATTTTTGTTCTGGAGAAAAACAATAAAAGCGCGTTCCTCGTCCGTCAGATTTTGAGCTTCTTTTTTGAGCAGACGCGCGATGGTATCTTGGGTATTGCGCGATTGATACGTGTACGATGAAAGACGGCTTTCAATAATCTCGGGGTTAATCTTTCCGTAACCCATTGAGAGGAAAACATGGTACCGTTCCCCGAAAGGTTTTATATCGGGTTTTGGGTTTTTTAATATCGCGGGAGTAGAAATTGTTGGTATCGGCGCCATTTTCGCCCGCAATTCTTCAAGTACAGAAGCGGAAAGAATGCTCGGGTCGATACCGAGAGAGCGAAGAGAGGCTTCAAGCGTTGGAGGAGTCTCGGCTTCTTGCGGTTTCTGTGTCGTTCTCGGCTTTTCGTCAATCCACGCAACAAAACTTTCCGCCATGTCAGGCGCATCGGCGAACGTGTTTTCTTGTTCAACAAACGCGCCGAGTTTCTCTAGAAATTTGAAACCCGCCGCCGCCATATGCTTGCAATAATCATAATACGGACAATCACAATCCCCACTTTTGAAAGAAAGGGTGTTTACATCAAAAACAAGTGTCGTGGCGTATTCTTCCGTCCCAAGCACCCCAGCCTCAATCTCAATCCACACCGATGGAGTGGTGGAACGCAGTACAATTGCCGTAAGCCACAAAACATCGCCCGAACGAAAGTACTCCGCCCCGCGCCGATACATCGTAGAACCCACCAAATCCCGCAAACTCTCCTCCAATTCCTGCCGGTCAAAGTGAATTTTCATGGCTCTATTTATACCATAAATAAAAGTATCACGCCAGTTTTTAGCTGTATATTTCGTGCGGTCCGATTTTTAATAAAAACGCCGTATTCCCCTCTCCATACTCAAACATTATTCGAAATTTATAGTTCACGGAAAAACCGTAAAACTCTTGCAATCTGCCATTTAGTTTATGAACTTTCAGTGATTTATGATTTTCTCGATGCTTAAAAAGCTCGATTTTTTCAATCGCCTCGTCTTGGAGCGCTTCGGGAAGCGATTTCCACTGGCGTACGAAACTTGGCGCATAAGAGATGTCTATTTCCATAGCAAAAAATTATCCAAGCTGTTTTGCTAACACACGAAGATCGCCATGAAGAGCTTTCCCATCGCGAATTTCCTGTTGCGCTTTAAGAATATCCGCAACCGCCTCCTCTTCCTCCAAAAGCCGAAGCGCCTGCCGAACAACCTCGGCTTTGTTCGCCGCACGACCTTTTTTCACAAAAGAATCAATAAATTCCTCAAGTTTCGGGTTTAATGGGACGGAAAGAGTGCTCATAATTTTAATATGTTACATCATAATATGATATTATCATACTCTTTTTTGGCTTTCGGTCAAGTTTTTTGCCTTTACAAAAAAGCCAAAAAGGGCTACTCTAAAATCACAACTGAATAAGCACGACCTAACCCTTGCGGTGTCAAAACTCAAGGTGATACCATTTCTAACAAAATGCTTCTCTCTAAATTCAAAAATTCGTGGCGAGCCAAAGAGAAAAATTTGAGATATACCGAGGTACATTGAGAATTTTTCTCAAAGGTGCAGACCGAAATTTTTGGATTTAGGGGGAAATGATTTTTTAGAAATGGTATAAGGTCAAAATCGTACAGCATAAAAAACCCATCATTAGGGCGTTCATGTCGTTGCGCGGGGAAACTCGCGTAGGGGCTTCAAAACCCTCCTAGTGGTGGGCTTTGTGTACCTCCTTAATAATACCATCGTTAATTAATCTCCCCCCCACCAAGTCCTGTAAATTTCGGTCGGGATTTCGATAAAAATCCTCAATGTACCTCGGTATATCTCGTATTTTTCTCAAAATCCCGCCTCGAAATTTTCTAGGACTTATGGGGAGACCTTAATTAACGATGGTATAAAAAATAACAAAAGCAAATATGAAAAAAGTACTTTTATTTTTGTTGCTGGTTGTCAGTATGGGATTTTCCTCCATCGCGGAGGCTCATCGTTCGGGCTGTCATCGCTGGCATTCATGCCCCTCAGATACGGGGAGCTATGTTTGTGGTGATCTTGGGTATACGAGCGAGTGTCCGCAAGCCGATCCGCCTCCTCAACCGTCGGCACCCATTATTCAAACTACTTCTGTTGCACCGCCAAAAAACTTACCGGAAACACAACCAAACCCGCCCGTACTGGCTGAAACTGCCCCCGTTACTTCACCGTCATCATACATCGTACCGTCTGTTTCAACATATTACACGGGGATTCCGAGCAACAGAGCAGAACTGTCGCGGTGTCTCGTCGTCGGAAATAGGAACAGCCACATCTACCACCTGAAGGGGAGCAAATTTATTCCAAAAATGTCCGTCAAGTCAAAGAAATGTTTTGCTACGGAGAGTGATGCGACAGTCGCCGGTTTCAGGAAATCGAAAGTGAGATAATCATTCGGACGTTATTATTGGAGATAGTTAAATAATTATGAAAAAAATAATTTTTACCACCGCGTTGTGTTTGAGTTTTCTGTCCGTGTTCGCTTCCGCCGAAGCGCGGACGGTTCGCGTAAACGGATACTATAAACCCTCAACAGGGGCGTATGTAATGCCACATTACAAAACCTCCCCGAATAAAACCAAGATTGATAATTACTCAACAAAAGGAAATTATAATCCATACAGCGGAAAGACAGGAACGGTTAATTCTTACGGGTGGTAGTTTGACAACTCAAAGCAAAGTTTTCTGCACCTTCTCAAATTCAAAAACTTCCGAGTTTCGGATTAAAATGGTCCGGTCGGTGGAATATGACAAGCCCTTGTTCGGTTGTGATTCAAAACCAAGATAGACGCACGATACTTTTCGGTCGCGAGCTTCTTTTATGGCGGGCTGCAAATCGGAATCGGAGCTTCCCAAAATTATTTCTGCCGCTTTTTTGTCGCAAGACCAACTGACCATATCAACGGCGATTTTTACGTCCACGCCCTTTTCTTTGAAAACTAAAATTTTCTTGCTGTTCTGCCCGTCTTCCATTTGTCCGCGCACTCTTCCGGAGAGTATCACTTCAAATCCTTGTTTTTCAAGATGGGTTTTCAATAAACGCTGTTCCTCAATAAGCTCGCGCGATTTTTCTTTGCTTTGCACGTGTTCTTTTATGCGGGCAAAGTAAAAAATCTTTCGCTTTACCTCTATTCCTGCAAGTACCTTGTTCAACAATCCTTTGAAATCATATTCATACCATGCGGGCTTGCTTTTCCCCGCTTCTTTATAAACGGCGCGTATTTTTCCTTTGAAATTCTCTCCGTCTACGAGCAGTATTGTATCCATATAAACGACATTTTACCACACGGGTACGCAAAACCCCAGCGGACCTTACGGCTAGCTGGGGCGTGTATGTACACACAATATACCATTTCACCGAAAAACGCAATGTCTTGTGGAAAACTGTTTTTGCTTCATTTCACCCAATGTTTCTTGCGAATTTCGGAGACTTCCTCTGCTTCCTTTTTATCTTTTTCCTCCTTCCCTCTTTCGCCGAGTTTTTTGAGCTCATCGTCGGGAAGTGCCGCAAGTTCTTTGAGGCGTTTTGTGAGGTATTCATCAGTATTTTTCTCCGGGTCATCGAGGACTTCTTCCAGAAACGCGTGGAGCATCCAACCGAGGCGCGGACCGGGCTTTTCTCCTGTTATTTCCATGATTTTTGAGCCGTCAATTTTCAGCATTCCTACCGATACCGGTGCGCGCATCGCCTCCTCTATCATCGCCTCATATTTTCGCAAGCGGTAGGGTTTTTCTTTGGGTCTTCCCATGCCGATACGGTCGCAGGCGCGGACTTTCATGAGATCCCATACATTTTCCGGTCCGACATTTTTCACGATTCTCCTGACCGCAGAGAGGGTAATTTTCTCCACATCCGAAAAGAAAAGGTGGTAGCGCACGAGCATTGACACCACATCAGTAATTTTGCCCGGGAATTTGAGTCGTTGCATGATTTTTTTTGCCACTCTTCCACCCACCACATCATGCCCGTAGAACGTCCAATCTTTCTTTTCTTCAGACCATCGGCGGGTTTCCGGCTTGGAAATATCATGGAACAGTGCGGCAAGGCGCACATGGAGCGGCCACTTACTTTCAACCGCATGATTCAATGCGCGGATATTGTGTTCCCACACCACGTAGATATGGTCGCCGTTTTGCTCCACCCCAATCCCCTTTTCGAGCTCTGGGGCGATATGTTGCAAAACCCCAAGTTCGTGCGCAAGAATAATCCCCTGCATTGCATGAGCCGACATGATTATTTTTATGAATTCATCGCGAATTCGCTCTTTGGAAATTTTCTCAAGATTCGGCGCAAGCGTTTTTACCGCCTCTTTGGTTTTCGGTTCAATATCAAAACCAAGTTCTGTGGAAAACCGCACCGCACGAAGAATACGCAAAGCATCCTCGCCAAACCTCTCCGTCGACTCCCCTACTGCGCGAATAACCCTGTCTTTTATGTCCTTTTGTCCGTTATAAAGGTCAATTATTTGTCCTTTATCAGGGTCGTACGCCAAAGCATTTACCGTAAAGTCGCGCCTTTGCAAGTCTTCTTCAAGTTTTTGCCCGAATAAAACTGAATCCGGGTGTCGGCTGTCGCTGTATGTCGTTTCTGTACGGTATGGGGTTACTTCCACAATGATTGTTTCATGTGTAACACCTATTTGGCTGACCGCACCCACGGGCACTTCCGAAAACATAGTCGCTTCGCTTCTTGTTTTCTGGGTCGCTCGCTCGGCTCGCTGTGGCGGAGTTCGAAAACCTACGGTTTTCGGATTTTCCCTTGTTTCATGTGAAACTGCCACCCCAACCGTTCCGTAATCATTTTCGTAGAAGGTCTTTTCAAACAGCCCTATAATCTGTTCTGGCGTGGCGTTTGTTGTCACATCCCAATCCTTCGGCTGTTCCTCAAGAAGAAGGTCACGAACACATCCTCCAACCAAATACGCCTCAAAACCAGCTTTTTGGAGCGTTTCTGTTACATGTGAAACATAAGTTGGGATTTTATCACTCAGGTTTGTCATAGTATCCATATTTTAGAACATTTTTTGATATTTTGCAAGTTTTAAGGTACTATATAGCAACAAGCACCCGTAGTGAAACGGATATCACAATAGTCTTCGGAACTATTAGTCCAGGTTCGAGTCCTGGCGGGTGCACAAGAGCG
>OBEQ012183041.1_pt1 | contig 24533 bp, 26 predicted proteins | sample 1670901 | NCBI WGS metagenome assembly OBEQ01 (sample SAMEA104232315, study PRJEB22302) | groundwater metagenome | biome: forest; feature: aquifer; material: groundwater | place: USA | collected 2011-08-07 | depth 5.4 m | reverse complement strand
GCAACCCAAAGCCCGACACATGTAGCATACGAAGAAGATATTAGCCAAATGATAACCGAAAATGGAAAATATTTGGTAGAGATTTATAATAAAATGTTGTTTGATGATAAAGGTAACTTAATCGCCCCTCTGGCAATTGCAGAAGAAATTGACGAGCGGCTGCATTGGGCTACAAAACATACCTTGCTTAATACCCCTGAATCAGAACAGCTCCGGGCAAAAATCTTGTCTGACCCCCTATTTAGTTTGGCAAGGCTTCTGGTCGGCAATGATATTGTGTTTCGGGAAGAAAATGGCTGGGATGGTGCTGAGCAAAAAAGGGCTGAACGTATATCTGCCAAAGTTGATTCCGTCAATTCAAATAATATAACGGACTGGATTCGAGATTTAAATACTATAGCGGGAGAAAAAGGTGTTATTGCTGAATGGCAGTTTGGTCCCTTTAGGCAGCTATTCTTGAAAAAACTCGCACTAACTAAACCGGAAATAGCGGATCAGATTCTAACAGATGCTTTTACACATAATAAACCATTACTTGGTTTTATTGGCAGCCCGTTAACCGGCTTCCGATCAGTTAAACAATGGACTCTATGGGATAAGTTCGTCAAAAAAATAGTAAATGATAACAGAACTGCCCTTGTCACCGATATTTTATATTCCTTGTTGCCAGACACAAATGAGGGTATGGTGGAGTTGCGTTCTGAAGATTTAGTCTTGCTTGAAAAGATAGTCGAGCAAAAGGCGGAGTTTACATTTTTAGCTGATACAAAAGAAGAAAACTACACGCTCCATCATTCTATCATCCAGGCTCTAATCTATGCATATCCAGGCAATCCAGATGCAATAGAAAAACTCATCATAAAAGAAATTACCGCTAACCCTACATGTATCAATATTTATGCCCAGGCTTTAGCTTTTACAACTTTTAGAAATGCCATTGACTTTAGTCGGTGGGATGGACAAAGTATTGAGGCTTTAAAAAACTTATTAGTGCGACTGCCCGATCTTGACTGGCATTCCCAAGATTTACTGTTAGGCATCGGCAGGATAGACTTGAAACATGTATTTGACGTGTTTACTGAACGCATGTCTTACGATGAAGTAAGAAAACGTAAACACAAAAGCTTTGACTTCTCTGACCGCTACAATGCCATTCCTTATAACGTGAATGATAGTTTAAAGGAATTTATCGTTTCACATTCAGACACTAATCAATATTTACAAACTTGGCTTAGTAAAGTTACCCCGCAATGGTCTTCTTATAATTGGAATGTCGGACATTTTGTTGATCACATGGGTATTCCCTTAAAAAGATTAATACTGCCTTTACTGGACAGCGGCACGGACGAAAGTTTGCTCAAAGCGATTTATGTTATTAGCCAATTCGATCATAACGTAGAGACAAATTTACTCATGGAAATAATCGGCAAGACCAGCAACAAGAGTATAGTTGGCCATATTCACGCGCAGCTGTTTTCAACTGGAGTAGTGAGCGGCGAATACGGCATAGCCGATGCTTACGATGCCAAAGCTAAGAGCTTAGAGCCATACCTAAGCAGTAACAATGCACGTATTAAAAAATTCACTCAAAAAATCATTCAGGAATTTGCTACCAGTGCGGCGCGAGAAAGACAGCGCACTGACGAATCTAGGCAATTAAGGCAAATTGAGTTTGAAAATTAAGAGACAAATATATGTGCGGACGCTACACAATAACTGCCACCGGCGAACAATTAATCGAACGGTTTGATGCTGAGCTCGAAGCAGACTTTGAGCCACGGTATAACGCTGCACCTACCCAGAACCTGCCGGTTATTCTGAGCGATGCACCCCACAAAATCCGCCTGGTTCGATGGGGTTTACTTCCTAAATGGGTAAGGGAACAAAAGCGTGACGGCATTATTAATGTTCGGACAGAAACCCTCGCAGAAAAACCAACCTTTAAAAAAGACTTACGAGAACGCAGGTGCCTTGTTATTAGTGACGGCTTTTACGAATGGCAGCAAACAGACAAAGGGAAGGTGCCGTATCGATTTACGTTAAAAGACGGAAAGCCTTTTGTCTTTGCTGGTATATGGGAACCGCACCATATAAATGACCAGGAAGTTAATACATTCGCCATTATCACTACCACGCCTAATTCTATAGTAGAAAAAGTGCACAATCGCATGCCAGTCATTCTTAGGACCGAAACCGAGAGGGAATGGCTTAATCCGGACCTTGAACCAGAGCAAGCATTAGGGCTTTTGGCCCCATATCCAGCCAGTCAAATGCAAGCCTATCCAGTATCCACTTTGGTCAATTTGCCAAGGAACGATTCAGTGGAGGTGATCAAACCAGCCTAGCAGCAAGCAAAAACCGCTCAAAATAGGGGCGGTTTTTGGAGGTCAAAAAAGCCTCAATTATTGAGGTATTTTGGGGTATAAAATAATAGTTCGCATAAGTATGGGATTATTCAGAAAGCATACTTGACACGAAGCATAATATATGATATACTAGTCTGTTAAAAATAAAAACCATATTAAAGGGCAAGGAAAGCAGTGGTTTCCAAGGAAGTGGCCAAGCTAGGATAGAGTAGTAAAAAGGCCAGTAAATAAAGGGTTAAATAATAAGGTTGAAAAGCTACTTGACAGAATAAGAAATATATGCTATAATGTATACGTAAGATGAGATAAGGTAAATAAGCCAAGCACATTAAAAAATGAATAACCTCGTTTGAGGATAGAGCGACCTGAAAGCTGGGGGTCGAAAAACAAGCCAACTTGAAGCGATTAAGCGGTTAGTTTTTATTTCTCTATTCTGAAATGAAAGCCTTACCGTTTGGTTTTACGTGCTCAAGAATGTAGGTAGTGTGCTTAGGCATAGCAAAAAACCCACCTTGAGGTAGGTTCTTTGCTGCTAAAGAGTAGAAGTATATATTGGATACTAATTCAAATACATACTTTTAAACATTACACTTACTAGTATCCTTAGCAGTTTTTAGTTTTTTACTCGTCAAGCATTGTTTCCCCCCAGGCACTCAAACCTGAACGGTATCAATGAAAGCCAACCATTTAGTCGCTTTTTTGTTGGAAGAAATATGGAGAGGAGCAGGGTCATTAATCACTATTATAAACCTGTTGCATCTTCTCCAGATTTCTCCCTACAAGGGAGGCCTCTATAATAAGAGGCGTATCTTTACAAATTTAGCCTTTGCATAAAGGTGAGTAAGTCCTTAGAAAAGACGCTACCACCCCACTTTAAGAGGATAGAGTCGTTAAGCGAATAGCTTAATGTTTGAATCTTGAAGGAGTAAGGCTTATCACTATCGCCTAGGTTGATGCCGAAGCTGCCGGAACTTTCTACCGGCGGCAGAGCTCCCAAGGAACAACGATAGCAATGAGTGCAACTCCTTACAAGCCCAAGTGGCTTGCAAGGAGAACACTCCTTGTTATACAAGTGAGTAGGTTCTTTGAAAAATGAATATACGACTTGCGGAAAGCAATATGGTCATACGGCCAACTAACACTCTGCCAACATATTATATATAAAAGAGAGTTCTGTTAGAAAGTTTTGTGGCCAGCTTGCTTTCCGTAAGGAAGCTAAAAATAAAAACTTGGGTTTCATCCCGAAAGGAGCACGCGATGAAAGTCGTGTTATGCGGACCTCCAAGGTCTGGCAAGTCTTGCTTGAGGGAGGGACTCAAGCAAGCGATCCGTCGCATACCTGGGGCTCCCTACCCCTATGTCATTACGGCTTGTCCTGATGGCGAAGGGGCTTGGTTCCAGGAAACGGTTAACTTGGACCCCGAAGCAGCTGCGAAACATAAAGCTGCTTATAAGGCCAAGTTCACTCCCGAATTCGTTAAGCGGGTTGCGGATTCGGTTACTAATTGTTCACTCCCGCTTACGCTCGTGGATATTGGTGGTATCCCGAGTGTCGAAAATGAAGCGATTTGTGCTTCAGCCACCCATGCCGTTCTGTTAGCCGGCGATCTCGGTCGTCTGCCAGAGTGGTATGAGTTCTGTGAAAAACTTGGGCTCAGCGTCATTGCTGAAGTCCATAGCGATTACCACGGGACAGAAGACGCTATTCCCCAACTCGGCGAGAACGGTGTCTATAAAGGATCCGCTCATTACCTTGAAAGAGGTGAGTTGATCTACGAGCGTCCGACGGTTCGGGCGTTAGCTGAGATTCTTGTGAACATGGCAAATTCCCAAGAATAAGATTGAAACGTTTGCCAAAAGGTCGATTGGAGACCTTAAACCATACGGGGGCAGAAAACAGCCTTAAACGTTCCAGCCCGTAGTTGCTAACCCGCCATGGTTAGTGATGAAATTCCAAAAGGAGGAATAAAAATGGCTACCTACAATATCAATCTCGTTGAAGGCATGCTCAAGGTTGGGTTCGGTGATCCGGCCCAGAACGATCAGATTGTGAAAGACGCGAAGGCGCGTCTGGACGAAATGATCGCTGACGGCACGTTGGCCGGCGGTCCTGTGATCAAGATCAACGGCCCGGCTTCGCTGCCCGTCGCCATCGCCATCGGTCATGCCGTGGCGCACCGTTACGGTGCCGTCGCGTGCTTCGATCCGAAGCTGTCGAAGTATGTCGTGTGTGTCTCGCACTCGAACGACTTCGCCATCGGCGACTTGGTCGAGTAGCTGATTGAAACATAACCTCTGGAAACAGAGTTCTGACATCCTCAGTGAGTCGGGTAAATAAGTAACTGAAGCACGAGTCACCTGCGTGAGCCAAAAGTGGTGAGCCTAGCGGAAGCAGAGCCGTAGCACTAAATGGGAGAAGTAGTCACTCACTTCTCCCGTTTTCTTCCAAACTCATCAATATTTCTGGTGGGCTTAGAAGAAAACAAAAATATCGCAAGTCGTAATATTAAATTTGATCGGTATATTTTTTTGGGGCTAAAGTATCTTTTTTGCTTAAGCACCAAAAACTGTTACTCATCATATTAATAGGAGGCCGTAAATGAACACTATAGATCTGCACATGCACAGCAGACACTCGGACGGGTCACTCGACCCAGACGAACTGGTCGCGCGGTGCAAAGTTGCCGGTCTGCAAGTTATTTCGCTGACTGACCACGACACTGTGGCACATGTGAGTGAAGTAATGGGAGCAGCACGACAACACAACGTGCGGGTCATTCCTGGGACTGAACTTTCAGTGACGTTCCAAGATAAAGAGTTACACCTTCTGGGGTATAACTTTGATCCGCAAAACAACGCACTACAGCAGCGGCTCGAACAGCTTAAGGTTTCGCGGATCACGCGGGCTGAAAAGCTAGTCCAGGTCTTCACTGACTTGGGGTTTGAGCTAAAACTCAACCAGTTGCTCGCCGATGCCTACGGCACAGTCGGTCGGCCACATGTGGCGCAAGCTGTGATGAATAATCCAGCGAACGCCGACAAGTTGGCCGAACTAGGGGTCAAGAATCAGGGGGATTTCTTCGCCGAGTTCTTTGCTCCAGGCAAACCCGGCAATGTGCCTCGAGAAAAACTGCCAATGGAAGAAGGGATAGAACTTCTCCATAAGGCAGGCGGCATGGCAGTCTGGGCGCATCCAGCGTGGAATTTCCGTAAAGACTTTGAGCGAGTGCCAGAAGTTTTGGCGCAGCTTAAGGGTCTCGGACTTGATGGTGTGGAAGGGTTTTACCTGACCAACACCAAAGAGCAGACGGAAAGCATCTACGCTGAAGCCAAACGGCTCGGATTATTTATCACCGCTGGCGGCGATTTCCACCGCCCGGACGACCCGCTGTTTCACCAATTGGGTGCGTGGCAGGACTATGGTTTGGAAACAGATTTTAGCAAACTGTTCTCCTAAGTCTCGCACTTGGGAGTAGCAATCACACTCGTGTTGTTACTCCCACCCTTTCTTCGGTTGGTCAGCTGCCTTGTGTAGTTGGTCAACCGAAATCAAGGGTTATATAACCCTTCGCTCTTTCACAAATCTTCTTCTTGGTAGCTACCAATGTGCTTGTGCTCTATCCGCAAGCACTCTGGTAGTTATCAAACAAATTCAAACTTTGTGCAGCCAAGCGCTGCGGAGGAGACTATGAAGAAAATACTGACGTCGCTCGTCTACGGCAGCGCTCGCTTTGTGGGTGCTGTAACCAATAACATCAACCAAGTTTTCATCGGCACGTTCGATGTGCCAACGAAACTGGTTGATACGGCCAAGAACGTTGCGCTGTGTTTGCCGCTGGACATCACTAAGTGGGGTCTGTATCCGACCCACCAAGACAGTTGGCTCTCTCTGGCTTTCGTGGCAACCTGCCATGGAGGCAAAGAAGACCGCCTGTCTGATGTTCGCATCAAGGCTTTCTGGGAAGGCATCCCGTCATGTCAGTGGCCGGCACTAATCGCCAAAGCTGCTGAATTCGCGGCTGAGTTCAGAACTCGGTTGGCGGATGGGGCACTGGAACCTCGCAAAGCCTACAAAGCGGCAACACGGTGCCTGCAAGACTGTTTGCTTTACCGTGAAGGTGAGGCGGGCTGCATGGTAAGTCAAGAAGCCACGCTTCGCAGCAGACCAGAGTTGGCGCAGCTTATTATGCTCGCTAACGAAGGCCGTGCAGGCAAGCTCACGACTGAAGACGGCCTCGCTCTCGCCGACAAGGTGGACGAGGAAGTCGCCAAAGCAGCAGCTCGGTTCGGTGGGATTGAAACGTGCAAGCAGGCACTGAACGAGCTGACAGCTTGGGGCAAACAGCAGGAACGCGGTCGCGTAATCTTGATGCCCGAAGGCATAACGCTTGAGCAGGGCGCACAGCTTGTGGGTTTCGACGCTATCATCGGCCAACCCGACGAGCACGACATTGATGTCGTGAGCGTTGTGGAAGATCTGGAAGCACCGAGATTGTTCCAGTTCCGTGATGCGTTGAGTCAGCAACGGCTCGACATCATTGCGGTGTCGGAGAACCTCGGTCCCAACGATCAGCTCACAGGGGGTCATCCGTCGTTCCAGTCAGTGGCAGAAATGCTTCTGGCAAATGGCCGGATACTGACCCGCACAGGCAGTGAGTTGGTGGAGCGTCTTGCGAGCGAAGTTGACCCGGTCGCGCTGGCCGACAAATACTTGCGGGTTGCTGAGGACTTCTTGTCCAACGCAAAGAACCCCAAGTCGTGGGTTGCTCGGCGCAATAACCCTACTGTGCCGCAGATCAAAAAAGCGATCCCGTTGTATCGGGTGGCCTGCGATCTGATTCCCCGTGCGTTCTGGATGCGCACGCATCGTGAGTTTACTGGCGGCACAGACATTCAATTCTTCGCTGAGGCAGCCGGCCTTGGCGCGGAATATAACATCATCCGGCTCATGCTCGACACGCAAGTGGCCGAGCAGGAAACAATGGAGAGAGTGGCCGAAAAACTGGCCACCCTCCTTCAAACGGAGGAAAGATGAAAAAAATCAAACATTGGTTTTCTAGCATCGTCGATTGGTTTGCAGCCGACGACGACGGCTGGTCTGGGATTGAGATTGACGCTGCGATTTATGCGGCGGTTCAGTCTCAAAAAAATTGCTGCAAGCATTGCCGCGGCAATTAACACTCACTCGCAGGTATCAAAGTTTAGTTAGCACTCAACTTTTTTACCTGCACCTTTTCGGGAACATCATTTCGACAAATCGAACTGGTGTCACCGAATTGGTTAAGCTTCCAATTCAAATTAAAAAGCAGAACCTTAAAAATTTCATAGACAGACAACAGGAGAACAGTAATGAAAAGAATCCTGTGGCTCTCGCAACACCACCCAATTGCCAAGCAGTTGGAGCGATTGCGCACTCGGTTCGGCAGCGACGTTCAGGTAGACGTTGATACGGATACCTTTACGAATGCTGAAGAACTGGTGCGACGCTTCACTAGCGGCGGTTACGACGATTGGATTGTCGTGGCACCGCTTTCGGTAATTGGCCGCATGTGCGAACTTGCGCAAGATTTAAATCTGCCCAAGCCCTTGATGGCGAACATGGAGCAACTTCATGGCGCGGCCAAGGCGCAGGCTGATTTGAACTTCCGAGGTCGCGCTTACAGGTTTGTCGGGTTCCGGCGGGTCAAGCGACTCGCACTGGAATACGATGAGGAATTCTAATTCATTGAAACGTAACCGTCCGCACGTCGGACAAGGAGATGAGATATGCAGACTACTGGCAATACCCTTTCCACGGCGGCAGCGCTTGCTGCTAAAATCGGAACTATCAACAGTGAAGTCTTGGAACAGAACATTGGTAAGGAAGAACTCCTGACCGTGATCTGGCTCGGACTCATCACTCGTCGTCCGGTGTTTGCCCTCGGCACGTTTGGGGTCAATAAGACTCAGACGATCCAAGCGGCAGTCACCAGAATTTCCGGCGCAACTTTCTACGAGCAGCTCATCCCGCAGCTTCGCTCCTCGTCGCAAATGTTTGTGGAGTCGACCTCGATTCAAGAGGAGAATCTCCCCAACGGCGGCAAGAGCATTAGCGTGCAGGAAATGCTTGGTCTGGCCCTCAATGCTCACGTCTTTTACGGCGATGAGTTCTTCAAGAAGCCAGATCATCCGGCGCTCAACGACTTGATTGATTATGCCCTGAACGGAATCGTCCGTCATGGTGGCAAAAAAATCGAGACACCGCTGCGTCTGTTCGTAGCTTCCGGCAATGAAACTCCGGATTCAAGCGGCGAGATTGGCGCGGTCTGGGCGAGAATGACCCTGCGTGTGTATGTTCACTCTCTTAACGAAACGCAACGACGGCAGCTTCTGCAGTCGCGCACATTAAAACAGCGCGGCCAGAGTGCTTCGCCAACCGTTGCATTGACTTTGGAAGATGTGGACATGCTCCAACAGGCGTTCTCGTTCGTTGAACTGCCGGACGCAATCGTTGACACGGTGTTCGAGGTTTACGCAGAGCTGGATAAGCGCACAGATCAAGACTTCAAATTGATTCTGGGCGACGACCGTCGCTTTGCCCGCATCTCGGACATCCTCCGCGCCCACGCGCTTCTAAACGGCAGAACGAAAGTTACTCAGCACGACCTCGTTGTGTTGAAGTGGATGTTGTGGGATAAGCAAGAACATATTCCAGCATTGATGGAAGTTCTCGCGCCCTACATCCGCACGCCGTTCACTGAAGCGCAGGAAATGGTTGACACCTTGCTCGCGCCCGATTCATCCCTGATGAAAGCGCTGGCCGGTGACATCAACCAGGCGACGGCAGCGATCCGCGACAGCAAAGACGCTCTTGCCCAGCTCGACCAGCTCAAGACTGAAGCCGGCAGCGACCAGGCAATGGTTGCCGCTATTGAAGCCTTGCGCCAGACAGTCGGAGCCGAGCAGGAGAAACTCATCAACAAGCTCAAAGGAAACTAGGGAGGTAAAGAATGAAACCATTAAGCCGTTCCCAACTGATGCAAGGCACAGTAACGGAGGTGAGCGGCTTTACCTCTCTCCGTTACCTTGGGCTTCGCAAAGACGCACCGAACTTAGGCAAGCTGGAAGAACAGGCGCAAAGCATTCTGCCCAACGGGGCGAGTGCAACGCTTGACCTGTTCTACAGCTTGTATGACCAGCAACCCGAACTGAAGCCTGCAGAAAACACGCCAGCGACATCGCAGTATTGGCGCAGCATTTTAGGAAACGCGATGGAAACCACTGCCTACCAACAAATGCACGCTAAGACCGCATTCGACGAGCTGACCAGTCTTATCGGCACCATTACCATGGGTCAATCGGTCCTGGGAATGATTTCCGACGAAGACAAGGAAAAACTTGAAGAGATGGCACAGGCGGAAGCAGAGTTGCAGGAAGCTTTGCAGGATGCAGGCGATGCTGGGGCGCAGGCGCAAGCCGACGCCCAAGCACTCGCAGGCCTCCAGCAAGCTCTCGGCAACTCGCAGAGCAGGCAGGCCAAGCAAGCAATTCAGCAAGCACAAGAGCAGGCTCAACAGTCTCAAAGCAAAGCCCAAGCTGCTCAGATGACTTTGGAGCAGGCGCAAGCCCTAGCCGAACAACTGAATCAGCAGCTTATGGGTCAGCCGGACAGCACTGAAGCCCAAGCCAAGCAGACAGAACTGAAACGACTTGCCCAAGCCGCAGCCAACAAAGCTGCGACTGAGGTCAAGGAAGTTTCAGAGCTTTTGCAAAGCTGGGGCATGGAGCCAGGCGAGCTGAAACGCAGTAGCGCAGCAGAGGCAATGGATATTGTGAAGCGGATGCGACAGTCCGAAGAGTTCAAGAAGTTTCAGGAACTCCTCGGGCGAATGCGTCATATCGCGCAACGCAAGTCCGCCAGCAACCATACGGGCGAAGGGTATTACATCCCGAAAGTCCGTTATGGAAACGACCTGACCGACCTTGATCCAAGCGAATTTCTCGCTTTTGCACATCCCGTTCTGAAATTCCAATTTCTTAACCGGTGGGCAAAGGAAGAACTGCGCTTGACCGAACGAATCTTCAAAGAGACGCTCGGCAAGGGCCCGGGGGTCGTGCTGGAAGATGGCTCAGGCTCTATGAGTGGAATTAAAAAACTCTGGAGTAAAGCTGTTTGCCTGACACTGGCCTACTACGCCAAACTCGAAGGTCGCACGTTTGTCTGGATACACTTCGGTTCAAAATCTAGCCGTCTTATTTGCAAAGTTTACCCCAAAGGTAACCTGACGCCGAAGGACATGCTGGAGATTGCCGAAACGTTCTTAGACAGCGGCACGGACTTTGAAAAGCCCTTGGACAAAGCGCTCGAAGTCATTGAGCAAGAAGGTCTGAATAAGGCCGACATTGCGATGGTGACTGATGGCGAATGTGCAGTGGCTGCTGATTGGCTAAGCAAGTTCTTGGCTCGCAAGCAGAAGATGGGCGTTAACGTAATTACGGTGCTTATGGATGTCGGTGAATCATCTATAGCATCCGTGCGGCAATTTTCCGACAGAGTTGACACTGTTTCGCAGTTCACCGCAGAAGAAGCGGGGCAGAAAGTCATCTCCAACCTGACTTAGGAGGGTAACACCATGTCACAGGCAGAATACCATGGCAAGGTTGTTACTCTCCAAGTTGAGGAGGGTAACAAACCTGGCCAACCAATTGGCACTTACGTTGCTGGCCGCCGTGAACGATACTTGGTTTTTTTGCCAGGGAACGCTCCGGTAGGTCAGCAGGTAAGAGTCAAACTAGCGGACACGGGCAGAACCGACAAACGTGATTGCGCGCTCTACCGAGGCCTTCCCGAAACCGAATACACCAATCGGTGGAAAGACAACGGTGACGGGACGACAGCGCTGACAACCATTGCGTCTGACTGGCTCTTTCAAGAGAGCGAGGAAGGCGAGGTGGAAACTCGGAAGCTCGAAACTCGTGAGAACGCAGACCGCGTGTCAAATTCGATTGAGACGAAACTTATCTGGGGTCAAGACCAAGCCTCTACTACCGTTGAGGTAGTGGAAGTAAAGTCTTTTCCTACAGAAGTCGAAGCAGTCGAAAATGGCACCATTGTCTGGAAAACCACGAGCTGGCGCCAAGAGTTTGGTCAGCCACAGCAGGTTGCTGTGTCCGATATCCAAGTCAGTGGCGAGTGGCGGAACAACTGCATGAAAGTGGTCTACGAACCGCAATGGCAATGTTCTGTTACTTTTCGCTGTCAACGAGGAAATTCGACCATAACCTTGGCGCAGGCGTTTCGCTGGGATGAGCTTCCGCTCTGGCTGCAAAGCAGCTTCTCGGAGCCATACCCAATCTGCCCATGCAACAGAAGCCGCTATTTGCGCGACAATCCGGACGGCTACCAGAAATGCGATTTGTGTCGCCAAAAAGAGATGTGCGTTCGGTGCACTAAAAAAACCCGAATCACGAATCATGCTGGCCGATACATTTGCAGCAACTGTGAGCCACGCGAAAACGCTGAAGAAGCAATTCGCTCTGGTTTATCCGCAGAGCAGCGACTTAAGTTCGCTACTCACGCGCAACTTTTACTGTCCACAAACGCGCTTCCTGGTGAGGTGGGTGAGATAATTTTGGAAACAACATTAACTCACCTTACTAATGACTCGGTTAAGCAAAGCATTCTGAACAAGTGGAAAGGATACCGCTGGTATTACTTCACAGGTGCAGGAGTGTTTGCCACCAAGTTCTCGCCGGAGGCACTACAGCTCATCAGTCTACTCCAAACTCTTTCTGGTAATGGTTTAGTAGAGGTTGTTGCTTGGTTAAACAGTGGGGTAAAACCTACTTCAAGCGATTACTATCTGCAAACCCAAGAAGAGAAACAGACACCTAGTCTGCCCTCGTTTGGCAGTTGGGTTTCGGGGTTGACGATTGAAGCAGTAGCGATCCGTTTGCGCGATAGTGAACAGGCGCGAATACAAGCGCTTGAAACCTTCAACCGGCTACAAGCCATTCACGGCGACCACAAGGATATAGTAGAAGCCAAACGGTTACTCATCGGTGAAGAACAGGCGTATGAAAAAGCGCTTGCACTTTGCCGCAATGCAGAAACCTATTTGGCAGAAAGGCAACAGAAGATTTTATCAGGAGAAATTTTGCCTGACTTCGTTGCCTACTACGACCAGCGTGGTAACCGCCGACAGACTGAAGACTTCTGGGCAATTGCTGCTGATGGTTCAATGATCGGCCACGGTAGTGATGGTGAGAAAGCTACTTTCGGTGACTTGCCGGCAACGGCACTGGTGCTTAGCCACGGCTATACCAGCAAAGCTACCGAGGAGTGGTGGACTGCGCATCATCTACCAAAGAAACTGACGGCAGAGCAGAGACACGCAGCTAGTGAACTTGAAACAGATACGAGGCAGTATTTCACTGGCGCTGCGGCTGGCTGGCAGTTTACCAAGGTCGGTGTAAATCGCATTCGGGCAGAATACGACGGCTCAACGCAAGAAGAGCTGGACGCGTATAACGAAATGTGTGGCAATCTTCCTATTGACGTGTCGCAACAAGACACCGAAAGTGGTGAAGATGAAACACTGCTCGTTTACTCTCGGGTGCGAATGAGCCCACAGCAAAAGCGCGTTGGTAGTCTGCAGCAACAGCTGACAGACATCTACGCTGCTCGCGACAAAGCGGGGGCGACTGAAAAAGACGTGCGCGGTCGGCTGGTGGCAACGGACAAGTTTGTTCTGGATGTGTTCTACGCAGCACAGAAAGAGAAACTTTATGTTAAGCCAGACCAAGAAGATTGGACGGCCAAAGAAGCACGCAATACCAAACGACGCGACGTTGCTCGCAACGGACAAGTCTGTCTAATGAATTTACAATGGGACGAGAGTAAGGGTGAGTGGTTCTCGGAGTTTACAGTGGGAAGTAAGAAGCTGGAAACCGAGCGCACCGTCCGAATCGCCGTCCAACCTTACCCGGACTTCTGGCCAGAGAAGCCAGGCGAATACTACTGCGAAGGCAATATGATGTTATTTCTCAGCCGAAACGCAATTGGTATTTTGGTCAATGTGCTTGGGCCTAAAAACCCCAAAGCTTATTTTGAACCAGAAATCAAAGCGTTGAGAGCTGAAGTTGCCGAAGCAGAAGCAGTCGCGGTGTCCACCCAAGAGCGTGTCTCTGGTGAGCAGCTGAAAAGCGTCGCCGAGATGCTCATGGAAAAATGGGGAGGTAAAAAGTAGCAGGAGGAACTGTAACTTTTAGCACTAAGCTGTGGAAGCATTCGCAACGCACTAACTGCGTTTGCTTCCACCCCTTTTTGGAAACTGAATTTGTAATATAATTAAGTTTCCAAAATTGGTAACCGGAGCGCCGATCCGCTGGTGGAAGTCCAGAAAGACGGAGCAGAGAGTAAACTCTGGCCGCGGAGTATTTTGAATCCGCAATCAACAATCCTATCCTGGGATACCTGACCAACACATATGCCAAATGGCGTGTAGGCAGGCAACGAGAGGATAGTCTATAGGAGGATTTGCATGAACCTGAAGATTTACGCCATTCAACGGTCCCTGTATTCATACGAGTCGGATGATGAGGGCGGTTCCATCAGCTCTTATGCAGGGACAGCCGTGGATCACGACCACCTCTATCTGACAAGGGAGGCGGCGGACGCGGCACACGCGCGTCTGACAGCAAAGCCCGAACCTCAGCCGGAATCGGAAACACCGCTCAAGTATGCTGCGGCAGAAGAGTGGCTGAATGCCGGTCCCGAGGCTGACGCAGAGCCTGTCGAAGATGAGCCAGAGGACGAGCCGTCATATGACGATGACGACTACAATGATCCTGATTACACCATCGTCGAACTGGAGGTGAAGGAATGAGTCACTGTTGGTTTCATTCGCTGTCCTCGGCCCGCTACTTCGGTGGTGAGCCAGAGGACTACCTGCGAACGCACGAATGGTTCGACCAGGTAAAGGTGGCTTGGAATTTTCCGACTCACCGTGCATTATTGCACAACGAGTTCGGGGTAAAGCTCATCCAAGAAATTTTTGGACAAACGCTGGTTCGTCAGTCTGACGGCAAAAGCGTTGAGCTTGAACCGCTAGTTCGCCTGCACATCGAGGAGGATCTAGGCAAAGTTCCGAGCTTGGCTGATTGGCTGCATGACCTGCGGGTCGAAATCAGAGTGAAGCCAGTAAAGCTTCATGAGGACTTTCAGTCAATCGTTGAGTTCTTCAGGTCGCCGTCCTTGATGTGGGACAGCCCTCGTAGCCTCATTGTGTTACACAACACGGTAGGCATCTATCTCTGCGAGCAGCGTTTTGGGCAACTCTTTGCCCGTCCTAATGGTAAAGTGGTGCCAACACGACTGATCGCGGAGAAGCTGGTTCAGCAACGTTTGGGTAAAATTCCAACGGTGCAAGACTGGCTGCAGACCTTAAGCCTTAAGCCTGAGTGGCGGCGCAATGCTGCTGCGAAGCTGAGTGAAAGGTTTGATGAAGGAGGGTCATATGACCTATAACCGGAAGTCCATCCGTAAACGGACAATTGCACTTTGGGGAAGGAGATATGCACTATCGAATTCCCCTCCCTTTCTGGGCTTACCAAAACCTCTATCGTTGGCAAGCCCAGAAGTGGATCAAAACTGAATAGGAGGATGCAAGCGTGAAAGTTCGAATTCTGAATAAGTTGGAATTGTCGAGTTGGGTTCGTTCGCTGAATTTCACCGCAGTGGTTTCATTGTTGCTCGGTGGCGACCGGTTCTACTGCTGCGACGAAGGTGTCGCAGTTGAAGTAGGTGGTGAAATTGTTGCCATAGCTACAATAGCGCCTCACGGCGAAGATCGCAGCGGGCAGCCAACCATTGTTGCCGTGTATGTTCCACCACAATTTCGTGGAAAGGGATATAGCAAGGCAGTAATGGAGGCTGTGATTAAGCGGTGTCAGGAGCGTGGATTCAAGAAGGTGCGAATTGAGGTTATGTCAAAGTATTTAATGAACAACATTAATTCGCTGCCAGAAGAACTGCGCGATGTCTTAGACATCATAGACGCCGGCGACATCATGGATGCCATGCCAGGGTGAATTTTCCCAGAAGCTCTACTGGGCAAACAATGGAGCAAAGCACTATGGGGAAAAGGGTTTGCACAAATTCAATTCCCCACCATTTCCGAATCTGTCATTTTGAGTATAATAATGGTAGATTCAGAATAGGTTTATCTGTAAGGAACTGTTGGAGGAAGTCGATGTTAGCGGATCCGGGTGAAGTGTTCTTCTCTCGCAAGAGAGGGAAAACTCTATCCTCGGAACACCGACTTCTGGGTTCGCCAATCACAGCGATTTTTCCTCCAGCAGCTCTTTGTGGGTAAGCAATGGCCTTGGTAACATGGCCATTTTATCTACAATGTGCGTCATCATCAATCAAAGGAGGTAACACTATGTGTTAGACGTCTATGACGCGATATTCGCCTTGCAGCAACTGTGCGCCCAAGAGGGTAAACACAGTTCTGTAATCGAAGTCTGTGACTGTCAGGACTGCCAAGGATACCCTCGGCATGTCGTGGTAGTAACAGATGGCAAACGAGTCACTGCAGACTTCAGTCTTGTCCGCGAAGGACATATCGAGAAGGTAATAATAGGGTTTCCTCAACTCGGAGAAACTCAAGAATATCCGCTCGGTGTGCTCCAAGCATTCGCAGCAGAGGCTCACGTCTGCTAAACTGTTCGTCAAAGAACGCACGAAACAAAACCGCAGGCGGCATTTGCACGCTACCTGCGGTTTTCTCTTTGTATATTTTTATTCTTTGATGTATTTTCCAGTTTTTGGATCTTTGCGCCATACAGCTTTTTGCTTTTGTGGCGTTTCTTCTTGTTCAGCAATTTTACTAGCGCGGGTAGCAATAAACTCTTTCATGTGCTCGGCAATATTGTGAACCATAAAATTATCCCTTGATGGAGTATGGCCACCATTCTTTATAACCTGTTCGTAGTAATCGCGAATTAATTCTGGCTGGAGGCTAATACTGTCTTCCAATGATACAAGGTCAGCCTCGCTAAGCGCATACATTTGTTCGGCCACGGCACGCACTACTTCTTTATTGAGCGACTGCAGCAGAGAGCTGTCGGCTTCGCCTTTACTAATACGCTCGGCTAAATCCACTGCCTCTTGGGCATAGATCCGGCGTTCTTGGGGATTGAGATTTTCTCCAGTTTGCATAGTGCTTATATTGTAGCAAAAATTGGGGAGTTTTTAAAGTTTTTTGCGATTTGACATTACTTTGGACCCACGGTAACATTGCACAAATTGCATAGGATTATAACCCTTGTTTACCCATTTGGGAGCTTGCAGGCACAAGGTGTTGCAACATTGGTGTTTTTCGTTATAATACGGAAAATCCACTTTTTGAAACCTTACAGCCTGCAAGCTGGGGAGTAGAAGAGTGGATTTTTTGTTATTTTTTTGAACTCGACCCACTGAACCCAACCCTTGTGGCTTAAACATTTATTCGTTCTTTATTTCGTTTTGAAAATAAATTTAGGTCATGTTTCTAAGAGATTTGTGGATAACTCATGGGTTGTTTTGGAAACACTGACTTAATTAATCGGAGTTGTATTTAGGTGGACGTTCGTATAATCTAAATATATGCTCCCCCAATATACCATGACATTAATCAATACCGATACGCTACGCAAGGTTGAGGTAAAAGGCCTGGCAACTCGATATATCGAGAAGGTCTTTACTTTGGGAAAACCCAAGAAGTCCTTTAGCCAAGTTGGGGAGGAATTTTTGTATTGGTGCCAGTTTGGCCGGGAAAAGCCGATTGCTCACACAACTTTCGATACGTATAAAAAGGGCTTGGATTTAATACTCAAACATTTCGGGGATATTAGCGTGAGCGACCTGACCTTGGATCATGTTATAAATTTGAAAAAAGACTTTATTGACCGCGGAGCTTCTTTGGGCTATTTGCATAAAATCCTTATGCTGACTCGGCTGATTTTACGCTATGCCTTGGAAGAGTTACAGCTTAATGTTTTGGCGCCGGACCGGATTAAGCTGCCGCCTAAGCCGAACCGCGATGTCGTGTATTGGAGCCAGAGTGAAATTGATCAAATCTTTGCTTCCATTCCTAAAGACACCTTGTATGGCGTGCGGCTGCGTGCAGTATTAACTACTATACTGGATACCGGCATGCGTATTGCCGAAGTCTGTTCCCTGAACCGCGACACCATAGACTGGGGCGATAAGTCAGCCTATGTTATTGGCAAGGGCAGTAAAAAAAGAAAAGTCTTGTTTCGGGATTGGTCCTTGTGGTGGATTCGGCAGTATTTGAATCTGCGTAAAGACGAGCACATTGCTTTATTTGTGACGCACCAATCTGGGTATCCAATTGAACGGATATCGCCGGACGACGTAAGAAGGGTCATGCGCAGGATTGGCCATAAGCTAGGCCTAAAGACCTTACGGCCTCACATTGGTCGTAAAACTGCCGGGTCCTTGATGTGGAATAATGGTGCAGACATTCAGGATGTCCAGGTGTTTTTGGGTCACGAAAGACTTCAGACTACGCAGATCTACGTGGGCAAGAACTACGAACGGGTCAGAGAGACACAAAGTCGGACAATGCAGTATCGCGCTGAAGATACCGGCACCCAAGTGGTGTTACAGTGGTCAAAGGAGCATGCAAAATGTTTGAATTGTGGACTCACGGATAAGCCTCATGCCGGCAGGGGCTATTGTTATAACTGCTATATGAATATCAAGAATGCGCAGAAACGCTTGGAAAAAGCGGGCGAAAATGGGGCTTGACACATGTTTACCCTTACGGTAACATAGGATTATGATGAATCCGAAGGTCGCCCGGAACAAGGCAGTAGTATTGCTTAAAAAGGCTGACCCACAGTTCTTCTCTTTTGCTGTTTTAGCCCAATTATTTGGGGTTAAACGGGATTTCGTCCATCGGGTATATCATCGGGATAAGGATAAATATCAGTTGCCTAAGGCAGCGACACAAAATGCCGAAGGCTAAGCGATGTGTTTACCTTTCAATGAAGCGGGCGGGAAAGTTCTTTCAAAATTTTGGTTAAGTTTAAGATACATTTATATATTTAGTGCATATAGATTGGTGTTTTGCTCTAGTGTGCTGAGTTCGATTCCCGCCGGACCCACCAAGACACAAAACAAGTTTTATTTTCAGCATAATCTCACGCGGTTTAAGTTTTGTTAAAATTAAACGCAGATAGTATGGGCTTAGTAAAATCAGATAAGACGAAACAAGAAATTGCATTGAACTTAGATCCGAATTTTAAAGTTTTAGATGTTGGTGGCGGTGGAGCTCCATGTGCTCGGGCAGATTATATATTAGATATTCTGCCATTTGACCAGGCAGCGCACGAGCAAACTTGGGGCGGAGATACCATTCGTTTTACTAAAGACACTTGGATTCTCCAAGATATTTGTGACAAAAAGCCGTGGCCGTTTCCAGACAAATATTTTGACTATGTGATTTGCGCTCATACTCTGGAAGATATCAGAGACCCGGTCTGGGTATGCAGCGAAATTACCAGAGTCGCTAAAGCGGGCTACGTAGAGACACCTTCAAAATTATACGAAACCTCTTATGGAATTGAAGGCCAAGGACGTAAACTTGCAGGTGCAGAACACCATCACTGGATATTAGATATATTTGAAGAGCAGCTACGAATTACTTTTAAATCAGCCTGGGTGCATCTTCCCTGGATCGCCCACCATAATCCACCCGCCTGGAAAGATAAGTTTTTAAAATTTGAATGGAAAGATAGTTTTATATGTTTTGAGAATGTTCTTTTGGGTGGCACGAACGTATTAAATTTTCTTACTGACAAGATTAATACAAAGGATGAAGAACTGGAGCATTACGGAAAACTATTAGGTTACCCACCGAAACTGTATAAGTTTTACAGAAAACATAACGACAAATTAGGCTTCTTGAGGAAGTGGTTAAAAAAAGATTAAACCAATTTTTGAGACAGAAAAATGTTAGCATACCAAGTACACAAGAAGAGATGAAAAACTATGCGCAGTGAATGGGAAATTTTTCAAAAATGTTTTCCCTAATCAAAAATGTGTTTTTGTGTTAAGCATAGTGGGAGTTGCAAGGGGGGTTATTTATTTTTGACTCCGCAAAACACAACACTCGTAGCACCGAGGCCAAAAAGCAAACTTCCCTAACAACATCACTGAGAACAAAATTAAACCCGCACAGTAACACTATGCGGGTTTTTAATATGCGATTTTTATAGTTACTGACACTAGGTCAATTCTATAAAGGGTGCTGTATCGCCTTCAGCCCAGGTAAATGAAAAGTCAGAGTATGCTTTTTCTATGGCTTGCCTGATTCTTGGGTCAGGCAAGTGCCCCAATAAAGTTAAGTCAACTTTTATTTTACCTGATGGAGGCCTAAAAGACTTTAGTAACTCTTGATCAATTTGGCCAAAGAGCCACTCAATTTCCTTGGACTGATCTCCTGTGAAAATAGTACCTTCTAACTCAGCTTTGGTTAAAGGCATACATATCCTCCCTGTATTTGAGATGCACGTTTGAGTAGTAAGACAGTATACTACGTTGCTGCTTTTTATCAAGCTTAGGTTATTTTATATTTTTTATCTGAAAATCCCCTTCCTATGAAATACACAGGAAGGGGCACACCTAACACCTACTCTCAGCGAGCACAGTAACGCTACCGTTTAAAATAATAGGCTGCACGCCAAGTATTTCTTCGGTGTAACTATGCTTTTGTACATCTGGCGCAAAGAGCATATACAAATGTTTATTCAACCACACTGCTATGCCCATTTCCATGAGCGTGTTTCCACCAATATAGCCCGAGATATTGTGCTTTGGATAATTAACAACTAATACCACATCTGATCGAGCAATTTTTTCAAAATGAGCTTGGATAGCTTCTCGCTTTTCTAGCCAAATGGGATGATGTGCACAAAACTGATCCATCCCTCCATGGTGTTCTATATATTCTCGGAGAGAAGAACGTTTCGCCTGGCCAGATGCGCAGTCCGGCCACTCTTTTTTTAACTCTGGTAACAATACCTGGTGCCTGCCAGAGCTTTCCAGTTCCTGTTGTAACTCAAGCATCTGGGGATAAAAAGTCATACTGCCACAAAGGGTAATAATCATAAGTCCTCCTATTCTAGCTACATTCAAGCCTTTGTATTTTAAAGTACCTCTCAAAAAAAGCAACTTTGACAACTTCTTCAAATCTACTACACTATAGCTAATTAATCTAATTCCCTTTTTCTATGAAGAGTAACAAACAATACTGGATTGCTGGAGGCATTATTATTGTTATAATTATCTTGGTTTTTGCCACCAGGAAGCCTGCAGAGCAAACCAAAACAGATAACAACCAAAGCCAAATGAGTACTGAAAATAAGTCGGGTGGCACTGAAGAAAAGAAAATGGAAGAAAAAAAATCCACCTCCACTATGGAAAGTGGTAAAATGGTTTTTGAAGGAACCCTACAAGTATCAGATAATCCCAGCTTAGGCAATTTAAAACTGGTAACTTCTGAAAAATCTATTTATCTCCGCACCAGCAGAGACTTCTCCGGACTTATTGGCAAAAAAGTAACTGTGACTACTGAAGGCACCTCTAAAAAATTTACGCTGGTAGATATTACGGAAAAGAAATAACTCATGGAGTATGTTTGGTTTAAAAAACCTTGGGACTACGAACTATTAGATAGTGGCCATGGAAACCGTCTGGAACGCTTCGGACGGTTTTTCCTTGTACGACCAGACCCCGGGGCCATATGGGAACCTCGGAAACCAGAATCGGTTTGGAAAAAATGCGATGCTCAATTTTTTGGTGCAAAACAAGATGAAGCCGGAAGGTGGCACATACACAACCAAGCACTTCGTGCACCCTGGACTATACACTGGGATACACTCGCCTTCCAATTAAGACTCACCCCATTTAAACACACAGGCATATTTCCTGAGCAAGCTGCTAATTGGGAATGGCTCAAAAATAGGTTACAGGCTAGAGGGAAGAGGGAGGGGAAACTAAAAATCTTAAACCTTTTTGCCTACACTGGTGCAGCAACAATGGTACTGGCTAAACTCGGTTGCTTTATCACTCACGTAGACGCAAGCAAACCCGCAATTGCGTGGGCAAAAGAAAACCAAGCGCTTAATAAACTTTCTTCAGATAGCATTCGGTGGATACTAGATGATGCAATCAAATTTGTACACAGAGAAGTAAAGCGTGGCAATACGTACGATATTATTTTACTCGACCCCCCAGCATTTGGACATAGCCCTTCTGGCAAAACATGGAAATTTAGTCATGATCTGCCAAAACTTCTTAAAGAATGCGCACAACTTCTTTCTCCCACTGCTGATTGCGTGGTTATTAACGCGTACGCAACCAACGCATCATCACTCGTACTCAACAACTTAGCAGAAGATATATTCAAAAATAAAAAACACACTATTACTCACGGAGAGTTATGCTTATCTGAACCTGGAGACAGAATGCTTTCCACAGGCATTGTTGCTCAAATAAGTTTTTCCAATAAAAAATAAACCTACGAGCTCACTGGAGGTTTATGAGTATACACCAACTTATAATTCAGTACGGTCCGAAATAAACTTACCCAAAAACACCAGATACACTATTGGCAATACAAGCCAGATAAAACTTGCAGCTTTCTGTATAAAGATAAACTGAATGAGCGGCGCAAAAGTAGCGCGAGTCTCTACTGGCAAAAACCCAAGCACTATATTTATAAGCAAGCCAACTTGTAATACTGCAAACACTAAGGTAAATAGTAGTGAAGTAATAGCTTTTCCATCGGCCGAACTTTTAAAAGCATATCGAGCAAGGAACATAAAGAGTATTAAAAACAAAACAATAAACGCTACGAGCTCTTGTATATATACACTCGCTACGTGCAAGCGTGTACCTACTCCAGCGCTCAGGAACGGCGCTTCCAGCACGAGCAGCTTGGCAATATATACACTCACTAAAATGCTTAAGCTTCTGCCTTTGCCTGCTGCAAATGCATAGACTACACTTGCCACTAACCAAAAGGAAATAATAAATAGATCCCAACTTGGTTGATGCCAGTTAAATTGATGCACTAAAGCTTGAATGTGTGCTGGATTCATTTTTGTTTCTAATTGCAAACCTATATTCTATAGTATACCACGAAGCAAAATCCTTCTTGGGAAAAAAAATAAAACAGGCTATACTAGAGTTACAATTATTGAACATTTAGATTTTTCTATGGAAAATACACCAGAAAACCACAGCCCCAGTGCCGATCCAAGCACTGCGCCTAGTTCAGATATACCTAAAATTAAACGAGAATACAGCTTTTTAAATATCCCAGTAGCTGGAACAGGGTTACTCTCTGCAATACTGGTTATAGTGCTTGGCTGGGCATTTGTATACCTTACAACCAGCTCATTTTTGGGACAAGTGCTCAGTTTTGCGTCATTTGTTACTCCAATATTTGGCGTTGCTCTTGTGTTAGGCTTTACACTCGCCGCAGTAGGACCAGCCTTTTACATAGGCCTGAAGCGTGGTTGGAAAACCTTTTTACTCATTTTAATAGCAGAATTCTTCTGGTACATTATCTTACTATTAGCCAGTTACCCGTTTGCTGTTAAATACGGCGGACACATGATGAATGGGATTTACTAAACCCATAACCTATGTGAAAACTCTCTCAGCCAACTGGCTGAGAGAGTTTTATTTTTTAAAAAGTATTAGACCTCTTATAAACCCACTTTCAATTAGATTTTTTCAGATTCTGAGCGAAAATGTTGAAAAAGACGGAAGCGATATAGGATATATCGGTGAGTACTTTTGAGACATTTGCAGCCAGAATCTGGGAAAAGATAATGAAATTGAGGTTATGCAAGAGGTCTATTATACAGACTAGAAACTATCTTTTATAGTATTCCACAAACTCTCACTGGACTCTGAGGTTTCTCCTCGAAGTTGCCCAAGCTCTTTAATCAACTCAGTTTCTTTTTTTGTCAGCTTTTGTGGGACGAGTACGTGTACAGTTACCAATAAATCTCCACGCCTGCCAGAGTTTATTACTGGTACACCCTTACCAGTAACTCGTAACACTTTACCGCTCTGAGTTCCGCTCGGAATTTTCAATTCTATAGTTCCATCCAAGGTTGCTATGTGCATACGAGCTCCAAGAGCTGCCTGCGTAAAGCTAATAGGAAGATTTATATCCAGGTTTATTCCATCTCTGCGAAATGTTTTATGAGGCTTTACTTTAACAGTTATATATAAATCTCCTGGGCTACTACCACGGTATCCAACTTCCCCTTCACCAGTAATACGGACACGTTGGCCATCGTCTATGCCGGCGGGAACTTTTACCTGTAGCGTTTTAGCTCGTTCTAAAATACCACTGCCATGGCATACACTACACGGCACCTCTGGAACCGTCCCTTCTCCTTCACAGCGTTCGCATGGAGCCATGGATTGGATGTTACCAAATAAGGTACGGCGAGTAGTTTTAACTTGGCCCGCTCCATTGCACACAGGACAAGTTATTACTTTGCTATCTGGAGCAGCGCCGCTCCCCTTACACACATGACAGACGTCTTTTTTTTCTAAAGTAATAGACTTTTCTGCACCAAATACGGCTTCCTCAAAAGTAATAGTAAGCTGAACCTCTAGATCTATACCACGAGTTCGCCGACGGCTCTGCGCACCTTTAGCGCTCCCAAAGATATCTCCAAATATATCACCAATGTCAAAATCAAAACCAGCTTGGCTGGAAAACCCACCAAAGTCAAAGCCAGAAGCTTGTCCGCCTCCAAAACCACTAAATGGGTCAGCACCAAAACCACTCCCAGCATTTTGGAAATTTTCTCCAAATCTATCGTACTGGCTGCGCTTACTATCATCGGAAAGCACTTGATAGGCTTCGTTAATCTCCTTAAACTTTTCCGGAGTGCCTCCACCCTTATCTGGGTGATGTTGGTGCGCCAGTCTACGGTAGGCTTTTTTTATTTCGTCAGCGCTCGCAGTTTTGCCCACGCCTAATATGTCATAATAATTTTTTGCCATACAATAGCATCAAGCTATTCTGTTCTAAATCCAATGTTATGAGGAGCAGGGCCAGAGCTTGGTGCTACCTTACCAAACTG
>OBEQ010407127.1_pt1 | contig 24534 bp, 17 predicted proteins | sample 1670901 | NCBI WGS metagenome assembly OBEQ01 (sample SAMEA104232315, study PRJEB22302) | groundwater metagenome | biome: forest; feature: aquifer; material: groundwater | place: USA | collected 2011-08-07 | depth 5.4 m | reverse complement strand
TTGGGGATCCACAGAGGTCAGGGCCTCGGCCCAGGCATTAGAATCGTCCGGCGTCAACAGCTCCAGCTCGCCTTGATGGAGCCGGTAGGCCCGGCTGTCCCCGATGGAAGCGATGAAAACCGTCCTGTCCGTGACCAGTGCCGCCACCAGCGTGGACCCTGAAAAAGAACGGGTCGGTGCTCCGCGCTTGGCTTCGAACGCTTCCCGGACGTCCCGGTTGGCGGAGACGAAGGCCTGCTCCAGAAGGTCCGGGATCCTGTCTTCCGCGCGGCCGCTCTGAAGCGCTTCCAGCACCGGCGGCTGGGAGAGACGCGCGTGGAGGCGTTCGATGGCCATCCGGCTGGCCTCATCCGCGGCCCGGCCGCCGCCCATGCCGTCGGCCACCGCCGCCAAAACGGCGAGCGGAGGGTCCGAATCGGGAAGCGGGATCAAGCCCTGGCTGTCTTCCTGCTTCTCCTTATCGTTGCGGTTGCCGAGCTCCATTCCAACGGCGGCGTCCAATCCCACCGAGGGAAACTCCCGTTCCCCCCTAAGGAAACCCTTGGAAGAGATCGCCGACTTCGCGGGGAGATCCGGGGACGACCGCAGGAGCTGCAAGGGCCCCTCACTGCCCTGCTGGATCCAGATTCGGTCCCGGTCGAAATAAACTCCCGTCTCTTCGCCCCAAAGGATGGTCTCCGACCCCACGGAACCGCTGAAAGCAGGGTGGAACTCGACCCGGGCGCCGGGCCGCACGGTGATCCCTCTCTTCAGGGCTTCCTGGTAGCCCCTCTGCAGGGCGTACTTCCGCATCTGTTCCCGCTCCTCCGGATCCTTCATCGCGGCCAACCGCCATTCGTCCACGGCCAAGACGCTCACCTCGCTGGGTTTGATCTCGTACTCGCCGAAAATATCCGTGGCATAGTATTCCGCCTTGTTCCCCTTGAGCCCTTCGGCCCGGGCGACGTCCCGCCCTCTGCGGGCGTTGGGCTTGAGTGTGGAAATTTTATCTTCGATCCCGTTGAGTGAGACCACGTAAAGCCCGCTGTTGGCCAAAACCTTGTGATTCTGCCGGCCCATCTCCTCAAGCTGCCGCTGAAGACCCTCGATGGTCTTGCGGTGGCTGGTCTCGATGATCTCCAGCCGCTCCCCGCGCCCGGGCCGGTCCACCCGGACGAAGATCCCGCGATCCGCCTTGAGCGGATCGTACGGATAGGCGACCCCGAGGATCGGCCTGCCCTTGCTGGCGGCGGCCACCATGTAGAAGAACTCCTCATCCACGAGCATGTCCCCGTTGGCCAGGAAAAGACGGCCGTTTTCCCCCAGCCGCTCCGGACTGCGGAACCAATCGAAGACCCCGTGCTTGGCTATGGCCCGAAGGACGCCGCCGGTGCCGTCGGGGTTCATGGCCGGTACGCCGTCGTCCCGCAGGATCACTCTGCCCTCACCGTCCAGCGTTGGGCTGACATCCTGCACGACCAAACGCAGCTGTTTGAGCCCGAAGTTCCCGTTCTCATCCAGGAGCTTTTTGACGAGGAGCTCGGTGTCCGGGTTAACCACCACAACGACCGGGATCTCCAGCGTCCTCTTCTGCCCAATAGCGGCCAGCGTCTCCAACTGCATCTGCAGGGGGGATTTGCCGCTGATCGGCATGACCGGCAGGGTCGGCTTCGTAAATTTTTCAAAGGCATCCTGGGGAAGCAGGCCCCTCTCGATGAGCTTCTGGATGAGCCGGCTTCCCTCGCCGCCGGCCATGATCACCACGCCGAACCGCCTTAAGAGGTCCCGGTTCCGGCCCGCGATGATCAGGTCATCCTGCAGGAGGGTCTCGTCCTGACCGTCAAAGGAATCCGGCATGCCGGCGAATTTTCCGATCTGCGTGGCCGTCTCGTTGGCCTCAAAGAGCTGTTTCACCGACAGGTATTTCGCCCAGGTGATGCCAGCCCGGCGGAAAGCCCTCTGCACCCCCTTGATCGTGGCCGGAGGAGCGGTCGGCCGCCACGCCACCATTTCGTCCCGGACCTTGTCACGGGGAATCCAAGGGGATTGAGGGGTCCATTGGAGGCGCTCCTCCACCCCTGCCCGGACCGGCGACTCCCGGACGGCCACTCCCCGCAGGGTTTGGATCTCCAGCGAAGAGCCGCGCAGACCCGTCCCCGGAGGGGACAACAGGGTGAAGGCCAAAAGAAGAGCAATTCTCTTCATTGGCTCAAGTTTACCACCCGGATTTCAAAAGTAGTCATATGGATAACAAAATTAAGATCTCTATTAATTATTAGATCAGCTGGGCAAGCTGTGGGGGACCGGCCGGGATCTCGGGTGGAGGAGCCGGCCCAAGAAGCTCTTCATGTCCTCCAGCATGAGGTAGAGGGAGGGAACCACGACCGGCGTCATCAACGTGGAGAAGATCAACCCCCCGATGACGACGAGGGACATCGGCGCCCACAAGCTGGATTCCTCCGTGCGGCTGAGCGCCAGAGGCACGAGGCCGAGGATCGAGGTCAGTGAGGTGATCGCGATCGGCCGGACACGGCTCTGCGCGGCGGTGATCACCGCCCGCCGGACCCGGACCCCTTCCCCTCTCAGGCGGTTGATCTCGTCCACCAGGATGATCGATTTGTTCACCACGATGCCGCCCAGCAGAATCACCCCCATCAAGGCCCCCACGTTCAGCGCTTGGCCGGCTAATTTCAGCGTGAGGAAGGCGCCGAACGCCCCCATCGGGACCTCCGTCATGATGATGACCGGCTGGAGGAACGACTCGAACAACGAAGCCAGCACCAGGAAGATGAGCACCAGCGAAAGCCCCAGCGCGAAAGCCAACTCCTGCTGGTTCTGGATCAGCTTCCAGTAGTTGGAGCCGAAGCGCCAGTAATAATCCTTCGGGAACGGCATCTTCTGGATCGCGTCGTACACCTTCTGGGCCGCCTCCCCGAAGGCGTACCGCCCCCGATTGGCGCTGACCTGAATCATGCGCTGTTTGTTCTTGCGCCAGACCTTCGAGGGGCCGATCGCCGGCTCCAGCCGGGCGATCTGCTCCAAGGTGACCACCCTCCGGTCCGGCAGGGTGAAGCTGAGCCGTTTGAGCTTCTCCAGCGTGGCCCGGTCGGCCTCCTGCAGGCGGGTGACCACCTCCACCTCGTTCGCCTCGGTGTGGTACAGCGTCGCCCGAAGCCCCCGCATCTGGGCGTGCAGGGTCTGCGCGACGTCATCCACCGAGAGCCCGTACCGCGCCGCCTTCAGCCGGTCCACGCGGACCTGCCACTCCGGCCGCCCGCGCCGCCAGCGGATCTTGAGGTCCGTCAGCCCGGGAACCTGCTGCATCCTCTTGAGCATATCCACGGCCAGCTGGTTGAGGATATCGTAGTTCCAGCCGTAGATCTCGATGATCACGTCGTTGGACTCCACCTCGTGCGGCTCCTCGAAATAGATGAACGCCTCGCGGAAACCCCGCTCGATCTCCTCCACTTGGGGACGCAGGGAATCGATCACATCCTTGGTCGAGCGGGTCCGCTCGGACAGCGGCAGCAGCTTCACGTAGATCTTAGAGGACCACTTCTCCACGCGGGAGGAGACCGACTTGATCTCCGGAACATCTTTTAGAACCTTCTCCAGCTTGGTGACTGCTTGGTCGGAAATCTCCAGCTTGGCACCGCTGGGGAGCTCCACGAAGACCGTGAAATCCTCCGCCTCGGCCGTGCCCAGGAACTCCTTCGGGATCGACTCGTAGATCTGCTTTCCGGCGACCAGAAGGAATAGGATGGCGGCGCCCGCCAGCCAGCGCCAGCGCAGGATGCCGCTGATGAGCCGGCGGTACCGCGTGCGGATCTTCAGGGGGCGCCGGGGCGAAACAACCACCGGGAACGGCAGGCGGGAAGCCAGCAGGGGCACGACCGTGAGCGCCACCCAGAGCGAAGCCAGCAGGGAGAAGCAGATCGTGAGTGCCAGCCCGATGTAGAGGATCCGGATCTCCTTGTTGATGAAAACGATCGGCAGGAACACGATGATGCTGGACACCGTGGAGGAAACGATCGCCAGCATCATCTGCGAAGCGCCCTTCCCGGCCGCCGCGCGGGGCTCCTCGCCGGCGGCCCGGCGCTTTAGGATGTTATCCAGCACGATCACCGCGTTATCCACCAGCATCCCGACGCCGAGCGCCAAGCCGCCCAGCGTCATGATATTCAGCGTAAGCGACATGAAATTGATTTTCTTGGCGATCAGGTTCAGAAAGAACATGAAGCCGAACGTGACGATCGTCGCGACCGGGATGGCGACCGCGGCGATCAGCGTCAGCCGCAGGTGCTTCCAAAGGATTGCCAGCGCCAGCAGGACAGCCAGGAACAGGGCGATCCCCACGTTGATCGCGGCCACCGGGATGTTCCCGTAGCGGTAGGTGATCACGGAGAGCACGGTGACCACCACGGCGGCCGGGATGAACAGCAGGCGCGGGACCGCGTGGGTCGCCAGGAAGGCGCCCAGCACCAGGATGGCCAGCGTGCCGCCGGTGATGAGGGCGGACCCCACGAGCTCGATCGCCCGCTTGATCTGCACCGATTGGTCGTGCGTGACGATGAAGCGCAGTTCGCGGGGCAGGCGCGGGTCCTTCTCGATCTCGCTCATCGTCCGCGTCACGCTCTCGGCCACCTTGACGGTGTTCGCCGTGGTTTCCTTCTGGATGTAGAGGGAGACGACCGGCAGGGTGTTCACGCGGGCATAGCTGGTGGCTTCCAGGAACGAATCCTTGACGGTCGCCACGTCCTTGAGGCGGACGATCGAGCGGAAAGGGGTGACGGCGATCCCGAGGTTCTCGATCTCCGACAGGGATTGAAATTCCCCCATCGCGCGGATTAGGTACTTGTTCCGGGAACGGTCCACCTCCCCGGCCAGCAGGTTCACGTTGCTGACGTTGAGCAGCCGGGTCACCCGGTCGATCGGCAGGCGGAACGCCTGCAGTTTGGCCAGGTCGATCTCCACGAGGATCTTCCGTTCCCGGCCGCCGCCGATCTCCACGTTGGCCACCCCTTCGACGCGCATGATGCGGTCCTTGATATCCTCGTCCACCAGCCGTCTCAGCATCTCCGGCGTGTAGCCCAGCGCGGTCACCGCGACCACCAGGATCGGCGTGTCTTCCTGGTTGAACTTCGCGATGACCGGTTTCTCGATCTCCTTCGGCAGCTTGGAGCGCACCTTGGAAAATTTCTCCCGGACTTCCAGCGCGGCGAAATCCATGTCGGCGCCCGGCTCGAACGTCAGAACGACGCGGCAGCGGGCCTCCTCGGAGATGGAGATCATGTCTTTCAAGTGGCTGACGTCTCCGACCGTTTCCTCGATCGGCCGGGCGATCCGGTTCTCCACCTCCTCCGGCGGCATACCGCCGCGCACGTCGATGATGATCTGGACGTTCCCGAAGCTGAAGTTGGGGTACAGCTCGATCGGCAAATGGGCCACGGCGATCCCGCCGAGCAGGGCCATGGCCACGCAGAGCATCAAGATGGTGATCGGGCGGCGGATCGAAAACTCAGGCCAGGACATAATACCTTCCCTTTGCGAACGGCCCGACTCCCTTGATCAGCCCACGGTCCACGAGGTCCTTGAGGTCCCGGGCGGCCGTCGGCACGGAGGCCTTGGTGATCTTGACGAACTCCTGGCGGGTGATCCGTCCGCGCTCTTTCAGGTACTTCATCAGCTTCTGCTGTCGCGGGTTGAGGTTAAGCTCCGGCGGGGGCGACGGCTTGGAAACCGGCGGCGGAGCCGGGAGTTCCGGGACGGCCGGGAGCGGTTCCGGGGCGGGAGAGAGAACCGGTTCAGGAGGCGCCTGCTGTCCCAGCGGCTCCTCGGTGGGCTCCGGGATCCCAATCGAGCCCCCGGGGAAGATCAGCGGCGCGTCGGTTTTATCCGGCACCGCTTCTTCCCCGCCGTAATCCTCCGGGATCTCCGGAAGATCGGGGGCTAGGGCAACGGGCGGAGGAACCCCCGCGGGCGCGGGGACCGCGGCCGGCGGCGGGACCGATTCCGGGAGGGACGGCGCGTGCGCTGGAACGGAAACCACGGGATGGGCCAGCCACGGCAGGCGTTCGAAAAACCGGGCCCCGACCACGTAAACCGTCGGCAGATAGACCAGCGTCAGGAAGGTGGAGACGCCCAGGCCCCACATCATCGTGATCCCCATCGGGATCTGGAGCTCCGCTCCCTGCTGCAACCCTAAGCTCAGCGGCAGGAGTCCGGCGATCGTCGTGCCGGCCGTCAGCAGGATCGGGCGCAGGCGGATCTGGCTGGCCTGGGCCACCGCCTCCTCCAGAGGCATCCCCTGAGACCGTTCATGGTTGATGAATTCGATGAGCACGATCCCGTTGTCCACCACGACGCCGGCCAGGATGATGAACCCCAGACCGCTCATCACGCTGATCGGCGTGTGGGTCACGGTAAGCCCCAGCGCCACGCCGATCAGCGACATCGGGATCGTGGCCATGATCAGGAACGGCTGCCACAGGGACTCCAGCTCCGAGGCCATCACCATGTACACCAGCAGGACCGAGAGGACCAGCGCGAAGGCCAGCGAGGCGAACGATTCCTTCATCTGCCGGCTCTCGCCGGTGAGCGCGGCGGTGTATCCGGGCGGCAGTTTCAATTTTTCCAGCGCGCTGTTCACATCCTGGAACGTCTCTTCGAGCGGGCGCCGGAACAGCTGGGCGGAGATGAGGAGCGTCCTCTGCTGGTCGAGGTGCCGGATCTCCGTCGGGCCCTTCCCCACCGAGAGCTCGGCCACCTCCGCCAGCGGGACATCCAAATCCAGCGGCGAATGGATCAGCAGGCGCCGGACCTGGCTGAGATCTTCCCGGTCCCTCTTGCGCAGGCGGACCCGGATGTCCACCTCTTTGCCTTCCTCCTTGAATTTCGTGGCGACGAACCCCTTGACCGCCGTCTGGGCGGTCAGCGCGATGTCGCTCACCGAAAGATGATAGGTGGAAGCCCGGTCTTTCAGCACGTGGACCTTGGTTTCCGGCGAGGGAGGAATCAAGCTGGTCTGGACGCCGTAGAGACCTGGGATCCCCTCCAGGTCGCTCCGGACGCGGTCCGACAGCTTCTCCAGCTTCGGCAGGTCCGTCCCCTTGACCTCCACCACCACGGGGGCCCCCGAGATAAACGCCGACTTAAACACCGATTCCTGCAGAAGGTACTCCACCTCGGCCCCTTCCAGCGGCTCACGAACCAGCGTGTCTTTGAGTTCCTGGACCAATTCGGCGGTCGTTTTCGAACGGGTGCCCGGCGGCGCGTGCCCGAAACCCCGGTGACGCGGCCAGAGGTTGACCAGGATCTGCGCCTGGTGAGAACCGAGCGTCTCCAACAACTCCTCGGCCCTCTTCTCCTTGGAAGAGCCGATGGTGATCGTGACATCCCGCACCTCCGGCATCGCCTGGAGAACCCGCTCGATCCGGCCTGTCACCTTGTCGGTGGAATCCAGCCGCGTCCCCGGCGGCAGGTTCACCCGAAGGATGAACTGTCCCTGGTCCACGCGCGGCAGGGTCTCCCTGTCCAATCTCGTCAGCGCGACCAGCGAGACCGCGAGCAGCACCCCCATGATCAAAGCCCCCACCGCCTTGTTTTTCAGGAACCACCGGACCAGGCGCATGTCCAGTTTGTAAAGCTTCTGCAGGAGCGGCTCGATGGGGGACCGGCCCTCCATGTTGGCCCGCACTTTCGACGCGAACAGCGAGGTGAGCGTCATCGAGACGGCCCAGCTGGCCATCAGCGACAGCGTGACGGTATACCCCAGCTCCTTGAACAGCTGGCCGGCGATGCCGACCACGAAGATCATCGGCAGGAAAACCACCACGGTGGTCAGCACCGATCCGGCGATCGCGCTGGCCACCTCGGCCGTCCCCTCCACGGCCGCCTCAGCCGGCGGGCGGCCCTGCTCCCGGTAGCGGGCGATGTTCTCCACGACCACGATGCCGGCATCCACCAGCATCCCGATGCCCAGCGCCAGGCCGCCCATCGAGATCACGTTGACCGTCATGCCGCTGAAGTACATGACCGCGATGGTGGCCAGCACCGAGATCGGGATCGCCAGCGAAACGTTGACGGCCGCCCAAATACTGCCCAGGATCAGGTACAGCATTAAGAAGGCCAGCACGCCTCCCTGCATCGCCTCGCTGAGCACCCCGTTGACGGCGTTGTGGATCGCCAGCGACTGATCATAGGCGACCGCGATCCGGATGCCGGGCGGCAAGGTCATTTGGATCTGGCTGATCGTTTCCTTGACCTTCTTCGCCAGCTGGAGCGTGTTGGCCCCGGCCTGTTTCTGGATGCTTAAGCTGACGTTGCCCTTCCCGTTGTACCGGGAGATGGACTCCGGGTCCCGGAAGGTATCTTTGACCACAGCGACGTCTTTGAGCAGGAGCAGGCGCTGGCGGGGCGCGAGGCCCTTTTCCTTCTCCAGCGGCCCCCCGACGCTCTCCTTCTGCTGGCGCTGGGCCTCCTTCTCAGGGCTCTCTCTCGTTTCATCCACGCCGACCGCGATGTCCGGGATCTCCTTGACCAGCGAGAACTCCCCCATCGTCCGGATCAGGTACTCGTAGAACGCCTCCTTGATCGTGCCGGCAGGGTAATTGAGATTGGTCTTGGAGAGGGCGTCCACCACCTGGGAGATCGGCAGGCCGGCCGCCTGCAGGCGGCCCTGGTCCACCTCCACCAGGATCTCCCTCTCCAGACCGCCCGAGATGTTGACCGCGGCCACCCCCTCGACTTTCTCGACTTCGTTTTTGATCTGCTTGCGGGCGATGTTCAGCAGTTCGTTCGGCGGGGCATCTCCGGTCAGGTTCAGCACCATGACCGGCAGTTCGAACGGGTTGTACTTGATGACCACCGGGTCCTCCGCGCCGCGCGGGAGACGCTCCTTAATCAGGTCGATTTTTTCGCGGACGCCCAGCGCCGCGAAGTCCATGTGGGTGTCCCAGTTGAACTCCGCGATCACGAGGGAGAGCTCTTCCTTGGAGATCGAACTGATGCGGCGCAGGCCTGAGACGGTGCCGGCCACCTCCTCGATCGGCTTCGTGACGAGCAGTTCGATCTCTTCGGGGGCGGCGTCTTTGTAGCGGGTGACGACGGTGAGCTGAGGATAGGTGATCGGCGGGAAGAGCTCCTGGGGAAGGCGGGACCAGGCGATCAGGCCCAGCAGGACCACCCCGAGGTAGATCATGACGGTGGTGATCGGCCTGCGAATGCTGAACTGCAGCCAGCTCATGCGGCTTCTCCGGGTGTTACTTCTTTTCGGGTCCCTTGATCTCCGGCTCCGCGCGCTGGAAGGAGGCCTCTTCCTCTTCCAGGAAGGACAGGGCGGACCCCTCTTTCAGGTTGCCGCGGGCCTCGGTGATCACCTGCTCCCCTTCTTCCAGCCCCTGCGTGATCTCCGCGTAGTCGGTCGTCAAGTACCCTAGCGTGACCGGCTTGAGGACCGCCTTGTTCCCCTCCCCGGCAAGGAATACCGATTCGAACTTCCCGTCCCCGTCGTTGTCCCTGAGCGCCGAGGTGGGGACCACGAGGGCGTTCGGTTTCTCGAAGACCGCGATGTCGGCCCGGGCGAACATGCCCGGCAGGAGCTGGCCCTGCGCGTTCTCCACCTTGATCTTCGCGGTGAGCGTCCGGGACTTCCCCTCGATGATCGGGGCCAGGTTATCTACCTTCCCTTCGAAAGAAACGGTGGGCAGGGAGTCCACGCTGACCTTCACCCGCTGGCCCAGCCGGATCCGTTCGATGTCCCTCTCGATGATTCCCAGCTCCACGAACACGGAATTGACATCCATCAGCGTGGCGACCACCACCTGGGGCGTCACGTACGCTCCCGGCTCCGCCTGACGGGTACCGATCACGCCGTCCATGGGGGCCTTCAGCGCCGTTTTGGTCAACTCGTGTTCCGCCAGGGCGGATTCCTTCTCGGCCGTGTCCAGCTGGGACTGGGCCTGTTCCACCTCCAGCTCGGACTCTTCCACCTTGGGCCGAATGATCGCGCCGATCTGGTACAGATCCTGGTTCACCTCCAGCCGCTTCTTGGCCAGCTTCCATTGGGCGTCGGCCGTGTCCCGCTTGGACTCGGTATACTCCAGCCGCAGGCGGGCTTCCCGGTCATCCAGCGCCGCCAGATCCTGGCCCTGTTTGACGAGGTCCCCTTCCCGGAAATTCACCGCTTGGATCGTTCCGTTGACCTCGAACTTCAGCTCCACCTCAGTCTGTCCACGCACGGTCCCGAGCGTCGGGAGCATGTCGGTGAATTCGATGCGGGCCGCCTTGAAAACACGGACCGGGATGGCCAGCTTCTCTTCGGAAACGGAAGCGCCGTCGGGCTTGGCCCCCGGCGGCAGACGGGTCACCTTCGGCCCCTTGAGCAGAGCCGGGAGCCAGCTGCTGACGAAGAGGAATCCAACAACGAGGACGATGGCGGTGATGAGGAGGACCCTTAAACGTTTCACCATACCGGCTCCTTTACTTGTAGTAGCCCGTCAACCCAACGGCCTTGTTGAGCTTGGACAACGCGACGTAGTAGTTGGTCATCACCTGAGCCAGGGACGCTTTCTCCTCGGTCAGCCGCATCACCGCCTCCAGCACCTGGGACGGAAGCGCTTCGTTCACCGACGACTGCGCTTTCAGGATCTTCAGCTGTTCCTCCCGGAACGCGATCTTTTGCTGGGCGTAATTCAGCTGAAGCAGGGCCTTCTGGTAGCTGATGTACGCCTCCTGGACCTCTTGGATCGTGGCATTCTTCGCTTCTTCGAGGTCGTTCCGCGCCTTGTTCAGGTTGATCTCGGCCTGCTTGATCTCCGACAAGGACTGCAGTTGGTCGAGGATCCCCATCTCCGCCGAGTACACGGTGGAATCGGTCACGGAGGTCTGGCCCAGGCGGGGGGAGGTCTTTGTCTTCGTCGCCGAACCGGTGGTGCTGTTGGCACCCCAGTTGTGCGTCGCCTTGACGCCGATGAAATAGTCTTCCGCGGAGTTCAGCGGCTCCGTTTCGAACGCGGCGCCGGAGGAACCGATGAAGCCGGAGAGGTCCACCTTGAACTTTGTCTTGGCGACGGCGATCCTCTGTTCGTACTCGTGGAACTGCACCAGCAGGCTGTTGACCAGGATGTCCGGCTTATTCTTGAGCGCCAGCTGGAGGACCTCTTCCGGGTCAACCGGACGCAGGGAGGCCTCTTCGAACTTGTCCGGGGCTTCGGGAAAACCATTGCGGGCCTCCAACCCCATTTTTTGGATGTACTTCAGCCGCGCCAGGCTGACGTCGTTGTCGGCGGTCGCCTGCTGGAACTTCGCCTGGTTCACCTGGGCTTCGATGTTCAGCACCTCCATGCGGGTCAAGAGCCCCTTGTCGAAGCGGCTCCGCGCCTGCCGGAGGAACTCTTCCGATTCCTTCACCAGCCCTTGCTGGGCCGCCCGCCCGGTCTTCGCGCCGACATACTGGTAATACTCCTGCGATAGCTCCTGGGCATACTCCGACTTCACCTTGGCTTGCCGCTTCTCGGCCACCTGCAGGTTGACCAGCGACTGCCGGTAGGCCTGCAGGAGGCGGCCAGAGTAATACAAGGGCTGTTCCACCTGGAGCCCGGCGGAGTATTCGCGGAAATTCACATCGGAGGTGGTGCCGGTCGTCCAGCTGTACTTCAGGGCCGCCGCCGGGTAAAGAGAGCGCCGCGCCTCCCTGACCTTCATCTGCGCGAGTTCCGCTTCCTGCCGGGCAACGCGGGACGGGCGGTTCCTCGCCAAGCCGAATGCCAGCGAGTCATTGAGGGCCCATACCGGTGGATTCGCCGGCACAACAGCGGGAGAAGCGGGAAGCGCCGGAGGAGAGGGAGGGACCGCCGGAGCGGGAGCCGGCTCCGCCCCGGTCGCGGGGAGGAACGGAGGGCGCTCCAGCGGGCGCACCCGCAGGACCAGCCGTCCGGAGGTGTCTTCCAGCAGGTGCTCGGCCGGCTCCGACAACAGGATCTCCACGTAATCCACCTGCCGTGTCGGCTCACTGCCGGCAGGCCGCCGGAGCCGCCATCCGCGGATGACCTGCCCGGAAAGGGATCCGGAATCCTGCAGGTCGGTTTCTACATCCGGCTCAACCGGATCAATCACCAGCCGGTCGGGGTCCGTCAGCGTGTAGGTGACGAAATCGAAGGGGCGGTCCGACTGGAGCTGAAGGATATCCCCATCGAGATCGGGGTCAATGCGGAGTGATTCAAAAACAACCCGCTGATCCGCCGCGAAAGCCGGACCGCACAGGGTAATGCAGGTGAGAAGGAAGAATAACCGTCTCAAAACCGTCTCTTATCCTGTTCAAGGGTACACAACAGGACAAGAGAAGTCAAGCAACCGGACGAGACGGTTGGCTTATTCTTTATGCGTGTTCGATTCGATGGCTACCAGGATCCGGATGACTTCGCCGAGCGTGAACATCATCAGGAATGCCAAGATACCGCTGAACACCATGTTCACGACCACCGGGACCGGAACCGCCGTTCCCTGCTGCTTGGCGGCCATCAGGGTACCCACCAGGCCGATCGCCATCAGCACCAGAACCACGAACGCCAGGACCTTGAAAACCGCCGACAGCTTTTTCAGCAACTCGAAGGAATGAGACATCGATTGCGCTCTCCTTTCACTCGGTTAAGGGGCCCCGGCCGATCCCTGCTTTTCCCGCAGGGCCGCCCGGTAGCGCCGCATGTATTCCCGCATGTAGATCCGGTATTGGTCCATCGTGGCGGCCCGGTAGGCCTGGATCCGGTCCCGGTGCGCCGTCCGCCACCGCTTCGCCCGCTGGCGGGCTTTTGTCCTCCAGACGGGATCCATCCGCTTGATCCGGTAATAGAGGGGGTTCCTCCCCTGCCACGCAGAGAGGTTGTCCCTTTGCCTCTTTTTCTGGCAGTCCGGATCCCCGCAGGCCCGCTGTTTCGTGCGCCTGTATTTGGATGGCTCGAACTCTTTTTGACAGTAAATGCAGATCATGGCTTTTAATTAGCGCTAACGGGAATCGAACCCGTGTTTCATCCGTGAGAGGGATGCGTCCTAGGCCACTAGACGATAGCGCCTAGTCAAGTAAGGCATAATACAAACGTCGTTCGGAGTTGTCAATCGAAGAAAATCACAGCCCGCCGGCCAGCCGCCCGATGAGAAAACCGACCAGCGCGGAGATCACACCGATCCCCATGATCTCCAAACCGCCGCGCCAGGGGGAAAGCCGGGTCCAGCGTGTTTTCCCCGCTCCGAGCCCAAACAGCGCTAAGATCGAGATACCGACCGACCAAGCGAAAGCCCCTTGGGGAGCAACGCGGGCATACGGGAGGATCGGCAGGAAAGCGGCCGCGGCGTAGGAGCAAGCGGTGACCGCTCCGATCACCCAGGGGTTTTCGAAGCTTTCCACCAGCAGGCCCAGCTCCTCCTCCATCATCACCCTCAACCAGACCGAGGGCTTGGAGGTGATACGGTTCACCACCATCTCCAGCTCCTCGCCATGGAACCCCTTGCCCCGGTAAATCTTCCGGATCTCATCCCTTTCCTTCTCCGGCATTTCCTTCATCTCGCGGCGTTCCCGCTCGATCTCGGCCAGGAAGAATTCGGATTGGGATTTGGAGGAGATGTAGGCGGAGAAACCCATGGAGAGGGCGCCGGCGCTCGCACCCGCGATGCCGGTAATCAGAATGATCCGGCTGTCGTGCAGTGCCCCGTAGACGCCGATCACAAAACCGAGCGAGGTGACCAAACCGTCGGTGGCCCCATAAAGGACCTCGCGGATCAGCTTGCCCTTGGGGGAGTGCCAGGCCTCGTCCAGATAGCCGGGTTTTCCACCCAGCTCTTCCAGGATCTTAGACCGGGACGCCAAGTTCCTGCTTCACCTTCCGGACCGCCGCCACCATGTTGGTCAGCTTGGCGACCGATTCCTCCTTGAGGCGCGTCTTGAGCCCGCAGTCGGGGTCGATCGTCAGCTTTTCCGGCGGAAAGACCTCCAGCGCCTTGCGGATCGAGGCGGCAATCTCGTCGATCGATTCCACGCGGTGGGAGTGCACGTCCACCACGCCGAACGCCACTTCCTTGGTGAACGGGACCCTGCGGATCACGTCCAGCAGACGGAAGTCGGAGTTGGTGAACTCCAGGTCGAACTGGTCCACGGCCAGGTCCAGCATCTTCGGGTACGCCTTCTCGAAATCGCCGTAGCAGATGTGCGTGCCGGTCTTGACCTTGACGCCTTCGGTGACGATCTTCATCGCCTCGACCGCCAAGTCCAGCTCCTCCACGCGGGTGGAGACGGCCGGCTCGTCGATCTGGATGAATTGGGCGCCGGCCTGCTCAAGCGCCTTGACCTCTTCGTGGATCGCGCGGGCCAGGTCCAGGCAGAAGGCCCGGCGGTTCGGGTAATGCTCGTCGAACGACCAGTCCATCATCGTGTAGGGACCGGTCAGCATCCCCTTGACCGGCTTCTTCGTGAGGGCCTGCGCGAACTTAAACCACTCGACGGTGATCGGCCCCTTCCAGCGGATCGCCCCGCTGGCGATCGGCTTGCGGTAATAGCGGTTGCCGTATGAACGCACCCGGTCGCTGATCGTGAAGCCGCCCAGGTACTCCGCGAAGTAGGTGGCCATGTCGCCGCGGTAGAACTCCCCGTCCACCAGGATGTCCAGGCCGATCCGCTCCTGGATCTGGATCCATTCCCGGGTTTCCTGCTGCTCCATCTTCAGCAGTTCGGCTGGGGAGATCTGCCCGCGCCGCGCCTTGGCTCGGGCGGATTTCAATTCCTCCGATTTCGGAAAACTCCCTACGGTGGTCGTTGCTAACATTTATAGTCCCAATCCTTTAATTAATGCCTCTCCATCGGCGCATCGCTGGCCGAGGATGAAAGGCGTGTCCCGTACCGTGTAGCGGCTGGCCTCCGACTCCCGGAGGCGCTGAACCAAGTCCTCAAACGCGGCCGGCTGATCGGTCTCGAACGCCAGCACGAAATCCTGGTCTCCCAGGCCGAACGAATAGGTTGTGTTGAGCCGCACCATGGGGTAAAGCTCCCCCGTGGCCATGTGTCCCCGCATCATCCTGCGCCGCTCCTCGAACGGCAGGAGGTACCACTCCCGCGATTTGACGAACGGGTAAAGGAACAGGTACTTCCGCGGCGCTTCGCCCGCCTCGAACGCCGGGAGGTGGCCCGGGTTGTACTGGGAGGGGCGCGTCATCGCGATGAATGTGTAGTTGGGCTTGAGGTACCGTCCCAGACCGGTCTTCAAGAGGTCCGCTGTGAACGATTGGAACGGCGCCAGGTCCTTGGCGATCGCCCAAAAGAAGAGGTCCGTGTCATGGCGAAGCCCGATCGCCAGATAACTCCGCACTTGAAGGTCCTTGCGCTGGGCGGCCAACTCCGCGAGGAACTCCCGGATCCCCTGCTGGCGCTCGGCCGCCGGCAGGCGGCGGAACGCCGGTTCCAGCGCGTAACAGGGGAAATCGACGAACGTCGGGTTCTCGGGAATCGCCGGTTTCTCTGCGGGCTGGGCCTGCGGCGGCCGCTGGGTCTGCGTTGGCTGGCTCATCATCCCACCTTTATCTTTGCAAGCTCATCGTCCGTGATGTTTCCCTCCAGCAAAACCGTCTCGTCCATCGGAGCGGCATCCTCCCCGCGCGGCACGCCGATCTTCACGAATACCTTCGCTTCCGCGGGGCGCTTCTCCGGCTTCGTGTAATGGGAGATCACCCTCAGCGCGAGCCGGTTCATCAGGTCGTCCGGCGGGCCCAACAGCAGAACCGACGGCGCCGGGAAACCGTCCGGTTTGAACAGCACCCGGCCGGGGGCCAGATACTCTTGAAGCGTGCCGTTCTCCTGCTCGTTGCGCCCGACGACCAGCTTGGTGGAGGGGTTGGGCCGGAAATGCCGTCCGAACCGGAGCAGTTCCATGTCCTCCAGGTCGATCTTGTCCTGGTGGTCGAACAAGTCTCTGACCCGGTTCCCGAAACCCTCATCGGTCAGCAAGCATCCTCCGGCGGGGTTCGGGTAATCCAAGATGCCCAGCCGCAGAGCCAGTTCCATCTGGGGCTTGCGGCTCCGTCCGGTGATGCCGTACAGCAATCCTCGGTCCACCGCGCCGGCCTGCTCCGGGAGCGTGGGCTCCATCGCCTTCGCCGAGAGCGGCCGCACCACGAGCCCCTTCAGGCCGGCCCGCTCCTCAATGAGGGCCATGGAGTTCTTCATCTGGGACATCGGCCGCTGGCCCAGCACCTCGCCGGTGACCAGGAACGAAGCGCCGATCCGGGCCATGACCTCCTTGACCTTCTCGAACATGTAGATCCGGCAGTCGATGCAGGGGTTCATGCTGGAGCCATAGCCGTATTTCGGGTTGCGGATCACGTTGATGTACTCATCGGTCATCTTGATCACCAGGAAATCGATCCCCAGCGACCGGGCCGCCTTCATCGCGACCGTCTTGTCACAGCACCCCCAGGGAGCCGAGAGGTAGATGCCGGTCAGTTCGATCCCCTGCTCCAGCATCACGCGGGCGGCCAGCGTGGAGTCGAGCCCGCCGGAGATCATGGCGACGGCTTTTTTGTTCAATTGAGCAGGCCCCTTAGGATTTTCAAGTTCATTTTGTCTTCCGTGTAGTTTTCGTCCTTCGGTGTTTCCAGCACCATCGGCACTCGGGCAAACCGCTTGTCCCTCAGCAAACAGCGGAACCCTTCCAGCCCGATCTGCCCCTTGCCGATGTGCTCGTGCCGGTCCACGCGGCACCCCAGCTCTTTCTTGGAGTCGTTTAAATGAACGGCGTGGATCTTGTCGATCCCCACCACCCGGTCGAACTCCTCCATCGTCTTCTTGTACGCGGGCTCGGTCCGGAGGTCGTACCCCGCCGCGAACAGGTGGCAGGTGTCGAGGCAGATGCCGGTCCGCTCAGGGCGTCCGGTCTTCTCCAACAGCTCCGCGAGGTGTTCGAACCGGTGCCCGATGCACGCTCCCTGCCCGGCGGCGATTTCGTAAAGCACCCTCACCTTCGACTTCGGGGTCTGGTCGATCACCCAGCGCACCGCCTCGGCAATGCGCTGGATCCCTTCCTGCTCACCGGTCTCCTTGTGGGAGCCGGGGTGGTGCACGATGAACGGCAGTCCCAGCAGGGTTGCCCGTTCCACCTCGGTCTTCAGCGCCGAGCGGGACCGGGTCCAGATGGCCTTCTCCGGCGAACCCACGTTGATGAGATACGCGGTGTGCACGAAAACCGGCCCGATGCCGCTCTCCCGCGCCGCCCGCTTGAACCGCTCCGCCTGTTCCTCGGTGATCGGCGGCGCGTCCCACTGGTTGTTCGACTTGGAAAAGATCTGGATCGTCTGACAGCCGACGCCGAGCCCCCGTTCGATCGCCTTTTCGAACCCGCCGGCGATCGACATGTGGGCGCCCAGCTTCATCGGGGACTTAGATCCCGACAAGGATATCCTCCCCCTCCACCTGGACGGGGAACGACTCCACCTTGAACTCCGGGTTGGCCGTGCAGACGCCGGTGGTCACGTCGAAACCCCAGTGGTGCCAGGGACAGCTGACCACGTTGTCCTTCACGTGCCCCTCGCCGAGCGGCCCGCCTCGGTGCAGGCAGGTGTTGTCGATCGCGTAGAATTTCCCGCCCGAGTTGAACACCGCGATCTTCCGCCCGGCCAACTCAACCACCTTGCCCTGCCCTTCCGGGATTTCGCCGCGGCAGGTGGCTCTTTCGAAACCAGCCATCCTTAGTGGGCCGCTTCCCGCAGAATCTTCAGTTTCTTGACCGCGCTCTGATGCGGCAGGAACTCCAATCCGCAGTTGGGGGAAAGCCAGAGCCGTTCCGCCGGAAGCGCTTTCGTGAAGAGCGCGACATCGCTCTTGAGCCGGCCCACATCCTCCAGCTTCGTGTTCCGGGCATCCACCAGCCCCAGCGCCACCTCCCCTTTCCAACCGCCGCTTTTAAGGAAGTCGGCCGTCTTGGAGAGCAGGTTCGGGTTCTTCTCCCGCGCGGAGACGAGGTCAAGACCCAGCACCTCCACCTGCAGTTTGGCCAGCGCCGGAAGGAGGGCGGAGACGTCCTGGAAATAGACCGCCACCCAGCGCCGCGCCTTCACGCCGGCGAAGATTTGGTTGATCGCCTCGATCGCCTTCGTCGTCAGCGGCTCCTGCGCCGAGAGGGAGGGCTCATCGATCTGGATCTCCTTGACCCCGGCCTTCTCCAGCGCCAGGACCTCCTGCCTCAGCAGATCGGTGTAAAGGGGAAGCAGGCCCTCCACCGTCTGGCCGGCTTTCAGCTCGGTCGCGGAGGCCAGCATCAGCGGGCCCGGCAGGGCGGCCTTCACCGGCTTCCGGGTCGCCGTGGAAGCGAAGCGGACCTCCTCCGAGGAGGCGCTTTTCTGCCAGGAGACGCCGTCGGCCATTTCCAGCCGGCGGTAATAGACGTTGTTGTCGAAGAAGCGGCGGAGCGCCCCCCGCCCGATCCCCTTGGAACTGCGGGCGATGAGGTGCGGCAGGTCCTCCCAGCGGATCTGTCCGTCGGTGACCAGGTCCAGTCCGGCCTCTTCCTGCTCTTTAAGGACGCGGCGGATCACCTTCTCGATCTCCTGCTGGAGACCGGCATCGGTCACCTCCTGTTTCTGCCACTTGTCGATGGTACCCGGCAGGTTGTCTGATCCGGTTTCGGTGACTTTGGGGAAACTCCCGACAACGGTGGTTCGAATGGCCATGTTGGATGGTTCCTTGTTTGGTTTAAGGGTGAATGGAAGGAAATTATTTTAGCACAGCACGGCTATTTCTGAATACCGCCGCGGGTGAGTTGGGCGGGGTCGAGCGCTTTCTTCAGGCGGGCGCGCGGCAGGCTGGTCAGCTCGACAGCCACGTCAATCAGCGGCCGGCTCTCGGCATAGGCCTTCTTGGCGATCTTGGCCCCCATTTCGTAGCCGACGACGGGATTCAGGGCGGTCACCAGGATCGGATTCCTGCCCATCGCCTCGGCGATGCGGGCTTCGTTCACGGTGAAGCCGGCGATCGCCTTGTCGGCGAGCAGGCGGCTGGCTTTGGCCAGCAACTCGATGCTCTGCAGGAGGTTGTAGGCGATCACCGGCAGCATCACGTTGAGCTGGAAGTTGCCGGAGCCGCCGGAGAAGCCGATCGCGGCGTCGTTGCCGAGCACATGCACGCAGACCATCGCCACCGACTCCGGGATGACCGGGTTCACCTTGCCCGGCATGATGCTGCTGCCCGGCTGGAGCGCCGGCAGGCGGATCTCTCCGAGGCCGGCATACGGCCCGCTGTTCATCCAACGCAGGTCGTTGGTGATCTTGAGGAGCCCGACGGCCACCGTTTTCAGCTGGCCGGACAGCTCGACGGCCGTGTCCTGCGAGCTCAAGCTCTCAAAATAATTCCGGCTCGTCCGGAACGGGAACTTCGTGCGCTTAGCCAACTCCTGAGCGACCAGCCGGCCGAACCGGGGGTGGGCGTTGATGCCGGTGCCGACGGCGGTGCCGCCGAGCGCCAGCTCCGCCAGCCGCGGCAGTGTGGACTCGACCCGATCGATCCCTTTGCTGATCTGCGCGGCCCATCCTCCCATTTCCTGGCTCAGGCGGACCGGCATCGCGTCCATCAGGTGCGTCCGCCCGGTCACCACCACTTTGTCTAGGGTGCGGGCTTTGCGCAGGATCGCCGCCTGCAGGTACTTGAGGGCCGGGATGAGATCGCGGGTCGTCTCCAGCGCCGCGGCGACGTGGATCGCCGCCGGGATCACGTCGTTGCTGGACTGGCTCATGTTGACATGGTCGTTGGGGTGGACCTTCCGGCCGCCGAGGCGCTTCGTGGCCAGCGTGGCGATCACCTCGTTGGCGTTCATGTTGGTGCTGGTGCCGGAGCCGGTCTGGAAGATGTCGAGCGGGAACTGGGCGTCGTGCTTGCCGTGGCCCACAGCGATCGCGGCCTCCTCGATCGCCGCCGCCGTGCGGGAATCCAGCAGCTTCAAACGCCGGTTGGCGATGGCGGCGGCGGCCTTGATGTGGCCCAGCACGTGGATGAAGGCGCGGGGAAAGCGGTGGCCGCTGACCTGGAAATTCTCCACGGCCCGCTGGGTCTGCGCGCCGTAGAGGGCGTCCGCCGGAACGCGGACGGGTCCCATGCTGTCTTTGACGATCCGGAATCCTTTCTTTGCCATGAGAATTCTATTGTATCAGAGCCGTGGGCTCAGTCCATGCTCTCCCCGGTCAACGGCCGGATCCCGACCACGCTGAAGAACAACTCCCGGCTGGAAACCTTCCGCGCCGACTCCCGCACCTCCCGAAACCGGCCGCCCGGCCAGAGGGCCGCGGCGAACCGCAGGAGCCCTGAGAGCAGGAACAGCGACATCAGCCGCAGGCCGAACAGCGGCGGCAGGCGGTCGGCCAGGAACCCGCCCAGCAGGGCGCCGGCGCAGATCGCCACCCCGCTGATCAGGTTGAAGTACCCCAGGCACCGCACCCGCTTTTCCGGAGTCACGGCGTCATAAATGAAATTGGCGGCACACAGGTTGAACCCGCCCCAGACGAACCCGGCAAAGAACTCCACCAGGACCAAGTAGGCCGGGTCCCGAGAGAAGAGCCAGAGCAGAGGGATCAGGGGGATCAGCCAGCCGGTTGTTTTCAGGATGTGCGCGTTTCCCACCACGTCGGCGTTGCGCCCCCAGACCGGGAAGGCAGCCAGCATGCCGACCGCCGCCGCCAGGTGAATCAGCATATAGGTGAAGTAGCCGAGCTGGAGGTCCCTCAACATGTAGACGCTGAAGTAGGGCGCGGCCAGGTGCGTGGTGAACAGCGTGAAAGACACGAACAGCACGAACCGCACAAAGTTGCTCTCCCGGAACCGGCGCAGGAACATGAGGAACGTGAAGTCCGACCCCGGCGGCGAAGAGAGCGGCAGGTCGGCCATCCGGGAGAGCATGCCGGCCGAGAGAAACCGCATCAGTGATGCCGCCGCGAACAGCGCGGCGAACCCCCACGCCAGGGAAACCTGCTTCATGCCGGCCAGCAGGAGGCCGCCGAGCGCGGTGCCGGCCAGTCCGGCAAGCCCCGCGATGCGGGACCTCCAGCCGAAGTAGACGCCCCGCCGTTGGGGCGGCAGGTACTCGCTCATCAAACTGCTCCAGGCGGTGCCGCAGAGGTTGTTCAGCACCCTAAACACCACCGCCAGCGCGATCAGCGCCGCCAGCCGGCCCGGGAAATCGGCCAGCGCCAGCGCGGCCATCGGCAGGAGTCCCGCGGCTTGGGCCCCCGCGGTCGCCACGACGAACCGGAGACGGCTTCCGGACCGGCGCACCGCCTGAACCGCCGCCAGCTGAGACAAGGAAGCCAGCAGGTGCGGCAGGGAGCAGAGCAGGGCCACGGTGCGGTTCCCTGCTCCCAGGAACAACCCGTACGGGATCAGGTAATAGTCCAGGACCCCCAACATCATGGAAGCCGGAATCCCTTCTTTCCAGGAAATACTGAGCGATTCCTTGGTCTTGCGTTCCATGGGGATTTCAGTATATAGTGAAACCACTAACCCAAGGAGGATTGCATCGCATGAAAATTCGACCGTTCGCAGTGGTTCTCGCTCTGGCCTCTTTAATCAGTATTCCCGCTTTCGCGGAAGAAGCCGCTGCCCCCGAAACCAAATCCCTGTACGACCGTCTCGGCGGCGAGCCGGCCATCACGGCCGTGGTGGCGGACTTCGTGGGCCGGGCGGCGGTCGATCCGGCGGTCAACTTTGTCCGCGCGGGCACCCCGAAACCCTGGGATCCCACCCCGGAGCACCTGGACACGCTGAAGAAGCACCTGACCCAGTTCCTCTGCGCCGCGACCGGCGGGCCGCAGATCTATGAAGGCCGCGACATGAAGACCGTGCACGAGGGCATGCAGATCTCCGAGGCCGAGTTCGGCGCGATCGCCGCGGACCTGAAGGCCTCCCTGATCACGTTCAACGTGCCGGAGAAGGAACAGGACGAGGTGATCGCTATCGTGGCCACCACCCAGGGATCGATCGTCGAGGCGCCGGCCTCCTCGTAGCGAATCAAGCAGAGGGGGTTTTCTCTGTGCCTGTCATGGCGAAATCCCGTGGGAAATCCATCGACCAGATCGTCCAGCACTTGGGCGGGGACGCCGAAGGGCTTCTGAGCTTCTCCAGCCCCAAGGTCCCGAAGAGCCGCCTTCACCTGCCCGGCCCCGACTGGACGGGGAAAATCCACGCCTCTAGCGACCGGCCGCGCCCGGTGCTCAAATGCCTGCAGGCCCTGTTCGACCACGGACGGCTGGCCGGCACCGGCTACCTCTCCATCCTCCCGGTGGACCAGGGGATCGAGCACTCCGCGGGGGCTTCGTTCGCCAAGAACCCCGACTATTTCGATCCCGAGAACATCGTGAAGCTGGCGATCGAAGGGGGCTGCAACGCGGTGGCCTCGACGCTCGGCGTGCTGGGCGCGGTCTCGCGCAAATACGCCTCCAAGATCCCGTTCATTCTGAAGATCAACCACAACGAGCTGATGACCTACCCCAACAAGTTCGACCAGATCCTGTTCGCCAATGCCCAGCAGGCGAAGGAGATGGGGGCGGTGGCGGTGGGGGCCACCATCTACTTCGGCTCCCCGGAGAGCGGCCGGCAGATCCAGGAGATCAGCCACGCCTTCCACCAGGCGCACCAACTGGGGGTGGCAACGATCCTCTGGTGCTACCTGCGCAACCCGGCGTTCAAAAAGGACAAGGACTACCATGTCTCGGCGGATCTCACCGCTCAGGCCAACCACCTGGGCGTCACGATCGAGGCGGACATCATCAAGCAGAAGATGCCGGAAAACAACGGCGGGTACAACGTGCTGAACACCGAGTCCAGCTACGGCAAGACCGACAAGCGGGTCTATACTGAGCTGACTTCCGACCACCCGATCGACCTCACCCGCTGGCAGGTAGTCAACTGTTACTGCGGGCGGGCCGGGCTCATCAACTCCGGCGGCGCCTCAGGACAAAACGACTTCGCCGAGGCGGTCCGCACCGCGGTCATCAACAAGCGGGCCGGCGGCATGGGGCTCATCAGCGGCCGCAAGGCCTTCCAGCGTCCGATGGCCGAGGGGGTCAAGCTCCTCAACGCCATCCAGGACGTCTACCTCTGCAAAGACGTCCCCGTCGCGTAGCGTAAGCGCCGGCTTCCCGTGACCCGCGCGCAAGCCCGCCAGCATTTGTTCCTTCCCAAGCTCTGGACTTGCCTGCGCTCTTATTCCCTGCCCTTGTTCTGGGGCGACCTCTCGGCCGGCGTCATCGTCGGCATCGTCGCCCTCCCGCTGGCGATCGCCTTCGCGATCGCCTCGGGGGTCCCGCCGGAGAGCGGCCTCATCACCGCGATCGTGGCGGGGTTCCTCATCTCCGCGCTCGGCGGCTCCCGCGTCCAGATCGGCGGGCCGACCGGCGCTTTCGTCGTGATCGTCTTCGGCATCGTCCAGCGCTATGGGATGGACGGCCTGATCCTGTGCACGCTGATGGCCGGCGTCATCCTGATCGGCATGGGCCTCCTGCGGCTGGGCTCCTTCATCCGGTTCATCCCCTATCCGCTGACGGTCGGCTTCACCGCCGGCATCGCGGTGGTCATCTTCTCTTCCCAGATCAAGGACTTCCTCGGCCTGAACACCGGGCCTCTTTCCGGCGACACGGTACGCAACTGGCTCATCTACGCGCGCAGCATCGGAACGGTCCACCCGCCGACGCTGATGCTGTCCCTGCTGTCGCTGGCGATCCTGATCCTCTGGCCCCGGTTCAACCGGCGCATCCCCGGCCCGATCGTGGCCCTCATCGCGGCCACCGTGCTGGCCCAGTTCCTGCATCTGCCGGTGGAAACCATCGGCTCCCGCTTCGGCGGCATTCCCTCCGGCCTTCCCCACCCGGTTTGGCCGGCGCTGGACTTTGGGAAAATGCGGGAGCTGATTAGTCCGGCTTTCACCGTCGCCCTGCTTTGCGCAATCGAGTCCCTACTGTCGGCGACCGTGGCCGACGGGATGATCGAGGGCCGGCACCGCTCCAACACCGAGCTCATCGCGCAGGGGGTCGCCAATATTTTCAGCGCTCTTTTCGGCGGCATGCCGGCCACCGGCGCCATCGCCCGCACCGCCACCAACGTCCGCAACGGCGGCCGCACCCCGGTCGCCGGCATGATCCACGCCTTCACCCTCCTGGGGATCATGCTTCTATTCGGCCGATGGGCTCAGCTGATCCCGCTCTGCGTCCTCTCGGCGATCCTGATCGTCGTCGCCTACCACATGAGCGAGTGGCACGCCTTCCGGGCGCTTCTGCGCGCGCCCCGGATGGACGTCGCGGTCCTGTTGACCACCTTCGGGCTGACCGTGCTGGTGGACTTGACCGTCGCCGTGGAAGTCGGGCTCATGCTCTCGATGGTGCTCTTCATGCACCGGATGACCGACGCCACGACCGTCCGCCAGGTCACCAGCGAACTGCAGAGTGAGGAGAAGACCGAGGCGGCCCTCCGGGCGCAGGAGGACGCGATCAGCCGGCGGGACGTCCCCGCCGGCGTGGCGGGGTACGAGGCGGGGGGGGCTTTCT
>OBEQ010829686.1_pt1 | contig 24543 bp, 31 predicted proteins | sample 1670901 | NCBI WGS metagenome assembly OBEQ01 (sample SAMEA104232315, study PRJEB22302) | groundwater metagenome | biome: forest; feature: aquifer; material: groundwater | place: USA | collected 2011-08-07 | depth 5.4 m | reverse complement strand
TTTTTCCGTTCCCAAGAGACCCTAAGACTAGGGGTACTCAAAAATTTTCATGCTCCCCGCAAATTTTTATTCCTTACTGGCGTCACCCGCTTTTAATGTTAATGTATGTTATTTATAAAAGCAATTGATATTAATGAAGAGTTATTATGGACTGATTTGATCAACCAAAGTCAAACAGCATCTTTTTTTCAGACTCCTGAGTGGCTTAGGCTTTGGCTAAAACATTTCGATGGGAAGGCAAAAATAAATGGAATATATGATGGAGGTGATTTGATAGGAATGGCACCTTTTTATGATGATAAACAAAGAGTTGGGTTTTTAGGACTTAGTCCGGTTTTGGGAAATGAGCTAGTGACTGATTTTGGTGACATTATAGTAGCAGTTGGGAGAGAGAAAGAGGTTTGGGAAGCGATAATAAAAAATAACCCAATAAATAAAAAAAAATCTAAATGGGAATTAAACTTTGTAAGGGAAGATTCACCGAGTTTTTCGATACTACAACAATTGGGTGGGAAGGTTGAGGAGGTGGATGTGTCTCCTTATATAGACTTACCGAAAAATTGGGAGGAATATTTGGCGTCTTTGGAGAGAAAAGATAGACATGAATTGAAAAGAAAAATGCGAAGATTGGAAGGTGAAGGTGCGGTTAAGGTTTGCTATGATGGGGATCCAGATCAGGTGGAAGAATTTTTTAGACTTATGGCACTTTCAGATGAGCAAAAGAGAAATTTTCTTTCTCCCCAAATGAAAGATTTCTTTCGGGATATAATCCAGACGTTTTGGTCGCAAAAAAAGCTATGGTTATGTTTTTTGAAACTTGAGGATAAAAATATTGCGGTAGCTCTCTTATTTGAATTTAAAAATGAGATGCTTTTATATAATTCCGGCTTTGATCCGGCCTTTTTCCATTTATCGGCCGGGCTTTTAGTTAAAGCTTTGATGATAAAGCAGGCAATTGAGGAGGAAAAAAAGAGATTTGATTTTTTGCGGGGAGGGGAGAGATATAAATATGACCTTGGAGCAAAGGAGAGAAAGTTGTATAACATTAGTTTGTAGTAGGTAGTTAGTAGTTAGTAGAGTGTATAATAAAATGAGCTCATATAAAGATCTCATTGTTTGGCAGAAGTCAATACAATTGTGTGTTAATGTTTATGAGGTAACAAATCATTTTCCTAGGAACGAGTTGTATGGATTGATTTCTCAAATCAGAAGATGTAGCATTGCAATTCCTTCGAATATAGCAGAAGGCCAACGTAGAGGACATAAGCCAGAATTTATTCAATTTTTGAGAATTGCTTACGGCTCAGGTGCTGAGTTAGAGACTCAATTGATGATTGCTTTAAAAATTGGTTATCTTAAAGAATCTAAATTTACTGAGTTAAATAATTTGTTGGAAGAAATAATGAAAATGTTAAATAAATTAATAAATTCTTTACTATAAACTACTAACTAAGAACTATAAACTACTATGAAAAGATTACTTGCGGTTTTTGCTCATCCTGATGATGAGGCGTTTGGGCCGGGGGGGACGCTGGCTAAATATGCGGAGGAAGGAGTAGAGATACATATTCTTTGCGCTACGAAGGGGGAAGCTGGGGAGAATAGAATTAAGAACTTAGAATCGAGAGCTAAGAATGGGGAAGAAACAAGAATAGAAAAAATAAGAGAAAAAGAGCTTCTCAAGTCGGCGGAAATTTTGGGAGTTGCGAGGGTAGAGTTTTTGGACTTTATAGATGGGAGGCTGTGTAATGAAATTTATCACGAGCTGGCAGATAAAATTATAAAGAAAATCAATTCATTTAAGCCGCAAGTAGTTTTGACTAATGAACGACGTGGTGTGTCGGGGCATTTGGATCATATTGCGGTATCGATGATTACTACATATTCATATCTTAGGACAAAAGTTGCTAATAAGCTCTATTATAATTGTTTACCAGAAGAGATGAGGGATAAAAGGATGGATGAATATTTTGTTTATTTTCCCGAAGGATATAGTAAAGGAGAAATTACCACGCGTATCGATTACACAAAATTCTGGGATAGAAAAGTTGCTGCCATGCTAGCCCATGAGAGCCAGATAAAGGATGTAAAAAATATTCTTGCCCGTTGGGAAAAATGGCCGAAAATTGATAATTTCATACTGCAGTATCACCGTGGGGTAGAAGTTAAATTGTCGGAGACTGATCTTTTTGCTGGAATTAGCCATTGACGAGGTAAAAAGGTCGGTGATATGCTTAAATTAAAGAAAGTGGGGTGAGTATAGATGGCGGAAAATGGATCGAACGAAAAAATATTGGGAGCAGTTGCCTATGTTGGGTGGTGGATTACTGGACTTTTCTTTCTATTTACTGAGAAAAAGAATCAATACGTGCGGTTTCATGCCATGCAATCGACGGTAGTTTTTGGCGCAATCACGCTTTTATTTATGATTTTTACGATTGTGCCTATCATCGGCTGGATTGTAGGGCTTCTTCTTTCTCCACTTCTCGTGTTTGTCTCCTTTATTCTCTGGCTGATTTTGATGTGGAAGGCGTTTAATGGTGAGAAATATAAACTGCCTTATTTTGGGGATTTGGCGGAAAGACAATTGGCAAAAATGGGTAAATAATTAGGTAGATAATCGTGTTTTACGATCGCAGACAGGCGGGATCACTTCTGGTTGAGAGGTTAAAAAAAGCACCATTACTTAAGGCGGTAATTTATGCTATTGCCAGAGGTGGTGTTGTTGTTGGGTACGAAATAGCAAGGAAACTTAGGCTTCCTTTTCACGTTTTGATAGTCAAAAAAATTGGTGCCCCGTATAATTCGGAACTGGCGATGGGATCGATAGCTCCGGAAAAAATATCTTATATAGATGGAAAACTGGCTTTAGGATTGGGAATTGATCAAAAACAACTGGATGCACTTATGGCGGTGAAAGAGAAAGAACTGTCTGAGCGGGTAGAGAAGTATAAAATAAAATACCCAAAGAGTCTTTCCGGTAAAAGTATTATTTTGACTGATGATGGTGTAGCTACGGGAGCAACTGTAATAGCAGCAATTAAGTATCTTCGAAGGAAAAAAGCACAAAAGGTCATCTTGGCGGTACCGGTGGTCGCTAAAGATACATTTGTTAGACTGCAACCGATGGTAGATAAACTGATAGCTTTGGAAGTGGCGGAATCATTCGGAGCCGTCGGACAATTTTATGAACACTTTCCACAAGTTTCTGATGAAGAGGTGATTAAAATTATCCAGTCAACCAATCATCCAATTACCTAATAAATGAACAAGAAAGAAACGATTTCAAAAGTTGGTATTTAACAATTTATATGAAATTAATTGTTGGGCTAGGGAATCCAGGGGAGAAATTTAAATATACGAGGCATAATATCGGATTTATGGTTGTCGAAAAATTAGTCAAAGACAGATTGTCACTTTTACCATCGCTTAAAGCCTGGAAAAAAGATGAGAAATTTGCGGCAGAGATATGTAAAATTGACGATACATTTGTTATCAAGCCACAGACTTATATGAATCTGGCGGGTTTGGCTGTAGCCAAAGTGGCTACTTTTTACAAAATTTTAACCTCCGATATTTGGGTGGTCCATGATGATATCGATTTACCCCTCGGTAAGATAAGAATTAGAAGAGGAGGAGCTTCAGCTGGGCATCACGGGATTGACTCGATTATGAAGAGCTTGGGAAAAAGTGATTTTGTCCGGTTTAGGCTGGGGATAGGGCGCGGTAAGCTGGATAAGCCTCATACGGCGGATCATAATCTCCATAGAAGAGAAGTGGAAAAATTTGTTGTGTCGCTTTTTCGCGAAGAAGAGGTGACGGAGGAAAAGCATTTGATCAAGAAAGCTAGTGAGGCGCTAGAGATAGCACTTGATAAAGGTATTGATAAGGCGATGAATAGGTTTAACTGAAAGCGAATGCAATACGAATAGCTCTGCGAATGAATCCGAATAGAAAGATTATTTGAGTATATTGCGAGACACTTGAGTTATTTGTGAATTAGGAGCTTTTTGAGGCGGAGATGAAAGGAAACAGATTTCTTTTTGAAGCATAGTTAAGCAGTTTACTGAAAGCAAAGTAAAAAAGTGTTATTCCACAGGCCATGGCGAGCCTTTCGACGATTACTTGAGGAATTAAAGCCAGCCAGATTTGCTTGGTTAGACCAAAAGCCCAGACCCAGAGAGCACCGCCAACAGCATGGGCGGTAAAGGTGGCTCCCAAACTTTTTACGAATAAATTTTTCCGATAAAAATGAGCGGCAATAGGTATGAGCCAAAATAGGGAAAATTGCCAGGCGGATCGGCCGATGGGGTTAAGATTAAATGCAATGATGGCAACTACCGGAATAAGAATATTGATGCTTCGCTTTTTGGAGAAATAAACAACCGCAAAGAGTGTAGGGAAGAGGCGAACAATTCCTCCGATATCGTATTTTCCACCATGAAGAACTAGATTGAGAACCTGCATGAAAAAGACGGAGATAACGCCAGGAAGAGTACCTATAAATGCTCCAGCGGTTGGAGCTATGAAGTCAAATAGAGTAAATTTGACGTTGGAACCCATGAGTCTAGTGAAAGGGATTTGAAGGGCGATAAAGCCGAGGAGAGTGAAGAGAAGAATGGAAATTAATTTACTATATTTCATAGTTGTATTTTAGCATTAGATCGTTGGTAGTCAAGCTATGTCCTGGACCACAGGTAAAGTAAAGTTTAGGTTTTCATGGCAAAGCGCATAAAGAATGTAAATTAATTCTGTCAACTTGATGTTTTGATTAATTTACGGCGCTACGGTCGGCGCCTGAGTGCGGAGCGGAGGTATGGTTGGAGTTTGAGGAGGGGTGGCAACCGGCGGTGGTGCAAGTGATTCCTCTGCTAGATCTATCCTTCCAGTCCATATCCAGTCGATATCTTCTCCTTTTCCAACATCAGGTTTTTGTGGGTCTGTACCTTTTCTTCTACGGAATTCATCTACTTTATAAATTGCTGGAAAATATCTAGATTTACGGCTAGCAAAAATTGTGGAGTCATTATAATGATATGTAGTTTCCGAAGTGACATCTCCATCCTGGAATGTTGTTTCGCATAAAAGCCTATCAGGAGTATCTCCCCAGTCGTTTCGAGTCCGGATAACCGGTCCGGGGCTTTCATGGAGAACATTGTTATTATCATATTTACTCGCAAATCCTTGTATTATTGTTTCTGCTACCTTGCCGTTTTGGTTCAGTATATCAGTTGTTACCACCCGAAGAGATGGTATCGCTTCTTCCAAACTGACATATGATGTTTCTTCCTTGGTAATTATTTGAGCACCACTTTCCAGATATTCATATATTGTGTGTGATTTTTCTCTTTTTTTCTCTTTAAAGTCAACATCTTCTGAATCAATAACAAGAGTATTGCCAGAGGGGTCATAAGTAAAATCCGTGTGGACTGTCTGTTCTACCTGCGTGCCCGTCTTACGGTCGTAGTAATTTATATCGACGGTTGACCAGCGGTCGCTGCCAGCAATCTTAATGGGCATGCTTTCAGCCCGGCTATACCTTGTTCCATCGTAGAGATGGGTTTCAACTACTTCTACATTTTTGCCATCTTTTTGGACGGATTCCAAAACCTGGAATTCATCATGATCTCTGCCACTACTGCGACGGATTTCTCTGATTTTTTGGCCACGCTCATACAATGTGAATGATAAAAACTGGCCATCTTTTCCTTTCTGCTGTCCTTTCTCCCGAATTGTAACTTTTTTTCTAAACTCATCTCCATGGGCATCCAGAACCCTCTCTATGATGACTACTGATTGTTGTCCAACATTCCGTGTTATTTCCTGAGTACCTACTTTATTTTCACCTTTAAATAAATCAACCGTTTCGGTAGTAGTAGCAACATCTTGGGTATAGTCATTCCAGCGATGCTTAATTTCTGTACCCAATTTTGTACGCATAGGTCTAGCATCTGGTTGTTTTTCTTGGATCAATCCTGGGGCACGGACTTGTCCTAGCGCTTCCATTGCTGAGGGTAAATTTTCAGGTTTTAAATCGGGCATAATTTACTTTTCCTTCACGTCATCATTCATATGACAAATACAGTCTGATAAAGTCCGATAGCATACTGGGCATTTTTCTTCCATGAGCATACCGCATTTTATACAAACTTTTTCGGGTCCTTCATAACCACAGACGATGCATTTTAAAGGTTGATTCAATCCAGCAGGTGGTACAGAAACAGGCTGGGGTACTGTTTGAGTTGTGGAAGATATTTGAGGTGGGATTGAGCTATCGGACATAATTGAAGACTATATTTTTACCATAGCACTATTCTGATGTGACTGTCAACTAATTTTGTAAATCAATTAAGTCGGCGTTTGTCGGACTGATTTTTAACACTTGTTTGATTTTTTTAGAGAAGAAGATTTTGACAATTGAATGATGGGAACATATTTTAACTTGTGATTTTGTTAAGAGCTTAGGCCTGGTCGCCAGCCGCCGGAGACTTCGAGGTTGGCGCCGTTTATTGATGATGATTCTTCTTTTAAGAGAAAATTGACAGCATTTAAGATATCTTCAAATTGTATGAGCTTTCCTGAGGGAGTTGGTGGCTTGGCAATGCTGGTTTTGAGAATTCCCGGAGAGAGGGAATTGATAGTAATACCATATTTGGCATATTCATAGGCTAAAACTTTCGTAAGCATAATCACACCGGTTTTGGCGATATAGTAGGGAGTGGTTTTTTCTCTGATAGTTAAAGATTCGGCGCCAACGCAGCCGAAATTGATGATACGGCCCCATTTTTTCTTTTGCATTGAAGGAAGAACTTCCTGGCAGCAGAGAAAAGTAGAGTAGAGGTTGGATTCGATGACGTCTCGGAATTTGGTAAATGAGGTGGTGGTGATGGGTTGGAAAATAAAACTGCCGACGAGATTGACTAAAATATCTACTTTGCCTAATTGTTTCTCGATATTTCGATACATCGATACAACATCTTTTTGTTTTGTTACATCAGCCCTAACAATTATGCTAGAAGAATAATTATTGACTTCTTTTAAAGTTTCTTTAGCTTCTTTTTCACTTTTGTAATAATGGATGGCAACTTTGGCGCCTTGTTTAGCAAGATCTATGGCAATAGTTCGACCAAGATTTTTGGCTGCGCCCGTGACTAAGGCGATTTTTCCTTTTAGTTTCATAGTATAATCCAATCGCAATGATAAGAACTTATTCTGCCGCAGTCAAGTTTTTGGATGAGTTCGTTCCTTCTCCAAGGGAAAAGTTTTTGGGGCCGTTGGCCATACATAGAATGCAATATCTAGTTAAAATAATGGGTAATCCGCAATTTAGCTATTATACAATTCATGTAGGCGGTACTTCAGGAAAGGGATCAACGACAACTATAATTTCAAATTTATTGAGTACAATATATAACGTTGGCACTAATCTTTCACCTCACCTGGAAAATGTTACTGAGAGGATGGGGATTAATGGCGTGGATATTTCACGGGATGATTTTGTAGAGCTTATAAACGAATTAATACCTTTTATAAAGAAAATGAAAATGAGCAAATTTGGTAAACCGAGTACTTTTGAAATCACCACCGCGGGAGCTTTCCTATATTTTAAAAAAATGAAGGTAGATGTGGCAGTAATGGAGGTAGGATTAGGAGGTAGATATGATGGAACTAATGTAATTAATCCTCAAGTATCGGTTCTGACTAATATAGGCTTGGATCATACGGAAGTGCTGGGAGATACTGTTGAAAAGATAGCTTTGGAAAAGGCAGGAATAATCAAAAAAGGTAGACTGGCAGTTTCTGCGGTAAAGCAACCGTCGGTTATTCGGATAGTGGAAAAAGCCTGTAAGGAAAATGGATCGAGATTGTATCTTTTGGGGAGAGACTTTTCTTATAAAGTAAAAAAACTTAGCGATAAGGGGAGTGTTTTTGATTATTTTGGAGAAGTTACTTATCGAAATCTTAAGCTTAGTTTATTGGGCGAACATCAGATAGAGAATGCGGCACTTGCCCTTCGGTCAATGGAATGCATGAACCTGCCTTCTGGCAAGGCAGGTGTAAGAATGCATGGACAGAAAATTACAGAAAAAGATATAAGAAAAGGACTGATAGAAGCGTTTATACCCGGGAGAATGGAGATAGTAAGGAGAAAACCGCTGATTATGTTTGATGGGGCACATAATCCGGATAAGATGAAGGCGTTGGTAAACTCGGTGAAGAAGATTTTTCCCAAAAAGAAAGTGATTGGTGTTTTGGCGATTAAGAAAGATAAAGATGCTAGGGGGATGATCGAGTATCTTTTGCCAATTTGTGATCGTGTCGTACTGACTAAATTTAAACTAACTACTGATGTAGGGGAAACTTATTCATATGATGCCAAAGATTTATATAATATGGCTAAGCAATTAGATCCAGATCAAAATTTAAAGATTATTAACGAACCTTTAATGGCGGTTGGGGAAGCAATTAAAAAAGCGCAGAAAGAAGATTTGATTTTGATCACGGGATCGTTATACTTAGTGGGAGAAGTTAGAAAGTATTTCAAATAGTGTGTAAGCTTGGTCGGTTAATAAAATAATAATATATGGCAGAATTTCAACAAATTTTACCCAGAGATTTAGAAAACAGGATGAGGGATACACCAGCAAATTTGCGAGGTCAGATAAAAAGAGACGTGCGCAAGGAGTTATATGGAAGGGCATATCAGTTTGGCCATTCTTTACGAGGCCGATATGAGCAAAATCCGAAAGTTACAATAAAAGAATTGGAGGCACAGATTGGGCGAGATAAAGGTCTGTCTGGTAATCAAAAAGAATTATTTGAATGGATCGTTGAAGGAATAGATCAGATGAAGCGATACTCAGCATCCACAAAAGAAAGAGTTTCGAATGATGCAGAAAATCTATTCCAAAGAATTAATAGGGATAAACCAATACCTTTTACACCTGATGAGGTAAAGACGAAATCCCCGAATGTGATGGGAGCATTATTTTATGGGTTAGAATGTGGGAAGATGCCAAAGGGGAAGGTAATACTTACAGATAATGATCTTGTTGTTGAATTGCTTGTTGATGACCTTGATGATTTAGATTTTCTCGAACTGCATCGGCAGAGAAGAGAGGGAGTCGATGGTGTACGCCCAAATGGTTTTTATAGAGATCATGCCGATTTTAAGTTGGCAGGAACGGCTCCAAGAGTTGCTATTTATAATAGAGGTGAAGAAGCAAATGCATCGACACGTCAACACGAGATGGAGCACCATTTCTTTTTTGCTGTGCAAAATGCTCTTGGGATCGTTTATAAAGACAAATTGCCCAGGCCACGAATGAGTAAGTTAATACATATAGAAAGCGATATTAGAGGACATAATGGGAATCTTGCGAAAAATGCAGATAAGTATAAAAAGGAATTGGCTCAATTAAGGATGCATTATTTAAGAGAGGCAAAAGAAGAAATATTTGCCTTTTACAGAAAATATGGAGTATTTGGGCCAGGAATTATGGCAGTATGGCCGCAAAAAAGCGATATGGGTCAGCCAATTGATCTCACCTCATTTGATCGATATACGAATTATGATTATTTTTACCGGGATTTTCACTTAAGATGGAGTCATATTCCACAAGAACTTAAAGAGCTGATCTATGAGGAGAAAAGATTATATTCAGAAACATTGGAAAGAGAAACAGATCAGATGAATGAAGTTCTTAGAATGGCGGACACTTTTGGAGTAAAGGATAAATACGGCGGGATTGTGGAAGGTATATTATATTCTCATCCTATAGAGCAATGGGGAAAAGAATTACGGAAAACATTTGGAGTAGAAATGGAGGTATATAAAGAATTTAAGGAGTTAGAGACAAAAACATATATTGTTGGTTATCATTCTGATGATCAACGTGAAAAGGTTATAGCCATTGGCAAAAAACGTAGCGAAATTATAAGGCAATTGCAAGAATTAATAGCTGAGGGTACGGCTATTAAGGATGTTTTCTTACAGATTCAACCTTCATTGGTTAATCTTTTAAAAGAATGTGACGCAATAAGAGAGCGAACTGCATTGGATGATTCTGGTCCTTCCGATCCAAAAAAATATAAATTGAGAGGTTTGCGCGGAATATGAAATTTGCAAAATCTTCTCTCCAATCCGTTGGTGATATTCTGATAAAGTTTAATCCTCTGGAAGATAAATATATTTCCCGGGAGTTTCAGGCGTACGGATATTATTTGACGGAGAAGCTGAATGATTTTAAGCATAAGTCGCTTTATATGAGGTTGGCAAAGACTCTGCCCCGGGCAGTTTTGGAAAAAGCTTTATCCTATGTTTCTGATGCGAAATTTAAAAGAAAAGGGGCTCTTTTTATGTGGAAGCTCAAGCAAATGGGAGCATGGGATAAAAATCTCAAATCTCAAAGCTCAAATGTCAAAAATAAAAAGAACCCTGCGACTCTGCTGGGGGCAAGGAAAAAAGTCGAGGATATACCGTTTTAATTTTTAAGCATAGCGAGAAGAATTCCCCCAAGGATGAAGCTAATGCCGATAATTGCTGATAAAGTAAGCGTTTCTCCATAAAGTACTATCCCCAAAATTGTTCCTAAGACTGGTTCGGTGAGGAGAATGATACTGCCGGTTCCTCCTTGTACTTTCTGGAAGCCTTTATTAACGAAGAGCCATGAAGCGAAGTTGTCGATGGCAAAAATTAAGACTATGAACCATATAAATGGAGAAATTGAGACGATTGTTTTGGAAATTTGTGGGCCGGCGGTGAAATAAAAGTTTCTTTCAAATAGAAGAGAGAGAAGACTTGCGGTAACAACTCCGCAGATAGTCGAGTAGGCAGTGATAACTGGAGAGGGATAATTTTTTAGTTTCCGGCTGCCTGTATAATAAATGGAAGCTGAAATGCTGGCAAGAAGAGCTAGTATGGTACCAAAGTTGATAGTGGAGAAATCAGGTTTGAAGAGTAGATATGTGCCGAGGAGTGATAATACGATAGCAGGCCAGATGTTTTTGTTCATTGTTTCTTTGAGGAAGATATAGGTCAAAAGCGGGGTGATAACAACATAAGTCGAGAAGATAAAAAGGACAGTGGAAAGATTGGTATTAAGAACGCTGAATGTAAAAAAGATGGTAGATAAGCTATAGCCGAAAATGCCGATAAATAAAAGTAGGAAAAAGTCGGAGAGATTTTTCGGTTTTAGGGAGTTTTTATTTAGAAAGACAAATATAAGGGAAATGGCAGATGAGCCAATGTAGCGGAGAAACATCTGAGAAAAAGGCGGAATTTGGGTATTGAGAGTTCTGATTAAAACTCCCATGATGGCATAGCCTAAACCGGCAAGAAAGAGATAGATAATACCTTTATTCATAATAATATTCGTATTATAATCGATGGGGTATGAAAAGCGATATTTACGATTTGGTTTTTAAAGTAGTTCAACAAATTCCAAAAGGAAGAGTGTTAACTTATGGATTGGTGGCAGAGAGGTTGCATAAGCAGAGGCAATCTATAAACGGTCATTTGGTAGGATGGGTTCTTCATAAAAATAAAGACCCAAAGGTACCTTGTCATCGGGTGGTTGATAGAAATGGGAGGCTAGCGCCCAATTTTGCCTTCGATGGGGCTAGGGAACAGAGGAGAAGATTGGAGGTAGAGGGTGTAAAATTTGTTGATAGTATGCATGTGGATTTGGAGAAATACTTATGGATTGTATAGAAAATTTTGTATATGAGTAATGTTCGAGCTCATCTTTTTATATACGGAGATGTAGTAGGGGTGGGATTTCGAGCATGGATGGTGGGGAAAGCAAGAAATTTGGGTTTGACCGGTTGGGTAAAAAATGCTGGGAGGGAAGTTGAGGCTATCATAGAGGGTGCAAAAGATAAGGTGGAAGAGATGATAAAGCTGAGCCGAAATGGTCCTCCTGTTGCCATGGTAGAAAGGGTCGATGTACAATGGGAAGGGTACAAAGGAGAATGGCAAACTTTTGAAATAGATGATTAGGATATAATGGTTGATATTTTAATTACTTCTTTTTTCGTTTTAACATCAGTTATTTGGTGGTTTCTGATGGTGGTTTTTTTCTTTGCCCCTTTTTATTTTCTAAGGAGGGCAAAGATAAAGTTAGCAGAATGGGCGAAAGTTTTAGAAAGATATTCGGATATTAAACTTGATGAATTGAGAAAATTGAAACGAAAGATGAAGATTACGAAGGTCATAGATCTGCATTCGAAGTCTACCTATAATCAAATAAGTGATAAAGTGAATAGAAGGTTAATATGGTATTTGCGACTGGCAATTATTAATGCGGTACCCAAAAATGCTCGGGTATTGGATATAGGATGCGGCAATGGATACCTGGCTCAACTTTTGAAGGAAGTTAAAAAGGCAGAGGTAGTTTGCTGTGATATTGCCAATTTTAACAAAAGCGGTATAGAAACGATATTATATGATGGAGTTAATCTGCCTTTTGCTGATAAGTCATTTGATAGGGTGATACTTTCATATGTGCTGCATCACAGTAGTATACCAGAGCAACTTCTTCGTGAGGCAGCGCGGGTATCCCGAGGAAAAATTCTAATCTATGAAGACCAAGCGATGGTAGGGCAAAAGATACTGGCTAAGTTTCATGAGTCTGCCTACAATTTTTTATACGATTTGGACTCGCCGGTGCGGTATTACTCAATTGGACAGTGGCGAGAAATATTTGAAAGATTGAAACTAAAGGTGATTGAGGAAGATTCTCATTGGAATGTGGGGGCAATGTTAATGCCACTTAAAAGCGCCTTTTTTGTATTGGAAAGTAGAAATTAATCTTTTATTAGAGTAGGAGGTGATTAGTATATGGGGTATATGTTATCAAGAATGGCCGCAGGGAATAATCTGCCCTATGGAAGTTGGTTAGTTCCGATGATGGGATATGGAAGCGGGGGAAGTATAGATTGTCCGGCCATTGGGAAGTTGGTTAATAGCCCACTTCTTAATATTGCTCTTTTTTTCTATTTATTAACTTGGTTTTTGGTACTTTTGGCCTTGGTGGCTTTGATAAGATATTTATGGAGAAAAGGGGGACATTAGATTTTTTGGTAGTTCTTGTCTAATAGAAAATTTTGCTGAGGTCGGCAAGATTTTTCTGCGCACGTACCAAACACCAAGAGTCTGATGGGACACAGCTTGCAAAAACTTGCCTCCCCGCAAAATTATTGACACAATAATGATTGACACATCCTCCCATCTTTGGCAATATTTATCTGATGGACAGAAAGGTTTGATTGAAGAGACGTTTTATCTTCTGGAAGATAGCAAAAATCATCCCGATGCAAGACTGACAGATTATTCTTATTTGGTTTTTCCGATGGCTAAAGCTTATGAAGGGTTTTTGAAGCAACTTTTTCTGGATAGAGGGTATATAAGTCGCAATCAATATCAGAGCAACCACTTCCGAATTGGTAAGGCGCTTTCGCCTAACTTGCAATATCAACTGGGAAAAAAATCAATATATATTCAGCTTAAGAATCAGCGTGGTATTTTACTTGCTGATAAAATGTGGGATGTCTGGAAAAGGGGAAGAAATTTACTATTTCACTACTTTCCCCACAATTTGAAAGCTATCTCCTTGCAAGATGCTGAAGGATTGGTATATGATTTTATTAAGGTGATGGAGGAGGCTGTTCGTGAGAATAGGTAAAACGAAAAAAATATATCTGGTTTGGTTTTTGATATTTTTGGCCTGGAGTATATATAGAGTGAGTGGAACATGGCCGGAATGGGTAGATGAACTGATAGTTAAACCGCTGATATTTGTTTTGCCGATACTTTGGTTAGTGGTAGTCAAAGAGAAGAGAAGTCTGGTTAGTTTGGGTCTGACTTTTAAGAATTTTTTCAAAGAAATTTACATCGGAGTAGGGATAGGACTTCTTTTTGCATCGGAGGGATTCCTGGTCAATTATATTAAATACCATACCTTTTCCTTTGTACCAATTGGGGCACTTGCCAGTGTGGGATTGATACCCTTTTTGATTTTCTCGGTGGCTACATCTATCTCTGAGGAGATATTGGGGAGAGGTTATGTATACTCTCGGCTTTATGAGGGCAATCATAATCAATTTAAATCGGCGGTAATAGCGTCATTTTTGTTTCTGCTTCTGCATATACCGATACTTTTTACTAGACTTAATCTGATGGGTATGTCCCTTATTGTCTATCTTGTTTCCATATTTCTTTTGGGAGTCACCAATAGTTATCTTTATACCTATAGGAAAAGCTTGGTGGTGCCAATTTTGATACATATCTTCTGGAATGCTACAGTTGCTTTATATCTTTGAAGTCTTATAATAATAGACTATGAACCTTTGGACTATTTTTCTTACGGGGCTTTTTACCGGTGGGTTGACGTGCATGGCGGTGCAGGGTGGACTACTGGCTACTACAATTGCCCAAAGGGAGAGCGATAAATTTCTATCAAAATCCGTATCAAGTGGATATGCGTTTCCTATACTTTCATTTCTCGTAACCAAACTAATTGCCTATACTATATTGGGATTTTTCTTAGGAGGGTTAGGATCTTTTTTTCAATTATCACTAAAAGCATCCGTGATACTTCAATTAGCGGTGGGGATTTTTATGATTGGGACAGCATTAAATCTTTTGGAGGTTCATCCTCTATTTCGTTACTTTATCATCCAGCCGCCGAAATTCCTAACGAGACTAATTAGGAAAGAATCGAAGAGTAAAGATCTATTTGCTCCGGCTCTTTTGGGTGCGTTTACGATCTTTATTCCTTGCGGTACCACACAAGCGATGATGGCCCTTTCTATGGCTTCTGGTAATCCATTTTTAGGGGCGACTATTCTTTTCGTATTTGTTTTGGGAACATCACCAATTTTTTTCACGCTGGGGTATTTTGCTACAAGATTGGGGGATATTTTTGAACAAAAATTTATGAGGGTGGCGGCTTTGGCAATAATTTTGTTGGCTATTTTTAATATCAATGCGGCTGTTGCTCTATCGGGGAGTAAGTATACTTTGGAGAATGCTTGGAATACGATTTACTGCACAGCAATTACCATTTGTGACAATAGTAGTAAAGTTTCTATTTCCCATCCCGTTTCTGAGGCAACAATAGCGATTAATTCTTCAGGATATAGTCCCAATAATGTGACAGTAAAAAGCGGAAGTCCGGTGACCATCCACCTTAAAAATGACGGAGCGGTGGGGTGTCAACAATCGTTTACTATACCGAGCCTTGGTATTCGGAAAGTAGTGCCGCCGGGGCAACTGGCTACTATACAATTTACCGCACCAGGTCAAGCCACTGATATAGATTTTATGTGTTCGATGAACATGTTTAGAGGGAAAATTCACGTTGTCTAAAAACATGGCTAAAAAGCAAATTATTAAAATTGACGGGATGCATTGTACGAGCTGTTCTTTTATGATTGATGGAGATTTGGAAGATACGAAAGGTATTATTTCGGCATCAACAAATTATGCTCGGCAGATAACAGAAGTCGAGTATGAAGAAGGGCAGATAAATATTTACGAAATTCTTTCGATCATCAATAAAACAGGCTATAAAGCCTCTTTATAGAGCTTATTTACTAGTCCTGGCATTTGTCTTTTTGCTGAGGTCGCCATACCTTTTTTTCCGCACCTCCCAAATCATCCAGTCGTTCGCCTCCGGCGAACTCGTGGTAATCTGGAAACGATGGGAGTGCTCAAAAAAGTATGGCTCCCCGCAAAACTTACTAAAAGCTTATCCCTCGCCCCTGAGTATTTTATATCTTTTTAGAAGTAGAGAATTGGAGACTACAGAAACTGAGCTGGTGGCCATGGCGAGGGAAGCAAAAATTGGATTTAGTAAAATATGAAAAAATGGATACAATAATCCCATAGCTATAGGAATAAGAATGATATTATAACCGAAGGCCCAAAATAAATTTAGCTTAATTGTCCTCATCGTTTTTTTCGATAATTCAATGGCAGTGGCAACAGAGTTGAGATCTTTATTGATGAGTGTAATATCGGCTGCTTCGATGGCTACATCGGTTCCTGTTCCCATAGCGATACCGATATCGGCGGCGGCTAGGGCTGGAGCGTCGTTGATGCCATCACCGACCATAGCGATAATTTTGCCTTCTTGTTGGAGTCGCCTTATCTTGTCTTCTTTCTGATCTGGCAAGACTTCGGCTAAGTACTTTTTCACCCCAAGATTGTGGGCAACAACTGCGGCTACTTTTGGGTGATCACCGGTAAGAAGGATTGTCTCAATACCCATTTTATTCAGATGAGTAATTGTTTCTCGGGCTGTCGTTTTTATCGTATCGGCAATTGCAATTAGGGCGACATTTTTTCCATCAATACCTACAAAAGCAAGTGTTTTGGCTTCACTTTGTAGTTTTTCTGAAGCGATATCAAGACCAGCACAACGGATGACTTTTTCTTTTTCCATGAGTTTTTTGGTCCCTATAACAATGTGTTTTCCGTCGACTGTACCGATGACTCCGTGTCCTGCAACTGCGTGAAAATTTTCTGCTTTCAAACTCTTTCCATTCATTTTTTGGGTATATGTGGTAATTGCTTCTGAGAGAGAATGTTCAGAGTTTTTTTCTAGAGAGTAAACGATATTTAATATATACGATTTTATATCTGTCCCTTTTGATAACTGCCATTTAAGCGTGTGGGCTACTTTGTCAAGATTTTCCATGAACAGAAAGTCGGTGACTGCGGGTTTCCCTTGGGTAATTGTGCCAGTTTTGTCAAAAACTATGGTGTTAATTTTGTGAGCAATTTCTAAGCTCTCGGCGTCTTTTATGAGAATGCCATGTTCGGCGCCTTTACCGGTACCGACCATGATAGCGGTAGGAGTAGCCAACCCCATGGCGCAGGGACAGGCGATGATAAGAACAGCAACTGTGTTGAGCATGGCAAATAGAAATGATGGTTGGGGACCAAAGTTATACCAGATGACAAAGGTGGATATAGCGAGCATGATAACGATGGGGACAAAGTAGGAGGAAACGACATCGGCAAGGCGTTGGATAGGAGCTTTAGTTCCTTGGGCCTCCTCAACTAATTTGATAATTTGAGCGAGCATGGTTTCAGAGCCTACTTTGGTGGCTTTAAAGATAAAAGAACCGGATTTATTGATAGTTGCACCAATTACGGTATCTTTTTCTTTCTTTTCAACGGGATTACTTTCTCCGGTGACCATAGATTCATCGATAGATGATGTTCCTTCAATAATTACTCCATCGACAGGTATCTTTTCTCCTGGACGGACTCTTATCATATCGCCGACTTTTACCTGATCAATGGGAACATCGAGTTCTTTACCGCTTCGAATTAGTCTGGCGGTTTTGACTTGAAGGCCGATGAGCTTTTTAATTGCTTCAGAAGTTCCCGCTTTGGCTTTGGCTTCAAAGTAGCGACCAAGGAGAATAAGACCAATTATGATAGTGGCTACGTCAAAGTAAGGGATAGGATTAATACCAATATCTGAGATAACCTGAGGAAATAATGTAACAAATGCGGAATAGGTAAAAGCTACGGTGGTACCCAAGGCGACTAAGGTATCCATGTTGGCTGTTCGATGGCGCAAAGAAGAAAGAGCTGCTTTATAAAAATCTAAGCCGGCCCAGAATTGGACGGGAAGAGTAAGAATTAGTTGAACAAAAAAGTTTTGTAAGAATCCTGGAGCAGTATTCATAAGTCCGGGAAAGCTTCCCCAAAGTATGAGTCCGCCTAGAGTTGAGCTTATGATTACTTTATTTCGTAAAATGTTTAGTTCTTTTTGTTTGTGCAATTTTTGCTCTTCTTCTGTTTTCTCCTCTTCGTCTATCATCGCTTGATAGCCGACACTAGAAACGGCTGAAGATAATTGGGTATCCGTCACTTTTCCCGGATTAAATGTCACTTTGGCCTTTTCAGTTGCTAGGTTCACATTTGCCTCATACACGCCGGGAATTTTATTGAGCGCTCTTTCTAGTACTCGGACACAACTGGCACAATGTATCCCTTTTATAGAAAATATTTTATTTGACGATGAGTTTGCCATGGTACATATTCATGCCGCAGGAGAAGGGAAATTCCCCAGTTATTTGCGGTGTAATTGATAGAGTGGTTTTTTGATTGAGAGGCAAGAATTTTCTGATTTTGAAATCACTTAGTACGATTTCTTCTAAACAGCTCGAAGGATCCTTTCTTAAGAAATTAAGTTTGGTTGTTTTTCCTTTAGGAACAGATATTACTGAGGGGGAGTAACCGCCTTCTACGGTGATATCGATAGAGTTTCTGGCCTCAACAATTTCTTCTTTTTTACTGAGGAAAAACCAGTAAGTAAAAATAATACCGGCAATGCCAGCAATTGTAACGATTAATTTATCCATTTTTTTGAGACCGTTTAAAAACTGCCACTATTTCAGCGATTACCTTTTCAGATTGGCCTTTTTTGATCGAATCGACGACACAAGTGTTGAGATGGTTATTTAAAATGAGAGAGTCTATTTCTTTAAGTGCTGCCTCAACTGCTTGGGATTGATGAAGAACATCAATGCAGTAAGCGTCATTTTTCACCATTTCCTGGATTTTTTTAAGATGGCCTTGGGCAATTTTGAGGCGGTGAATGATTCTTTCCTGTGTGTTTTTTGGTCGGTACATATATCCCCCTTATGGGGATATTATAACAAATTCAAATATCAAAAGTCAAAGATCAAATATATTTTATTTTTGCTCTGTATTTTTGATGTCTAATATTTTATATTTGATATTATGTTATATACTCCTCATTTTCTAGTAGGCGCGGCGATATTGAAATTAGTGCCGAATCCGGTAATCGGATTGCCTTTAGTTCTCCTGTCACATTTTGCCCTGGATATGACGCCGCATAATGATTTTGAAATTAAACCGGGAGCTTCTCTTAAAAGTATACTTTCCAAGAAAAATAAACAGAGAAACTTTATGTTGGTTGTTATGAGTTTGGATGCAATTCTGATGATCTTTTCTTTCTTATGGATATTGCTTAGTAAAAATAACTACTGGTTATTGGCCGGTGGTGTGGCGGGGATTTCTCCGGATGCTTTGGAGCAAAGTTTACTTCTTTTTGGAAAACAAATTCCGGGGTTGCAATATAATTTTCAATGGCGGGTGAGTGCAAAATATGGATTTATCGGCTATCCGATTGTGTCACTGATAGCTTATTATATTATTACCCGTTAATAAGAAAGCAATAGTTCTTTTCATAATATAATTTTTTTCCTATTTCTTTGCAAGGCCTGCGAAATAGGGCTGAAAGAAAGGACAGCCAGTGGAGGTTTTCTGATTTTTCTAACCTCGCATAGTCAGGCGGATTCTCCCTGAAGCATAGCTTGGGGTCTCCGCACTTTCATGGTTCGGTAAGAAAAATTTACGATAACGCTCCAAAGGCATTTTGATACTATATTGACTATAAGAATTTGAAGGTTGCGACAAATGATTGAAAATCGTTTAATTCATTGAGATCTTTATAATATGTACCGATCATATAAGTTAATCCATTCTTTATTACAAAAACTCTTCTATCTATAACATCAATTCCACCCCAAACCTTTTTATTTTCAATTACATTTCCTTTCACACCACCGACAGACACATCGGGTAATCGGGTATATGTCCAGAACTCTTCATACGATCCTGTTTGAGTTTGTTTAGTGCTTCCAATATTTATAAGAGAAAAACTAGAAATTATGTCTTGAGGCATGTAATTATATACAGAATAATCTTTATTATCAAAGCCGTTTGGTATTACAGAAACATAAAGGCTAGGGAATCCTGCTGGACCTGGCTGGGTTTGGGTTGTATTAAATATAGTACTTTTTGGGGTTTGCTCGTCGGGTTTTAGTCTCGAAGGATATTTTACAGAATATTTATATTTTTGATTTGTATAGTCTTTTAGATCAGAAGATGATTTGTCTTGATCCAAGAATTTGAAGGTGGAGAGAATTCGAAGACAAATCTCCTCAGCTTTTTGCTGTTCTTCGTTATAATTAGGATTTCCTCTCGTATGACTATACTTAAAGATGTAAACATGACCCTTGTATAGGGCAGCGGTTGCTATATCTTCGTGATAAAACTCAAATATAGAGAATCTCTTGGCTGCGATACCGCCTATAGACGCATTACCAATACCCTTTGCCAAGTTCCCTCCCGAAGCATCTTCGACTCGGTAATTTTCGCCCCAATGTTCTAGGTCATAATTCTGCGGGTTTTGTAAAACTGCAATGATACAAGAGCCGACTTGCTCGTTGAAGAAATTTACTTTCTGTAACTCCCCTTTACCGAGGATTTCTCCTTTCTGCCTGTTATTTAGATCGGTCGGGGAGGTCACCTCTATCGCGTCCCAACCAGTTGGATAGCTTAATTCATAACCATTGCTCGTGTTTGTGTACGTTTTCCAATTGGCGGTGGCACTTGGGCTGGACTCAGTGTAAAGGTCGGTGGTAGGTATAGGAGAAGGAGAAGTTATTTGAGATATCTGGGGAATGGATTTGTTGAGGCTATTTTGGGATTTTCCCAGGAAAAAGGCGCTAGCTGTGGCAAAAACAAATACGATAATGCACCCTATAATGATAAATGGCTTTTTTGGAGATGGGAATGAAGAGGTAGGTGGAGAAGATGATTGTGGAGGAATATTTTCGACTGGTTTTGTGTGAGGCGATTCATCGGGAGCTGGGTTCATAATTATATACTAGCACAAAATTAGGGGAGGAGAGTCAGGTGGGGGATTTTGAGTTTCTTAAAGTCTTTATCAAATGAAAAAAGAGTAGGGATTTTATGTTTTTGGCATAAGATAATATTGGTAGCATCTGTAAGAGAAAAGGTGTTGGGGGTAGGATACTTGTCTAAAAGAATTAAGGCTTTTTCGATGATATTTCTATTTACAGGAAGAATAATAAGAGATTTCTTTTTTTCTAACTTATTAAACTCTCTATATAATGCAGAGGCTTTTTCCTGGCTAAGGATTTTTCTTATTTTGGTAATGGTTTCATCGATAATAAAAATCGAAATATACGCTTTAGTTTGAAAATCAAATGAAGAAAAGATAGATACTGCTCTTTGGTAATTTGTATCGGAGGCTACATTTAAGCTTATCCATGCGGAACTATCGATGAAGAGAATTTTTTTATCAGTCATCGTAGATATCGTCCACCGTCATGCTAGCATCAGTTGGGCCTTTCCCTAGCATACCAGCCATAGCTAGGAAAGGGTTCTTTTTGGCCATTTTCTTTTTTACAGCGGCTTTTTTTATTTTCTTTTGTATTTGGGGTTTGGCGGAAAATTCTTTCCCTGCCTCTCTTAGCGCCTCGGCCAAGGGAATACCTTGGCTCTGGGCGTAAAGCCGCAAATTTTCTAAAAGATCTTCTGGTAAGTAGACTTGGAGACGTTTCATATACACAGTATAGCATTTAGATGTATATGTGTCAAGTGGTAGATGTATGTCATGGTGTTACAAGAATTTGAAGGTGGAGAGGATTTGGTTTTGTAGTTCCGTCTTGATAGTTGTATTATTGAAAATAAAAGCGTACCTATAATTATCTTTAATTGCTTGATAAACCAAGAAGGGTTGGTCACAAGATCCAGCATCACAATAGCCTTGATTGACTAATATATCCCAATTTATCGAATTTATAGTTTGAGTTTCCTGATATTTCGATCCCAAATAATACTTACTTAATTGGGGAGTTAGAATTTGAATATCTAACACAAAATTTAATCCTGGGGTTTGAATAAAGATTTGATATTGGCTACTTTCTTTATTATTTTGTTCTTTTAAAGATGAGGCTGAAGGGAAAGAAGCACTTATGGGATATTTAAAAGAGATTTTGAATGTATCATTTATATATGTTTTCCAATTGGCGGTGGCACTTCGGCTGGGCTCAGTGTAAACACTTCGAGAAGATTCAGTGTAAAGATCGGGAGTAAGAAGGGGACTGGGAGAGATCATTTTGGGAGTTGGAATAGGGGGTGAAGTAATGGATGACTTGGGGAAAAATAAAAATTTTATGATAAAAGTAAGGGCTAATCCCAGAAGAAGAAAAAAGATGAGGCCGCTTATGAGGATCTGGATGAATTCAGTTTTGAGCAGAAAGGATAGGTGTTCTATCTCTTCTTTACGGGGGCTAGGAGGCTGGGGTGTAGTGGGGTTTTGGGAATCCTGCATATGTACTAATCATAAAAAAGATGGGAGGAAATGGCAATATACTATAATAAATTTATGTGGCGTATGGTTTTACTGCTGGCCTTTTCTTTTTTTATTCGTCTTTGGCCGATTTTGGGAAATTATTTTTATTTTACGATAGATCAGGGAAGAGATGCGGTTTTTGCACGAGACATACTTCAGGGTCATATATTTTTATTAGGGCCTGAGGCGGGGTTAAATCTCCATCATGGAGTTTTTTGGTATTATATCCTGGCTATTTTTTATAAACTTTTTGGCGGGAGCCCGTATGGAGCAGTTTTTTTTCTGATTCTTCTTAACTGCCTGGCAATTTTTCTGGCGGTTAAATTTTTGGAAAGATTAGGGAAAAAAGATATAGCGTATCCCTGTGGTTTTCTGCTTTCGATATTGTTGCCTTTTTATGAGACGTCGCGTTATGCTTTTAATCCATTTCTTCTTCCATTTTTAGCAATTCTTTTTATATTTAGTTTATGCGTGGTATCGGAGGGAAAGTCGCTTTATATACTTTTGGCGGCAGCATCCTTGGGAATGGTGATACATAGCAATGTTACTCCATTTGTACCTTTTTTTATTACTTTTGTTCTTTTTAGCGTGTGGTTTAGATTTCAGAAGAAAATAACTTTTGGAGATTTTATCGGAGCTTTATTGATTATCTTTTTCTTTTTCTTTCCACATATTCTTTCAGAACTATCGACTAACTTTTCCCAAACTCATGGGTTTTTGGAGGCTATAAAAGGGCAAGGGAGTAGCCTACACATGTCTACGCAAGGGCAATTTTCTTCCGTATTGTGGATATTTTATAAAATGATAGGTGAGGTGGCATTTCCGCAAATGCCGAGTGTCGGTGTCGTTATAATTTTGATAGCACTTTTACTTTTTCTAACTAAGAAACGTAATTTACCACCATTTGTTTTCTATACCATAACATTATTTTTGGTATCTTTTATCTGGTTTGGTATCAATAAAGGACTTGAGTCCTGGCATTTGATCTACCTGCCACCAATACTTCTGATATCATTTTGTCTTCTTTGGGAAACTCTGTCTCGTAAGATGGTTATTTTCATGATCATATTTATGGCTATCAGTCAGCTCCTCTATACTGATTTTCGGCTGAGGGACTATATGAGTGATCGAAGGGATGGCGGATTTTTACATAACCAGATAGCGGTATTGGATTGGATTTACCAAAAGAGTAAGGGGAAAGGATTCTTCCTTTATACATATGTTCCTTCTGTCTATGATTATCATTATCAATATTTGGTTTTCTGGTATGGACTAAAACGATTCGGATATGTACCTTGTGAATATTCGACATATCCAGGGACTGATGCGTCATCTTATGTTCCAGATAGTGGGGATTACCAAAAACCGGTGAAAAAGTGTACCAATTTGCGCTTTTTGATCATGGAGAAAGCTGTTGTACCATCACTTGAAGATATTTGGTACAAAGATATCACTAAGGGGACAACCCGACTTGATAGAGCAAGGATAGGAGATGTGGAGGTGGAGATGAGGGATTAAGCGCTACTTTTCAGGAGCCTTTTATTTTGATAAAATAGGATTATGGTAGATATAATGGTAACCGATAAAAATTTTGATGTAGAAGTGATGAAGTCGACGATACCTGTATTGTTGGATTTTTGGGCGGTGTGGTGCGGGCCTTGTCGGATGCAGGATCCTATTTTAGAAGAATTGGCAAAGGAATTTGGGGGTCAAGTGAAGATAGCCAAACTAAATGTGGACGAGAATCCCCAAACAGCGAGTAAATTTGGGGTAATGAGCATACCAACACTGATGCTTTTTAAGGGGGGACAGGTTGTCAAGATGATGGTGGGGGTGCAGGGGAAAGAGACGTTGGTGGATGAGTTTAATAAAGTTCTTCAATAAGTGAATTTTCAATTTTCCCTGCCTCGCCGTCAGGCAGGATTTCTCAATTTTCAATCAAATCCCAATTATTAAATTTTTAAACATTGAAAATTGGATCACTGAAAATTGATTGTAAATTTAAGATTGTAAATTGAAAATTTTATAAACTATGTATGATGTAATCATTCTCGGGGGAGGTCCCGCGGGTTTTACCGCTGGGATATATTCTATTCGTGCCGGAAGAAAAACGCTTATTCTGGCTGGTATCCGCTGGGGCGGGCAGTTGATGTTGACCACTTTAGTGGAAAACTATTCAGGTTTTGTGGAGGGGATACAAGGGCCTGATTTAATGATGAATATGCGAAAGCAGACTGAGAGGTTAGGAGTAGAAATATTGAATGTAGATTTCACTGGGGCGAATTTCACCAAGAGACCTTTTCAAATAGCTGCTGATGGAAAAGTTTAT
>OBEQ010339802.1_pt1 | contig 24556 bp, 28 predicted proteins | sample 1670901 | NCBI WGS metagenome assembly OBEQ01 (sample SAMEA104232315, study PRJEB22302) | groundwater metagenome | biome: forest; feature: aquifer; material: groundwater | place: USA | collected 2011-08-07 | depth 5.4 m | reverse complement strand
TGTTGCTCCAGTAGATCCAGTAGGACCTGAGGCTCCCTGGGTACCAGTTCCTCCTGTTGATCCTGTTGGACCAGCAACACCAGTTGCCCCTGTGGTACCGGTTGGTCCAGTGATACCAGTTGCACCAGTAGAGCCTGTAGGTCCTGAGGCACCAGCTCCTCCAGTTGCACCTGTTGAACCTGTCGGGCCAGCAACTCCGGTAGCTCCGGTTGTTCCTGTGGGACCGGTTATGCCGGTAGCACCTGTTGAGCCTGTCGGACCAGAGGCTCCTTGGGTACCAGTTCCTCCTGTTGATCCAGTAGGTCCAGCAACACCGGTTGCCCCTGTTGTTCCTGTTGGTCCAGTGATGCCGGTCGCCCCAGTCGAACCTGTGGGACCAGTTATACCTGTTGAACCAGTAGCACCTGTTGGTCCGGTTTGTCCGGTTGCTCCAGTTGCTCCTGCCCCGGCAGCGCCAGCATTACCAGTTGGCCCCGTAGCACCGCTTGGTCCTGCGCCGCCAGTTGCCCCTGTTGAACCTGTTGACCCTGTGGGGCCAGCAGCACCGGTAGCTCCTGTTGATCCTGTAGGCCCGGTTTGTCCCGTTGGCCCTGTTTCTCCGGTAGGGCCAGTTTGTCCTGTAGGTCCTTTATCACCAGTGGGGCCTTTATCTCCGGTTGGGCCCTTATCACCTGTGGGACCGCGGAGTCCAGCTGATATAGAGGCGGTACCACAGGTAACTAATTTATTTGAGGAATCAATACAAACATTTTTGACAGTGCCATTTAACAAATCGGTCAAACTAGTAAAAAATATATCACCAGAAGATCGGATACCTGTTGCGGCTGTAATTGCACCATCCGAATTTATCTTAAAACCGTCGGTTTTCCCAACCGCAAGTTGGTCAGAAGTGGTTTTGAGAATTCCCGACAAACTGGCTGGACCTTCGACAAAAAGTGATGAATTAATTCCAACATCGACATTTAACTCGAGCAATCCTTTTTCTGTTTGGCTAGCTAAGACAAATTGATCTTTATTGATTTCAGCGTTTCTGGGGAGTAGTGTGGTTTTAGGAACTTGAAAAAATCCGGAAAGAAAATTCAATTGATCTAAAGAAAAATTGGAGAAGGTGTTTTTTGCTAAAAGAGCAAGAAGAACAATGCCCAAAGTAAAAAGACTATAGGGTAATATAGGAAGACCTTTATTTCCTCTGGATAATGACAAACCTATCAAGCTTTTTTTCAGCCAAGGCGGGGTAGTAAAAGATCCTTTCTGGCTAAATGGCTTAGGATTTTGGGGCAAAGTCAATTGGGGATTAATCCACTTCAAGAATTGCTTGAGTGAGGCTAAATATCTTTTAATCGTAGTTTCAGGGATATTTTGCCTTTTTAGGTACTGGGCATAAAGCTCGAGATGTTTGACTGCTATTTTTTCTGGGAGAAATTCTGAGCCAGTGAGGAGTTCGAACCAAGTGATAAATCTTCGGAGATCAGCAATATAATTCCGGACAGAGCTTTTGCTCATGCCGGAGGTGATGAGAAAGTTGGCAAAATCTTTGAGCAGGATCATCACTTTTTGAATTTTTATGTAACTGCTTGATTTATCAATCTGTTACATAAAAAGAGCTTACATATATAATAACAGCATTTTTCAATACCATTTGTCAAGTGTTTTATTATTATTGATATAAATATCGAGTAACTATTATTTCCAATTATTGGAAAAAGATGCCTGATTTATGGTATTTGATGGATAGTTTTATAGACTTTGGCTTGTCTCAGAAGGATATCTATCTATTTTGGCCAAAAGGTATCTGCTTTACATAGTTCATCTATCATTTCGCCAATGATAAGATAACGATATGCAAAAAGATCTATGAAAGTGGTAATATATTTATAGAATGGTGAATTTTTGTTGGGGTTAATTGAGAAGGCTTGGCTCTGAAATATAAAGATTATAGGTTATTAAATATTTACATAAATAAAGACTTGGTTATTGTGGGAATAAACAACTGCATGGGGGAAGGAATACTCTTTTATTCCTTTGTCTGTTTTTATTTTGATGGATTTATTTTCGATAATGGTGATGAAATTCGCATGAAAAGGGAGGATATCAAAGGGGCCTTGGGTGTTGATTGAAGAAATCGATTCGGCGACACCTTCCCAAATAACTTTTTCGGGACTGTTGATTTTGACAGTAAGAGGAAATTTAGATTGAATCATCTTTCTTCTCTATAATTTTGGCATCTTCGAGACTGCCGATGTAGAGAAATTTTTCTTCAGGTACCTTATCAACTTCACCGGATACTATTCTGCTAACATCTTTGATAGTTTTTTCCCGGGCAACTTCGACACCAAGCCGGCCAGTTTGAGCTTGGGTGGTAAAAAATGGCTGAGTCATATAGTTGATCAATTTTTTGGCACGTTCATAGATGAGTTGATCGTAAGGTGATAATTCCGCCTCACCAATAATTGCTACAATTCGAGATAGTCTTTGATGGTTTTGTAATATTTCGATAGCTTTTGTAGTAGTCTCATAATGGAGGTTACCGACGATATTTTTATTGAGGGTGCTTGATGAGGAGAGGAGCGTATCAACTGGTGGGTATAAACCGCGAGAGGCGATAGCTCGGGAAAGCATAATGACTCCATCTAGGTGGGAAATAATCGCCGCCACGCCAACATCGGATATCTCATCAGCAGGGACATAGACTGTTTGGGCTGAGGTGATTGAGCCGTTTTGGGTAGTTATCAGTCTATTTTCAAAATTGGAAATTTCTGTTTCGAGGGTGGCTTGATAGCCCAATTCTGAGGGGATGACACCGAGAATGGAGGAGACTTCAGCTCCTGCTTGGATAAAACGATAAACATTATCGGCAAAGAAAAGGACATCTTTTTTCATCACATCGCGAAAATACTCAGCCAATGTAACTGCCGACCAGGCCACTCGGAATCTAAGAATGGAATTTTCATTCATCTGGGCAAAAATGAGAGCCACTCTATCGATGACGTGGCTGCTTTCGAGAGAAATCATCAGCTCATGCCCTTCGCGGATACGTTCGCCTAAACCGGCAAAGACCCCAACACCCTTATGTTTATAAGTGATATTTCGCAAAAGTTCGGTCATGAGGACTGTTTTTCCCACTCCGGCCCCGCCGACGAAACCAATTTTGCCACCTTTGAGAAAAGGGGTAAAAAAGTCTATAACTTTGATACCTGTTTCTATAATCTCGGGACTAATTTTGATAGCTCCGACTGATTTTCCTTTCGAATAAACTGGGATCCACTCAACCTGACCTAAGGGACCTTTATTATCCTGAGGCACGCCGAATATGTCCATGACCCTGCCGAGAATATTGCTACCTATGGGGACAGTGAGTGGTTGACCTGTTGAGATAATTTCCATATCCCGATATAAATACTTCTTTTTGGTTAAAGAAAGAGCATAGAGACTGTTATGGTCGGTGAAGGAATAGACTTCCAGTTTGACCTGTGTTGAGGCAGGAGAGGTTAGTATATCGAAATAATTAGGCAAAATGGCGGTCTGGTCGAAGGCAACCTCCACTATCTGTCCGCGGATAGCTCTAACGCGGCCGGTAAATTGTTTGGCAGTTTTTGGATTCATTTTTCAACCCATTTGCTTAAACCGGTAAATGTTTCTAGAAGTTGGGTATTGATAACTGTAGCAAGTGCTTTATTGTATTTGAATCTGGATTCTTTAATCAATTCATCAGCCCGGTCCTCTGCGGCACTCATAGCAACCAGTCGGGCAGAAGTACGGGCAATATCGGTTTCAAAAAGTACCCGCAGTAGAAGGATAAGCCTGACTTGGTGTTGGAAAAATTCAACAATCTTTTCTAACTCCGGTTCAAAAATAATGTGGACTTCCTGCTCCTCTTTGGTGTCGACTTTTTGGCTTTGGGTGATATCAAATGTACCGACACTTTGAGAAAGTAGAGTGACAAATTTGGCATAGTAAATGATAACTCTTTCATAAGTAGATAGTTGAGACAGAAGCGTATTTAATTCTTCATTTTTTGGATTATCGTCTGAGAAAATCAGTTTTTGAACATTTTTGGCTTTGACTGATTTTAAATACTCGATTCCGGTAGTACCGATAACCATCAAGTCGCCTTCAACTGATTGGCTTTCGTGTAGAAATGTTTGCATAATATTGGCATTTAAACTCCCATAGAAGTGCTGATTGGAAGTCAGAGCGATATGGATGTTTTTACCTTTCTGATAATCCAAACGAATATTATTAGCATTCAACCTGACCAAGTGATAAAGATGACTTATCTCTTCGTAAAACTGGTGATTTCTCTCAAAAGCCTTTCTGATATTTTTCAGTTTGGTAGCCGCAGCCTCAGTAAAAGCGGAGGCGACAAATTTCATCGTCCTAAGTTCATCGAGTTCATTTTTGATATCAACAATTGAAGACATATATTATTAAGAAAATTCCAAATTACAAATAGCAAATAACAAATAAATTAAATAAAATCTAAATTATAAATAAGAAAATTTATTGTTTAAGCCCATCTTCGATAATTTTGTGATTTTCTTTTAAGCGACCCACTAGAGCGTCGAAATTCATGCGGCGCATGTCGGCGATGGTCCTTTTAAATTCATTATCTGTTCCGAGAATGTCAATAATTTTTCTTCGATTAATTCGCACCGGCTCAATTTCCCAATTATCAAAGAATGAGCTAAAAAGAAGTCCCAGAAGAAGAATCTGGACTTGGGAATCAATTTTCTCTAGAGGTTCCTGGCGGAGAAGTTCAACGACGATGTTACCTCTTTTTATCGTCAATTGGCTCTGGGGGGTGAGTTCAGAGCCGAAGCGACTATAGCGCTCTAGTTCATGAAAATTAGCCAGAAGGGAACGGACGCGATCGGCTACAATCTTATGGAGAAAAGGCTGAGTCTGACGGCCCACACGGGTCACCGAGCGATCGGGGTCTATAGCGGGGTAGCTACCGTGGGCTCGAAGAGAGGATGAGAAAAGGAGGTGCCCATCGGTCATGGACATGACATTGGTGGGGATAAGATTGGTAAATTTTTCGATATCAGTTTCAACCACGGGGAGCAAAGTGATAGAGCCTTTGCCCAGATTTTCATTGAAATTGCCAGCTCTTTCGACGAGATGGCTATGTTCATAAAAGATATCCGGAGGATAGGATTCGCGACCGGGAATACGGCCAGAAAGAAGGCCTATCTCGCGAAGGTATTTGGCATGATTACCTAAATCATCAAGAATAAGGAGCACATCGAGGCCTTTATCCCGGAAATTTTCGGCTATAGCAAAGCCAACAGCCGGAGCAATATATATAAGCGGTGCTGCCTCTGATGATGTGGCGGCAATGAGAACTGTATAATCAAAAGCGCCATTCTCATTAATACTTTTTATAAATCTCTGGACATCCACATCTGACCTTCCGATAGCCGTATAGATGCAAATGGTTTTTTGGCCTTTTTGGTTAATGATAGTGTCTAATATAAAAGAGGATTTACCGCTTCTGGATTCTCCGAAGAGAAGTTCTCTTTGACCCCGACCGATAGGAAGGAGAGTATCTATCAGAGTAATGCCGGTGATAAATTGTTTGGCTATAATTTCTCTGGTATCGATACCTGATGCTGTTTTATCGATATCCAGAAGACTCCCACCAGGCGGTAGACTGCCTTTATCGTCTAGAGGAGCTCCAAGGGGGGAGATGGCCCTTCCTAGCAAGTGAGTGATATTGGGAATATAGAGTCCAGCGGTACTTTTGGCAAACATATCACCGGGTTTAGGCCGCTCGCTATCAAGCATGAGGGCTTCCACTTTTTCATTTTCCAGGCCGGTGACCAGGGCGCGTGAGCCTTTTTGGGTAAGGATGATATCATTAATTTTGATGGTAGGAAGGCCCGTGAGGAAGAGCAGATAATCCTGAGCACTTAAAACGAAACCGAATTCTTTATTGGTATTAAGATCTTTTTGAAGCATAGGCAAAATTGTCGATCATTTTTAAAATATTATTTCTGTTTTTAGATATAAAATATGGCAGTGAATAGTCGAAGAAGCGGCTACTTTTGATAAAAGCAAGTCCGCCGACTTTTTTCTCATCTATCCGGATATCAAGGAGAATATCGGTTGCCACAGAAGTGCGGAACCACTTTCCTAAAGCATATTTATCTGAATCACTAGTATCTATAGGTATATAGAGAGTAATAATAGGTATCTCTTTTATATATTTTGTTAATGAATCGAGGAGATGGTAGAGGTTATTTCGGCTGAAAGAGTTATAAAAGGAGGGGTTCCAAGACGACATGGCGGCTAAATCTTCCTCGGATGAGTTTTGGGAAGTTAAAAAATCCGTCATCGTTTGGTTATTTATGGAGAAAAATTTTTCCTCGAAATACTCACGAAGAAGGCTCAGGCGTCGCAAGTAATCTGCCTTGGTATAGGTATTTTGCAATATAATACTGAGAAGTTCCTGTTCATTCATTTCCGGCTAGTGCGTGTTCTTTTTTAGCCTCTTCTAAGGCTTTATATATAAGCTCGCTTTGATCGGCAAGGGAGAGGCTTTTACCCAGAGCAATTGTGAGTGTCTTTTCTAAAATCTCCACAATATTGTCATCAAGTATTTTAAGCCGTCTTTTTTTATACTCCTGGATTTCCCCCTTCGCCAGAGCAATTTCCCGATCAAGTTGATTTTTGACCTCACTTTGGATTGTGGCAACTGAGGTATCTAGCACCTCTTGGGAATGAGTGATAAAGGTAGTCGCGCGGGCTTCCAGAGCAGTCTGATCTTTTTGAATATGTTCCTCTAGTGTTTTTTGGATATAATTCAAAAAGTCCTGATATTTTTTCTCGGATTCGGCGATATGGTCGGAAAAGCTTTTGCTAAGATGTTCTTCCAGTTCCTTAATCTGCAGATGATACTCAACATCAAGTTTTTCGGAGTCCAACTTTTCCTTGGCGAAGAGTTTGATGCCGCGAAGTTCCGCGTTGGCTAATATTTTATTGGCTTTTTTGATAGCCTCTGAAAGAATACCCAAAGATTTTTGTTTTGTTTGGCTATAGAGTGCATCGTTTCCTAAACCTACTGATTGTGGAGATTCATTTTTAGCTCCTGAAGTATGCATCAGAAGGAAAAGGAGAATACAGCTAAAGAAAGCATTGAGGAAGATGGTAAATAATAATATTGTCTGGCTATCAAAATTCATAGTTTAAAAGCTTATAATAACGAGTGCTAGACCAATACCGGCTAAAGTTACGAAGGCAATGAGCCCGATATTTAATATTATCATCGATTGGATGGAGACTTTGGCCAGCGGGTTTCTGCCGATGGCCTCGATGCCGTGGGTGATATTGCGACCAAATGTTCGGAAATTGATATAGATAGTAAAAATAGTAACAATGGCTGCCAAAAGATACCGTATCCAACGAGTGTCTCTGGAGGTTTGTAAGTTTAGTAGGAATCCATAAACTACAGTTTCTATGGCACCGAGAAGTCCTCCGTTGCCTTTAATTTGGATTGGGGAAGCCGGGCCGATACCGATGGCGACATTAACTTTGCCCATTTTATAATTTTTGCCGGAAAAATTGACATCTGATCCATTTTTTCCGTCAAAGTCAGAAAGAGCAATCCCTAAAATATAGCCAGTCACTTCTGTGGCTTTTTGGCCTTTGCCGATGATAGGGGAGGAGGTGATATAGTCTCCTTTTTTGATGGGACCGGCAATATTAGAAACATTCACCAGAGCTTCACCATTTCTTAAAACCGGAAAGTTAGCTTCAGGTATGCGGTAGACTGCTTTGGGAGAGGCGAGGTAAACTCCATACATTTTACTATCGTATTCCTTGGTTGTACGCTCGATTAAATTTTTGCCTGTGGAAATAGATAATATATCCCCATCGACGAGATCTTTATCTGTAATTTGATAGGTTGTGGCGATGCCGAAGTTAGGGATTTGGGCAAAGGCACTAGTAGGACTAATAAAGGGGAATAACAGTAATATTGCGAGAATTATAAGGCAGTATTTAGGCATGAATCCATTATAGCTTATTTAAACAGAGTTTCAACATTTGTAAAAAATGCAAGCCGAAGTAGAAATTAAGGACATAATGAAGGGCCAAAAAGGCAGGCAAATAAGAGAACCACATAAGGTTCATAGACATGGATCTCGTTTAAGTTTAAATTGAATCTTCAATTCTAAACTACTTAGGTATAGGCTCTACATTACCTGCTACTGGTACACTGTCAATAAAACTGGTAGTGTGGTCATGCGTGTGCCAGAAAGTTACTCTTACATCCTCACCTTTATCGCTTATCATCTCGGTTGTGGAAATAACCTCTTCAGGTTGATAGGATCTACCCTTTATAGCATTTTGTGGTATCGGTTGGCCATCTGGGACGACCCCGCTGGTGCCTCTTTTGAATAATCCCTCTTGAAAGAAATATGTTGTGTGAAACCGTGCATCTGGAATAGATTGCTTTATCAGATCAACAGCAGCTTGATAATCTTCTTGAGGAGCCCTTGTTAAATATTCTCCCATAAATTATCACCTCCATTTCTAGACCTGTAGTATAATCCTCTCTCTATAAAATGCAAGAAGAGAGTTTCAACATTGTATTGGAATTTATGCCAAAATGAGCTATATTCTAAATATGATAGAAGTTATCCCGGCAATTTTAGAGAAAAGTTTTGCGGAAATTGAGAGCAAGATTCATATGGTGGAACAATATGTCACTTGGATACAAATTGATATAGCTGATGATACATTAGTTAATAATAGGACATATTTGAATGGAAAATCTTTTGCCTCCCTAACGACACATGCGAAATTGGAAGCTCATATGATGGTTAGGGATCCAATAAAATATATACCATCATTTATAGAAGGTGGTTTTAAGAGATTTTTTGGTCATGTGGAGGGGGAAAAAGTTGATGAATTTATATTGAAATGTCAGGAGTCGGGCGTGGAGGTGGGTCTGGCTATCGATGGGCCGACTCCGATTGAGAAAATATTTCCATATCTTTCTGATATCGATGCGGTTTTGGTGATGGCGATAGAGGCGGGCGAGAGCGGGCGGCCGTTTCGGGAGGAGACAATTGAGAAGATTAAAGCGATAGGAGATAAAGATTTTGAGATGCCTATAGCTATCGATGGGGCGATGAATCAGGAGAATGCGCGTAAAGTGGTTTCTGCTGGGGCCACGAGGATAAATAGTAATTCGTATATTTTTGGATCGGGAAAAGTTGAGGAAAGAATAAGAATTTTAAGAAATCTAGACGAGAATAATTAATATGATAGCTTTGTTTACAAATAAAGTACAATAATTTATACTGCAATAGTCAATGGAGAGCAATCTTTCGCAACTGGCTAAGCTTATACGGTATTACATTTTGGTTTCTACTACGGCCGCTGGCAGTGGACATGCGACTTCCTCTTTGTCGGCTGTGGAACTCACAACAGCGCTTCTTTTTGGGGTGTTTAGGGCAGATTTAGGTCGTCCAAGTTATCCTAATAATGATAGGTTGATATTTTCCAAAGGACATGCGAGTCCTCTTTTTTATGCTCTTTATGCGGCAGCGGGTAAACTGACTAAAGAAGAATTATTGAAGTATAGACAATTTAATAGTCCTTTGGAGGGACATCCGACACTGCGTTTTCCTTATACTGAGGCGCCAACTGGTTCTTTGGGGCAGGGGTTATCAATAGGATTGGGTATGGCGATGCACGCAAAATATATAGCGAAGTTACCATACCGTACCTTTGTCCTAATTGGTGATGGAGAGATGGCGGAAGGGTCTGTCTGGGAAGCGATACAGCTTGGAGCATATTACAAATTGGATAATTTGATGGGGATACTTGATGTTAATAGATTGGGCCAAAGTCAGGTGACGATGTATGGGCATGATTTGGGGGCATATGAAAGACGAATAAGCGCTTTTGGTTGGGATACAAAAATTGTCGACGGGCATAATTTTAAGGAAATATTGGAGGTATATCAGGAACTTCTTTCCAAGAAAAACGGCCGGCCGAAGATGGTAATAGCCAAGACGGATAAAGGCCATGGGGTAAAGATGCTTGAAGGAAAAGAAGGATGGCACGGGAAGTCTCTCCCGCCTGAAGAATTGGAGAAGGCTATTACCGGATTAGGAGTAATTGATTTTAAAATTAGAGGCAATGTAAAAACTCCACCACGGAGGGAAATCCGAAATTCGAAATCCGAATTCCGAAATAAATCTAAAATTTCAGAACTTAAATATAAACTCGGAGACAAAGTGGCCACAAGGCAGGCCGCGGGGGATGCACTTACTGATCTAATGTACAGATATAACAAAGTAATTGTTTTGGATGGCGATGTGAAAAATTCACTTTATACCGAGGGAACACTGAAGGTACACCCTGAGCGTTATTTTGAGATGTTTATAGCAGAGCAAAATATGACCGGGGCGGCAATAGGGTTATGGCGAAGGGGAAATATTCCTTTCATGACTACCTTTTCGGCATTTATGAGCCGAACCTATGATCAAATAAGGATGGCGGCTTTGGCCGGGGCTAATATCAAATTTATCGGTTCGCATGCCGGGGTATCGATAGGTGAGGATGGGGCATCACAAATGGGACTTGAAGATATGGCGATGTTTCAGACGGTTTGGGGTTCGGTAGTACTTTATCCAGCAGATGCGGTGGCGACAAAAAAGCTCGTTGAGGAAGCGATAAAGACTGAGCGAATAGTATATATAAGGGTGGCTCGGCCCGCGACTCCTGTTATATATAATGTAGGGGAGAAGTTTCCGATAGGGGGGAGCAAGGTACACAAAGTCAAAAGTCAAAAATCAAAAGTCAAAAGTACAAATAAAAATTCAAAAGTGGTTGTAGTTGCTGCGGGGGTGACACTTTATGAGGCTTTGAAGGCACAAGAGGAACTGATAAAAGAGGGGATTGAGGTGATAGTGGTGGATGCCTATTCGGTTAAACCGATAGATGGGAAGACACTTCGGGCTTTGGCAAAAGAAGTAGATACATTTATCACAGTGGAAGATCATTGGTATGAGGGGGGATTGGGAGATGCAGTACTCAATGAATTTTCCGATGATATGAGAGTGAGGGTCTATAAACTGGCAGTTTGTAAGATGCCTCGATCGGGAAAACCCGCTGAGCTTTTGGATTATGAGGGGATTTCGGCAAAGGGAATAATTTCGAAAATTAAATCAATTTTATAGACTCTTCTTAATCTTGCTTTTTTTCTTCTTAAGGACTACAATCGGGCCGATTTATGGGAAATATACGAGAAATGGCACCGAGACCAGTGGAGCGATTTGGTGCTCAAAGCTTAGGGCCGGTTAATCCCGTGCCACATCGCATTGGGCCACCTAAAATGGGCCTTGAGTTAATGGGAGCGGTACCTTTACCCGCGTTTGAAGGGAGAAATGGCCGATCGCGCGGACCATTTGATATGGATAGGTTGGGAAGTATCCTCGAGAGATTTCCTTTGAACGGGACGTTGCGGGGTGATCCAGAAGTTGGTGTGCATGAGTTTCTCCATGTAGCTTATGCAAGGGCTAATCAGATTGATGTTGCCGAGGTTATTATTGGTCATGGAATGGGAGCGACGATTCTCAAGGGTAGGCCGCCGGATAGGGTTTTTCAAAAAATGCTTTCTGTAGGAGGATTTTTTAATAGTAGAGGAGACGGCATGGATCGGTCTATGCATAGAAAGATTAATAGAGCAAATAATCCTTCAACAGCATCATTTGAGTCAGATAGAAGTGCTGCTATGTCGGAGGTACTTTCAAGCGGTATAGATCGAGAGATTGTAGAAACTGCCGGAATTTTGGCTGCTATAAAGGGCCGATTATCCGGGGATGATATAGAACCTCTTATAGAAGCAGCGAAGTTTTATAAAGATGTAGGCTCAGAGGCGAATGAACAGCTTCTCGAGTCTGTCAGAAACTACCAAGAAGAAAAAGAAACGAATCCGGAAGCATTTGTAGATCCTGGGTTTGATTGGAACATGATCCCGCCGGAAGGTGAATATACAGTAATTATTACAAAGGATAATCAACCAGAAATATGGGAAATACGAAATGGGAAGCGCGAATTACTTTGTCCTTTTTGTATGTCAGGACATTGTACGGTTCATCAGAACAATGATGGAAAAAGAAAAATTTCTGGTGGAATATATATTGAAGGGCCGACCGGTACAGTTTTTTCTCTGAATTGATCTTTTCGTAAGTGTTCTTACATGGTAGAATAATTATATGACTCAGCTTCCTTCTAAAATATTTATCGACGGCGGTGTGGTTGACGAGACGAGGCAGGCTAGGGAGATGTTAGGTTATATTGATGGACAGACGACGAATCCGACTTTGATAGCGAAAAACTTATCTTCAAAATTGGGAGGGGGAAAACTGACATCTCAAGATGCTACGAATGAATACAAAAGAATTGTTCAAGAGATAAACCAGATTATTCCGGCCGGGTCAATATCAATTCAGGTTTTTGCCAATAAGGGTACGAAATCAGAAGAGATGCTTATCCAGGCAAGGGAGAGAAATAAGTGGATTCCTAATGCATCTATTAAATTTCCTTGTATTTTTGAAGGATTAAAAGCTGCTGAAATAGCGTGCAAGGAAATGGCTATCAATATTACTTTAAATTTTTCCCAAAGTCAGGCGGCGGCCGTCTATGAAGCAACAAAAGGAGCAAAGTATCCAGTATTTATATCGCCTTTTGTGGGGAGGCTGGACGATAAGGGTGAAAATGGGATGCAGGTCGTTTCCCATATTATTAATATGTATAGGCAAGGTGATGGGCATGTTGAAGTTTTGACTGCGAGTGTGAGGAATCTGGATCATATTTTTTATGCCTTGCAACTTAAATCAAACATAGTTACGATTCCTTTTAAAGTGTTCAAAGAGTGGGCGGATACCAGTTTTAAACAGCCGGAGGAAAGTTATGTTTATTCAAAGCCGGAATTGAAGCCGATTCCTTTTAGAGAGGATTTAGTTTTGGGTAAAGCATGGCAGGAGTATGATCTGCATCATGTTTTAACCGATACAGGGGTAGAGAGATTTTGGTATGATTGGATGGGGATAGTCGAATCCTCATTGACAAAATAAAAAAAAAGAATAAGATAACTGTTACTGCCCGGAAGCGGGCTTTTTTATTGGTCTATGAGTAAAAATATTTGGAAAGCATCTTTACTACTTATCTTTTTTATACTTTTAGTTCCATCATTTAGCCACGCTCAAGAAACAAACGATATACCTGATAAATCGAATCCGCCGGTGATTGTCCGAAAGGATAACTTTATTAGTCCTAGACCCCCAGAAGGAGATCCGGGTGGAAACTTTTCTAACAATATTATCCATCCGAGTGTTCAACCGACAGATAGCCAGACTGAAGTAACTGTTCATGCCGGTTCGACTGTTCTACCAGTAGTTAAGCTTACACCAGTTAATGAGTTACCCATATCTAGCGGTCCATCACCGAGTTGTTCTCCGAGGCCGCCATGTCTGGATGGTCGTCGGGCTTGTGCGATGGCTGAAATAAATTCGTGTCCAGAACCAACAGAGGATTTTCCTCCAGCTTACATTTTTCCTACCTGCGGGCCGCCGCCGTGTCTTTTTTCCAATCCACACTGCGAGATAGTTGAGCCTGCGGATGGGTGGTGCCATGACAAAGGCCCGATACCAAGTTTACTTCCCATACCTTCGCCGACACCGACTGAAATAAAAGAACCTCCTAGTCAATCGGGAACTGTTGATATGACCGCAACACTTTGGATGTGTTCGACTCGCCCTTATGAGGGAGATTTTTCGCTGTGTGAAAGCAATTTTCCGACGGATATATTTATTAATTCAATTTTCGGGAGAGTTAATATCTGTAATAGTCTACATACTGATAGCAAGGGACATGGAAGTTTGACTCTTTCTAGCGGCAACTATTCTGTCTATCCGCCGAGTAGTCCTATCCTTTTTTGCGGTCCGGGAAAATTTTGCATAACCGATATCGTTCCTGACATAGTGAATCATTTTAACCCCATATCTTGGACCATTACTCCTTCATATTTTTTCTTGGGAATGGGGCAAAATATTGAAGTAACTGCCGCTGGTCAGAATAATTTGTTGAAGTGTCCAGTATTTATCCCATAAAATGCCCCCTTGATTACTAAGCTAATTTTCCTGGTATAATGGTTGAATGATTTTAAGAGAGGTTGATCCAATAGGCGAAGATCGAAATGATTACACTGATGGCATTGTTGAGGAGACTGCAATTACTGAAAATCCGGTACCAAAAAGAGAAGATGAAAGATCTAAATTAAGTCCCGGTGATGTAGATTACCAAGAAATTTATTACGATGAAGGAAGACTGACAGGTGGTACTAAAGGTTAGTAAGTTACTGCTTATCAACTCTCACAAATTCGCCGTTTAGTTTGAGGTAGTAGGGGATGATTTTTTTGAGGTGGGGGAATTTTTGCTTGAGTACTGATTTGGCCAGAAGTAGATCTTTTTTATGTTTTCCATAGGTTCCCTCGGGTCCATAAGCGCCGCAATCTTCATGATTGATGAGATAGACTTCACAGATATCGTGAAGCTTGACAGATAGGCCTACTTGGTCGACGATGACGCCGAGGTTTTGGACTCCGCCGGCTATGGCGACCCTGTCGTAGCCGCCTTCGTCGATGGTTGATGTGGCCCAGGCCCGCAAGTACTTTCTTAAGCGAAAATCCATACAGGAGATGACGATGGCGTTACAGGAGTGATTGGAATGATTGGTTTTAGGCATAAACTTAATTTAAATTAGTCGGCAATAGGTGTGGGGGTCCTCCCGCTTACCTGTCTATAGGCGTTTAGCTAAGAATTCGCTGAGGTCTCATAAATTTTGAAAAAATTTTCATGCTCCCCGCGAATTCCTCGCTCGCGCCACCCGCAAAATTATCATATTTTAACAAAAGCTAATCCCAGATTCAATATTTAGTTTTGGATTGTCACAAAGGGCCACACTGGACTTGACAAATCGTGAAAAAGTGATAAGGTAGATCATTATGCTAGATGGGATAGGGCGGGCCAGCCGGAGGCTGGAATTTTCAATTTTCAGTTTTCAATTTTCAATTATTAGCTTCCTTCTTTTTACTCTGGCGCTTATATTACCTACACCTTCTCTTGCTGTTTCCACAATTGATTTTTCTTCGGCCAAGGATTTTTTCAAAGAGATAAAAGTCGGGGAGAAAATCAATGGTGATTTAGGAAACGGTTCAATACCTAATCCCTATGAAGGGAAAGGGCAACTTTTGGGATATAAATTTAGGCTTCCCTCGGATATAGACCCGCAGAAAGTAGATTTCAAGTTACAGTCCTGTTCGCTTTTGTTAGTTTCATTTTGCCTAGGTTCGTCTTTTTCGGAAAATATTTATGTACTTGATTCAGCTTATAAACCGATAGGGGAGGAATTTAAAGAGAAAGGCAATTTGGATTGGAATAAAATTAAGTTACCAGATGATAGGACGATATTCCTTCTGGTTGGATCCGATGATGCCTCGGGGACGGGACAGTTTGTGCTCTCTGCTAACCTTAATGAAGCCTCGAAATAATATAAATTAATTGAAAATATAGACTTAGGAAAAGTATATTAATTGAGGGCATGAGATTGAGGGTGTTCCAGAGGAGTTCTGGGAAGAACAGCAGTTACGTGTACTCGGCCCTTTGTAGCCATGTGGACGGCTGGGGAATAGACGAGATTAAAAAAACTATAACCAGCGAATTCATTGGGAAGACCAATGACATCTGCGAGTTTTGGGTGGTGGCCAACAAATTTTGCCCAATAAGATGATAAACCTGTCATTCCTTGAGCTCCGCAACCGTCCCAATGATCCTCGACTTCGATAAGAATTTTACCTTTTCGATTTTGATCAGAAATCTTTTTTATCTCACGAATCATGTTCCAGTTTTGTTCGGCAGAGGTTATGAGGCTATTTGTAGCAAGATATCCAGCCGCAAAATTTGCCAGGGGATTATCGTCACCTACATGTTTGAACGCTGCTGCTAAAATACTTTTAGCAAATGGTGCCCCGAGAGTAGCATACCCTCCAGGTACTGATCCTCCTGATTTATCCGCGCGTCTTTTGTCGATACAGGTAATATGGAATCGTTTAGTGCCATCAGCTAATGTTCCAATCGATTCATAGGTTCCTGGTGCTGTTTTACCTTCTAGAGCCGCTAAAGTTTTTTGTCTTAAAATAATATTTTGAGCTAGGCCAAAGGCTGCTCCTGCCAGAATCATGCCTTCTCTTTGGCCAATCTTAGTCCATACGTCGGTAAAATCTTTCCAATGTAGTTTATCGGCCTCTATACCAAAACTTTTGGCAACATAGGGGAATATTTCATTTATTCCGAGAGCTGCTGCTACAGGAATAGCTCCTTTAGCCATTTCTGTAATTGCAGTGCTTGCTCTAAATGTTGCTGTTCTTACTTGCTGTTCTTTGGTCATAAGAATAAAAAAACACTCACTATTTATTCGTTAAGTGTTTGGTGGGTAATCTTATAATAACTGCCTATATTTGTCAATTAGTGCCAGTTTCTAGAGCAGTTTTGGTTATGGATAGTGAAAATCTTCTAGAGTTGGTTTTTATCTATTGGAGATTTGCGGGAGAATCTGAATCTGTTTAGGTATCGAATTCAAATATTTCCGACAGCTGATCTTAATTGAAGTTTACTTATGAATATGTTTAAATTTGAATATTTATATTATGACTTTGTTGGAGAGAGGTAATGTTCGTCAATTGGATCAGCAGGAAGTATTTGAAGCACTTCGCGGTATTGAGACGGTAGTAGTACTTAGTAAGGGATGGCGCCGTCCGAAGCCTAAGATTGCTCCGGTGGAACGGCCGTGGCGGTATCTTGGTTTGGCGACTAAGCTTTCGTGTTTAGCTTCAGGAATTCTTAATAGAGAAGGCTTCGGAAACACAACCATTTTTTCTGGTGGAAAAAATGTCGCAAAATGGCCATCTGAAGGGGAGCTTATGCGCGAGTATACGCGGGAGATTTTCCCAGATATACCCGAGGATAAGCTTTTAATTGATGGACTATCAATTGATACTGCAGATAGTGCTGAAAATTTAGGAAGAATTTTCCTTAAGAATAAAATTGATCCTCAAAAAGCTGCTCTGATTTCTATTGACCATCATGTGGCAAGGAGTTTAAGTCTCTTTGATAATTATGACAACCCTGTGGCGATGGGATTAGGATCAATAAGGGTTATTAAAACATCTTCTGGGAATCTTGAGCTAGAATTGCAGTCACTGGCAGATTCTCTTATTGGGAGATACAATCGATCGATAGAAGAAAAAATCAGTAGAGCCCAGGAGGCAATACTCAACCGGCTACTTAAGGTCGACCGACTCGGGAAGTTACCGAGACGATTGACACTATTTACAAGAAATGGGAAGGATAGATCAGCGGTCTTTAAAAATGAGATAGTAAGAGGTCAAAGGTTTAGGAGTTGATTTACTTTTGCGGCTAGGATAAAGTCGTTTTGGTGGAGGCCGTTGATGGCGTGGGTGAAGTTGGTCAATTTGACTTTGTTCCAGCCAAAGACTAGTATGTTTGGGTGGTGGCCCTCGGTTTCGGCGATATCGGCCACTTTGTTGACAAAGGCGATGGCATCTTTGAAGTTTTTAAACTTAAATCTTCTGACTAATTTGCCTTCTTCCAGTTCCCAACCTGTTACCATGGGCATATATTTGGTTATTTCTTCTGGCTTGATCGGTTCGACCCCGCCTTCGCAGGGAACACAATGTTTTTGAGTTAAGTTATTCATATATCTACTATTTGGACATCGCTTCCTTTACCGTAGCCGCAGCCACCGGGATCGGGAATAATGGTGCCATCTGTTGCCCGGACACTCGTATGGTTTTTGGCATGGTAGTGGGGGAAAAATGTATTGCCGCTTCGGCAATCCGGTCCGCTACGAAGATCTAATTCAGTTAGGGGAATCTTTTTGTCCTGAAAAATGATAGCCTTTTGAATTTGGGTAGATGGAGTCGGTGAATTTAATGGAGAGACTCCAGTTGAGGGTTGGGGCTGATTACTTTTTGTAGCTATAAGGAAAGTGACGATAATAATGGCAGCAAGGGTAATAATACCAAAAGGGCCTTTAGCAAAGCCGATAATCTTTCCCCAATGGAGGGCATGGTTATGAAGAGAATTACTCTGGCCATCCTTTACATCTAATTCAGCCCTTATACGATTAACCTCGCTTTTTAAATCTTTCCAATTCTTTATGAAGAAAAGGAGCGCATTCTTCCGTCTTTTCTCTTCTTCGGTATATTCGGGCAAATGTTCGGCGGTAAGTTCGATGAGTTGGCCTTGGTGCAATTTTTCCACCTCTTTGAGGGAACTCGCGCAAGTATCCAATATTTTATCGAGTTTAGGGTTGATACCTTTTGTGAGGGTTCGGAGTGAGTCGAATTTCTCGCGTGAGGATGAGGGTTCTAATAAAATTTTTTGAGCAGCTAGGATGCGCTTTTTGGTATCTTCGGGACTAAGCATGTGGGTTTATTGTAACATTTTTAGGCTTCAGAAATAAATACTGATTCATTCCAAAGAAGTAAGAGTTAAAAGTACCATGAATCGAACCATGGTACTTTAGAATGTTTTTTTCCTGGATTGCCGGATTTGCCAGAGAGCTTTTTTGGATTCGCGCCAATTTACTCCCCGCATATTGGAAACTACATCAAGTATAATATCTTGAACTTCTTCCCAGATATTTTTGAGTTTTTCATCTTTTTTAATTTTTTCTCTGATACTGCGGATACCATTTCCTCTCGTTTGTAACCACCAATTAACTCGACCGATTGTAGAGCGACTAACTTTCAGCACATCGACGATAGAGTCGTAGTCGTAGCCTTCTAGAAGCATAAAGGCGATAGAGAATCTTTTGGCCAACATGAGTTTTTCAGTAGGAGTGAGGAGGTCTTCTATAAGAGATAAGGCTTCTTCTTTAGTTTGTGACAAGGCAATACCAGAAATAAATAGCGTGACGATTCTCTCTTGGGTTTTTTTATCTACGAGACGTTTAGAAACTTGAGGCATATAGATAATAGTACTATGAATCGAACCATGATACTAGTGGCAAGTGGGTATTGTGCATTAAAAGCTCAGCTTTGACGAATGTTTTGGGGTGGATGAGTGCGAAGGAATTTTAGGGATTATATATTGATCAATTATCTTGAACTTATTTAGTAAAAGTTGCTTCTCCTTGTACAAATATATCTCCGGTCTTCACCTTTCCTCTAATTCTTAATCCCGTTAATGATAATTCAGAACAACCTAATTCTAATCTATTTGCAGGTGTTTGGGTGTTAATCGAAATTCCAGGTGTAGATCGTGATTGAGCTGCAATTGCCTCAAAAGAGGCTCCTTGATTTGCTAAAGCGGTAATGCTAGACAAACCACATGTTCTTGTGCACACTTCTTTACCCCCTTTGGGTCCAAATATAAAACAAGGATCGGAATGCACATTTGCCATATGGGTTTTATTATACTACTAAAGACAAAATGTCAAATTGATTTGTGCTTTAGAAAGCGGAATTGTCGTCTTACTTTAGGAGGCGGGATGGAAGAGGGCGAAGGACGTTTTGATATAATGTATTTGCTTTTTTTGATAGCTCTCAGATATAATATGGAGCTAGTTTTACTGAATTTTACGAGTATGCTTAAATTTAAAGAAAGTTTTTTTGAGTTTTATCGTATTGAGGCTGGTGGTAGATTGATTCGGTCAGAAAGTGACAGGGAACAAGATGAAATGCACTTGGTTGAGATTGACCTGGCCAGTAGCGAAGGACTTGTTTATCATAGAGTTCCTTCGGGCCGATTTTATGGTTGGGAGTCTTCTGTGGAAAATATAGGAAGGATTAAAGCTCGAATGATAGAATTAGGATGGACTGAAAACAATGGTGGGCGCGGACCCTCGATATAATCCTTTTGTATTAATAACTTGTCATTTAGTATTTTGCTTATGTCTCAAAAACAAAAATTGGCCTTGGCCGAAGGAGGCGGGGTGGAAGAGGGCGTAGCTTCCTTTCAGTTTTTGGCCGTAAAGAGTGAATTTGTATTCATTTCCGCTTCTTGATTCCAGAGTGTATGTGCCATTATCCCAAATAGTGACTTCTCCTGCTCCATAGGTGCCTTCCGGTAAAGTTCCTTCGAAATCGATATAATCATCTGGATGATCGGGAGTCTGCATCGCTAATCTCTTTTCATTAGGCTTTTCTGGCGGACCTTTGGGGACGGCCCAACTTTTGAGGATCATTTTTCCTGTTCCATCAGCATTTTGAGGCATTTCGAGGCGGAAATCCCAATGGAGTCGGGTGGCATGATGCTCGTGGACGACAAATCTATTGCGCTTCTGATCCATAGATACTATTATTTTAACACGTTTATATAAATTGTTGTTCAATTTTAACTCAAATTGAAAATTTTATGATAATTATTGCTCATTTAGATATGGATGCTTTTTTTGCCGCGATAGAAGAACGGGAGAATCCGCAGTTTCGGGGTTTAGGAGTAATAGTTGGCGCTGATCCGAAAAATGGGGTGGGGAGGGGAGTGGTATCTACGGCCAATTACCAGGCGAGAAAATATGGGATTCATAGCGCGATGCCGATATCACAGGCCTGGCGATTGGCTCAAGAGGCATCAAAAAGAGGAGAACCCAAATCCGTATTTTTGCCCGTAAATATGGTCTACTATGCGGAAGTTTCGGAAAAAATATTTGCAATTATTCAGAAGTTTGTGCCGATGGTGGAACAGACGAGTATCGATGAAGCATATTTGGATTTGTCATTTTGTGAGATAGACTCTTCTCTCAAAAGTTCGCTGAGGTCGGTGTATTTTTCTGCGCACGTCTCAAACACTAATCAGTCTGATGAGCCTGCTCGAAAAACACACCTTCCCGCGAACTTTAATTTAGAGGCAATAAATGTTTCATACCAAAAAGCCAGAAACCTTATAATAAAGATTAAAGAGTTAATTGAGAAGCAAGAGCATTTGACGGCGAAGGTGGGAATCGGGCCGAATAAATTGATTGCGAAAATGGCTTCATCAAAGTGTAAACCGAGTGAATTGAATATAATACTTCCTCAGAATGTTAATTCGTTTCTGGAACCACTATCGGTTAGAGATATTCCCGGTATTGGGCCGAAAACAGAGGTATTTTTCAACGAGAGAAAAATTTACAAAGTTACCGATTTGAAAAAAGTATCTCCAGGGGATTTGATCAATTGGTTGGGAAAATGGGGAGAAGATATTTACCGAAAAGCTAGAGGAATAGATAATTCGCCATTGGAAATTGAGAAAGCAATTAAATCTATAAGTGAGCAGGAAACATTTATGATCGATACACTCAATGCTCAATTTTTACTTGAGCATCTCAAAGTTCTTTCCGAGAGGGTGTATGAGCGATTTGACCATGAAGAGTTTAGCGGATTTAAAACAGTAAGTATAACGGTACGCTTTTTCGACTTTAGCACCAAAACCAGGGCGCATAGTTTGAAGGATTATAGTAATAGTTCGTCTGTTTTATATAACGAGGCGCTTAAACTTTTTCTACCCTTTTTGGATGCGCGAGAAAATTATCAGAGAAGACTGATTCGTTTGATAGGAGTGGGAATAGAAAATTTTAGTAAACAAACTCAAGCGGCCGCTTGAGTTTATTGGTGAGGTGTGAATTTTGGCATTGGCTACTTGATTCTTAATATGCAATATTTAATACTATAATTGTATGGCCAAATTCGTACCTGATGTAAAAACACAAAGATGGATTATAGTTTCGCCGCTTCGGGTGCAGCGGCCGGCAGATGTTGATAAGACTAAATCCCCAGGAGTTTGCCCATTTTGCGAAGGAAATGAAGGTGCGACACCGCCGGAGATAGTGCGGTATGGTTTGGGGGAGAAGAATAAGCCCGGATGGAAGGTGAGGGTGATACCCAACCTTTATCCTTTTACTGATTTTCATGAGGTGATCATACATAGTCCTAGTCATGATCAGAATATTGAAAATTTTAAAGCCGATCAGGTGATACTACTTTTAAAAATGTATCGTAGCCGGTTTGCCGCACATATGGCCAATGGACAAGTGATAATATTTCATAATCAGGGAGAGCATGCAGGAGCATCGCTAGTTCATCCTCATTCACAATTGGTGGTTATACCCAAGCAAATCAATCTGGATGCACTGACCAAAGAACCGGTGATGAATATAATCCAGGAATCGGCCGGGTTTGTAGCATATTGCCCTGACTTTTCCCAATGGCCGTATGAGATATGGATAGCGCCTAAGAAAGAGGAGACTATCTTCTCGGAGATAAGCGATGATGAAATAAATGATTTGGCGGTTGTGTTTATATCTGTTATGAAGCGATTGTATGGAGCATATCTGGATCCAGTGACCCAGAAAATACACGGTAGGCTCCCTTTTGCTTATAATTACTATATTCATCATGGGAAGAACTGGTTTATAAGGATCATACCAAGATTTGTGCATCGGGCTGGGTTTGAGCTGGGAACGGGGCTTAGTGTCAATGTGGCGGATCCGCTGGAAGCGGCGGAGGAACTGCGGAAGATAAAAGTTTAAATTTGACAAATAATAAAAAATATATATAATTCTATTTCAGGAAGGAAAAAATATGCCTGGAGCACCCGATCGACCAAGATACGACGATTTTACCCTGGGGGGGGGTAGCGCAAGGAGATCCAAATGAGAGTGATACTTCAATGGCTAGACATGCAGTCCCGGGAGTTTCCGACATTAAATTAGGGCCAAATGGTAAGGTAGAAAAGGTAGTATTTGTAGAACAGAAAGCCACTTCGGATGCCTCTTCTTCTTCAAGGTAATCAACTTTCCCGAAAATAACCTTTTATTTCTGAAATTGATTGATGTCTAAAATTTATGGCACCTCAGTCGGCTGAAAGAATCCCAAGGAGATCTGCTTTAAAAGCATTTGCATTGGGAGGTGCTGTTCTAGTATTAGGGCCAGAAGCGTGCGCCCAGTCGGATCCGGACCGATTTGTTTATGATGCGCTCATGAAGCCGCTTGATATTGGACTGTCAATTCCTCCAGAAAACTTCAAGGAAGAATATGATCGTGTATGGGGTCAGAATTATTTGGATCAGCCTGGTGATCCAGGAGATAAAAAAGCTGTCGATCTGGTGTTTGAGACAGTTGGGAAAGCCGAAAGCTCAAACTATAAGCTCTTTATGAGCGTGGGGAGATGGTTAGGCCCACGATTGACTAGGGATCGTGAAGAAGCTAGGAGAAAGACTGGGGTTTATCTGCGTTCTGTTGAACCCTTTTCATTTCCGGCATTCGATACAACTCACTTTTCAACCGGTCCACTTATTACTTCGGATCCGCGTAAAATAGGAGGTGAGCTTCAAGTACATCGACAATGGATGACTAGGCCGCTTAGGGATGCTGATCTAAAATACATCAGATTAATTGGAGATTTAGCACATGAATACCAGCATCTACAAGATGACAGTAGAATTTTAATGATGGGAGCGGCCAATGGATACGATCGAAGCCACTTACGGAATCTATTAGATAATAAGTATCTTTATCTACTGGAAGCAAGAGGGTATTTTATTTCCAGCGCCATATTTGTTCTCATGACGCCATATGAAAAAAGTTTCGCGCCAACACAGGATGAAGAAATAAGTGGCGGATATAGTCAACTTTACGATACAGCAAGGGATATTCTGCAAAAAGGCGGGGGATGGCAGGAGCCGAGATGGATAAGTCTAATAAAGAGGCTCCTTGATCAAAAAATGATCGAGATATCAGCTCTTGCTAGTAAATAATTTTTTTTCCTTCTTGCAGTCGTGGAACGATATATGTTATAAATAACAGATCCAAAGACAGTAGGTGGTCCGAAAGGATAGAAAGCCTACCGAGGAGTAAGAATGCATAAATGCTTGAAAGCAGAAATGCATGAATGAAAATAAACCTCGGAAGCTGGGGTTTTTTTTATGCCAAATCAGAAAAAAATAGATCAGGTCAAATTATTAACCGATAAAATCGGCCGGGCAAAGACTTTTTTCTTGGCTGATTATCGGGGATTGAAACATCAACAGCTGGAATCACTTCGGAAGGTTTTGAAGAAAGTGGAGGGGGAGTTTGTGATAGCGAAGAATACCCTTCTTAAGCTTTCGCTTAAGAAGAATGCAACAATGAACGATGATACAATGTCACAATTAGAAAATGAGCTTAAGAATCCCACGGCGACTTTGTTTGCCTTTGGCGATGAGATTGCTCCAATTAAGGCTCTTTCTGATTTTATCAAAGCTCACCAGCTACCCAAGATAAAAATTGGTTTCTTTGCCGGCAAGGTAGCCACTGAGGCGGATTTTGCTAAATTAGCCAGCCTGCCGACGCGGGATGTACTTCTAGCAACTTTGGCGATGAGACTCAATGGGCCGATATATGGACTCCATTATGCGTTGAGGTGGAATCTGCGGAGGTTGGTAATCGCTTTGGACCAGGCTAAAAGTAAGAAAGTAGCAAATTAATTTTCAATTCAC
>OBEQ011313918.1_pt1 | contig 24557 bp, 33 predicted proteins | sample 1670901 | NCBI WGS metagenome assembly OBEQ01 (sample SAMEA104232315, study PRJEB22302) | groundwater metagenome | biome: forest; feature: aquifer; material: groundwater | place: USA | collected 2011-08-07 | depth 5.4 m | reverse complement strand
TAGATTACGCTTCGCAAAATGTTAAAGCTTTTCAGAAAGCCATAAAAAGCTATTTACCGTATTACAATACAGAGAGATTGCACATGGGAATTAACTATCAAACACCGATGGAAGTGTTGCGAAGCTCCTGACTATTTAACGGTGCGGTACACGGTGAGTCTCTATTTGCGAGCGAGTTTTTATTTGTTTTTTTTGAGCAAGGGTTTAGAATAACCGTACACTACTTTTTTGGAGGACTCTATGGAACCACTTTCAGATGCAGTGCAAAGAAAAATTTTGGCAAGAGGGGTAACACAGGAGGAGCTAGAAGAATACCACACCTTGGCTGCGAAACGCTTTACCTGTGACCCTGATGCTCCTGAGACAGAAGAAACACAAAGAGAAAAAGAAAGACTTACAGAGCTAAACAAAAAGTTTGTTCAGGCTATAACTGATCATCACTTTGGACTGTAATAAAAAAAACCATATTCCAAAGTTGGAATATGGTTTTACTTTTTTTACAACTGAGACTAAATGTCTAAGAGCGACATGAGTGTTTCGTAGTCTGCCATTACTTCTTTACTGCGCAAGAGTCGTTTGGTGGTATCAACTCTTACTTTGAAAAACTGTACTGGGCTTACGTGATACTTGCCGTTAATAGTAAATTCGCCTGGGAGTGTATACGCGTTAGCTTGTGGAGGAGCAATGTGCTGGACTTCGTTAATACCATATTTTGCAAACACCGGGTGTCCACCAATTATGGTACGGAATTCTCTGGGTCCACCGTTAACTGGCTGCATCTCAGTAACCAAGAATTGTGGTTCGCCAGTATCTAATCTTTCACCTTTCTTGGGGTATTCTGTAAAGTATTTACCACCAAACTGAACTAGATGGTAAAATCCGCTTTCAGGCGGCGGGTTTTTTACGGGCCGCATAAGCTCTTGCCAGTGCTTTGCCATAAGGCCACTTAAATTATAGTTGCCCGGATGAATAGTGGTAACTGGACCCATGCCTCGTACTGCCAATAACCGCAAACCGCACCACCACTCATGACAACTTACGTCGTTTACCAAGCTTTCGTTACCACCATCATGATGCAGGTTTACCAGCCCACCAGTGCTGAGTAAATGCGCCATGGCTAAACCAGGCTCCAGCGGGTAATATGTATACCCGCAATTAGACGCATCTTCCATCCTGATAATGTAGGGATCTGAATGCAGACCTGCTGCAAGAGAGTGTTGTTTTTTTCGTCTTACACAGTAATCTGCGTGGTGAGGTAATTGGTAGCGGTTTTCGGGATCAAAACCCGATTGTTCTGCGTGCCATTTTCGCGCGTGGTCTGCGTGTTGAGTTATATATTCTTCTGCATTTGGACCTAAGCGCGCAGCCACAAGCGGCTCGCGCAGTGCTTGGCTTGCCCGGAGAGTTTCTAAGAATGGATATGTGTAACGACTGCATACTCCGTCAAAATCTATAACCGATACGTTACCATACTGTCCGCTTTCAAGTTTCCAAAACTCTTCCTGAGAAATTCTACCTCCACGCTTATCTCGGTTTTTATCTGTGTATTCATGAGCATAGGCTGCGAGTACGCCGCTGAGCGTAGCAAGTGGACCAGTGCCATGAGCTACAATCAAAATCTTATTACCAGCCCTACTCTGTCCGAAATATTCTGCACTCATGGTGGTAAAATACATTCCCCATGGAGCTGTGTCTGTATTATTATGCAACCGTGCATTAATAATATCTGGCATGGTTGCTATTCGCCCCTCTTTGCCCGCAAATCTGCCTGCCTGCTTATATGCGGGGACAAATCCATCAGGGTGGTGGAACCCAACTGCAACTGTAGCTTGTTCTTTTGTATTACTGTTCCTCTTCTGCATTTTTTCACCGTTCCTTTTTTGGGATTTTGGTGTAAATCAAGTAAGCAAAATTACTAACTTGATGGTTGATTTTATTATAAAACTCAAGCTTAGTCAATATAGTTATTGTCGTTTTTTAGTTTTTTAAGTACTATCTTGATAGAATAACAGCAATGTAGTATAGTTTGATATTCTGCTGGAAATATCTCAAACTACAACCTTGAGGAGGAAATGTATGTCTACGAGTACGAGTCCGGTTTTAGAACGCAAAGCAGTGTTAGTAAGAGCAGTTGACCAAGACTCACTTGGTCTTAGGGAAAGTCTGGCTGCTGAAGCAGAAGACGTTTTGGGTTACACTAAACTTAAAGCTGATATAGCACAGAGTAAGCAAACTTCCGCACTCACACAAACACTCCATCGGCTTGGGATTATGCCATTTAGTCCAGAGTCAGTTGCTGCCTATAAAAAGCAAATCGCATTTGGCAATTCGCCCAGTTTTGCCATTCGCCACCCACAGATTACTGAATTTATTATTGGCCTGTCGTTGCTTGTGTTTGTTTTGAGTTTTGGCAACTCTTTTACTGGCTGGTTTATCTCAGTATATGTTGGGCTAGCGGCCATTGCTCTTATGGTTTTGGGTCTGAGTGTAATGCTGATCATGATTGAAAAAACTGATGACGGTACTGGTGGGGAGTGGAAGTTAGTTCCGCTTAAAGGCTACGAGCGTGCCGTGCCAGAGTTTGCCATCCAGCGCGCAGTACAGTTAAAGAAAGAACTGCCTACAGCAGAAATCTTTATAGATGAATACATTGCCAAAAAAGTTGACCCATTTTTGGTAGTCAAGCATGGCGAGGAACAGTTCTATATTGATGTGTGGGATGAACCCAAATTTGAAGCACAACTGTAACAGTGTACTGCAGGAGTTGCCCCAACGGAGCTCCTGCTTTATTTTTTTAGAAGGAGAAGTTATGAGTTTGACCCGAGAAGAATTGCAAGAAATTATCGATCGAGACGCACCGGGGTATGAGTTGGTTGATCCCTGGAAATATCCAAGCCAAAACGATACCCCACAACCTGGCTTGCCAGAATCTGTTACTATTGTTGCAATAAAAAAGAGTACGCCCAGTGGCCATACAAAGGCTGTGGTAATTGATACAGAGCAAAAAACAATAATTGGCGAACAAGGGTAACTCGGGGGTAATAATAAAACGCACACAAGTAGGGCTTGTGTGCGTTATTTTTTTTAGACAAGCTTTGCTTCAATCTGGGCAATAAACTCATCTAAAACATCACCTTCGTCACTCCTTATTTTTTTTCTCCGTTCTGCAAGCCATCTGGGGAAACGAGCATCCCACCGAGCTGCATTTACAAGCAACAGCTCTTTAAGCGTAATTCTGTAGGTGCCAGCTTGTGTTCGCTCTACCAGGCCTGCATTTACTAAGCGCGATAGTTGCGCACTAAGAGTAAGTGTTGGTACTCGCGTGATGCGAGTAATTTCTGGTGTTTTTACACCCACACTATAGTAGTTGGCAATGCAGGAAAAAATTTTTCTTTGTTGGCTTGGTAGTGCCTCTACTACTGCTTTGGCGTGAGTTGTAAGAGCATCTGCCAGTGTAAGCTGGGAGTGTGCAAAGCGTTGTTGATTCTCTTTTACGAACACCACCAGATCTGCAACCATAAGTACTGCAAGTTTTGCGCCACGCATACAGTTTCTCCCTGCTGTTTGTTAGATCAGCTTGGTCTCAATTATGAGGCCAAGCTCTTGCGCCAGTTGCCTTACTTTTTCTAACTGTTCTTGGTTTCCGAAGACAACCAGTTTGTTGTAGGCGGGTGTTTGCTTTTGGGCAAGGTACTCTGCGTATTCACTCTCATCCATTACCCTGATCTGGCCGTCGTCCCATCCATAAAAAACATTATAAGCTTCATGTCCGTGTATTGCAGCCCAGTTCAGAAGCACTGCTCGTTTGTCATTAGTTTCAATTTCGACCAGCTCTGGCTCTTCCGTATAATTTTGTACGTAAAACTTAAACATATTTTCTCCTTATAGTTTTCAGGTTTTTTGGCAAAGAAAATACTATAGCATTTATGCTTACTGTTGTCAATAATTATCAGAATAAAAAAATAAGTAGATTAATCTAATCTACTTATAATGACTACTCTGAAATGCTCTCAGTATTTTTCTGCTCTGGCTTAGACAGATCTGGCCTTACCCAAAATTTGCGGAATGTAATCTTTAATGTCTGGCCATGGGCTGCAGAGTGCAGGCGGTGTAGTGCGAGCTTCCCGGTGTATAGAAACCCTTTCAAACAAGGCTCCGTTGCGAAGTATATGTGTTGGGCCTGCTGATCCTGTATATTCATACACCCGATCAACTTCCCTGTTTTGTTTACTAAGTTCTTTCATCATCTGCTTGAGGAGCGGAGTGGCCTGACTGAGCCAATTAAATACACCAGGTAAATTTAGTTCTCTTTGAATTTTCCGCGACCGAGGGTACAGCGCTGCGTCCACAACCGACCAATTTCTTATATACTTATCAATCTCGCCATTAACATCTATTTTCCACTCAACTATAGAGTCATCTCCTTTAAAGTGGAATACAAGAAACGGTTGAATAAAAGCACAAGGGTTATTGCGGTTTAAGGGTAGTTCCTTCATAGCTGCCTCCGATTTTGAGTGTTAGTTTAACTGAGTAAACTTGGCGTAAGTGTCAATGTTATCATTGAAAATGCTCAATGTCAAAAAAGTTTTCCTTTAGTTGGATTGAATATGCTAGACTGTAGGTAATTAAGTACTCATATACTTTTATGGCCAATCAAGTATTGCTTGATTATATTAAGTCTCAGCAGCAAGCAGGAGTGGCGGATTCTGCTATTCAGGCTGCGTTATTAGAAAAAGGCTGGCAAGCAACAGATGTAGATAATGCCTTTGCAGCACTTCGTGGTGGTGGACTAACACCTGTGCCAACTGCAGGTAGTGATACAACTAGAGGAGAAATGCCCAAAGCAAGTGCTTTGTTTAGCTTAAGTTGGGCGCAGTATAAAAAACATTTTAAAACATGGATGGGTATTTATGCCTTACCCTATGTGTTTTTTGTTATCCTTGTGAGCTTGTTTGGAGGAGGCGCCTATCTTACTCAAAAAATGGGCTTAGGAGATAAACCCATGGGAGCAGCTCTTGGCACTGGGTTTATTGTTATTTTCGTAGCATTGTTACTTTTGGGTATAGCATTATTTGTATGGGCACAGGCAGCACTGCTTATAGCAGTACGGGATGAAGCAGAAAACGTTGGAATTTCCGAGGCTTACAAACGTGCTAAGCCCGTATTGGGTAGATATTTTCTTACTGGTTTACTTGTGGGTCTTGTGGTGTTAGTTGGGTTGGTGTTGTTAATTGTCCCCGGTATTATTTTTGCTTTGTGGTACTATTTGGCTGCATATATTGCCTTAGATGGGAAAGTGTATGGCATAGATGCAATGAAGTTGAGTAAAAAATATGTGCAAACTGTAGGTATTGGCAAAGTGTTTAGTCGTTTTGCATTTATTGCTTTAATAGGTATTGGCCTATCAATTTGCACTACAATAGTGGCGGGTCTTATTGGTATAGCAATTGGAAATAAAGATCTGGCTAATTTACTTGGAAATATAGTGAACCTATTTTGGACCCCGCTTGTGCTTGCGTATGCTTTTCATGTCTATAGAGCAGTTAAAACTGCTGCAGGTGAATAAAGTGTGTTTACAAAAAGCGCCTTGGGCGCTTTTTTAAGTTCTGTACTTTAGCTATAATAAGGCTCTAATACCATTATTTTTCGGCACACATTTGTATGTCTCACTCAGCATTACTAGACCCGCATTTAGAAGAGCAAGTTAGTAGTATTCTTGCTAGTCTAAGTAAGATTAATGGGCACAGAGCTCTTCCTCGGTTGCACTTTGATCAAGAGTTACTCTTTTTGGATAGCATGGCTCAGCGTTACTTAACCACGCGAAAAGAGCGAGCAGTGGATTTAGAACGTGATATTTTTAGCCAAGCAATTGGGCTTGCCAATAGTATTTTGCTTTTTCCTGTGTACCGAGTCTTGTGTGTAGATGGTAGGATTCATCCGCCCTTGCTTGCAGGACTCATTACTGGAGGATCAGTACGGGTGCCTGCGGGTAGCTTGCCAGATTTTATTCAAGCAGAAACCAGTGATAAACTTTTTTTACCTGACGATGCGTACTTTGCAGAGTTACTCACTCAAGCGTTTGCCGGAAACGATACAATAGTAGAAATACTCGATGCCCACCGCGGTTGCGCTGCTGCAAAAGAAAAAGCCATGCTTCGAACAGGTGGCGCACGTGATGGGGGGTTACTCTTGAATGTGCAGCGTCAACTGGGAATTAAAGCTGCTATAGAAGAATGGGTAGAGCGGTACAATGTTAAAACTGGAGCACACAAGCGAGCTGTTGTGGTCCATATTTCTTCTAATCCTGCCGATCCTGCTGGTGGTTTTATTATCGGCCTGAGAAAAGACGCGTGCGTTGCCGAGGCGCGAAGCCGTGGCGGGTTTACTCCAGAGGTGCTTGCTTCGTTAGAGGAACAAGGCGAAACTATTTCTACTAACCAACTGGTAAGCACAGAGCCTTTTGCTTCTGCTCTTGCACAGGTAGCAACATCTCACTCCCTCCACTCTATTGATTGGGGTGGATCGTACGCACAAAGCGCTTTGGTCTTTTGGCAGGCTATGGATGATTTACTAAAGGTTCCTAAGCTCATACAAACCACGCGCGATATTTTAGTAAAAGTATTGCCTTACTTAGAAACCGACACATTAAAATTAGATGTGCATGCAAAAATTTTGATTGCTGGCGTTTTAAGCACCTATTTACAGAGCCAAGCAAAGTATACTGAACACCGCGAGCGAGTGTGTGTTATTACGCGGCATGCAGAACGTGGGCCATTTTCTAGCGACATGGATATGGATTCATTTACAATTTTTGCGTTAGATAAAGATATTCATCATCATGTGCAGCTCACGCTTAATCTTATGCGTAGTATACGTCAAAAACTTTTGCATCCGGTGTTTGCGGAAGCGGCAACCGAAGAATCAGTCCAGAATGCATATATTGCTGCCCCGGGGATATTTTTTGTGCAAGAAGTACTTAGAGAAGATTTAGATTGGTCTGAATTAGAAAAAACCGATTGGTCTGATCTGGCCGGTATCGATTGGATGACTATGAGTACGTATGGGTTTTTATCATACATAAAAAATAAAAATATTTCTTTACCTTTTGCACTTGCGATAGAAGACCTCCGGCAAATTGTGGCCCGTTTGTATAACCCAGCCCACGTCACTTCTCGCTTACTTATGGAAGGTGATATGGTGGTGTTTCCCGTACTGGCTGGTAAGTATAGGAGACCCCGAATAGTGGTTCCTTTTATCCTTGGCGGCTACAAATAGTCTCGAGTGGTCTTAAAATAAAAATTCCCATTAGTGGGAATTTTTATTTATATCCCATAGTTTTATTTTGGGAATTTATTTCCCGAAATAAATACCTTGGAAAGAGGAGGTATTGGAGGAGGAAACCCTTTCCGCCGGCTGGCGGAGGGTTTCCCTCTCCAAATGTTTTATATCACATGCCACAAGCCCGCCTTGTCTTTATGTAGTTTACCCACTACAGAAAACCCCGAAGCATAACGGTGTCCGCCACCACCAAAAATTTTTGCAATTTTAGATACATCTATGCCTTTTGCCGGGTCACTACGGAGACTGCCTTTAATAACATTTCCATCTTGTCGAATAAATACGGCGTACTTTGCTTCTGGTACTTTGTTTAAGGTTTCTACTAAACCTTCGAATGTTGCTTGTGGTAGACTGCCTAATTCTTGTAGGTCCCTATCAGTAATTACTGAGTAAATCATTTTTTTACGCTCATCGTAATGCGTATTTTGCAGAGCTTTGCCCCAGGCTTTTAGTACCTGAGCGGTTTTGCCCTTATAGGTATGTTTTGCAATTGTATACGTATTTGCACCTTTACGCATAAGCTGTCCTGCAGCATGCAAGGTGCTTGCTTGAGTATTGCTATGCATGAAAGACCCAGTATCAGTAAAGATACCAGTAAGCAAACAGGTCGCTATCTGTGGGGTAATCTTCCATTTCGCGTGTATAAATAAATTGTAGACTATTTCTGCAACAGATGATTTATGCGGGTCAACAATATTTACTGTGCCAAAGTGAGTATTGTCTGGATGGTGGTCTATATTTATAACCGGAATAACAGTGTTACTGATCACCTCGGGGATACCACACCGATCCTTGGTTGAGCATCCGGAAATTAGAATAAGATCAAAGTTCATGTCCTGCAGTTCTGAAACAACCTTATCTGAGCGCGGCAAAAAACGGAGTTGTTTAGGAACCCCACCTTTTATACAATGGGTTATATGTTTTGCTTGGTGTTCTAAATGCAAAGCAAGCGCAGTTGTAGCCGCGCCGTCGTCGCCATCCATGCGTTCGTGCATGGTCAGGAGTATTCGCTTTGATTCAGAAAGTAAGCTCAGCGCTGAGTTAAAGTCTTTATCCATAGTTATTCTGTATCCTCTGCATGGATTGTATTGATAAGTTCTGTAATATGCTCTGCATAGCGTGGTGAAGTATCAACAAGAAATTTTATTCGAGGAGTAATTTTCATCATAAGTCTTCTGTTTAATTCACCTTGAATAGCATAGATATTGCGCTCTAAGTTTTTGAGCACTGCCTCGTCTTCAATACCAAAAATAGAAACCCATACTTTAGTCCATCGCATGTCGCCACTTGTTTCTACTTTGCTAATAGTAACTAACCCAGAGGTATCGAGGTATGGCTGAACAATTTCTCCGAGTAACTTTTGTATGAGCGCATTAGTTTTTTCAACTCTATGGGATTTTTTTTGAACTTGCTTCATACGTAATATGATTGTATGTCGACTTTCAAAGATACATTATTTTATCATCTCCTGCAAGGAGGTACCAAAAAACTCCCGTCTATGGTAAGCAAAAGATTAGGGAGTTTATCAGGCTAAAGTGATTTTTGCTTGAAGGTTTCTTCAAAACTTTCCAAGATGTCACCTTCAATCATTTTTACCGGGGTTTTAAGTTTCATGCCAAATTCACTTCCTTTGGCTACTTCCTTGGCAGCAACTTTGCTTTGTTGTAGATCCAATACTTCTCCTCTACCAATTTCTTCTCCGGCCCGGAAAATTGCAATTGGCTTACTTTTTCTTAGCTCACCTTCTTCGACTTTCCCTCCAATAATCATTTGATCTTTTTCTGTACGAAAAATTGCAAGAACTTTAGCCTTACCAAAACTTGTTTTTTCCAGTTCTGGAGTGAACATTTTTACCACAGCAGTAGTTACGTCTTCTAGGAGCTCGTAAATTACTTCGTAACTATCTATAGTAACTTGTTTCTGCTTGGCTAAATTAATGGCTTTCGGATTAGCTTTAACTCTAAACGCTATTACATGAGCTTTCGAAGAAGCGCCAAGAAGTATATCGGATTCGTTAACCTCACCTATACCTTCGTTAAGAATATTAATAGTGACTTCGTCGTTTTTAAGTTTTGCTATAGATTGTTTGATAGCTTCCAAAGAACCTGCGACGTCTGCTTTTAAGACTAAGTTTAGTGTTTTAGAAGTTAGATCGCCTTCTAAAGTTTTTTTAGCAAAGAGTCTATGGCTGCGCTGTTTTTTTTGTAAGTGTGTAGCAATGTCTCGAGCTTTTTCTAGAGTCTCAATGCTTTGGAGTATGTCTCCAGCTTCTGGTTGCTCAGAAAAACCAGAGATTTGCACGGGAGTAGATGGTGGTGCAGATTTTAGTTTCCGTCCATGCTCATCTTCTAAGCTTTTTATACGCCCAAAACTCGGGCCAGCAACAATAATATCTCCCACATGCAGTGTACCATTTTGAATAATTACAGAAGCAGTAACACCTTTACCCAAAGTTTGTCTGGATTCGATAACGGTACCTACAGTATGTCCTTGAGGGTTTGCTTTAAAATTTTCCACCTCAGCAGTAAGAAGAATCATTTCCAACAGATCGTCTATGCCCTTATTTTGTTTTGCAGAAATTTCTACTGCTACCGTTTTACCTCCCCATTCTTCGGTAACAATACCGTATTCTGCCAACTCTTGCTTTACTCGCATAGGGTTGGCATTTTCTTTATCAATTTTATTGATGGCAACAAGAATAGGTGTATTGGTAAATTTTGCACGGTTAATAACTTCAACCGTTTGAGGACGTACGCCATCGTCAGCTGCCACTACAAGCACAATAAGATCCGTAACATTTGCACCGCGTGCTCGCATTTCGCTAAATGCTTCGTGTCCTGGGGTGTCTAAGAAAGTAATAAGTTTTCCATTGTGTTTTACTTGGTAGGCTCCAATATGCTGGGTAATTCCACCAGATTCCCCAGTAACCACACTGGTTTTTCTAATCGTATCTAAGAGCGTAGTTTTACCGTGATCTACGTGACCCATGACTGCCACAATGGGAGGCCGAGATTGTAAATCTGCAGCCGCTTCTTGGCTCATAGTATTTTGTAAGAAACTTAATCCAAAATCAGCATTTTGGCTTTGTTCTTGTTCAACTTCATATCCTAAATCCTGGGCAATAATGGCTGCAGTATCGTAGTCTACCTCTTCGTTAATAGTTGCCATTACTCCGTTTGTAATAAGTGCTTTAATAACTTGCACTGCGGGTAAATTTAGGAGTACTGCAAAGTCGCGTACTTTAATGAAACTTGGAAGCTTAACTATTTTTGGTCCAACTGGTTCTGAATGCGCGCTTGATTTAGTACTTCCGAGTGACTCTGATATTTTTTTTGCTAAAAAATTATCTATTTTATTTGCTCGGGGAGAAATAAAAAAACCTTTCGCGCGTGCTTTATCGCGAAGCTCTTGTATGGACATATTCAACTGTGACGAAAGGCTTGAAAGATTCATGAAATTAAAAATAAGCGTAAAAGTACGCTAAGTGCTTATTAACAATACTAAATTTTGGCAAAAAAAGCAAGAGTGGTTCAAGCTTCCGTTATCACCTAGGTGATTAAAAAGTTCTATTTTTACCAACAATCAATCGTAGTCGCTTAGGAATTATTTCTACAGTTGCGGGAAATTTAGTAAGAATTCTGTTAGAAATTGTTAAGGGGAATCCGGTTGGTTCTAAAAAGTCTACTCTCCTGCATTTTATTACCGTGGTGCGAGGAACTTGCTCTAGTACCCCTTCTACGATATGGTTCCTGTGTCGTAAGATGTCTTGAGTTTTTAACTTTTCCATGATCAGTAAGTCCAGGTAGCCGTCCATGGGGTTAGCCAAGCTTTTGGCGTGATGTGAAGTGGAGCGCGTGTTTACTACCAACCCACCAATACAGGTAAGATCTAAGGTGTAAGAGTTATCTATTCTAATAGTAAGATTTTTTCCCGGAGCGGATAGCATTTTTAAACTACTCCACAGTCCGGTGTGTTTAAGGTTCTGTGAAGTTACCCCAAACTCGAGCGAGCTAATAAAATAGAAGTTTCCTACCCGAGCCACATCTATTTTTTCTATTCGTCTTCCCGCTATAGTTTTTACTCCCGATCTAATGTCTGGTATACCTAAAATTTTTGCTAAATATGAGTCAGGTTCAAAGGGAATAAAGGCAAGAGTAAAGTCGCGCCCTCCGAGTTGAGCGAGCATTAAATTAAACGTGTCATCAGTGCCACAGGCTACTAAGGTTTTTGTGCCTCGTTGGCTTGCAGTGTCTATGCAGTCTGTCATGGAGCGCAAAGAAGTAACGCGTGCAAATTCGCCAGAAATATTAAACTCTGCAAGCAGTCCTTGCAGTTCTATTTGCACACGTTCAAACTTCTCCGGAGAGAGTCGTTGTTGATCAAGAATGTAGTAATACATGGATTAGGGGGTAGGGCCCTAAACCCTGGTTATTCTTCTTCGGGTTCTAATTTTTGCTTTTCTTTACCATTTGTACCATTCGTGCCGTTCATTGTGCATTTACCAGTAAACTTAGCGCCGTCTTCTACTCGGAGTATGGCGCAGGCAATGTCCCCTATTACTACAGCAGTGGTTTGCAATATTAGATTGCCAGAAATTTTTAAATTTCCTTGAACCTCACCTCCCACAATGGCGTTGCCTGCAAGCACGTCGGCATTAATTTTTGCCCCATTTCCAATTAGTACGCTTTGACTGGTTTTTACCTTGCCTTGTACTTGCCCTTCAATTCTAATATTGCCTTCAGAGTTAAGGTCTCCTTGAATTTTTACAGAAGGGCCAACTACAGTTTCTGGTGCAGTGGTAAGAGATTCATCAAAAGTGTGTTCCATGGTATTCCTTTCAGGCTCGGGTGCCTATTAGTTTAAAAAGTAGTAACACGTTAGTTATTTCTGGATTGCGCCATTTTTAGTGCGCGTTCTTCTTCTAAGGTTAAAGGATGTTCGCTTGCCCCTTGTACTATCAGCTTTGCATATATTCTATTTGCTTCTCTACCATGCATGCTGGTAAATACAATCCCGCTGTTAGTATTATCTAAGAATACTGCAGAAAAACTGAGCTTACCCCCTTCTTCTGCAAGTGAGTTAAAGCGAACTACACTCATTTTTTGCAATGCAAAGCTAAATGCATTATGTAATTGGCCCAGGTCTTGCTGGGTAAGCGTGCTTCGAGTGTCGAGCTCCTCAATTTTATGCGCGCATGCAGTAAGTACTGCTTCTAGGCTACCATCACCATCGCTGTTAATAAAAAACTGTTTTAGTTTTTTAAGCTGCCAGGTTTGCCAGGTAACGTATCCAGACAGGCCAGCAGCCAGTAATGCGAGCAAAAGCGTGAGTAAAGCCAAGCTATGAACATTCATAGAGTATATTTAATAAAGGTCCGGGTGCATCCTATTTTAGCACCCAGGCAGGATTGCATTCAAATGTCTATGTATGGTATAGTTCGAGTACAAAAAAGCTTTAAATGTATCATATGGCTCAAGCTTCTCAATCTAAAACTTCTTCTGTTCAAGGCATGGATCATGCAATAGAATATAGAATTATCAGACATGATCTGGTAAGGCTCCTGATTTTAAATCTTTTGTATTTAGCTCTTGTGCTCGGCGTGTACTATACTGATAAAACTTCGCACTACCTACAAAAGTTTGCAGATCGCTTTATTCATTTTTAATCAAATGGATTTTACTAAACCCTGTTATGCAGGGTTTTTTCTTTGATCTCTTATTGGTGATATACCCAGAAACGAGATGGTACAATACTGGTATGGTAGAAAAATCTTCTTTTAGAAATCAACAACAGTGGTGTGAGTATTGCGGTGGCCAAAAACGCAAACATACCTCTTTTTGGTTAGATGGACTTATGCAAATATGCACTAGTATCTTGCCTAACCGTTTTTTACCACCGTCTGTATATACTTTAGTTGCAAGCTTACTTGATACTGTATTATTGCAACTTGGTCTTGTAAAAGAAGTTTCAAGTTTTGATCGTTTTAATGTGCCTATTAGAAGTGTGTGTTTTACGGACGAAGCAAAACGGGTTGGAATAATAGTTACTGCACTTAGGGGACCTGCAGGTTTTATTAACCAGTTTAGAATGCGTGTGGCAGGAAGCGTATTTAGTTTTGAAGGCTTACCCACAGGTTTTCCCAAAGGAGAACCAAACAATACCTTGGATATAGATGATAAAGCAGTGGTAAAGAAAGCCCTGAAATCTTTTGGTTTTCCTATACTCCCCAGTAAATCTTTTTGGTTTTTTCAAAAGAAACAGGCTGTGCGTTATGCTCGCCAGATTGGGTATCCAGTTGTAGTTAAACCTCGGTTTGGTTCGTATAGTAGACATGTCTTTACTGACATCGGAAACGACCCGCAGCTTATACAAGCAATAGATTCTAATAAAGATTTTGGACCAGCTTTTTTAGTAGAACGTTTTTTACCTCATAGCTTTGTGCATCGCGCTACTGTGGTAGATAGCACGCAGGTGTTTTGTTTAAAACGCGCTGCTGCATTTGTTACTGGAGATGGTATGCATACTATTTCAGAGCTTGTAGAAATAAAAAATAGGGATCCAAACCGAGGAGAAACAGACGAAGAAGCCTATACGCTGTTTAAAATTCCGCTTGATACCAACGCAGATGCATATCTTGCACAGCAAGGGTTTACTCGTAACTCAGTTCCAAAAAATTATGTTAGAGTAGGCATTCAAAAAGATCCCTTTATTAGGCTTGGAGCAGATGGCGTAGAGGTTACAAGTATGCTGCACCCAGACACTGTTCAGTTATTCCAAAATGTTGCAAAACAGTTTAATCTTCGCTTAGTAGGTTTAGATTTCTTATGCCAAGATATAAGTAAGTCATGGAAAGAGCAACCATGCGCAATTTTAGAATTAAACTCATTGCCCTGCATTGAAGTGCATCATTACCCCAGTGAAGGCATACCACAAAATGTAGGCTTAGCAATTGTGAATATGGTAAAAAAATATTATGTTAGCTAGTGCAGTTATAATCGGAAGTTTTATTTTTGTGGTTTTTCTTGCATTGTTGTGCCTACTATATATTACATATTTGGTAGATTCTGCTACTGGAGTAGATTTGCCTACTTCACGGAGCGCGGCTTTGGTTGTTGCAGAAATTATCCAGGCCTATGCACCCACCGCTACACATGTACTAGATATTGGTTCAGGCAAAGGCTATTTTGTAAGAACCTTAGCAACAACATCTCCACACCTAAAGGTTTTAGGGATAGAGTACGGATTTTGGCGATGGTTTTTTTCTCACCTGTTTAGTAGACAACTATCAAAGCAAGTGCGTTTTATTAAAACTGATATGTGGAAGTTTAGTTATAAAGAAGCCAACCCAGATGTTGTGTATATATACCAACCGTGGATACACATGCCCGGGCTTGAACAAGTACTGTATGAGCAAATAAAACCTGAGGCTATTGTTATTTCTAATACTACTCGGTTTCCTGCCTGGGAACCTTTTGCAGAAGTTTCTGTGCATCCTGAAAATCCTGAGTTTGAAACTTTGTATATCTATAAAAAGTAAGAATAAAAAAGAAAAGATTCCACGTTCGTGGAATCTTTTGGTAAAAGTTAATCGGATATAATTTCTCCCCAGGGATGGGGTAGAGATTTGGCTTTAATTAACTCTGCATAGTGGGTTAGCCCTAGCGTAATGTAGTGGCTAAGGTTTTTCCTTCCTTCAGGATTAGCAGAGTGTATGAGAAGCTCGGGTTGTTCGGCAAAAAATTCTGGGTATTCTTCAGTCAGCCATTTAACAATTTCCCAGCCTTCTTTTTCACCCTCTCCCAAATCATTATCAAAGCTTATGGCTTCAATTTTTTCTGCTGAGGTGAGTGCTTCTTCAAACACTGCTTTAAATTCTGCGAAATTAACTACACCCACCCAGCCTTTGGGAACCCAATCTTTTCTGTCAGTGTAAATCTGATCATCCAGAAAAATGTTCATTACTTTTCTCCTTAAAAGAAAACTGTCTCAGTATTTGTATCCGAGACAGCAGATGTGGTGTTAGCCAGGAGTAGCAACCAGTTTATACGTGCTTGCTATGCCATGTGCAGCCAGTTCTTTTATGATCCAGTCAATGCGCTCCTGTGTTAAAACATTCATTTGAGCTAGAGGCAGGTTTTCCGGGTTAATCAATCCTCTAAGGAAATCTGAGGGGTTTGTTAATGTCTGCTCTGATTTTATAAGAATGTCTTGCAGGCCCCCTTTAATAATCTCAATGGCTGCCTCCCGTGTATCCAAAATGGGATCGCCACTGACTAAAAGTTTAAAGTTGTGCCCAGGACCGCGTGTGATTAAGATGCCGAACTTACCCCCTACTTTTGCCTTAGGCACAGAAAATTCCAGATCATCAGGCTGAGTAAAAATTTCTAGCCCTGTTAGTGCACTAATTCCCATATACTTTTCTCCTTAAAGTTGTATTTAGAGTTTTACAAAGCAAAATAGTTTTTACTATATCATTTATTATAAAAAAAGTCAAGTATAATGGAATTGATTTTTAGACAAAGGTTCATAAATATAGCTATAATTGAGTTTATTTCTCAAACGCCTGTCTTAGTTGGTCAATAAGACATGGTATAACCAGGCTTAAGCTATAAGCCTTATGACCAAGAACTAATAATCAATAAGGAGGATTCGTCATGACGAGAGTCGCAGACGATATACTTGGTAAACTCGCACGGCAGCAGAACGATATTTTTAGGAGAGTAAGAGATGGGAGCCTGGACCCTAATAAAGTTTTTTTGCAGCATAAAAGAATGATTGGGCGAGTCTATGATGTGTTTACTTGTATCACATTTTCAGCAGCTCTTGGTTTTGGGCAGTTTGATGTGCAGCAAATTAGTCATAAATTCAGCCAAGAAGTTTTACCTGAAATACATAGAGACAACTTGAGGTCGCAGGTAAGTTTACGCACTCGCGCGGACATTACTATGCACTCAGGGGTTGAGGTAAAAACAACTGCTACTGGGTGGCTATCCTTGCTTGATGATAATCCAAGTTCAGATGAGAAGTTTGCTCACCCTTTGTCAGTTCTGGCAATTGCAGAACAGTACTCAAGCTTTTTAGAAGAGAACCCTATTCTTACGATCTGGAGACACGAAGATACGGTTTGGTTTCTTCAGATAGATAAAGATAAGCAAATGCGGAGGGTTTTCTTGTGGGATCCTAATCCCACAATGTATTGGATGGAGTATGTGCGGGTTGCCGTGGTTGATAAGTAAAACACGCTCGTACTAAACCGTAGCTTTTGAAACAAATGAAGCTACGGTTTTTCTGTGACTAGAGCTTTATTAAAATATTTATATAGAATATATTTAGGACAAATCAATATATTTAAAATATATGGAAACACAAAACCCAGAAGCTCGAAAACAAGAGTTATTACACTTGGCTGACCAGCTTGATGAATTGCAAAAAGTCCAACATAGTGGGCGGGGTGTAAGTTGTGTTAAAGAAGTTATACAAGCACTAAGGCAAGGCAACTTTGAATATGCTAAAGCAGTAGCCACGCATGATCATGATAAAATTGGAAGCTACCCAGAAATCGAAGTTTTAATGGAAGAGTATGGTTTGTGTGAAAGTTACGCAAACTTTAGGAAAAGGTTTAACAAAGAATCATAAAAAGTTGGAACATAAAAACATCCCGCTCTTGTGGGATGTTTTTATTGGTGGAGATACCGGGAATCGAACCCGGGTCTAAGCAATGCGAATGCCTCGCACGACCACTGTGCTATATCCCCAGCAAAAGCTTGATTGGATAAAAGATTCACATGCAACTTTTTAATTTTAGCCTATAATAGATAGGCAGTAAATTTTATTTGTATGTTCAAAATAACTATCATTTGTCTTGGGAAATTTAAAGAAGCAGCTTATAGAGATTTAGAAAAAGAATATCTTAAACGCTTAAACCCCTATGCTGTAATAAAAGTAATAGAATTATCAGAAGAACCTTATACTACGCAAGCAGGAGTGGAGGCTGCGAAAGAAAAAGAAGCCAAGAAAGTACAAAAACAGATTCCTAAAGACTCCATTGTCATTCTGTTAGAAGAAAAAGGTATAGAACGTAACTCTAAAGACTTTGCTGTTTTTCTTGATCGTGTGGGAAACTTGGGGCAACAACTTGTGTTTGTTATAGGTAGTGGGGTTGGCTTGGATTCTTCTCTTAAAGCAGTATCTAATTATCAAATTTCTTTAAGTCAGTTAACTTTTCCTCATAATCTTGCGAGAATTTTACTAACTGAACAACTTTATCGCTCTGTCACTATTTTAAATGGTCATAAGTATCATAAGGAGTAGCCTTATAATTTTTAGAATTTGCTAAAAATAAAGCTAAGATAAGCCAAAAAAATAGTATTGGTTGTTGCAAAGTAAATAAATAATGGTCAAAAAAGCCACAGATTAGCGAAAAAGTTAGGAAAATAAAACCTAAAATAGCAGTTTGGCTAGATTCGGGGTCATTTTTTTTAATATATTTGTAAAAACCTCTTAAATAAAATAGAAATAGCAAAAAAAACAATCCAAACCCAACCAAACCAAGTTCAGAAGCTATAAGTAAGTATATGTTATGAACTGGCTGTATATCCCATGGAGCAGTCTTAGACGGTAGATCATGTTTCGCGTGTAACATGTACATTCCTGGACCTGTTCCGCTCACCACGTGGTGAGATATTATATATATTGAAGTTTTGTATTGCATAATACGCTCTTGAATAGAGGAATCAGAAATGAAATTTCTTCCACGTGAAACATTAAACTGCAGTATAAGTAGAAATAGGAGTAAAATTAAGGCTCCTATTATATATTTTCTATTTTTCCTCTTAAATAAGGTATAAATTAGCATAATCAGAAGAGATGAAAATAGTGCAATTATTGTTCCTCGTGAAAAGGTTAAAACAAGTATAATTATTAAAAAACCTATAGAAATACCAAAAAACACTTTATTTAAAGGCTTTTTTGAAGTATAAAGTAAAAAGCATGAAATAAGGATAAAAGTAGCTAAGAAGTAAGAATTTACATTAGGGTGTGGAAATGTTCCGTATACTCTTGTGAGCAAATAGTTTGGTTCACTAATTTTTGCTACATTCCAAGTGAAGCTATTAAACTTTGGTTCTCCAAGATGTGAAATAATACTTCCAAGGCTATGTTGGAGCCCAAACTGGGCCAAACTTATAAAAGCAGAGACTAATATTGCTAGAAGTCCACTTGTTAGTAATGTTTTTAGTTTTTTTGAGCTAAACGTTTGGATTTTTATCGTTTCATGTAAAACAAGAAACATGACAAATTTAGATGCACTGTAAAGTAATAGTAATTTATAGTAGGTTGTGGGCCAGGCTATTAATGAAGATACTAAAATCCATAATATAAGTAGAGTGGTAAGCTTGTTTGGGTTTTTAAGTAACTTAAAATTTAAAAATATATAAAGAATGGTAAGTAAATCACTAAAATATAAAGACAGGGTTGTAAAGTCTGAGTATTCTCCTAGGGCAAAAGAACTCTCGCTTAATAAAACTTTTCTTATGCTGAACACAGTACTTACTATTAGTAAGATTAAGATGAAGAAACTAAAATTATCTTTGGTTAAGAATTTGCGTAAAATTGATGTATGTTGCATGTGTAACATCTCAATTAATTGTAACTTATATTTAAAGATATAGCTGTATTTTATCTAGATTAATAAAAACCTATTATATGTCCTTGTAAATTAATTGGGTTCTATATAGAATTATTATATGAAAAAGATTAATGTTGCTCTATTGGAATCTATTGTTAATGCAAGGCAAAAGGGTTATAGTGTGCCCGAGATTAGTCGCAACTATCAAGTATCTAAATCCACTGCCTCCAGAATTTGTAAAAATGTCACAATATTACCAGAGTTTGTTAAAAGGTTGGAAGATAGAAAGAGGACTAGTACTATTGTGTCGGAAGAAAACTGGAAAAAGGCCGAAGTTGAGATGTCTCAGCTCTGCGATAAAATAGATCTACAGGATAAGGCGTTAATAGTGTCTGCATTGTATTGGGCTGAGGGAGCGAAAAGAGATTTTAGTTTTACGAACACTGATCCTAAAATGGTTGCTGTGTTTCTAACATGTTTAAGAGATGTTTTTGGTGTAAAGGACGAAGAAATTAAAGTCTCAATACGCATTTTTGAAGACTTGATTGTAGGTGAAGCCATCAAATTTTGGTCGTTTGTTGTAGGTTTTGATATTTCTTCGACTGCATCAATACATTTACAGACAGGGTCAAAGAAAGGTAAGCTTAAATATGGGATGATAAGATTGCGAGTTAAAAGAAGCAGTCTTCTTTTAAAGAAAGTTACTGTGCTACAAAAGAAAATTTTTAACTTCACCAATCCGCATTTTGTCAATATCTTCTCCTCGTAGTTCAACGGATTAGAACAGTGGCGTCCTAAGCCATTAATGGGGGTTCGATTCCCTCCGAGGAGACCACCTGCGTACTATTTTGTAGAAAAAGTGTGTTTAAAAATTGTGTGAAATGGTATGGGTGTTTACACTCTATCACACCACAAAAAAGTTCATGATATACTAGACATATGACTGATCAAGAATTAAAACATTATTTAGAAAAAATTTCTTCTAACACTGAAAAGATTGCAAAAAAAGGATTTACTTGGAGTTCTCTTTTTAACGGAATACTCAGTGGGTTTGGTTCTATTGTTGGAGTTGTAATTGCGCTTACTATAATTGGATGGGTGTTAAATGTAATAGGCGTAATTCCAACTTTTAGGCACCAGGTAGACCAATGGCAGAATCTTTTAGAGCAAGCTCAGCAGCGGCAGGTTCCTGCAGCAAGATCTGCTCGTTGACCTGCTTGGGTTTTAAATAGAGGATTTAGCCCTTACTGAGGGCCCATAGTATAGCGGTAATACGGATCCATGGCATGGATCAGTTTGGGGTTCGACTCCCCATGGGTCCACCACATAGTTACATGCAAAAATCTCTAAAATTTCCTAGCCATTTTGTAGAAGCCATACTAAAGCAAGGCCAGGGTATTACCACTCGGCTGTTTGACGAAAAGAATATTTCGGAAGGCGATGTTGTAGATTTTTTAGAAAATGGAACCAATAAGCGTTTTGCTACGGTAAAAATTGAAAAAGTTGACGAAACAACATTTGGTGAAGCTATGAAAGATGCAAAAGATATGCAAGGTATGTACGATCAATATGCAACATATTATAAAAGACAAATAACATCCGAAGTCCCAATGAAAATTATTCATTATGAATTTGTTGATAAGCTTGTGTAAACCAGCTCCGTTTACACAGGGCTCGTTTAATAAAAACATCTCGTGAGATGGTCTCACGAGATGTTTTTATTAAACAACTTATCCTTGTAAAAAAATGACCAACATGCTTTAATTATTAGTTAATTTGTCTAATAATTAGTTTAACCTTAAACAAATAGGGGGAATTGTATGAAAAGAAATTGGAGTGGTATTAGTAGGATTTTGCAGGGGAGTGGCTATGCAGCTCTGGTTCTGTGTTTTCTGCTCTCACCTTTTTTAGGTACTCACGGGTATATGAGCTATATCGCAGCAGGCTTGCTTCCTCTAGGTTTGTTGTCCACAGGAGCAGGATTTGTGCTTGGTTGGTCGGACTTACCAGCTCGCACAGAAACTATTGAGGAAGAAGAATCTGATGAAGTTGAAGATGCGGATGATAATGGCGAAGCAAGATACCAAACCGAAGCAAGAAGAATTGCTGCGGAACCATGGCAAGTAGTTCGTATGTATGCAAGCCGCGATAGGGGCCCATGGTATCTACTGCTTTGCCTTAAGAATCAGCTGGGTAGATATGAGGTTTTGGAATTATCAGAATGGCACAGGTGCTACAAAGATTTCTTTTTTCTTACTGAAGGTGAAACTGTACAATTTACGTACAGTGATGAAGTGCTCAATACTGATGATGAAGAAGACTTTCTTGTTACAGACTATCTCAGGGTTAACCCAAGAGAATTCCACACAACAAACAACGTTCCAGTAGCGGAGGAAGTATGAGATATGGAGAATGTGGATGTGGTAAACAAATATGGGGATACACCCCTGGAGTAATTAAAAAAACTCCTCAGTATATTTCCGTTAATTGTGAGTCGTGCGGAAGTAGAAATGATTTTACTCTGGAGCTGAGAGGTAAAATTGAGGAAAACCAACAAACGTGGGAGTGGGTGGTAACACGGAGTTATAGTCATTATGTCTCGCCATGTGGTTCGCCAACCCCAGAAGTATACTAAATTTGTTTTAAGGCAAATTTTACAGCCGCTCAAGTGAGTGGCTTTTTCTTTTGTTTGTATCCACCCAGTTCTCCCGCTATGATACTACTGAATATTTAAACATAAACTTCTAATTGCGGGATATAGTATACCGGTAGTACACACGCTTCGGGTGCGTGTAGACTGGGTTCGATTCCCAGTATCCCGACCAAAAAGAATAGCGCCTTCAGGCGCTATTCTTTTTGTTAGTTTGCGGTATTCGAACTGCGCCAGGCGAGTTCGTAAAGCGATTTTAGCGAGTTAACAATATCTTTACTTTCTATAACCACTGCAAATAAGTAAGGCTTAAAAGAGAAAAAAGCAACTTTGTCTCCGTATATTCCGTTGTCTGTAAAGAAGGCGAGCGGTTTAGGTATAAATCTTACTTGGTAATATTCACCAGTAGGCACTTGGCTGGCATACTGAATATCTGCTTCTGTGCCAGAAAGAATTTCTTTTACTTTTAACTTTTTTTCTTTAGCGAGCCTACTCACATTTTTAGTGACTTCTGGAATTTGCTTTTGCAAATCTCCAAGTGTAGCAAAAAACCACACTTCGCTACTTTCGTATATTTGGTTATACACTTCTTTAATACCTTCTACCCCTTGAAAAAGCTGTACTTGGGGTTTTTCTTTTTTTGCGTTGTGCAGCGCAAGTAGATCGGGTAGAAAACGCCGGAGCAACTCTTCTTTCTTTTTAACCTCGCGGAGTAATTTCTCAGGGCTCTCTGCAGTGTAGAGCTGCTTTGTGTGTTGGGGGACTTGAATAGCCAGCCCCTTTTGTTCTAGTTCGTCCAATATCAAATAAGTGGTTGGCCGCTTAAGCCCTGCTTTTTGAGCAATGCTTTGCACAGACGCAGTGCCTAACTCCAGCAGGGCAAGGTAGGTTTGGGCTTGTTTTTCTTCAAGTCCAAGAGTCGTTAAAAGGCTTTGTGTATCCATATATAAAGCATATATTAGTTTGATAATATTGTCAATAAAATTGACAAATAAATTATTTTGTAAAAAAAAGCTTTATTTAAAGCATTTTATAGTGCATTAAATGTTAGATATATTGACTAAAGTGCTATTTTGTGTTATTCTTGTTATATCAAAAGTAAGCAAAGGGATTATGGCTAACAGAAACAGTTTTGCTTGAATCTCGTAAAGACATGGCCCACGAGTGTCGCGGCCACAAGCAAAGAGCAAACAAAGGGGGAAACATGGAAACGATTATCACTTTGATGGACCAGCTTTATCCTGGTAAAGATTATTGTGTTGCTTGCTATCCAGGCAATGCTATGACTCAAGCCAGTGCTCGCCTGATTATGGAAGCCAATCAAAGAATTGTTTATTCTTTGAAAGAAGCGGGAATAGATCCTGCGGCTGTGGGGTATAAAAAATCCTCCTACAGCCTCGCTGGCTCGGAGATGTGGAGTATCTCCTGCGTAACAGCAGGCGAGCTTCTCAAGCGGATTTCAACTGCACTTGAATCTGCTAAAACCCAAACCCCTGGGCTACAATAAGGGGTTCTTTTTCCAGAGCGCAATCTTGTGCTTTGAAAATTGAATAAAGAAGGAAGGAGGACTTATGGACCAAAAGCAGAGACTTAAAATTCGTATTGCCGCGGTGATAGAAGAAGTAGAAGAGCTTACCACAGAGGAAGCTGAACTGTATCGCAAGCTTCGTATGGCTGAACCTGGCGGGCTTGTCTATCCGGACCGGGTGAGTGATAAAGATTGGCAAAAGTTTTCGCAAATTACTCACCTCAAGTACGAAGTACTCAAGCCACGGTATGAATCCATGTTTGAGAAAATTTTCTCTTACGATATCCAGGCTGAAAAAGTTACTTGGTAATTAAGCGTATTTTTTTCGGTTACTGTGCCAGCAGATAATGAGCTCTGCTGGTTTTTTTATTTTTTTAACCTCTGATAGAATGTTCCTGCTGAGAACTTGACTCAAAACATACAGGAGGAACACAAATGTCCGAAAAGAACTTGATGTTGCCAGGGAATCCGCGGTATCAGCCAAAAAGTTTGCAAGAGTATTTTGGCTACGATAATTTATACCGCAATGTGGGCAGAGTAGAGATTGCGAACTTAAAAGTTATGGCAGAAATAGGATTAATGCCACAAGAAACTGCAGAGTTGCTCACGAGCGAAGTAGTTAAAAATATTCTTGCGCTTACCACTACACAGATAGAAGAAACCGAACGGCGTGTTACTAAGCACGATATACGAGCTTGGGTGCATGAAGCTTCCAAGCTTGTTTCTCCAGAACTTGCCCGGTGGCTGCATGTTATGCTTACGAGTTACGACGCACTTGATACCGCTCGTACATTGCAGTTTTTACAAGCTCATTACCAAGTTGTGCAACCAGCAGTTGTGCGTGTTATGCGCATTTTGGTTGGGTTAGTTCGTACTCACGCAGATACTTTACAAGTAGGGCGCACCCATGGTCAGCACGCGTTACCTATTACTGTAGGTTTTTGGCTTGCCACTCTGCTGTACCGTATATTTTATAATTACCAAAAGATGCAATTACACGCGTCTGAACTGGTAGGTAAAATTTCTGGAGCAGTTGGTGCGTGTAATGCGCAAGTGGGGCTTGGTGCGTTGGAAAAATGCGGCGCTCTATCGTACGAGGAGCGAGTACTAGAGAAACTTGGACTCAAGCCCGCTCCTATTAGTACGCAAATACTGCCGCCTGATCCACTTGCGTATTATTTGTATTCCTGTGCCATGCTTTCTGCTTCACTTGCGCAGCTCGGGAGGGATTGTAGGAATTTAATGCGCACAGAAATAAATGAGGTTGCAGAAAAGTTTGTACCAGGACAAAGTGGCTCTTCTACCATGGCGCATAAACGTAACCCTGTTAATTTTGAAAACTTGGAAGGTATGTGGATTCGCACCAAGAATGAATTTGGAAAAGTAATGGACACACTCATGAGCGAACATCAACG
>OBEQ010534177.1_pt1 | contig 24559 bp, 19 predicted proteins | sample 1670901 | NCBI WGS metagenome assembly OBEQ01 (sample SAMEA104232315, study PRJEB22302) | groundwater metagenome | biome: forest; feature: aquifer; material: groundwater | place: USA | collected 2011-08-07 | depth 5.4 m | reverse complement strand
CGGGCCTTGCCTTTCTGCGGAGCCAATTGTCCCATCAAAATTCGCAATAACGTCGTCTTGCCGGAACCGTTGGCGCCGATCACGCCAATTTTATCTCCCCGCATGACCTGCGTCGAAAAATCACGAATAATGCACTTATCGTCGTAGCTGAATCCTAAATGCGCGGCTTTAATGACGAGATGACCGGATGCCTCGGCTTCGTGAGTTTGAATGCGGGCTTGTCCCAATTGCTGACGCTGGGCTTTTTTAGCTTCGCGCATGCGCTCTAACGCTTTGACGCGTCCTTCATTGCGAGTGCGGCGCGCCTTTACGCCTCGACGGATCCACACCTCTTCTTCGACAAGTTTCTTCTCAAAATCAGCGCGCTGGGCCGTTTCAATTTCAAGCGCCATTTGTTTACGTTCTAAAAATGTTGGATAATCGCAGGCCCAGCTAAAAATTTTGCCGCGGTCAAGTTCCACAATGCGGGTGGCCAAATGAGTCATGAACATCCGGTCATGAGTAACAAAGAATACTGTCCCGGGATATTTTTTCAAAAACTCTTCCAGCCAATTGATCGTGTCGATGTCCAGATGGTTAGTGGGTTCATCCAAAAGTAGAATTTCGGGTTTGATGACGAGGGCTTTCGCTAAAAGCGCGCGGCGTTTTTGTCCGCCGGATAATGTCGTGAAATCCGATTCACCGTCTAACTTCATCTGGGCGAGGACGTATTCGACTTCGGCGTCGAGATCCCAGCCATTGGTCCTATCGAGTTCGCCTTGCAGACGGTCAAGTTCGCGCATGAGTTCCGGTGTCTGTTGGGTGTGAAGATCGTGGACAACATGATGGTAATCACTTAACAGTTTCGCGCGCTCGCCTAATCCGGCAAACACAACATCAAATACCGTGCCTTGAATGTCTTTGGGAACTTCTTGGGGGAGATGGGTGACCTTCACCCCTTTTTGATAAATGATCTCGCCAGTGTCGATTCCTTCTTGCCCGGCCATCACTTTCATGAGTGTCGTTTTGCCGACGCCATTACGGCCAAGTAAAGCGATGCGTTCGCCGGGTTCTAATTGCAGACTCAAACCCTCAAAAAGCAATGGCCCACCAAAGGCCAGAGTAATATCTTGTAAACTGATCAGCGCCATAAGCGGTAAGTCTACTACAAGACGAGCCGTTTTGCTACAAACTTAAACTTCGCCTTCCCTTCTGTGTTAATATACAGCGATGTCACTAGAACAACATGAACAATTTCTCTGCCCTCATTGCGGAAGTCCCAACACCCTTTTCATCGATTTCACGGGGGGAGGAACCCAAGAATTTGTCGTCGATTGCGAGGTCTGCTGCGCGCCCATCACGGTATCCCTAAAACTTGATGGCGAAAATGTGCTCGCGGTTGAGGTTAAGAAGGAAAATGAATAAAGATGTTTTGATCTTGGGCGCTGGCGCCGCGGGACTGATGTGCGCGATCGAAGCCGGCAAGCGCGGACGATCCGTTGTGGTTTTTGAGCACAATGCTGATGTCGGCAAAAAAATCCGCATTTCCGGTGGCGGCCGCTGCAACTTCACCAATATTCACACCACCCCTCATCACTTTCTCTCCCACAATCCCCATTTTGCCAAATCCGCCCTGGCGCGTTTCACTCCTCAGGATTTCTGTAATCTCGTCAAAAAATATAATATTCCCTTTCATGAAAAAAAATTGGGACAATTTTTTTGTGACCACAGCGCGCAAAATATTATCGATTTACTCAAAAAAGAATGCCGCCAACACAATGTTGACATCCTCCTTGAGACCAAAGCCACGGATGTGATCAAAAATGACCTTTTCTCTATTTCAACCAATAAAGGTCTCTTTCACTCACAAAGTTTAGTTGTCGCAACCGGCGGCCTTTCGATTCCTCCTCTCGGGGTGAGCGATCTTGGCTACAAAATTGCAAAACAATTTAATATCAAAGTCAATCCGTGCCGGCCTGGACTTGTGCCCTTAACATTTCAAGATAAGGATCTAAAAATTTTTAAAGACCTTTCTGGCGTTTCTGTGGATACTCTCGTCAATTTTAAAAATATTTCATTCCGCGAAAATACGTTATTTACTCACAAAGGCTTAAGCGGGCCGGCGATTTTACAGATCTCGTCCTACTGGCAGACGAATAAACCCATCCGCATTAATCTTATTCCCGATGCCGACATCTTCTCTATTCTCAAAACTCATCACACTGAAAAAACTTCACTTAAAAATTTTCTCAAAGATTATCTTCCCTCACGTTTAGCCGAAATTTTGTGCGACCATTTTTTTGAAAATAAACTGCTCAATCAGTATTCTTTAAAACAATTGAGAGAGATCGGAAAATTTCTCAATCATTGGGAAATTGTTCCCAAAGGAACGGAAGGCTACGCGAAGGCGGAAGTCACCGTCGGAGGAGTTGACACGGATGAACTTTCCTCAAAAACCATGGAAGCCAAAAAAGTTCCCGGATTATATTTTATTGGGGAAGTCGTGGACGTCACCGGGCATTTAGGAGGGTTTAACTTCCAATGGGCTTGGGCGTCCGGTTACGCGGCCGGGCAATATCTGTAGACGCGCTATTTCTGTTCATTGGCATTCTTTATATTAACGGGAATTGTGAAATAAAAGGTCGCGCCACAATCAGAATTATTCTTTGCCTCCAAATAACCACCATGCCCTTCCACAATGGAGCGGCTGATAGACAACCCCATACCCAAACCATCTGGCTTGCTCGTAAAAAAATGAGTGAAGATATTTTTTATGTTTTCCGCTGGAATACCGCATCCCGAATCCTTGACCTCCACCAAAATCGTGTCGGTATCTTTGCGCGATGTCCTAATAAATAATTCACAAGAATCACTGCTCGCATCCATCGCTTCTAAACTATTACTGATAAGATTCAAGAGAACCTGCTGCAGTTGTATTCGATCACCAAGGATAAATGGGAGATCACTATCCAGATCGAATTTAATGACTTTATTCCTTCCAGTGATGTGTGTCATAATAAGCGTAACCGTATCTTTAATAAGAGCATTGATATCAAGAGGGTCAAAAGTGGGCTTGTTCTTTTTTAACATTGCCCGTAACTGCCGAATGACCTCAGCAGCCCGCTGATCATCATTAATAATGTACTGCAAGATTTCCTGCAGCTGGGGATCCTTGCTTGCCTCGCCCTTGGCGAGCATACGCTGAGCCGCTTGGGCATAAGTAAGAATGGCCATCAAGGGTTGGCTGATCTCGTGGGCCAAAGACGAAACAAATTCCGCGAGCTTTCCTACCCGCGTGACATGCAAAAGCTCCTCGCGTTGTTCCTCAATCTCTAAATTTTTCTGCTTCATCAATGTAGTATCTGTTTGAGTCCCCACATAATGAGTGATGGCACCATTTGTATCGCGTACTGGAGCAATGCGTAGTGAACTCCAAAACTTTTCTCCATTCTTTCTAAAATTTAGCATCTCCCCATGGAAAGACTTTCCTTGACCTATGGTTTGTTTTATTTCTTCAACGATATGCAAGTCAGCATTAGATCCATAAAGTAAGAAATAATTTTGTCCAATGACCTCGTTCTTCGTATAACCAGTCAGATTATAAAAAGACGGATTGGCATAAATCATAAGGAAATCGGGCTTCTTGACATCAATAATAAAAATGCCTTCCAATGTGGATTCCATCGCCTTGGTTCGAATATGTATTTGCTCTTCTGCCAGTTTCTCTCTATCGGCCCCAAGTTTTTCTAGCTCCTTTTTTTGCCGATAAAGCTCAATAAATATGTTCACCTTGCTCTTGACCGCGTGGGTGTCGAGCGGCTTGAGGAGAAAATCCACCGCGCCGCTTTCATAACCCTTAAACGAGAAACTCTGATCTTGGGCGGTTGCGGTCACAAAAATAATCGGGATGTTTTTGGTCTGATTCGTCCCTCGCATGAGTTCAGCGAGTTCAAATCCGCTCATGCCGGGCATGTGGACATCGATGAGCGCCAAGGCAAATTCATTAGGAATCATGAGCTCCAACGCATCAGTCCCGGAATTGGCTTTGAAAATCTTGACGTCATCGCGCTTGAGTAAACATTCTAAAGCAAAAAGATTGTCCTTCAAATTATCGACGAGAAGAATCTTAATCTGATCGGCACCATCCCGATTCTCAGATTCCTCGACGCTTAATCCTTTTTGGCTTAGGTTCATTGTCATTGCTTCTTTTAAAAAATTCGATCCTTTTTTACAAAAAGCTGAAAAAGGGACCGTGACATAACTCCGCATCGTGTTTCACGCCGAGACGGCAAACCCGCAAAGATAAAAAATTTTAATCCTGAGGTTTTATCTTATTTAAGACATATATTCTGTTTTTGCCATTCTTTTTCGCTTCATATAAAGCCACATCAGCTTTCGCAATCAGATCATAACGATCCATGTCTTTCTTCCATGCCGCAATCCCGATACTTAAATTCACAGTTCTTTCTAAAGAAAGTTGTCCAACTGCTTTAAGAATTTTTTCAGCGACAATTTCTGCCTTCACAATATCCGTTTCAAATAGGATAACAACAAATTCATCACCCCCATAACGACACGCAATGTCTATTTTACGAAGATTATCCTTAAAAACTTGGCCTATACTTTTTAACAGCAAATCCCCGGCTAAATGACCAAAGGTATCATTGTAAGATTTAAAATCATCCACATCAATGAGCAGCAAAGATAAATTTCTCTCGTTTCGTTTTATTCGTTCGATTTCGCAATCAAGGCTTTTAGAAAAATGACGGAAATTGTACATATTCGTCAATGGATCTGTCAGCGATAAATAAGTTAACTCTTTATATAAATTGGCATTCTCAATTGCTATAGCCACCTGCTGCGCAATCATACTCATAATTTTTAAATCAATCTCCGAAAAAATATCCACACTTGAATTTTTATCAGTGACATTAATAACACCGATAATATTGTCTCCTAACTTAATCGGCGCGCATATGAAAGATTTGCTTTTACAAGAAAGTCTATTCTTTCTCGAAAAACGCGAATCTGCTTCTATATCTTTTACCAAAACAGAGATACCCTGAGTCCCCACAAATCGCGCAATAGAATTTTGATTGATTGAATGGTCGGCTATCACAAGACTTTCCTCTATCCCTTGAAATCCCTTCATCACGGGGTTGCCATTATCCTCATCGATCAACATCAGAGAACATCTATCAGCCTCCAGAATTTTAGCGGTTTTCTCAACGATAAAGTCAAAAAGTTTATTGGCATCAAAAATTGTATTTAACCCTTTTTCTAAATCTATAACCTCCTCCAATTTCCTTTTTTCTAATTGTATTTCTCCTTGAGTTTTCTTAAATTTCTCTAAGAGTTCTTCTTGCTCTTTTTTATGCCGATAAAGCTCAATAAATATGTTCACCTTGCTCTTGACCGCGTGGGTGTCGAGCGGCTTGAGGAGAAAATCCACCGCGCCGCTTTCATAACCCTTAAACAAAAAGCTCTGGTCTTTGGCAGTCGCAGTCACAAAAATAATTGGGATATTTTTGGTCTGATTCGTCCCTCGCATGAGTTCAGCGAGTTCAAATCCGCTCATGTCGGGCATGCGGACATCGATGAGCGCTAGTGCAAATTCATGGGAAATCATGAACTCCAACGCCTCAGCTCCAGATTTGGCTTTAAAAATATCGACATCATCACGCCTGAGCAATCCTTCTAAGGCAAGAAGATTGTCCTTCAGATCATCGATGATAAGAATCTTGACCTGATCGGCACCGTCCCGGTTCTTAAATTCCTTAAGGCTTGGCTCTGTCAGCTTCGATTTCATCATAATTAGTACTTTTCCAATTGAGGTGTCAAAACTCGAATAATAGATAGAAGCTTTTCAATATCAACTGGTTTGGAGATATAGTCATTGGTCCCTGCTTCAAGGCATTTTTTATGATCGTCTTTCATGGCCTTTGCAGTCACGGCAATGATAGGAAGACTTGTAAATCTTTTTTGTTTTCTGATTCTTCTGGTAGCTTCATAGCCATCCATTTCGGGCATCATGATGTCCATGAGGACCAGGTCTATTTGCGGATCTTGATTAAGCTTATCCAATGCTTCTTGACCATTTCTGCCTATAAAAATTGTGGCACCTTTTTGCTCAAGGACACTGGTCAAGGCAAAAATGTTTCTGATGTCATCGTCCACCAGAAGAATTTTCTTTCCTTTAAGAATTTGTTCATGGCCTCTGGCCGTTTTTATCATCTTCCTTTGTAACTGTGGCAGTTTGGATTCCACCCGGTGAAGGATCAATGTTACTTCATCAAGAAGCCTTTCAGGAGACCTTGCTCCCTTAACGATAATGGATTTTGAAAGTTTTTTCAGATCATCTTCTTGATCCTGTGAAAGAGATCTTCCCGTATAAACAATGACGGGAGGAAACAAAGTAATATCTTCACGAGTCATTTGTTCCAGAAGTTCACTGCCGGATATATCTGGAAGATTCAGGTCCATGATCATACAATCAAAGATGGTTTTTTTAAGTTCAATAATCGCTTCTTTTGCCGATGCCACCATGACAGTTTCAATATCTTCATCAGCAATAAGGTGGGCAATGCTCTCTCTTTGAAGTTTATCATCTTCAACAATCAAAACATGATCAATCTTTTTAGAAAACTTGGCTTCAAGTTTTTTAAAGACTTCTTTAATTTCATCATGTTTGACTGGCTTGAGCATAAAACCTATGGCCCCCATTTGAAGGGAGACTTTCTCATAGTCTACTATTGAGATTACTTGTACTGGTATATGACGAGTCTTGGGATTTTCCTTAAGACGATCAAGCACAGTGAGCCCTAGATGATCCGGCAGCTTCATATCCAGTAAAATCGCGTCTGGATTGTATTCAAGCGCCATCTCGAACCCTTCATCTGCTCCTTGTGCAATAATGCACTTATACTTAAGCTCATGGGCAAGATTGAGCAGAATCTTAGAAAATTTAACATCGTCTTCTATGACAAGAACAGTTCGGCCTACTAGCCCCAAGTTAGCGCGGTCATCTTCAAATGGAAGAGGTGAAGGAAGGAAAGCTTTTTCAAAATGTCTGTGATTCATCACATCCTTTCGAAAAACATCTTCATCTGGTAGCTCAGCGATCATTAATGATTCATTTAACGCCAATGGCAATACCAATGTGAAATGACTTCCTTTACCAGCGGCGCTTTCAACTTCTATTCTACCTCCTAAAAGCTTGGCAAGATCTCTGGAAATTGAAAGCCCGAGTCCCGTGCCGCCATACTTTCGATTAGTCGTACCATCGGCTTGCCTGAAGGCTTCGAAGATGATGGCTTGTTGCTCTTTAGGTATTCCAATGCCGGAGTCACTCACTTCAAAAGCGATGGTCTCTTTAGAAGGACTATACAATCTGATTTCTACTGACCCCTTTTCCGTGAATTTTAAAGCATTTGAAACAAGATTCTTGAGGATCTGATCCAATCGTTGCCGGTCCGTCAGGAATGATTGTGGCAAGTCTTTTTCACATTTCACTTCAAAAATAAGTTTCTTTTCTTGGGCCAAAGATTCAAAAGTCTGCTTCAGTCCTTCAATAATCTTAAAGATAACCACTTTTTCAACCCTGATGTCAAGCTTACCAGCTTCAACCTTAGAAAGATCCAAAATGTCATTGATAAGATTAAGCAGATCATTGCCAGAGGAATAAATAGAGGCCGCAAATTGAATCTGCTCTTCTGTTAAGTTCTCTTTGGCATTATCCATCAGGAGTTTGGCCAGAATTAATGAACTATTGAGTGGAGTTCTTAATTCGTGAGACATGTTGGCCAAAAACTCTGTCTTATATTGGCTTGCTCTTTGGATCTCGCTCGCCTTTTCTTCCAGTAACACCTGGGCTTTATTCAGAGCTTCGTTTTGTTTTTGAACTTTTTTTCGAACGTCGGATGTATTAATGGCAATTCCTATGTTCTCAGAAACGTGGCTTAAAAAAGCTCTTTGATGTTCAGTGAATGGATGAAGCGAACCTAATTCAATAACTCCGGTCACTTCATTTTCATAAAGAATCGGGCAGATCAAAAGTGATCGAGGGATCAGCTCTCCGAGAGCAGACTCAATCTTATTAAAATAACTTGATGGGACATCTTCAATCAAGAGAGATTTCTTCTCTACCGCTACCTGACCTATCAAACCTTCGCCAAATTCAATAAATTTCTCTGATGCTTCAGTTTTAGGGAGAGCATGGCCGCTTACCATTTGAAGTTTTTTATCGTCGGTAACCAAGTAGAAAGCGCCTACTTGAGCATTTGTAAATGGAACCAAATGGCTTAAAATACTTTGGCCTAGACGTGATATGATCTGCTCCCCTCGCATTCTTTCTGAAAGGGCAATTTGTCCCTCACGCAGATAATCCAGCTCACGAAATTTTTCTCTGAGTGAAGCTTCAGATTGTTTCCTTTCAGTAATGTCGCGTTCAGTTGTGGCAATTCCAGTTAATTTTCCTTTATCATCAGTGAGCTTAGTATTGGTCAGCCAGACATCTATGATCCTGCCATCTTTATGTTTTCGTTTTGTCTCCAGAGTAGGCACCAACTCTCCACGTTTAAGAGAAAAAAGGAATTCGCGTGCTTCTTCTTGATATTCCGTGGGCACAGTATCGACGATATTCATGCTAAGAGCTTCAGCTTGTGAATAACCGTAAATGATTTCGGCGGCCTTGTTCCATGCCAAGATATTGCCTTCTAAATCCTGGAAGGTGACCGCATCATTGGAATCTTGAATAACAGTCGCCATCCGGCGAAATTTTTCCAGTGTTTTCGTTTGCTCAGTGATGTCACGCCCCGTCGTTGCTACTCCCGTAAGCTTGCCCTGGTCATCGACAAGCTTGGTATTCGTGAGCCACACGTCGATGATGCGCCCGTCTTTGGTCTTACGCTTGGTTTCAAGCGAAGAAACGAGTTCACCGGAATTTAATGCGGTAATGAAATTCATTGCCTCGGATTGATGCGATTCGGGAACGGTATCGACGATGTTCATCTGGAGCGCTTCAGATTCAGAATATCCGTAGATTATTTCTGCTCCGCGGTTCCAAGCTAAAATTCTTCCTTCCAAATCCTGAATGGTGATGGCGTCGTTGGAATCCTGGATGACAGTCGCCATCCTCCGAAGCCGTTCTTCATTACTCCCAATTTGCACGTCGGTAGGCGGAGAAGAAGCTGCGCGTTTTGGTTGCGGGGTATAATTCTTTTTTGGAGTCTTTTTCATTTAACCACGCCGTAGGTATCTTCTGATGCAGTGTTAATAAGATCGACCAACGTCTGGCCATTAAATGGTTTTTGCAAGAAACCCACAGCCCCTGCTTTCAAAGCACGGTCGACGACATTGTCCTGTTTCTCGGCAGAAATAAAAATAACTGGACGTTTCGATCCAGAGTCATAAATTTTTTTCTGTGCTGCCCACCCATCGACGCCTGGCATATGAATGTCGAGAACTAAACAACCAGGCTCATCATTGGGCACGGTGTCAAAAAAACTTTGCGCAGAATTAAAAGTTTTTACTTCAAAATCATAAGTCATCAGGAAGGTTTTAAGCGCGCGGCATATCGACTCGTCGTCATCCACAATATAAATATCTTTGTTATTTAAAATCATTTCACACTCTCCATAATTTACAAAGACTAGTTACAACATATAGTCAATCCGTGCAATCAAGAATGACTTTGTATGATTAAAGCATGAAGGATAAAAAAAATCTATTGTACCAAGGTATAACACGTAAATTAAATTATGTTCAGAGGGGATTTAAAAGGTTTTAACGTCCCATCCGGGGGTCAATAAAAAGCCCTTGTAACTTATTCAGTCACAAGGGCTTAATGACCTGCGTCATGGCCGAGTAGGCTCTCTGCGAAAGAAGAGCGCCATTCTACGGACGTCAATTGATACCTTTTTTAACGGCCGCTATCTTTTCGCTTTGAATAACATTCTTTGCAGTAAATGGGACGGTCTCCTCTAGGCTGAAAAGGAACTTCACACTCTTTCTTGCACTCCGAACAAACCGCTTTGTGCATTTCCCGCGGCTGTCTATCATATCCACCTTGAAAAGCCATACTGTCTCCTTTTTTTTAGGCGCTTCATTCGAAGCGGCCTGGTTAATGAACAATAACTTCCGGATAAATCAACCTTACCACATAATTTTTAACTTTCATAGAGCTGAAGAATGAAAATGTCAATGCAAAATGCGAAACACCACATCCACAGACACAGTCAGATGTTTCAACGCTCGAAGGTCTTCCCTCGCCTTTCGCGATATCCGGAAAGCATGCGGGGTCATAAACATGTCCCTTGTCACATCGCAAAGAATTGTTTTCTTTAAAGAGCGGCCGTCCATCCACCGGACAAACAAAACTTCTAAGCGCGGAAACGTTCAATCGTCCTCCTTTAAATGTGAACCCGCCCTATATCAAAAAATCTATTCACAAGTGGTTTGAATTATTGGGGAGATATCAAGCTTTGCCAACCCTGAATTTTTTGCTTTTGATCTTCCCCGCGTTCAAACGTTCAATGGCATGCTCTTGTTTTTCAGGGGTGATGGCCGCGTAGCTATTGACCTCTAAAATATGGATTTTCCCGACTTCTTCACGTTTGAGCCCCGCTCCCTTGGTCAAGGCGCCTAAGATATCACCAGGACGTATATTGTCTTTCCTGCCGCCGCTGATATAAATGGTCGTCATGAATGGGCGTAAAGCAACAGGTTTGAGCTTTTTTAATTCGTTTAATTCCATGGTGGGACAATCGACTTTTAAATATTCGCCGATGGTGCCAAGCATTGAGTGTTCTTTAGGGGTGTAAAAACTAAGCGCCAACCCTTTCTGCTCGGCTCGTCCTGTGCGTCCGATGGGGTGAACATAAAGGTCATGGTCACAGGGTAAATCATAATTGATGACCGCGCTTACGTTCTTCACATCAAGCCCTCGGGAAGCCAGGTCGGTCGCAACCAAAATACGACAACTTTTATTATCAAACTTGATAAGAATTAATGTCCTCTCCTGCTGTTCCAAATCCGAATGGATCTGCAGGGAATCCATTTTCTTAGTACGCAAAAACCCCGCCACTTTATTACAGATCTCTCGACTGTTACAAAAAATAATACAGGACTCCGGGCGGTAAGCCTCAAGCAAACGCAATAACGCGTCATTCTTCTCCGCCTCTACTTTAAAAAACAATTGTTTAGTGGTTCCAGTCTGATGCTGTGAATCAATGGTGATTTGGGCGGCATTTTCCTGCAGGCTGGCGCTTAATGTCTTAATGCCATTGGGAAACGTCGCCGAGAACAGCATGGTTTGGCGATTCGCCGGGGTAAATGAGGCGATGTGGTTTATTTCCGCGATGGATCCCATTTCAAGCAAACGGTCGGCTTCATCTAATACCAAGACCTTAAGATCAGCGACGGTGAGCATCCCCGTCTCGAGCAATTTGGTGACGCGGCCCGGAGTTCCGACGATGATGTGGGCCCCTTGCTTTAAGGACTTAATCTTGTGGCGTTCTTCCGAACCCCCCGAGAGGGTGAGCACTTTGATATTACTGGTAAACCGCGCCAGACGGCGGATCTCATTCGCCACCTGCTCGGCTAATTCACGGGTGGGAACAAGCACTAAGGCCTGAGGCATATGGTTCGTTAAATCTAATTTGGCCAAAATACCCAGCGCGAACGCGGCTGTTTTACCGCTGCCGGTATTGGCCTGCCCGATAAAATCCCGATGGCTTAAAATAAACGGCAAACCTTTTTCCTGAATGGGCGTCATTTCTAAATAGTCCAATGACTTTAAATTGTCGAGCATTGCTTTGCTTAAACCTACACTTTTAAAATCTTTGGATGTTGTATTCACGTTATCCTTCTGGGCTTCCGGGTATGCTGCAGGTCAATATGCCTGAACGGATTATCTTATAGAAAAACCATAACGATGGCGCCTAAAATCATGAGCAAACCACCCAAGGCCACTTGCCAGGAAAAATCTTCGCCGAGAAAAATGATTCCTAACACAATCGCGAAGGCAACACTCAGTTTGTCTAGAGCGGCGACTTTTGAAATGGGACCCAGTTGAAGGGCGCGATAATAACAAAGCCAGGATAACCCCGTCGCGATTCCTGAAAGCACAAGAAATGTCACGGTCTTCACCTGAATCGTTTCTGGACGCTGCCATTCGTTTCGCAGTGATAAAATGAACGCCGTCATAACAAGAACGACGCCCGTGCGGATAAACGTGGCCACATTCGAATTAATCTGAACCGTTCCCATTTTGCCCAAAAGCGCCGTGAGACCAGCGAAAAACGCGGATCCTAAAGCAAAAATTTCCCAACGACTAAGCCATTTCACGTTCATTCTCCAAGGTGGGTGATTTTACTATCAATCGACCGACCTGATACAAATTTTCAATTGAAACTGACTTCATTATACCGATTAAGGCAATTGATACCCATACTTTTGCAATATTTCTTTAACCTCGTCGGAAAATAAAAAATCATAAAACTGCCGCGATGCCTTGAGATGTTCTTTTTGAGCATATTTTAGAATAACCACCCCTTGCGCGATCGGCTCGTAAGATTTTGAATCCACCTCGACCCATTGACCTTTATCTTTCATATTATCCGCCAAAACAACAGATTTCGCGGTGATCCCGACATCAACAGCTCCCGTCGTGACAAACTGATTCACTTGGGCGATATTTTCTCCATAAACTAATTTTGACTCAATGGCTGGATACAAATGGTTATATTTCATGGCATTGACAGCTTGCCGGCCATAAGGCGCGACTTGGGGAGAGGCAATCGCAATTTTTTTTACGGCATTATCATTTAAGACAGCAACACCTCGAGATAAATCAATATTCTGGAATGTCCATAAAACTAAAATCCCGTAAGCATAAATTTGGGGTTCACTCAGAGCAAGCCCGTCTTTAAATAACCTCGTCGGATAATCCATGTCCGCCGACATAAAAATATCAAATGGCGCCCCGTTTTCGATTTGAGCCGTTAAATTACCCGATGAGCCGATAATGGGTTTAACATCAATCCCCGTCTCCTTTTTAAAAGCGACGGCTATTTCTTCAAGGGTAAACTGAACGTTCGCCGCGGCGGCAACCGTAATCTCTTCAGCAGCGGTGGAGAATGGGATTGAAATGAGAAATATCAAAGCCATCAAACATTTTTTTATCGTATTCATACGGAATCCTTTCTATTATGAATCAATAGGTCTATTCGGAAAAAATGGTGTGAGGTAATTTTTCCCGGGTGACTTTGACGGGGAATTGGGCGTAAGCCACATCATGTTCTAACCACTCGATGTAACCAGAAGGATTCTGAAGATACGTACGATTTAGTTCTAATAATTTTTTATCCGAATCCCTCAACACGGTCAGGGCAGGACGCCCGATGTCTGCCTTATGAGCACCCCACACAGAAACAGCGTGGAGAGCTAAAGCGACGACGAGACATCCCAAGAGAGTTGTGGACATTTTATCGAACCCATTTGGGTTAAAACGAACAATGGTGATTAAAAAAATAAGGATCACCGGGATATAAAGAAATCTGGCTTGCTGTGAGCCAAACCACCACGAGCCCCAGAGAAGGATCACAAGAACACTTAAAAGACAAACTTGCCGTTTAAATAAATCTCTCACGAAAAAAAATATAAACGGAACGATAAAAAGTAAATATGGCAGCCCTAAAGGATAATCAAAAGCATTGTTGACTCCCTTTTCAGGAACAGCTAAAAACCAAACATGTTTTAAAAATGCTCCTAAATCCCGTCCATGACCATAGCTTTTGATCGCGGCAGTCATAAAGGAATGACAAGCTTGCTGTAGAGACTCCCAAGCCTGTGGATACGCTTGAATTTTACTCCAAGACCCTAACATCCCCGGGGAAAAAGGAAACAATGGTGTCGCGGCATAGACAATGGATTTTACGATAAAAGGACCACCGACAAATAAACTTAAAACGAGAAAAAGCGTGAAAGCTCGACGCCAATGTAAAAAATGAAGCTGAGGAGTCAATTCATATTTTAGAAATCGGGCCATAAAAATAATGATGACTAATAAAGCCGCAACAACGATGACCTGTAAAGGAATGAAAGGTTTAGACCAAAAGAAAAATGTAAATTCAATGGCCGCTAAAGACCATTGACCTTTCTGAAGACTATCCCAAGCCGCAAAAAATAAATAAGCCGCTGTCAAGTCCAGCATTCCTGTTCCCATTTGTATCCCCAGTCCATGGGAACCTAAAAAAGCAAATAGCACAAGAACAGGCGCCCATGGCTGGGAAGGCCCCAAGACACGGACTAAGCTACACGCAAGGCGAACCAGTACACCCATGAGGCCAAACAGAATAATAAGCTGCGGGAGTTTATTTGGCAAAACGGTGGCAAACCAAAATGGCGCTAAAGAAAAATCGACAGGCAATAAAAATAAATCGTCGGCAGCCCACGGGATATGGGCAAATGACCCGAGGATGAGATGCTGACGCGGCAAGGTGTAATGATATTGAAGGCAGTCAGATTCCTGCATTAAATGAATCGGCTGCAGCGCCGCTAAAACAACGATCGTAAGAATGATACCCCCCAATAAAAATCCCATGAACAAAAACAGCCGCTGAATTGAATTTGTCGACGATAAAAAAGCATTCCTGTAAAAGGTCCCCTCTTTTTTAGGTTCCTTTAACCAGCGCCAAAAAGCGATTGCGGTAACGAGGATAAACAGTATCCAAGCCAAGGAAGATGTCACCCCTTCTTTGGCTTTAAAAACATAAAGCTCTAACCAAAAGACAGGATAACCAATGATAAAAAAGAAAGTTGGCAGGTGGGCTAGGGGAAAATTTATTTTGCGAAATAAAGAACGATCCGCCATACAGTGTAAACTCCGGTGATGGCCAAAAAATAAATGTCCCACCACTTTGTCAAAAAGAATTGTGTCTGCATAAATTAAAGGCGAAATTTACTATCATTAATAACGGAATATTTCAAAATGATAAAAATAGCGTTTAAACCATCTTTCCACGTGATTTTTTTGCCTTCTTGGTAGGTTCGGCCTTGGTAACTGATCCCCACTTCAAAAATGCGGCAGCGGCGCTTGGCGATTTTAGCCGTGATTTCGGGTTCAAAACCAAAACGATTGGAACGAATGGGAATCGTCTTAATGATGTCCGCCCGGAAAGCCTTGTAACACGTTTCCATGTCGGTAAAAGTTAAATTTGTGAACACATTACTTAACAAGGTCAAAAATTTATTTCCGACGGCGTGCCAAAAAAATAATACGCGCTTTGCTTGAGCTCCGATAAATCGAGATCCGTAAACACAGTCCGCCCGCCCATCGATAATCGGTTCCAAAACAAGAGGATAATCTTTAGGATTATATTCCAAATCCGCGTCCTGAATGATACAAAGATCGCCAGTCATTTCTTTAATGGCGTCGCGAATCGACGCTCCCTTGCCCTTATTCTTTTCATGAGTGATCGTTTTAATCTGAGGATACCGACGGGCTAACGATTGAATAATCTCTCGGGTGCCGTCGGTTGAACAATCATCGACAATGATCAGTTCTCGTCCTGCAATTCCTGGGACAGGCTGATCAATGACTTTCTTAACAATGGCCTCGATCCATTGCTTTTCATTGTAGACAGGCATCAAAATGCTTAATTTCATGGGAAAATTATGCGGTTCTCGCCGCGGGTTTCATCAGAACCCAATGATAAAAACGGCGCATCAAATATTTAAAATGATTCCATGATTTGATGGAAAATAAATTATAGAAAAAGACACGCGGGTTAAAGTGAAACGATAAAAAGGCCCTTTGTTTCAGCTTCAAAAGTTCGTCACGCGTGATTCCCGGCGGCGTGTAGGGCGCAGACATAAAAAGAAAATTATTCCAATCCACTTTATCAATTTCACCTGACGTGACGAGTTCGTTGTAGCTCGACGTTCCGGGTAACGGCAAATAGGTAAAATAATTGGCCCGAATCAACCCCAGTTCTTTCGAAAAGCGAATTGTCTGTTTCATTTCTTCGCGCGTTTCCGTCGGATATCCCAAAATAAAAAATGACGCGACCGGAAAGCCATGCTTTTGGATTAATTTGATATTTTCACGCATTTTTTCAACAGTCGTGGCTTTCTTCATTCGCTTTAAAATGCGGTCATTACCCGATTCCACCGCGACCGTAATCAAATACCATCCCGCCTCCTTCATCAATTCCAGAATCTCATCATCCAAACGATCCATGCGGATGCCGTTGGGTGTCGCAATACTAATATCCAATTTCAAATCAATAATCCCGCGGAGCATTTCTTTACACTCAGGCATATCAAATGTGAAATTGTCGTCGACAATATGAATTTCGCGCACGCCGCGTTTGTACAACATCGTAATATGGTCCTGAATATATCGAACACTGTGATGCCGCAATTTTTTACCGGAAAGAATCGGCGCGGAACAAAACGTGCAGGAATACGGACAGCCACGGGTCGTGATGATGGGAGCGATCGGGAATTTTTTATAAAACGCCCCGTGCTGAGATTCGGGATAAGTTTCCGGCGGCATCAGATCCCACGCGGGAAATCCCAGATCATCAAGATTTGGCACCCATTTCGGAGGATTGGAAACGAGTTTCCCATACTTGTCTCGCCACAAGAGCCCTTCGATGCCAGGGAATTCCGTTTGGCCGGCTTCTAAGGCGTCTAAAAATTTTGGAAACCCAATTTCCGCTTCGCTGTTAAAAGCGTAATCAACGTAGGGTTGAAACTGATTGAAGGCTTCAATGGGGATCGATGAAATATGCGCGCCCCCGACGACATTAATGATATTTGGAAAAGTTTCCCGGATTTTTTTAAAGATGCGATAAACTTTCGGGGCATCAAAAGTGTAACATTGGATTCCGACCATGTCAGGCTTAAATTTCTCCACAACCTGGTCAATCTTCTCAACCGGCATATTTTCTTTGATGCAGTCGTAAATGAAGACGTCGTGCTTGTCGCGGATCAAAGCCGCCAAATACCCGTGGCCCAAGGAAGGCTGAATGTGATCGGCTAAATTGTTAGGTTTGATGAGAAGAACACGCATGAGTGAATTTTAAATCCGAAGTGCTTAATGACGCTCATCTTAGCATAAAAGTGTTCAGTTGCAAGCGTGAGCTTGAGGAAATTTAGAAAAGTTTGGAAAATCGCAATTTAATACTCGATCCCCGCCTGCGCGGGGAGGCCGTGGTCAAAGGGGTGCTTGACGCACTTCATTTCGGTGACAAGATCAGCAAGTTCGAGGATTTTAAAAGGCGCGCCGTTGCCGGTTAAGATGACGTGTTTGAGCGAAGATTTCTTTTTAAGTTCTTTCACAACTTTCTCAACGTCTAAAAAGTTGTATTGCAGCGCATAGTTAATCTCATCAAAAATTACGAGTTGAAATTTTGAATCGTGGAGAACCTCACAACATTTCTTCCACGCTTTCTCCGTCGTCTTTTTATCTTGGGCAAAATTCTTTGTCTCCCAGGTAAACCCTTCCCCCATCGGAAAAATTTGGCAGCGGTCGCCTAGACTTTTAAAAAACATCTCCTCACCCGTCTTCCACTTTCCCTTAATAAACTGGACGATCGCGACTTTGTATCCGCGGCCCAACGCTCGAATCGCCGTGCCAAACGCGGCCGTCGACTTGCCCTTGCCGTCGCCGGTGTGAACAATGATCAAACCTTTTTTACGAGCCTTTTTGACTCCTTTGAATTGTCGTGGAGCGCGATCAGAATTTGACATCCATCCCTACCGTATAATTGGTCGTTGGTGCCGGATAATAATCTTTTGTCGAACTGAAAGCGGATTTGACCACGACCGAGTTGTATTTTCTATTAAGGATATTGTTGCACGTCGCGAAAATTTCTAGATTCTGATGCTTAAAAGCAATTTTACTGTCGAGTACGTAATACGGCTTTTCAATGGACGTCCCGTGAAGCGCGCCATTGCTGACGTCGTTGATCGCCCATCGCGCCCCGACGTAATGTCCGGCGAAACTCACGTTGTAATGTTTTAAAAATGTCGCGACCAACCGGCTCTCCGCCTGGTGCCGCGGAACCATTGGAATATTATTCTTGTCATTGGGTCCGTCTTCAAAAGTCGGATTCTGCCAGGTGTAATTATTGTAAAGCTCTAAGCCGTCTAAAAATTTAATCTTCATAAATCGAAGCAGGTCCACCTTGCTGCCAAATTCCACGCCTTCCCGACGAGTATGGCTGTAATTGCTGTTTTGAAAAGCCGTGGGATCAAAAAAGATCTCGTGCGTCAGACGCATTAAATAAGGTGTTACGTCGATTTCAACCGCGTCGTCAAAATTGTGCTTGATCCCCGCTTCAAACTGAATTCCCCTCTGCTGTTCCAAATCACGATTTAGGCCCGCAACAATTCCAAAGCCGGGATCATTGGCCGAGCTGTACCATTCGTCGGTAGCGAGAAACCGAAACGTCTGTTGGACATTAAAATGCAGATTCGAACCCTTGGCGTATTCATATTTTGCACCGGCCATTGAGACTTGTTGAGTAGGCTTCTGTTTCTCAAAGACCGGGACGTTACGCTGATCGAAAGTGTAATTCGCGCTCTGGTAACGCGTCCCGCCATTTAAGAAAAAATGTTCAAAGAGTTCGCTCTCTAAAAATGTGTAGGCGCCGAATTCTGTTTTCGAAATTGTAAGATCGTCACTGCTGGCGCCGCTGCCTAAAATATCCGTTTCGTAATCGTAATAGTCGAGCCCGGCCACGAAATTGATTTCGTGATGAAAAACCTCGCGGTCAAAAATGTAACGACCGGTGACGGCGTGCGTGTCGGTGGACCTTTTCGTGTGCAATTCAAAGCCCGGGAATTCGTTGAACTCCTCGTAAGTGTCCCGATTGCGATAATGAAAGTCAATGATAAAATTTCCAAAATCAATAAAATCTTTTGGCCAAGGATTCACATCGAAGGTCAGGTTTGCGAAACGGTCTTTGGTAAACGCGGTGTCATTAGGCGCCGGTGTTCCTCGACGTCCAAGAGCGTTTAACTCCGTCTGATTGAGCCCTCCAGGAAGACCGTAACGATCTTGATGCCAGCCGGCGTTAAAATCCGTCGATAGAAAATCAGCGAACTTGTATCCTAATCTCACGTTGTAATCTTTAAAAAGCACGTCGCTGTTTTGTCGATAGCCGCGATCGTCAAAATATTGGGAGTGAAGGAAATAGGAAATATTATTTTTCTCACCCGAGACCTGGCCACGCACACCCTGCTTGTCGTAGCTTCCATAAAGATAACCTAGTTTCCCCGACAATTTGCCCTGACCCTGTTTGGTAATAATGTTGACGACACCTCCAACGGCATTGTCTCCGTAAAGAACCGATCCAGCGCCGCGAATGATCTCAATCCGCTCGACGGCATCCAAAGGAATCTGCAGTAAATCCGCGCCCGAAATATCCGGCGGATTAATTTTGCGGTCGTTGACTAGAATGAGAACGTTGCGGCCCGCCGTGTCGCCAAACCCGCGGATGTCGACGTTGGAGGTTTTGACAGTGCTGTAACTAAAAACGTCCACACCCTCGACATTAGCCAAAACATCCGGAATCGTTTGAGCGTTGGAGGCCTCGATCTCTTCTCGGGTAATCACCGTCACGTTACCGGCGATTTTGTAATTGTGCTGTTGAATGCGAGAAGCGGTAACGACAACCGTGTCTAACTGCTTGGCGATGTCAGCGTGAGCGCCGATGGGAATCACTAAAAATAAAACGACAAGAATACTCTTTTTCATTTCTCCCTTTCTAAAATGCAAATTCCTCATTCGAAATGACTTTCAAATGAGGAATGGACCCGTAGAACATCTTCCTACAAATGTATTTTAAGCCTCCACTATCTCGCGTAGCAGGAACTTATTAACTCTACTGACAGCGTTCTGACTTAACCCCAACGTAATTCGGGGGCATCACAGCGGCGGGACCGCTCTTGATTTGCACAAGATTTCCTGGCCATAGAGATAATCAGGATATAAAGATCAAATGGAAACGAGCCTGCCTACCGGTAGGCAGGCTTAGGGTTGCGTGCCCCAAACCACTGGTAACTGCCAAACAAAACAGCCGTATAAATCAATGTGCTCAATAATGTATTTCCAAAAAATGGAATGGCCATCAAAAAACATTCGACGAGACCTTGTCCTGTCATAGGATAAAGATCACCGACCAGCCACACGCCTAAATTACTCACAATAAAAAATAAAATCGCTGAAGCCAAACTTGAAGCAAAAACCGTTTTCCAATTTTTATGATTTCTTAGCCAAAGGCCCATCACACCAATTAAAACCATGCTTCCCCACGTAAAAATCGCTGTCGAATGCATTCCAATGATGAGATCAGAGATCACCATTAAGGCTAACGGCAAAAGAATCGCGTAACGTTTATTAAGATACACTCCGCCGAATAAGGCGATGGCGAGAACAGGTGTGAAGTTGGGGATGTGAATAAGGTATCGCGAAAGAATTCCGATAATCAATAAACCAATGGCGAGCATGGGTGACATCATAGGAAAAATCTTCTGTTCTGTCAATTTCTATTCAACCAGAACAAATCGGATGGGAACTTTGACTTCAGACGAGAATCTTTGATTTCCCTGTCTCGCCGGTTCAAATGTCCATTGCGACACCGTCTTAAGCGCCGATTCATCCAACATCCGGTGGCCTGAACTTTTCTCAACACTAATATTCTTCACGACTCCCTCCTCAGTCAAAAAAACTCTCAAGATGACCGTTCCCTCCCACCCTTTTCGGCGAGCCAATTGTGGATAAAGCGGTGATGGATTTTCAAAAAGACTGGGGTTCGCCTCAACCACAGCGCCCTTTTTCTCGTCACTCATCACAGAAGGTTGAATTATTTTAGCAGATTGTATCTTTTCAATTTTCTTAAAACTATCCTCGCTAACGACAAAAGATTGAGTTTCATCCTTAGCCGATTGGATGTTTAAAACAGGAGCCGTTTCCTTAAATGTCATCTCCTCAACTTTAACTTCTGCGCTCTCGCGTGCTACAATCGGCTGGGTTTCAGTAAAAACAACTTCCATGCTTTGAGGAGCTTGAACGACGGAATATTGGACGGGTGTTGAAAAAAATCCACCCACAGTAAGCACGAGGGAATGCACACCGATGGAAATCACCAAGCTGGGTAAAAAGAGATCCGGTTTCATTGAACCGAATATACTATGGTCAACAGGTTAAATCTAGAACTTCATTTGATATTTCACAGGTCATTAAAATTATAAAATTAATGATCTAAAAAATTTGAAATTAATTTATTCTTATTCTTTTTAAAGGTTATAATAAACACATTTCTAAAAAAACCATGAACCAAAGCCAAAACGAATTTTCTTATTCTCCCAGCCGGCTGACCAGCCCTATTCTCTGGGCTTTTCTTTTGTCCATTGTCTATTGGATTTACTTGTTTTTTACAACCCAAATGGAAATCAAATTTGATTCAATCGGTTACATGGCATTAGGGAAAGTTTTAAGCGGCGGCAACTGGGTTGAATTTTTTCGCGCCGGCCCTACCCGCGAGCCGGTTTATCTTCTTATCGTTGCCGCTTCCATCAAGTTAGCAGAATTGACCTCTTTCGCGCAACCTATGATCCTTAAAGTCTTACAACTTTTTATTCTCTTTCTAACTCAAGTTTTAAGCTTTAGGATTCTTAAATCTCTTAACATTCATCGCAACATCGCGGCCTGTGCCATTCTTTATATCGGCTTCTCTCCCGCTTTGGTCAATTCGGCCTTAAGCATTTATTCCGAGATCGCAACTTATCCAGTGGTTCTCGGAATAATTTTCTTCTTAGGCCTTTCTTGGCGCAACATTCAAAAGGAAAGCCCTGTGGACATTCTCAGTCCCTCATTGGGCTTGGGGATTCTCTGTGTAGTTATCACTTTAACCAAAGGAATTTTCGAAGTTATTGTTCCTGCTCTTTTAATCCCATTTTTTGTGAGAGGCGTCGTCGGATGGATCAAAGGGAACAAAAAAGCAGTTTTCCATACATTCTTAAGTTTAAGTGTCGTTCTCTTCATTTTTTATAGCGCTATCTATGGCTATAAATCTTTGAATCAAAAATATAACGGCAATTTCACCCTCACTGATCGCGGGAGCTGGGCCCTTTATGGCAACACCGCCCGACGAGTCGAACCCCTAACAGGGAAACGGTTTTTAAGCGCTTTGGCTTATATTCCCGGAGCAGGCGTCTGCCGAAAAATATTTGCTAAAAGCGAATGTGATTTTTGGTCGGCCAACGAATCCGATACGATTGCTTTGACAAAATGGCAAGAGTTGCAGAATCAAGGCCTGTCAAACAAAACAAAAGATCAAACTTTTTTGAAGCTGACTAAAAAAGAATTTTTAAAGAATCCGCCTCAGTATGCTCTCTTTTTTACTTTCGAAGGGATCAAGATGCTCTTTTGGGAATCTACCAAAATCGACTCGGTGATTTATCCGCCTTTTATAAGCGGCTTATTTGATTGGGAGTTATTTAAAAACGGATTGCGGCTTTTGATGTTCGCCATGACCAGCGTGGCCCTTGCCTATTTGCTGCGGTTTATTCTGATGAACCGAAAATCTTTTTTCACCTTAGGGGATTTTCCAGACGGAGAAGAATCAACAATACTCACGACCATTTTTTTTATTTCTTATTTTCTTTTAACTTATATATTCTTTCACTGCTTTTTCTTTGCGCTCACGCGCTATTCTTTTTCCATCGCTCCGCTTTTTATCATTCTCATCGCCTTTTGGATAGATAGAACGTTCAAATCAATCGCACGCTGAGATCATCCAGCATTAAACGTCCTTGAGGCGTTGTCTTGAGAGACTTTCCTTCTCGACGCAAATACCCTTGACGGATGAAATCTTCAATCAGATTGAGTTGATCAGCATTCATGGCGCATTGAAATTTCTCCTCGAGTTTCTGAATATTAACGCCTTGGTTCATCCGTAACCCAAACAAAACCGTTTCCATCAAACGCTGATCAACGGTAAGGTCTTCGGAGCCTTCCATCGACGATTCGTTATTTTCTAAACGCTTGAGATACTCCATCAACTTCGAAACATTCCAAAAACGTCGACCATCAAGATGCGAATGGGCGCCGATGCCCAAACCAATATAATCTCCTCCCTGCCAATAATTCAAATTGTGTTTGGATTCTTTGTCTTTCTTGGCGAAGTTGCTGATTTCATACTGAGCAAAATGTTTTTCCTGAAGAATTTTTCTGACCAATTCATAATGCTCGACGGCCTTTTCACCTGAAGGAATTTGAACATTTTTGATAAAGAATCGACTGTTTTCTTCAATGGTTAACGTGTAAAGTGAAACGTGATCACTGTTAAGCTGGATCAATTCATCGACATCGCGTTTAAGCTCATCCAACGTTTGATTGGGAAATCCGTACATTAAATCCACGCTGACATTATCAAATCCCGCCTGACGAATATTATCAAAAGCCCAAAAGGCTTTATGGGCATCGTGATTTCTTCCTAAATATTTAAGATATTTGTCATTTAAGGATTGAATGCCGAGACTCATTCGATTGACGCCAAGCTTTTTTAATAATTTTGCCTTAAGAACGGTGAGTCCCTCGGGATTGGCTTCGATTGTGCATTCATTTTTCCAATCAAATTCAAAATTGCTTTGGATAATTTCAAAAAGCTTTTCCAAAGAATTCTCGTCTAAAAATGTCGGGGTCCCGCCGCCGATAAAAATTGTATCAATCTTTGTTCCCCGATAAAAAGAAGCTTCTTTAGCCAGCGCTTCTAAATATTGCTCAACGCGATGCCGCTGTCCGACCGAAATCACAAACGAACAGTAGAAACATTTCTTTTCACAAAAAGGGATGTGGAGATAAAGGGATGTCATGGGAAGATTCTAATGGAAAAACACGTGAGGATAAAACGAATTATTTTTTGCGCGACTTCTTGTTTTTTAACTTCTCATATTTCTCGGGGGTGTGATACTTCATCCAATCTTCGGCGTAGAGTGTGACCCATTCTTCGGTCGCGCGTTCAACACCGATGCTGTGACCCGCCTTTTGACTTTCAATCCACAAATGCCGGTGGATTTCGTCAACCACTCGCCTGTCCTTCAAAAGCTCCCTCGCCTCATAATCATTGATATTCATATTTTTCTCCTCCCAAATTTTGTCCACGCTTTAAGGACAAAATTTTGGTAAAGATTTTTCCTTTAAGGAAAGTATAACCTATATTTTAAAATATCAAAATTTCTTGGACATTAAGATAGGGAGTGTTTTTTCGATGTGTAACCAACCATGACGATCCCAATCTCATAAAGAACCATCAAAGGGATCGCCATCATCAGTTGAGACACAACATCCGGAGGGGTCAAGATCGCGCTGACAATTAAAATCAATACAACGGCATGCCGGCGATATTGTCTTAAAAATTCAGGTGTCGCGATGCCGATTTTTGCCAAAAACATGAGGACTAAAGGAAGTTCGAAAACAACGCCGAAGGCCAAAACCCACGTTCCGACAAAAGAAATATAATTCTTAACCGTGATCATCGGCAGCATAAAATCCGTCGAGAAACTT
>OBEQ011451047.1_pt1 | contig 24561 bp, 26 predicted proteins | sample 1670901 | NCBI WGS metagenome assembly OBEQ01 (sample SAMEA104232315, study PRJEB22302) | groundwater metagenome | biome: forest; feature: aquifer; material: groundwater | place: USA | collected 2011-08-07 | depth 5.4 m | reverse complement strand
GATCCGGTCCAACCCCCCTCCAATTTGCCGGAATTTCCCAAACCATCCCTGCCACTGTTGCAGAGGAAACGTCGGCTTCGCCCCTAATCATGCACGGAGATGTCCTTCCTTGTACATCGCAATAATTTCGGATTGTAAGAACTGTTTTATACCGTTCCTACTCAACGCGGTTTGAGGATGAGCAGACGTTTATTTCTGCTTAAAACTTCGTAATGACATACTTATTCTTGCTGTAGGGAATAGATTGTGACAAAATATGTAAGGAAGAATTTGTGAGAACTCCCTGATAGCTGAAAGGCAGAATAATGGTTGCTGAAGACTTGACGTTTAATCCGCACGACAGGGTCCTGTTACTCGGAGCAACAGGATTTGTCGGGAGCAGGCTGATCTCTGAACTCGCCCTCAGAAAGATAAAGTTACGGTTGTTTGTCCGAAACCTTCAGAAGGCCGCTCCGCTCATACCCGAGGGCAGTGACATTGAGTTAGTCCAGGGTGACCTCTTTGATCTTGAGAGTTTAAGGAAAGCTCTTAAAGGTATTCATACCGCATATTATCTTGTTCATTCCATGGGGGGGAAAAGCATCTTCAGCAATACGGAGTATGCTTCTAAGGACAAAAAAGCTGCGGAGAATTTCATTGTCGCAGCGAATGAGCAGAACCTGAAGCGGATCATTTATCTTGGTGCGCTTGGGGAGACAGGGTCGGGGCTTTCAGAACACCTGAAAAGCCGAGCCGAGATAGCCAATATACTTTCATCAGGTAGACCGTCGACAACGGTGCTCCGCGCCGCGGTCATCATAGGCGCCGGTGGCGCCTCGTTCGAGATGCTCAGGTATCTTGTTGAACGACTGCCGGTGATGGTCTGTCCAAAGTGGATTGATACAAGAATCCAGCCTATAGCGCTGACGGATATTCTTGCATACCTCTCAGACTGTCTCCTGAGACCTGAGACGTCGGGGCAGAGTTTCGATGTCGGCGGCCCGGAGATCCTCACGTACCGTGAAATGATGGACCAGTTCGCCGAGGCGAGAGGTCTTGCAAAACGAATTGTCTTCACGGTGCCTTTTTTGACCCCTCTCCTCTCAGCGTACTGGGTTGATCTGGTTACGCCAATACCCTCTGGCATCGCCCATCCCCTTATTGAGGGGCTGAAGAACGAGGTCATCTGCAGGAACAACAGCATTGACTCTTTTGTAAAGATAATAAAGACCCCTTTTAAAGAGGCAGTAAAAATAGCTTTCTCAGAGGAAAAAGAAGGTCCCGGTATCAAAGGGGTGTAGATGGTCATCGAGGAATCTATTGTAATCGCGAGCCCGATAGAGAAGGCATGGAACATTTTTACCGACTTGACCTGCTGGTCAAAATGGAACACTGTCATGGAGCATGTATCTTCGGAGAGTCTCCATATCAAGGAGGGCGGCAGTTTTCGTTTTTGTATAAGGCCGTTTGTTATCCCGGTTTATCTTGAACCGGTGATCGAAGAGGTCGTCCCCGGTAAGAAGATCACCTGGCGTGGCGAAATATTCGGGATAACTGCAGTTCATGAATATATCTTTCAGGAAACTGACCAGGGTGTTTCGGTTACAAGCCGGGAGACATTTTCCGGCGGTCCGGTTGCCCTTTCCGGAATATTATTCTCTATGGGCAAGCTCAAAGAATTGACACTGACGCTTCTGAAAGATCTGAAAAAGGCGGCGGAGAACGGAAAAGACAATGGAACAAAAGATTAAGATCGGCATAAGCTCCTGCCTCCTGGGCGAAAAAGTCCGCTATGACGGTGGGCACAAACTCGATCATTACCTAAAGGATACACTGGGCCAATTTGTCGAGTGGACGCCTGTGTGCCCGGAAGTGGAGTGCGGCCTTTCGGTCCCAAGAGAGGCAATGCACCTGGCCGGAACAACAGAAGCACCGCGTCTTGTAACGCGCAAAACCGGCACAGATTATACAGACCGGATGCAGCAATGGGCCCGGGGACGGCTGGAAGAGCTCGAAAAGGAAGACCTGTGCGGCTTTATATTTAAAAGCAGGTCTCCGAGCTCCGGCATGCGGGGGGTAAAGGTCTACAATCCTTCCGGTGTTCCGAGCGCTTCCGGGGTCGGCATCTTCGCCCGTGCTTATATTGACCACTTCCCTCTTATGCCTGTTGAGGATGACGGAAGGCTCAACGATCCTGACCTGCGCGAGAATTTTATCGAGAGGATTTTTGTGTATAGAAGATGGAAGGAACTGACCAACCAGAAAGGCTCTATTAAAGATCTAATATCCTTTCATACCGAGCACAAGCTCCTGATTCTCTCCCACAGTCCCAAGCATTATTCCGCTCTGGGAAAACTCGTCGCCGAGGGAAGAAGACATGACCTGAGCAGACTGCATGATGAATACCTGCAGCTCCTCATGGAAGGACTGAGGCTCCTATCAACAGTTAAGAAAAACACGAATGTCCTGCAACACATGATGGGATACTTCAAGAACAAGCTTACGGGAGACGAGAAAAAGGAGCTATCTGAAGTTATTGGGAACTTTCATGCCGGACTCATACCCCTCATCGTCCCGATCACCCTTTTCAATCATTACGTACGGATATATGACGAGCCGTACCTGAAGAGGCAGCATTACCTTAACCCCCATCCGCTCGAACTGAAACTTCGGAATCACGTGTAGGACGTCCGGTTCCAGGGAAGATGGAAAGAGAGCTTAGCAAAGAAGAAATCGAGCATCTCATAGTCGATTTGCTACAGGGACAATCTCTGTGCGTGATTGCCACCTGCTCAGACAATGTACCGAGGGCGTCAACGGTGGAATACTTTCCAATAGCCACAACTATCTACATCCTCACCGAAGGAGGGGTGAAGATAGAGAATATCATTCAGAACCCCAATGTTTCGATAGCCATCCACGCACCATTTGCTGGATGGCCAACGGTGAGAGGCATCCAGATGACTGCGCTTGCCGAGATAGGAAGGCGGGGTTCAAAAGTATATGAAGAGGGTCTTGATGCCTTCAAAAACCGTAGGGGACAAATCGACACAGTACCGGATATCATGAGTGTCATAAAAGTTAAGCCGAGTAAAATAGAATATATCGATGCTGCCTTAGGGAATAAAGGCTTTAAAGTGAGGCACAGTCTCATATGCTGAGGTCATCCCTATATTTCTGAAAGAAGACCGTTGTATCATTAGAGCCTGTCGATAGACTAATAAACTGCGACGTCTCCGGAATAAGAGTTTGACACCCTTTCCGTGCGCGGGTAACATTTTTCTATAGATCTGATACCTCCATAGAGGAAAAAGGAGACAAGAATGCAAAAGAAAAAAGCCACTGATGTACCTTCTGAACCACGGTGGATGACCGAGTGTGATGTTATCAGGTATACACTTAAAATGCCGGAGAACTTGAAAGAACAGATTAGAAAAGAGGCGTTAGAGAAGGGAATGGATACGAGCACCTACATTTGCGGGCTTCTTACCGGCGACATCAAAAGGAAGAGATCTCGTAAGCGAATTTGAGCAGCCCTGCAGTTGTAATGAGGCTCATTCGCTCACATGGAGTTCCTGCACGTTCTGGAAGCGGCTCACCATGATGTAGGTTTTTGCCATCACGCTGAGCAGGGCGGTCGTCGGGGATTCGACGAACTCTTTCAGGTAGGGGTGCTTATCGAGATAGATACTGACAAACTTCTTTCGTTCATCAGCAATAACCTCCCTTACCTCGCCCAGTACAGTAACAGCCACAGCATCTGAAAAATCGGCTGTCTGATTTGTCCTGGTGTCGATGACCATTGCAATGTCTGCGTGGGCCAGGAGGTTTGCGTATTTCCTTGTTGCCCGCGTTGTGGCAAACAGAATGGTCTTCAAATCTGCTGTGGCAGCAAAGGCCACAAGATTCCCATAGGGCTTGCCTTCACCCAGCGTAGCGAGGACCGAGAGTTTCTGGGAATCGAGGATCTCCTTTATCGTTTCCCTGAGCTGATAGATATCCTGCATTATTGTTTCCCCCTGACTCTGCATGTCCCTGGATGTGTTTTTTTGCTATGTCAGGAACGCATACTCCGATTATATCGTTATTCGGATCAAAAAACGATATACTAGGAATATGAGAATTGCGCTATGGTCTATAGGGGCCTTCGGCTGCGTCAGCAGGACCGCAAGGCTTGATGCCATGGAGGGTGACAATGGAAGATGACCGCAAACCCGATCCGAAAGCCTTCATCGAAAATCTTAAGGGTCAGCTGCCTGTTCATAGGAAGTTCTTGTTCTTTCTCAAAAACAACGCCAGGAAGATGCTTACAGCTAAGAGCTGTTGCGGCCATCCCGGCGAGCCCGGCTGTTGACAACCGGCTGAAAAGCCCGCTGGAAGCGGCGATGAAATTGAATAAGGTTGAATCCCCATCAAAAAGGACGCAGTGCGGAGGTTGAAAACAGCGGCAGCAGGTTTTGTTAGGAAATCAGTTTTTCACTCCCTGCTAATTTTCTGCGGCATAGAAGAGAGAAAAGAAGACGTATTCACAATCCCGATGCATGTTTCAGAGTTCGGACATACGCCACGTAAGAATCAATATCAAACTTGCCCCGGCATCCGTTATAGCTCATATACCGGATCTTCCCGAAAATGGTCCGCTCACCCCATGCCCTGTCGTGCAGACCTCCAATGCTCCATGAGATGCCCGTATAACCGTTTGGGTCTCTTCCGTCAAGCTCATACCTGTCATTGAGATAGATCGCGATTTCCATCGCTTTTTCAGGAGATTCGGTCCATTCAAGTATCTTCTTTGCCCAGTACATTCTCATATAGCCATGCATTTTACCCCGGATGACCAGTTCGGTCTGGGCCGCGTTCCATAGTTTGTCATGTGTTTCGGAATTTTCGAACCGATCGAGTGAATACAGATATTCCCTACGGTCATATCTGTGGGATTCCAGCGTCTTTTTTGCCCACTCTGGAAAGCCATCGCAATTGTCATAGTTATCGTTATAGAAACAATAATTGTCAGAGAGTTCACGTCTGATAATAAGTTCTTCCAAAAAGGCGTCCCTGTCTATTTTGTTTGCTTTCGTCTTTCTGATTTCAAGGGCAACTCTCTGTGCCGAGATATGGCCGAAGTGAAGATATGGAGAGAGGTCCGACTGGAAGTCGCTTGATGGGTCATTTCTCCGTAACGAGTAGAAATTCAGTTTGCGCCTTATGAAATCCCTCAGTGTCTTTCCAGCTGCTTTTTCACCAGGCAAAAGCCAGTCAATTTCGGAGACAGAGTTGTCAGCCGCAAGCCCTGTCTTTATTGACTCCCAGTCCGTGGCATAATGTTTTCCCTGAAACAGGAAAGGATGCCTCTTCAAAGAAGGGAACTCGGTGAGATATTGAGGTAAAAGCCTCCTTACCTTTGGGCGGAAGGTATATGCAGCATATTCCTGTTTTCCCGAGGCGACCCAGCAGGGAACGATATTGTGCGCATCAACCTCATAAAAAGGTATGGCAATACGTGAATCGACGGCCTCTTTCCAGCGTCTTCTTATCTTCAACGGGTCAAAATCAGCGATGAGGACGCTGCATTTGTGCCGCACAAGAAATGCCGGCAGTACATTTTCCGGGAAACCTGGCAGGAGGAAGAATGCTATATGTTTCTTGCGGAGATGCTCTTCTGTTTCAATAAGCCCTGCGAGCATGAATGAATACTGTCGTAATGTTGCACCGAGAAACTTCGGCACAAGACAGAAGACAACAATCAGGGGCACCTTTTTTTTAACAGCGAGTTCCTGGGCATGAAGGAGCGCCCAGTTATCAGCTGTCCTTTGGTCGCGTCCCATCCAGTAGACCACAGGACCACTAATATCCTTGCCCTCTTTTAAAGTCCTTATACGGCTCCGGTCCATTGTCATGAATTATACGGGCCGGGGGAAAATGCAGTTATTTGAAAGTCAGATATTGAAGAAGTTGTGTTGCGGCTTCGCATTACCATGGCCTCGTTTTCTACTGAACCCTATGCGAGTGTTAGATTTGTATCCCCGCTCCCTATAAGGGGAAGAATCTTGTCCACCCTGAATATCAGAAGGTGTTTAGGCCCCTTTTCCCTGTCCTCCTCCGGCGTGAGATTGCGGCGTGTCATTCGCGCGATCAGTTCGGGATCATTATCCTCACGCACCTTTACAAGAAAGAGCCTGATACCCTGATATCCTCCGCCGTGTTCGATGTACATGCATGCTGCATGGGGATTTTCGAGTATGTTCCTGTAGGTCAGTCTCTCGCGCATTATAAAGCAGACGCTGCCGTCCTCCATCACACGCGGGGCCGAGTAGATTGCAGTGGTCACTTTACCGCTGCGGTCTGCTGAAGAGAATATGCAGAGGCCGGAGCTCTTTTCCAAATAGTCTTTCAGTTTCATGTCGTTACTCCTGTGCACTCTTTATTAGTTTTGATGTATCGTATTCTTTTGCCCTGAGTCTGCTGAGTATCTCCTGGTAAAGAGCCTCGTCCATCTTCTTAGTCCTGCTTAATATCCAAAGATACTTTCGGTGCGGATGACCTACAACCGCATATTCATAATCTTTCCCGAGATCGATTATCCAGTAGGCGCCGGAGAATGGCCAGAAAAAAGATACCTTTAATTTTGCGTTTGTCTTCGAGTCAACAACCCATGCCTTGCCCTTGGCATTTCTGAGTCTTCCGTTAAACGACCCCTCATAGCATTCATTAAGAACCTCAATCTTGCCGTCATCGCGCAAGGTGTAGGTTGCCCTGCTGCCGACACAGCCTTTCTGAAACGTATTAGGTAGTCTGGCGATCTCATACCATGCCCCTGCATATCGCGTAAGGTCAACAAACGGGACGACCTGCAATGGACTGCGGTCATTCCTTTTCATGCTGCGCCCGGCAACTCAAACAGCAGTCTTTGAGCCTGCTCCAATACCTAATCCCGAGTTCCCTGCATACCCGCCTGACTTCCTCAGCCGCTACATATTCCGGCATGTTCATGTATCTCCTTTATATCAATAATATCAGTTCTACTTCTTGACTGCCATTCCCACCACTTTGAGGTACATTGTAAAGGTACCAAGCCTTGTCGTGTGAATGCTCAGTCGGCCATTTCAATTCCCGAACATTCCGTTCGACGAGGTGGTGCAGTCGATAATATTTAAAATGTGGGTTCTGCGGCGACTGCATACTAAAGAGGGCAAGGGAAAAGTTCCTGCAGCATACCTTTCGGCCAATAAATTTCGGCCCACGCTGTCTTTGAAAGATGAGTATTAGTAGATGTAATTGGCGCGTGCAGGTCTTTCCGACGGTGTTTTATTCCGGTCATACCCCTCACAGAGTTTCGCCCGCGGCTACCTGTTGCCTGGTCGGTGGAAGAAACAAATGAACGATGTATGGTACGGGGAGAAACGTGGAGTCTCGCATTGTTAATGGCTTCTGTCTCTTCCCTTGCCACCTTGGCAACCTTTCGCCGGAAACGGGTGGCGGGATTGTGCAGAATACGCGACTTATCCTTACTTGCCCTTTTCTCTTCCTAGTGATATATTCACTTTGGATTTAATTTCCTCTTGTGAGGATGACATATAGAAAGACCGTCATAAACATCCTGTTATTACTTCATATTGCGATCTAAGTTATCCTCTTGAGATGAAAGCGGTATGGTACGTTTAAACTCCGATGAGCTGATGCCCACCAATATCGTTTTTGGGGCGGTTTTCGATATCGCCTACAGGAGTCTATAAAGACGAAAAAAGTGCGCTGAAAGACATCGTTGCTGACTATGTCCAGAGAAAAATTGAGTCGTATAACGCTGTTATTTTGCGGATGGTGAAAAAATGTGGTAAGGATTTCAAGGTGGTACGTTATGAAGTTTGATGCAGTTGATTGGGTCAGGAAGGTACGAGATGAAAATTATGAAAAATGCAAAAAGATGAGTATGGCTGTAAAGATTGCATATACAAAGAAAATGGCTGAGAATTTGTCAAGGAAGCAGTCGAAAGCTGGTTCTACGAAGTAAGCTGAGTGTGATTATTTTTTTCGATCTCGACTTCAACCTTCAAAGATAGTGGCAGATTAATTATAAGGAGGCATACCCGCGTCAAAGCTCTTGGTTGAGGATAGGCGGTGATATTGTTTTTGCAGTATGTTAAGTTTAGAATATAAGCGATATTAAAGGAGGAATAATGCATAGCACAACTTTAAAGAGACAGGCCAAACGGGCTATTGATGAGCTCTCAGAGGAAAAGGTAAGGGTTGCTGTTGACTTTATAGACTATCTCAAAGAAAAAGAAGAGATGGAAGCGACACTTGAAGTCTTATCAAGTCATGAACTTATGGAGCAAATTGCGGAGGCAGAAAGGTCGATCAGAAAAGAGAAACTTGAAGACTTTATCCCGTGGGAAAAAGTAAAACGGAATGTATAAAGTTTCCGTTCACAAAAAGGCGAGTAAATATTATGAAAGCCTTGATGACAAGACTGCCAAAAAGATTAATAAAGCTATTGAGGAGATAAGCAAGAACCCTTTTGAAGGACCGCATATCAAGAAGATGAGAGGAAATTATGTAGGTAAGTACAGGTATGCGGCAGGTGATTTAAGGCTTGTTTATACAGCCAATACTGAGAGTGAGATTGTTCTGATAGAAGCCATAGGGCCAAGAAGGGATGTTTACAAATAACAACCGTTAAGAAAAGGCGCAATTTCGGGTTCTACCCGAACGTTCCTGTCCATTCGGAGACGAATTGGTTCCCGACATCTCAAATCTTCCATCCTAGCCCGCATTGAAAGTGCACCAGACCTTACACGGCTATTACATTTAGCAGCTTAAAGAGCCTTTTTTTCACAACACACAGGAAGAGCCGCCGAGTTGCGGCATTTTGAGTGTAGCTGACACCAACCGCTGAATGTGCTCAAAATGGCCTTTGAGCTTGTGTCGCGTGCGATGGGGGGAGAAAGGAGTAGCGCAAGTCTAGTCTCATAAAATCGGAAATATAAACCCTTAGAAAAGGGGAAGTGGAGAGCATCCGCTTCCCCTTTCTTTTTTTCCAGAAGGAGGTTGAATTGGGCAACGATATCATCAACACGATCAACGCCGAACTCAGCGGCTTCAAGGACAAGGGGTACAACATCCCGGGGACCACGGTCATAACGACGAAGCCGCCGTTTTTCAAGCCGGTCATCAGGATAGTGGAAATCGACACCGCCATGGACTCGAAAGGAAAGCTCATAGGAAGCGACATCTATCCCGTTACGGGCGGAAAGTACGCCTTCACCTTCACCGCGATAAAGCGCTTTATCGACGCCGGCAGGATAGAGTTCGAGAAACCCGATATCGACATGAACCCCGAATTCGAAACGGTCACCGCATATGTGAAAGGAAGCCGTTTCGATATCGAAGGCACGGTAAGGGTCCAAAGTGACGGCAAGACGATAAACATTCCGGCACGGGAAATCGAGATCACGGAGACGTACAGCAAAAGAGGGGACGAACTCGCCAGGAAGGAGAAGTGGAAAGAGGAGAGGCTGAGACGTTACATCGACATGAACGTGAAGTCCTATATGATCCAGCTCAAGAAGTTCGCGGTCGAAAGGGCGATCTCCGGCGCTCAGGCCAGGGTCGTGACGAAGCTTCTGGGCATGAAGCAGGCGTATCCTCTCGGGAACCTGAAAAAGCCGTTCGTGGTCCTAAGCGTCATCCCCGATATAGACATGGAAGACCAGCGCATCAAGGAGGTCGTTACCTTAAATGCGATCGGTCTTAGGGACATCTATTACCCTGCCGGCAGCGCTTTGCCTCACGTGCCGCATGCGCACGTAGCCGAGAAAAGAAGTGTGAGAGCGGTCTCCTCGGGGGCATTGCGGAAGGGCTTGGAGACGAGGCTCCCACAGGTGGAGGACTTCCTGGAATTCCCTGTAGAGAGGCAGAGGGAGATACTTCGGAAACTGGCCATGACAAAGGGTGTTTCAGCTCCCCTTGCGGTGGAGCACATGACCGAGGAGGAAAGGAAATCTTTTTATGAGCGGGTCCATGCAGCAGCATAAAACCGTCATAGCCTTTGACCCGGGATTAACCGATACGGGCGTCGCAGTGGTAAGGGGCGACGCCCTTCTTTTTTCCGGCACGTTGAGGCCCAAGGGTGAAGGACTGGCTGAAAGGCTCGGGGATCTGATGGAAAAGACGGAGACCTTGTTTCAGACGTACGGGCCGGAGAAGTGCGACATCGAGGTCGCTTCGCATTTCAGTTATTCAAGGTCAAGGGATTGCCGGACGGGTAAGGAACTCAATATCAAGGACCTCATGAAAAACGGTTACGCCACCGCCGTTATCATGGCCGTTGCCGGCATGAGAAACGTCCCCACTGAGCAAAGGAGTGCTCATACGTGGAAGCTGGTCAGAGGCAGGAACATGAACAAAGACGACATGAAGAGGATGGCCTGCTCCCTCTGCTCCTCCCTGAAAGACAAGAAGCGGTTTTCTTCCCACGAAGCCGAAGCGGTGTGCATGGCCTTCCTCGGCAGGTAGAAAAGACGGCATCCGGGGATCACTCGGGAATACCCAATCGAAAGCAAGTAACGAATGCAGTAGCCCAATCAGATTAAGGAGATTTCTGTATGGAAAACACGGAAATTCTTGAGCAGCTGAAGAAGTTGCTCAAGAGCAAGTCTCAGAAGAACTTCCAGGTCGCAGAAACCAACTTCCGGATAGGCAGAATCCTGTCCGAAGCCGATGACGTGCAGGCGCTTTCAAAGGCGCTCACCCTGGGAGGTGTCACCGTAAAGGAAACATTCCTCTATGACTGCATCAGGGTCTTCAGAACTCTTAAGACGGAAGACATGCTTAGAGGACTCAAGGACAAGCTGAAGGGGAACCTTACGTGGGGGTTCCTTCTTTACAACTGCACAAAGGCCCCATCCGGAGATACTGCCGAAGTGCTCGCCTACTGGGAGGATCGGCTCGGCAGGATCGAAAACGCGCTGAACGACCTCGATGACGTAGCCAATATGTACGAATTCCTTCCCGATACGGTCAGAAAGCAGGTGGAAGGGCTCGCAGTCGGCGTCGGTAACTGCCTCGGAGAAAACAGCGGGAGAACGGTTCTCGAAGGACCCATCAAGATAGGGCACTTAGCAGACCTGCACGTATCCGAAACCATGCCCTCAGGAGGCAAGATCGTCATAGACCCCCAGACAGGCATGAACGAGAGGCTGCTGGACATGCACAGGTGCATCTCCTTTGCGGTCGACCGGATGATAGAAGAGAAGTGCCGGGTCGCACTCATCACGGAGCCCACGGAGACACACCAGCCGACGCCCAATGAAGAGAGGTATCTCCTTGCGAGTATCCTCAGGCTCACGGAAAACGGCATCCCGGTGATCGTGGAGCCCGGCAACCACGGGATATCCAGGAACCCGAAGGACTCGAGCGCCCTTGCATTTTTGCAGGGAAGACCGAACGTCTTTGTAATGGAAAAGCCTGCGGTCCTTTATCTGGAGGGCAACACGCTGAGCGCGACTCCTTCTGAGAGCTGGCCGCAGCCCGACTGCGCCAAGATATTCGTGCTGCCTTTCCCCTCACGGGCCATCCTGAACGGCAGGGCTGAGGGACTCTCGATAGAAGAGCAGAACAAGGCCGCCTCTGGAGCCCTAAGGACGATCGTCTCTGCGTTCCGGGGTGAGATAGACAACAGGGTCCCGAACATCCTCATGGCCCATCTCACGGTGATCGGCGCAACCGGGGCGGAGAACCCCGAGATGACGAAGTATGACCCTCACCTCTATCCTGAGGACTTCGAAGGCTTCGATTACGTGGCTCTAGGACATATCCACATCCACCAGAGGGTCGCGGCAAACGCTTATTACGCGGGATCCATAGACAGGGACGACTTCAACGAAGAAGGAGACGAGAAGGGGTTCATCATCGCCGTCTTCGAGGGAAGAACGCCAAAGGTGGAGTTCATCGGGACACCCGCCCGCAAGTTCAAAACTCTCACGACCGAATTCTTCAACGATCCCGATTGGGAGAGCAAAGTCGACCCTGAAACCATCTACAGGATCAAGGGTGAGGTTTCGAAGGAGGAGAGAGAAACGCTTCGGCCCTTCATCAACAGGTTCATGGAGATCACTCCCCTTCTTTACAAGCTCACGGTAAAGAGGGAGATGCGCGTCCGGGACGAGAAGATGACGGAGGACCTGAAGGAAGAGGACGCTATGAAGCGCTACCTCTCCCAGAGGGGCTACGACGAGGACTTCATCAACCTCTGCCTTCAGACATTCAACGAAGCGGTTGGAGAACCAATCGGCCGGGAAGCAGCCGGTAAAGGAGAGGAAGAGCATGAGACCTTTGCGCTTGAAGCTCAATAATCTGATGTCCCACAAGGACACGGAGATCGACCTGACCGGCATAAGGGCCGCCTGTATCCAGGGCGACAACGGCGCAGGCAAAAGCGGTCTCCTCGACGGGATCCTCTATGCCCTCTTCGGTCAGACATCGAGAGGGACAGGGGACAGCTTGGTCAAGATCGGCGAGACCGAGATGAGCGCGATTTACGACTTCATCCAGGCAGGCAGATGCTACCGTGCGTCTCGCAAACGGGTGAGCACCGGCCGCGGCAGGAGCGATATGGCGCTCGGCATTTATAACGGCGCCGAACCCTCCTCCTTGGATGTCATCGCCACAGGGGACGCGGTTACGGAGAGCGTCATGAAGGTCCTCGGGAGGGACTATAAGACCTTTACCGCCTCGTCGTTTCTTCTTCAGGGGCAGCAGGAAAAGATAATACTTGCCACGCCGAAGGAGCGTTTCCAGATCGTCTACACCATCCTCGGGCTCGACAGGTACTCGAAGTACAAGGAGTCCTTCACCCGAAGGAAAAACAGGATGATCGACAGGGCGTCGGTCCTAGAAGAGGAAATAGTCCGTCTTGCCGCCGAGATCGGGGACCCTGTCGAACTCCTCAAAAACCGGACTGCTCTTGAGCAGACACTCGTCACCCTCAGCTCATCGATAAGGGAAAATGAGGTCCTCCTGACCTCGAAATCATCCGCGATAGCGGTCCTCAAGAGCAAGCTCGGGGAATTCGAGGATGTCCAAAAGGAGATCGCCGGCTTGGAGAAACAAAGGGACGAGGCGGTGCTGAGGAAAAACGGGATCGAGAGGAAGACCCCGGCATTTCCGGAGGGAAAACAGCACGAGGGGTGCGCTCTCATGGAAAAGCTTTCATTAGAGAAAGCGCTCTCCAGGGTCGCCGAAATAGAGGCGGGCCTCAAGAACGCGGAATCTCTCCGGAAGCAGGCAGAGTCCCTTCAATCATCGAAGGCATCGCTTCAGAGCAGTGCCTCGGACGCGGAGCAAAGGGTAGCCCGCTATAAGAAGGTGGTGGACAACAAGGAAAAGATCCTCTCGGTCGTGGAGCAGGAAAAACAGGAGCAGGTCCGGCTTAAGACGTTTAAAGCACAGGCCGAAGATCTGCAAAAGCAGATCCATGACCTCAATATCGCCACGAGAAAAGCCTCCGAGATCGAGACGGCCATTGCCGTTTCGGAAGGCAAGGTTAAGTCCCACGAGAAAGAAAGGCTGGCGAACCTCAAGGCGGCACAAGAGAGAGTGGTAAATGCGGAGAGAGATGTTTCCCTATTGGGCAAGACCGTCTGTAAGGGTAAGGGTGAGTACAGCTCCTGCGTGCTTATTTCAAAGGCTGTGGAGTCCAGGGAGTCGGTGGCTTCCATCAAGGCGGAGATCGAAAAAATGACGAAGAGACCCGTATACGATGAGGATGCCCAGGTCGAGGACCTCCGGAAACAGCTTTCGTCCCTGCCTTCTGACGCAAAACAGCGTACAGCCGATGGGGAGAAAGACCTCGCTTCGCTTCGGGAGGTGATAAAGGCATCCGAAACGAAGCTCGATGTCATGCGCACGTGGACAAAACAGGCAGCCGAGATAGAGACCGCCGAGAAGGAGCTCGCCGTTGCCGCTTCCCTTATCTCCTCTACGAAACTGCAGATAGCCGGCATCGAAAAGCGCATCTCCGCGGTCCTTGCGGAAGTCTCCAAACTCGAGCCGCTGTCGGGCGAGCTTTCTCTCATCAGGGTCGTTGCCGAGCGTCTCAAGATCTTTGAGAGCACGAAGGAATTTGACGTTGAGATATCGGCTGTCGAAAAAAAATTAGATGAACTGAGAAAGAAGATGTCCGGGGCGGACACCCTCAACCGCGATCTCCTTAATGTACAGGCCGAACTCGATGCCGTCAGGGCGGACCTCGACAGACTGAAGAAGTCCGAGGGAGATACCTCGAAGGAGTTATCCGTACTGACCGTAAAGGCGGATCAGGACGGAAAAAGCGGCGAGAAGAAGAAGGGGCACGAGAAGGATGTCGAAGGTCTCCGGCGTAATATTCACATACTGGAGGTGATCGAGGACTTCTGCGAGAAGGTGCCCCTTTTTATCCTGGACAACATCCTGCCTATCGTCGAGGAGGAGGCCAACAAGGTGCTCGACGAGATCAGCTCCACAGGGATGAGGATCGAGTTTCGCACGGAGAAGGTCACGAAGACCACAAAGGCGGTGAGGGACACCCTGGACATCATCGTGTCGGACGTGATGGGAGAAAGACCGATCAGCCAGTACTCGGGAGGCGAGAAGACTAGGCTCGTTCTCGCCGTTACAATCGGTCTTGCCGAACTCAGCTCAAGAAAAGCCGGCGTGAAGATCAATACCTTGGTCATTGACGAGCCGGCGGGACTCGATGAAAGCGGCCTCAAGGACTTCGGCAGGTGCGTCAACAAGCTGGTCGACGCCGGCATGTTCGAAATGATGCTCGTTGTCGCGCATGACAAAAAGCTGCTCGATGTATTCGACCAGAAGATAATCGTAACCAAGGACGGCACCGCCAGCAGGGTCGAGGTCCTTGTGTAGACGGAAACCACAACAACATGATTATGCCCATGGGGATACAAATCAAAAAAGGAGGCTTTCATGGACATCAAGATTTTGGAGGAGGCCGCCTCGGGGAAAATCAGGGAGCAGACCCCTGCGGAAGCCGAGAAGTTCCTGGCCAGAGTAAGGACCAACCTTTTTGACCTCCTCTGCCACTCGGACAAGGCCAGGGCGGAGCTTCCCCTGGACTTAGACCTGAGTGAGTACGGCGGCAAGGAGGCTGTGGAGAGGGCGATCGGGAAGGCCGTTGTAAACCTTTTCGCCCTAGCCGCGGTCTTCGGCGTAAGGACATACGACGTGATACTCAGGGAACTCGGGTTTACGCCCGAAGCGGACATATCGGCCGAAGCAGCCGGGAACGCCCCCGGTGATAACGGATCTTCCCCTCATACATCCGGGATTGGGGAGGCCGGACGTGCTGATGAGAAAGCCGGACCCGCAGGCGAACACCGGGAACCCGTCCCCACTACCGAAGTTGACGGAGGGAAGGGCGACGATACCACAGGGTATAGGCAGAGGCTCGAGAAGGCGGGATCGGTTGAGGAGAGGTCCGTCATCTGGAAGAAGATTCAGGTGGACAGGGGCATCGACAGTAAGACCAGGGCCGAACTCTATCAGCATATGGCGACTCTCAACAAACAGGAGGCTGCCAGATGACGGCGAAGGCCGCTTTCCGGCTGCGGACGGCAGCCCTGCCTGTCACAAACGGAAGGAGGAACTGATGGCAAAAAGACGGTTACCGGACATCGATCCCTTCGGCTATCTCCCCCTTCGCTATGAAGACCGGAGAAAGCACGTCCCGGTGGGACAGTTCAAGAGGGGGGAGAAGGTGCTCTTCAGGGGCTATCCCGACAAGATAGGAGAAGAGGAGACCTGGACCGGCAAGAAGATGCTTGTCGTCTCGATGATTGGTGACGGAGGAAACTTCCTTGTCAAATACTTCCACTTCACCGACTGGCATCTAAGGAAATTCGAAAGGGGCGGCTACATCAGCATGTGGGGAGCGCCGAAGAAGGAAAAGGACTGCTGGACGTTCTATCAGCCCGGGTTTCCGGATCAGACCGGCCTCGTATGCCCGATATACAAAACACCGAGCGGAGTCGGACAGAGAAGGTTCAGGGACCATATATGGGAAGCGGCGAGAAAAGGCATGTCCGCGATCGAAGACGAGGTCCCCGAGGAGGTACTTGCCCGGAGGGACTTCCCCACCATCAGGGAGGCCCTCCAGCAGATCCACCGCCCCTATCAGATCCCCGATGCACGGCCCTTCCTGAGACTTGCCTACAGGGAGGTCTTTGAGCTGAAGAAGAGGTTGGCGGGGATCAGTAAGCCTTCTGCCCCTCCCATCGAAGCGGACATTCGGCCGTTCATCGAAAAACTGCCTTTTGAGCTGACCGTTGATCAGGTGAAGGCCATCGGCGAAATACTTTCAGATATGGCGACCGGATCCGCCATGAGGCGCATACTCGTAGGGGACGTATCCTCGGGGAAAACGGTCGTAAGCCAAGCCGCGGCATATGCCTGTATGAGCTACGGATACCGGACCCTCGTACTTACTCCATCAACGGTTTTGGCCCGGCAGCATTACGAGAAGTTCTCTCAACTCTTCGGCGAGGAGGATGTAGGGCTTTGCACCGGCAGGGAGAAGACCGGGGAGGCGAAGATCATAATCGGCACTCATGCGCTTCTGAACAGGAGGTTCAAAGACGTGGGGCTGGTGATCATCGACGAGCAGCACCGGTTCGGCGTTTCGCAAAGAACGCAGATCGCCCTCGGAGCCCATGCCCTTCAGTTGACGGCGACGCCGATTCCACGGACGGTAAGTCTGATCTACCAGGGAGCGATCGATATCTCGACCCTTAACGCCCTGCCGTTTAAGCGCGAGGTCGTGACGAAGGTGGTCTCGAAGTCCCATACAAGAGAGATCCTCTCCCATATCAGGGACGTGATCGGAAGCGGCGGCAAGGCCCTCGTCGTTTATCCCCTGGTCGATGATGAAAAGGGGGAATACAAGTCGGTCGAATCGTCGAAGGAGTACTGGGAAAAGGCGTTTCCGGGAGAGACGCTCTTTGTTCACGGCAAGACCGAGGGGAAGGAAGACATCGTCTCTGAGTTCAGGACCTCGACGGAAAAGCGGATACTCGTTGCGACCTCCCTGATCGAAACCGGCATCGATATTCCAGAGGCGTCGATCCTGATAGTCTCGGGGGCCGAATGCTTCGGGCTCTCCGCCCTGCACCAGCTCAGAGGCAGGATCGGCAGGAGAGGGAACAAGTCGTTTTGCTATTTCATGTTCAAAAATCCCGAGGCCCAAGAGCGGCTGAAGCTACTTGAGTCCGTCCATGACGGCTTTGAACTGGCCGAGAAGGACACCGACTCCAGGGGATGGGGCGATACCTTCGGCCGGGAGCAAAGCGGGAACATGTTCAAGCTTCCGAGCGTGAGCATCTACAAGAAAGTCGTCGACATGGTGATCGAAGACCTTCAGCCAGAGATGGCAACAAGTAATATTAATTAACCGGGAGGATATAACAGCATGTACAACAAGGTCATCCAGATCGGAAATCTCACCAAGGACCCCGAACTCCGCTACACCCCCCAGGGGACGCCCGTGGCCAACTTAAGGATTGCGGTAACGACGAAGCACAAAAGCGGGGAGGGGTATAAGGACGAGACGCTGTTCATCGACGTCGTGGTATTTGGCAAACAGGCGGAGAACTGCAGCCAGTACCTCGCAAAAGGCAGGAAGGCCCTTGTGGAGGGGAGGCTGCAGGAGCGAAGATGGGAGTCCGATGGGCAGCAGCGAAGCAAGATGGAGATCATAGCCGAATCGGTGAGGTTCATGTCCGGCGGGAAAGGCAATGGCGCCGGCGCGGGAGCCCAGCATTCCGAAGAAGCGGTACCCGAAGAGACCACCGAGCTCGAACCGTTCTAAAATTTATCTAAATCGGCGACTGCAAGTAGAGTAAGATAAGGCCGTGAGAGGGTCCGCCCTCCGCGGCCTTATTTTTTTCATGAGTGTTATGAAAAAAAGTGCGCCGCACTGTGGCGACGTTCATCCTGAAAGGCCGCACTGCGGACATCGCACCAAGAGTATTGGTTTCCGATCATAATGGTCAGCCGCTGATATTCTCAAAAAAAAGGCTTGAGACGAGGAAACGATTTACAGCATCTCCCTTATAACGCGCAGTCGAGATAGTAGAACGAGAGATATTTTTATTCAATAGTATTATGAAAGATTCCCATTGACATATTAGCCTTCATTCTTATAATAGATATTTATAAGAAGGGGACCCTTATAATGATGCCTGAAATTATCTACACAGTCCTCACCGGCGATGTAGTGAAGTCTAGTTCACTCAGCGCAAAAGAGAGAGAGGGACCGCAGTGGGTTTTCTCATCACTGCGAAATCCATTTTTCGTTTCGGTGAGATAAAGGATCCGGCACAAAGAAAAGTGGCTGAATATATCCTAATCGGTACATTGTTAAATTTTACAGTGGCCATCGGTTTAGGATACATTGTAAAATTATTAATCGCTTGAATTACTTAGCACCTTTGCTTCATTTTGAATTACAGTTCGGAAAAATATTTTTTTACGATAAAAATAATTGTAAATGATAAAATATGCAATGTTATCCAGAAATCCGCATAATCACTTGTTAGATTTCAATCTTCCGCACTTTGCGGTATCCAAATTACTGAAATGCTAACCAAGCTCGATCTTCTGGATCGAATCCTCACCAAGAATCTCACTTGGATAAGCAGTGCCGATACTAAAGGAACCCTGTTGTTTGCGGTAGATAGTGGGATGCTCGCTGTCATGGCTGCGCTAATTCCTCCAACAAACCTTTGGAGCATAGGCGCAGCGGTCTTTGCTGCTCTCGCCCTTATTGGGCTCGGAGCAAGTGTGCTGTTCATCGTTGCGGCCACGTTTCCGAGGCTTGATGGGCCGCGCAGTTCACTTGTTTATTTCGGTGGCATTGCATCACATGACGAAGATCAGTATGTCCGAAAAATACTGGATGGCGTTACAGAAGAGCTACTCACCGATTTTGCTCGTCAGTGCCACCGAAACGCCGATATAGCCAAAACAAAATACGACATGGTAAGGAAGGCTGTTGTCTGCACGTTTTTGGCATTGCCGGCATGGCTTATCGGCGTCTGGTTGATGTACCCTCTCAAATTTCCGCCAACACATTTTTGATTGTTGGAGGGCGTGCGATGGGACCGAAAGAAGACATAGAAAGCGAAATAAAGAAAATCTTCAGAGAAGTTTGGGCCGAGCGAGACGGTGATGTTGTGCCTGAATCGGAAGGCGTACAGCTTGGAAATGACGGGGTTTGGCTCGACGCGACGATCCTATATGCTGACATGGCCGACACTACCGACTTGGTGGACGGCTATAAGGCACAATTTGCCGCAGAGGTTTACAAGGCATTTCTCCATGCCGCGGCTAAGATCATTCGTTCAGAATCCGGAGAAATTAGTGCCTACGACGGTGATCGCATAATGGCCGTGTTCATAGGCAATTCGAAGAACACATCTGCCGCAAGAGCGGCACTCAAGATCAACTACGCGCGAGCCTATATCATCAACCCAGCGATTAAAGCACAGTATCCAAAGACATCCTACCAACTGAGACACGTCGTGGGAATCGATACCAGCAAGGTTTTCGTAGCCCGTACCGGAATTCGAGGTGCCAACGATCTGGTATGGGTTGGCCGTGCCGCCAATCACGCAGCGAAACTTTCCGCGCTTAGCTCTGAATATCCATCGAGAATAACAAAAGCAGTCTATGATGTTATGAACTCCTCCGTTAAGACATCTAGTGACGGAAGATCAATATGGGAAGCTGCGACTTGGACGGACAAGGGCAGACAAATTTACCGTTCCACTTGGTGGTGGTCCCTGTGACCTAATTTGACCTCTCGTTCCAGGGGGACCTGCGGGCTCTGACGACCCCTGACCTCATACATTATGCATTTGTTTCTTTCCACTATCGAAAATTTTGTGTCATGAGCCTTGCGTGATTTTGACGAGCGGGTGAAGTCGGTGCCTGTTCCTGATGAAGATGCCTCGCTTCGGTCATATCCATTGCCGATGAAGGGTTCAAATTGAGCTCCAGCATCTCCATACTCACTCATGCCATCAATAATAGCCCTTCAATCTAGGTTTTATCTGTTCGACTATTTTTTCGAATTTTTTAATTTCATCAGGTTTCAATATACCGCGGTATTTATCGAGGAGTTCCTCCGCAATGTCCTTCGCATACACCAATTCGGACGGCAAAGATTTTTGCTCCATTATGTCAGCAATTGCTTTGACCAGTTCCTTTTGAGCATAAATAAAAGATGGATATCTATTAATCATCTCCTTAAGTATTGATAATCTCCTTGTATGTAGTTTTCGAGCTTCACAATCCAGCGTTCTGATAAACAAGAGGATAGGATCATCTTCAGCATGGTTATACCAAGCAATCTTTTTTTGTCGATCCTGATATTTTTTCTTTACACTCTTAAATGAATGGCGTTCTACCACAGAATCCAGGACGGAAACACTAAAACTCTTGAGCCATGGTTCGTTAACAAAATCAAGATTAATTGGATCAATGATATATTTATGGAGGAACTTGTCAATTACTTTAGTTGAGTAATCGAGAGGCATTTCTCGAAAAAACGCACTTCGCACTTCAAAGACATCTTCCAATTTGGAAATTCCCTTTAATTCACTTTTGTGCTTCTCCAAAACAATTGGATGGGCCCAGATATAAGCACTTGCGGCCTTCGATAGAAACACTTGAGAATATTTTCCAAGCCGAGTGGCGGATTCAATTCTTTTTGCATAATTAATTGCGTATCCTTCAACGTGATGAATATCAGTCATATTTGAAGAAATGCCCACTTGCTCATTCTTTTTTAAGACCGTTGCAACGTCTCCGAAATGTATGCCTGTCCCAATATGCATTTTTCGCGGAACAATATCCTTCTCAGGTTCTAAAACTAATTCCAGCAATGCTTTAAGTTCAAAGGCAAATTGAATAGCGCGATAAATAAGGTCACCCGGCGACAGTTTGGAACTTTCATCTGCAATAAGAAAAATGGAGCCTTCATCTCCGCCTGTGCTAATGCGTAGGAATGCATTTTTGAAAACGGGTGATTTTTCGAAATGTCTCTCAGCGAGGTCTTTAAAAAGTCTTTGGAATTTTAAGATATCTTTTGCGTACTGCTCAATTCCTAAAATAGAGCTATATATGGAGCTATCAATGATATCCGAAAAAAGGAGTAATGCTTTCTTTATGGGGCGGGCTACCATATTAGCTATTATAGTCTGTCCCGCAGCGACCGCATATACTCTGATCTGTCAATATTCTTGGCTCCAAGAAATTCCAACGCGGCCTTCTTCATGTTGTCCATGCAGTCGAGAGCAGCAGGTTGATCTGTGCAACCTGCTCCGTAATAAGCGTATTCCAAAGCAATGAATACATCAAGGAATGATAATGAATACTTCATCAATTGTGGGTAAAAGGGATTTACGGAAATTTCACCGGTTTGAAAATTGAAGCTTATGCCAGCGTCAACGTCTTTCCCGTTCCGATACCGAACCTTATAGTCTTTTCCAAATAAAGCAATGTTTTCGCTCTGGAACGTGTCGGAAGGAATTGTGACTTCAGTTTTTCCCTCATCTTCCAAATATTTAATTGTTTCTTCATCCGCTTTAGGATCTATCGTTAAGATATAGCCCTTTTCTTTATTTTCAATTACGATCGATTCCCGGAGGGATTCTATGATATCTGTGCAGTTTTCTAATTCCCTACTATAAATTTTCGATAAAATAGCGATGACCTCGGGCTCTTTTTCTTCCAGAATTTCGTCCACTTCCAATATCTTTTTAATGCTTTCTTCCATTTTTCTAAAAGGACTTTTGTCAGTATTTTTTCTTATGTCATCAAGAGGCTCCTTGATGGCTTCTTTTACTCTTTTGCCGATCTCATAGGCTTCCCTTAGATGGTTACTATATTCCTTTACAATTTCTCTCACCTGCTTGCGAAACTCTCTATACTTCTCTTTTGAACGATCAAAGTCATTACGAGACACCTGAAGGAAGTCATTCATGCCTTTGTGAAAGAATTCCCCGAACATCCAGTCTTGGATTGGTTGATCCGCTAACGGTTCTAAGCCTGGGTGGGGCAAATAATCAGCTGCTTTAACAAGCACGTTTTTATTTCTAAACCATAACCCGGTTTCTCTGAGGTTTTTACCCACAACACCTAAATCTCGTCCACAAGTTATTAAATAATAAGAAAAATCAGATGTAGTATCGGAATGTAATTGATATTTGTTCTTTGTGGGAGGCTTCCTGAAGTCTGGAAAATATTTATGGAGCGAGAAATACCTTGCATCATCCATTGAATATTTAAAAGAAATAGTGGGGCAGTAATTCCTGTCCTTCAATATTGTGAGGATAATATGCTTGTCTTTCTTTTTAAGTCCAGCTAAAAAAAGATCAGACTCGTTTGGCTCCAACGGAAGTATTTTGCTCAGTTGTTCAAAAAAATTATTTTCCGCCGATGTTATCGTTTTTAAGTCCTCTTCATGCACATCCTCAATAATAATCTCAGTGTAATGCTGGGCTTTGCCTCCGAGCTCTTCCTTTAACCTCTGATCAGTAACAGGGGAGATGTTCGAACGCTCTTTCTCCGATGAATCATCCAAATCAAAACAATCGGCAAGTGCTTCGATGTTCTCTTTCTCCATATCTTTGCTAAAGATTTTTTCGGAGTTGACTATCAGCTTGTTGAATTCCTTGCCTTTCTTTGGCTTCGTTATTATCGTAATTTTTTTGCCTAGCTGAAAAATGGACATAAGCCCAAGCCCAAAAAATGAGTAATATTTTTCCGGGTGTGGCTCATCGATATGTAATCCGTATCCGATGCTTTGCAATATTTCTTCAAAGCGAGATTTTGTAATGCCATGTCCGTTGTCAAACAACGATAGTACATAACTATCTGTATGTTTCCTTTTCTCTAATGAAAAAATGAACGCGCTAGCATTATTGTCAATGGAATTTGTGACAGCTTCTCTGATTTTAGTTAATGTCTCGGAGTAGATTGATTTAGCTACTGTGGTAAGGATTTTTACTTTTACCTTTACCTCAGGATGCTTTTTAGGCATCACATCCCCCTTTTTTTCGTCTTAATTTCTTGTCATAGCGATAAATATCGTACAGTTTTTTCTTGAATTCTATTGGATTATTTCCATAGATCTCTTCAAAAGAACTGCGCTTCTCAGTAATCATACCTTTTCTATAATAGAAAAGAAGAGAGAGTTTCAAGGCGCGGAGTAAATATAAATCCCAGTGATGCCCTGGCCGCTTCTTGATTCTTTCTGTTGGTTCCCGGTATTCCATTGGGAATGCCAACACCTTTTCTTTGTTTAATAAATTAATGCGGTGATAGAAATCATCAGGCGTATCTTTGAAGTTGTAAAGCACATAAACCCTGATTTCACTTTTAAAGTATTTTTTTGCCAAATTGATAGCTTTCACTATAGATTCTTCATAGGCAATGTTATCAAAGGCAAAACGGACGGGGTCAAGTTGTACTCCGGACAATAGTTTTGCCTTCTCATCGTCGAATAGGCGAGCGTCGATACCTTGATTAAAATCAACTTTTTTGCCGATCTCAATTAGCTTCTCACAATCCGGCTCAAAATTTGGTGAAGCAAGCCAATTGTTATCCCAGAATGTAATGGCTGGAAGTTCGGCAGAGATATCTCTCTCCCAATCATTCTTGATGAAAAATTCGGGTTCAAGTGTATTTACATTGCAGAACTGACACTTTCTGATACAACCTCGAGAGGTGAACGATATCGAAGATTTTAGTTTTCGACCGAAGGTCATTGAATAATCGGGTGCATAAGATTCAGCACTTTTTAGAAGACCTACATGCGGTTTTATACCTGCCTTGGAATAGATATAATTCGGAATAAGAGAGGCTGCGATCCCTCCTACACGTACCCGTGATTTTGGAAATTTACGTTTATAATAGAGGATTGAATCTACTACCTTATCGGCGTCCCAGGTAAACAAACTGGTAATGTAAATTATACTTGGTTCGCTAAGAGCAGGGGGAATAGCATTGCCAACACTATGGAATACTTCACATCCCCGTTGACGGTGCTTTAACATGGAGGCAATTTTCATAAGCCCTAGGGGCGGATAAGGAGTTTTAGCGACCGGTTCTACAAGCAAATATTGCTTATTTTTCAAGAAAAAACCCCTCCAAGACTATTTGGGCGTATTGTATCACAAGTAAGGCAAGAAAAGGACATCGCCTGAGGCATGATACGGCCCCAAATGAGCCGGAATTGTGCGGAGAAAAAAAGATTACGCCGTGCACTTCGGGATGTAATCTTTTTGATTCGCTCGAAAAGCAGGCACAATCGATGAATGTTTCTTTCGGCATTTAGCGTGGTAAGGCGGATTCCAAAATTCTTTCAACCTAAAACAATATACCTAATTGATGACTGCCACGACATCGTGGACAGATTTTACTGCCAGAACATCGTGGACAGTCATCCCAATTGGATGTAGATTATGAAAGCCGATAGTTGAACTCATCCACCTGATTATCAGCTAAAAATAACTTTAGTTTTTGTTC
>OBEQ010145584.1_pt1 | contig 24562 bp, 26 predicted proteins | sample 1670901 | NCBI WGS metagenome assembly OBEQ01 (sample SAMEA104232315, study PRJEB22302) | groundwater metagenome | biome: forest; feature: aquifer; material: groundwater | place: USA | collected 2011-08-07 | depth 5.4 m | reverse complement strand
TGAAAATCTTTCTCTTTTTTTATACACTTATCCCCACAAACTAATACTACTAGTTTATATTAACTAATCTATGAAGGTTATTTTAGACAAAGATCTGTTTCTGAACAAACTCTCGCTGGCCAACAGATTTACATCAAGCAGAATTACTTCGATATCTTCTCTTCAGGGAGTTTTAATCTCTGGAGAACAAAACAAAATAACAATCTCCTCAACAAACCTCAACTTTTATTTCAAAACCATCTTTAATAATAAAATTGAAGAGGATTTTAAAATTTTAATTGAACAAAGAAAAATAATAGAGTTTTTGTCGTTTTTGCCCCAAGGAAAAATTCAACTAGAAATAAGCGACAAAAAACTAACCATAACCAAGGACAAAACCAAAGGAACCTTTCAGTTAATGGAGGGGAAAGACTTTCCTCCTGCCCCAGAGCTGGCTAAGGAAAAAGAACAAAAAACAAAAACCGGGTTTTTACTTAAACATTTGCCCCTGGTCCTTTTTTCCGCCTCGCCCGACGAAACCCGCCCGGTATTAACCGGAGTAAATTTTATTACCCAAGACGAAGACCTGATCATTGTTGCAACCGACGGGTTTAGGCTCTCCCTGGTTAGGGTAAAAAAAGAGATTCCTGTTTCGGCGATGTTGGTGCCACAAGGATTTCTGGAGGAGGTTTTAAAGACGATTAAAGACGAAGATGAAGTTGGGCTTATTTTTTCTCCCAGAGAAAAGGTCTTCTCGGTTAAAACAGGAGACACTCAACTTTACTCAAGATTGATAGAGGGAGACTTTCCTCCCTATGAAAAAGTAATTCCAGAGGAACATAAAACAAGAGCGGTTTTAGACAGAGAAGAATTCATGAACAACGTCAAACTAATCTCGGTTTTTGCTAGAGATTTTTCAAACATCGTTATACTTGATTTCAAAAAAGAGGGTGTCTTCTTGCGACCGAAAACCGATGTAGAGGAACAAACAACAGCCTTTCAGGAAGGGGAAGTAAGCGGAGAAGAGCAGCGGGTAGCTTTTAACTTTAAGTTTATCTTGGATTTTTTAAATCAAACAAGCTCAAAGAAAATAATAATTGAAGTTTTGAGATCTGATGCTCCAACAGTATTTAAATTGGAAGGAAACAAAGACTTTCTCCACATCATCATGCCGGTGAGGCTGCAGAGTTAAAGCTCACCGAGCTGTTCTTTTTTTTCATGATCCTCTTTAACCAGATTCAGAAATCTTTCAGTAGAGGAAAGACGGCGATGTCCAACAAGTTTGGCTATATAATCAATTGAGTAGCCGTTCATAAGTTGATGAGCAATAAATGTATTTCTAAAGTCATTAACCGTGGCGTTTTCAATGCCCACTTCTCTAAAACACCTGGTAATAATCTGCCTGACATTTCTAATCAACAACGGTTTTCCGGTCCTTGTGATAAACAGAAAGTCATCACTTTTTTTGTACTGATTATCGCGGGCTTTAATATAGTCGTTTACGCTCTTTTTGACAGCCTTATTTAAGGGAACCTCCCGAGCGGCCGATTTACCATAGGGTCTGATAGACAGAGTCTCTTCCTTTACGTCTTCCAACCGAATACTGGTTAGCTCGCCGATTCTCACCCCAGTTTGCAGAAGTATTTCAACCATTGCATAAGTTCTTGGTTCTTCTTTGGCAACATCTCTTATCGCCCGATACTCCATTTTGCTGAAAATTCGTGGTGGCAGTTGAATATATTTAGGATGCGAAACGTCAAGAGAGGGATTTTGATCAATGACGTTGTTATTTTTTAAGAAGCGGAAAAAAGTTCTAATTGAATTTAATTTTCTGGATGCAGACTTTTTAGAATAATTATCAGCGATAAGCTTATTGATAAAAGCATCGATCTCGTTTTTTTTAATATCCCGGATGTCGTTTAGGTCTTTGGATGATAAGAAGCCTACAAATTGCTCTAGGTCTTTTTTATAGGCAATAATAGTAAAATTCGATTTTCCCTGCTCATTAAGAAATCCAATGAATTTTTCAATCAGCGAAGGGAAGAAGAAATTGTCAATCATACCCCATAATATACCATACTATCTTGACGTTTGCAAGACTTATCTTAGTCTGAAAAGAGCTGGACGAACATCTTCCCATAGACGCCCCCGTCAACAACACCCACCCCCACCTTCCTATACTCTGGAGATAAGATATTCTCTCTGTGTCCTTGAGAATTCATCAGTCCTTGGTGGGCGATATAGAGGTCTGGAGCAAAGGCAAGGTTTTCTCCCAAAACCCCAAAACTGATTCCGACATTTTTGACCCTTATCCCAGCATCAGATCCATCAACTTGCGAAGTGTGTGAGAAAAAACCATTCTCGAGCATTTGGACGGCATATTTTTCTGCAACATCTTTTAAACCATTATCAAAACTCAGGGAGTTTATTCCCCGGCTCTGCCTTTCTTTATTGACAAGTCTGTACATGACTGATTCGGCAGAAGGGTCGGGTGAGATCTCGCTTGAGGTGAGCTTGAATCCTAGTTCTATTGTTGTTCCCGACTTCGGCTTTACGGTTAAAAAATTTAAAGTTTCATTAGCCGCCTCTCCAAAGACGTTTTTTATTTCCGATTCAAAAGAATGGGCCAAGTCTACAAAAAAAGGGCCAGTTTTTGAATCCAAAATATCTTTTTTTACTTGACCTCGTACAGGCAGTGCAAAAACGAGGCTGATAAAAAAAAGAAATAATACTGTTCCTTGGGCAAGACCCAAGAGAAAACCAAGTATAGTATCGGCCGGGGAACTATTCTGTTTTTTTAAAAATTTTTTCAACAGCCAAAAAGCCACAAGAAAAAAGAGAAATTCTGATAAAAGCCAAATAGAAAAAAAGCCTGAAACTGAAGCAAGCCCTTTCGGCAGAGAGAAACTATTAAGAAAAAAATTTGCAGCCAAAGAATACAAACTGTAGGAGGCAAAAAGAGAAAAAAAGAAACCAGAAAAGTCAATGAGCGCTCTTAAAAAACCCTTGTTGCTTATAGCAAAATAAAAAATCGTGATTATAAAAACCAAATCCACCCAGTTTAAACCAAAAGCATTTTCCATAGAAAAATTTTACAATTTATGGTATTATACTGGTAAAAGGACCCGCCTTCATCAAGACTACGGCGGGCGAGGGAGGATTTCTAACTGATGGTAGAAAAAAAACCAAAAACAACTCCAAAAAAAACTAAGACTCCTAAGTCAACGATGAGTGTCCACCCCATGGATATTTTACTGCAAAAACAAAAAATTCCTTATATTAAAAAAGGGGCGGAGACTGATGCAAAAATAGTTTTGATATCAAAAAAGGGGATTCTTTTTGATATTGGAGCAAAAGCAAACGCTGTCTTAGGAGACCGTGAGGTAAAAGAAATCTCAACTTACCTTCCTTACCTTAAGACTGGGGATACAGTGAGAGTGAGGATTATTTCCGAAGAGTCAAGAGATGGTTTTCCAGTTGTTTCAATGCAGAAATTTTTCGATAAAGGGAAATGGGAGATTCTTGAGGAGAAAAAAAAGAAAGAAGAAGGGATAGAAGTTGTCTGTGGTCAGTATGGCAAGGGCGGAATATTTATTGATTTTATGGGGATCAGAGGAGTTATCCCAAAGATTCAGCTCACAGAAGATTATTTGAATAATCCGGAAAAACTTGAAAGGCAAAAAATAAAAGTAAGGGTTTTAGAAGTCGATCAAGCAAAAAACAGGCTAGTTGTGTCACAAAAAGCAGCCGCTCTGAATATCTCGCAAAAAGGGCTCAAAGAGCAGTTTGACAAAATCAAGGTGGGCGAAAAATATAAGGCAAAAGTTTTGGGAGCGTCAGACTTTGGGATTTTTTGCGAAGTAAACGGAGTAGAAGGCCTGATTCATATTTCGGAGATTTCCTGGGAAAAAGTCACCGATGTTTCTTCTTTTTCAACACCGGGAGGGATGCTTGACGTGGTTGTTGTTGAGAAAAACAAGGATGACCTAAAACTCAATCTGTCCATCAAAAGACTAAGCTATGACCCATGGCAAGATATCGAGAAAAAATTTCCTAAGGACAAGGAGGTTGAGGGAGAGGTTGTCCGCAAAGAAAAGTATGGTTATTTTGTCAGGCTTGAGCCAGGGATTGAGGGGCTGATTCACGCAAGCAAACTTTCAGGTGAAGAAGATTTTAAAACTGGTCAGAAGATTAAAGCCTATATTGAAAGGGTGAATAAAACCGCCCGCCGTTTGAGTCTAATTCTACCTCAAAAAGCCAAACCAGTGACTTATAGGTAGGGATTTATTCGTAAATCTCGTGGGTGCCTGCTGAATGGAACCAAACGATATCATCATCTTGAAATTCAAAGACAATTCTGTATTGGTAGTCTATTGAAAATGCCCAAAAGTCTTTTAAGATGCCTTTAAGTCTATGCGTTTTTAACCGCGCGTCAAACAGATTTTTGCGAAAGATTATTTCTTTTCTTTCGGCTTTAATCTTAACTTTCTTAGGAAGCTTTCTATACTCTTTGAGAAACTTAGAAGAATAATAAATCTTCATATAATTTAGCGAAGGTCTTTAAGAGAACGAAGGAGTTTTCCTTTACCTCTCTCAAGCTCTTTTCTACTTTTTTCAAGTTCCTCAGCCTCAATCCAAAGACGCAAAAGATATCTAAAAAATTCGCTTTTACTGGCGTAATTGCCCTGATCTACGGCTTTTTCAACAACCTTAGTCAGATTTTCAGGTAAAGATATATTTAATATAGCCCTCATATTACTGTAACAATTTGTATTACAATAGTGTACTCTCTATTTCTATACTTGTCAAGAGATAACAAAATACTTTATACTAAATTATATGGAGCAACATCCTGTCCCAAGACAAATTACAACCTTTGAGTTTAAACTGGTCGGGTTTATGACCTTAAGACAGTTTTTGTATTTGGTTGTATTTATTCCTTTGGCCTATATCGTCTTTAGAATATTTCCAATCCCGTTTTTAAACATTTTGATTGCATTTGTAATCGGGGCTTTCGGTGTCGGCTTGGCTTTTTTCCCCATAAACGACAGACCAATGGATATTTTTATTAAAAATCTCATCAAAAGACTCACGGGTGCGACACAGTACTATTACAAAAAAGGAGGCGAGCCGATTTATTTTTTGGAAAATGTTAGCCCAGCAGCGGACCCTAACAAAATTTCAACTCATATTGAATCACAAAAGAAACTTTCGGAATACCTTGCCAGGACAGGCCGGGTGAATGAGACGTTGGAAGTGGGAAGCAAGAAGCAAGAAATAACTGAAATTTTTACAGAATCCCCTCCAGAGCCCGCAACAGAAAAGCCCCAAGAGCAACAAGCTCCATTGCCAACAGCCACGAAGCCCTTTATCGCAGGAGTGATAAAAAATAATAAACAGATTCCGCTTCCGGGAATCTTAATCTATCTTAAAGATCAACAAGATACTGCATTGAGACTTCTTAAGACAAATCCGCATGGAATTTTCGCAACTTACAACAAATTGCCTCCGGGAGATTATACATTTGAGATAAAAGACCCTAAAGGAACGTTTTTTTTTGATACAATGAAAATAAATTTACAAGAAGAAAATCCAAGACCCGTAGAGATTTATTCCAAGGAGCTTTTATAGAATTTTATGCGAACTACCAAACCAACGGCCCCGGTAAAGGCATCAACCCAAATTTTTATCGAGATAGAGGAAATAAAAGACGATATCCTTTTGATGAAAGATAACTCCGCTTCAGTCATCATTGAAGTTGGCGCAGTAAACTTCTGGCTCCTATCTTCTGAAGAACAAGCGTCAATTATTTACGCCTACGGTAGTCTTTTAAACTCCCTCTCTTTTCCAGTACAGATATTGATTCTGTCCAAAAAAATGGACATCTCTTCTTATTTGGAATATTTGTCAAACAAAGTAGACCACCAAATTGACGAAAACTTAAAAAAGAGGATCATGAGCTATCGGGATTTTATCAAATCAATAGTCAAAACAACCGCAGTGATGGAAAAAAGATTTTTCTTTGTCATTCCATTTTCTCCTCTTGAGCTTGGTATTTCTGGGAAAAAAGGAAAATTCAACAAAGAGTATGTCATAAGTAGAGCAAAAATTTCACTATATCCAAAAAGAGACAATTTGATTCGGCTCTTGGCAAAAATCGGATTAAGATCAACAGTTTTGCAAGAACAGGCAATTGCAGAACTGTTTTATAACCTTTATAACCCCTCATCAACAGGAAGACAGCTTGCGCCAGTAGAAAGCTATACCAACGTCATTTTGACAAGTTGAAAATTTAAAATGAAAACTTAATAATGCTGGGATTAAATTTTGGAAGAAAAACCACAAACGAGAAAAAATCCAATGGAACAAATGCAGCGGCAACACTTTTGGGAAAAGGGACAGTGTCAGTAAAAGACATAATCGCCCCTTCATATGTTGAGGTTGATTTCAATAGCATAAAAATAGGCGATAAATATTACGCAACCCTTTTTGTAGTGGGATATCCGCGTTATGTTTCTCCTAATTGGCTGTATTCTCTGATAACCTTTGATCACCCCTTATATATCTCAATGTATATTTACCCTACTGAATCAAAAGAAGTCTTGGAAGATTTAAAAAGAAAGATTGCGGAGATGGAAGCTACAATAGAAAACGATATCAAGGCGGGGAAAGTGGTTGACCCTACGGTGCAGATTGCCCTGGACGACGCACTTGGGCTTCAAGCGGAGCTTGCCAAAGGCGCAGAGCGTTTTTTTCAATTCGGATTATATATTACAATCCCTGCAAACACCCAAGAAGAATTAAATGAAGTGACCAAGCAGGTCGATTCTGTTCTTGCATCTCTTCTTATCATCTCACGCAAGGCAACCCTAGAAATGGAGGAAGGCTTTAAATCAACACTTCCGATGTTTTATGACAAACTCCAGGTCTGGAGGAATATGGATAGTACGTCGCTTGCGATGACCTTTCCTTTTTCTACAGCCTCATTAACCAGAAATGAAGGAATTCTTTACGGTTTAAACGAACATGATGGAAGTCTGATAATCTTTGATAGATTTACTTTGGAAAACGCAAACTCGGTAATTTTGGGCAAGTCAGGAGGAGGAAAAAGCTTTTTGGTAAAACTTGAGGCTTTAAGGCTTTTAATGATGGATGTTGATGTGCTAATTATCGATCCGGAAAACGAGTATAAAAAACTGGCCGACTCGGTGGGAGGAGAGTTTGTAGAATTTTCAGGCAGTTCGCAATATAAAATTAACCCGTTTGATTTAGCAACAGATAATCCGGAGCCGGACGAACTCCAAAATAAGATTCTGGATTTGCATTCTTTGATGAGAGTGATCATGGGAGAGTTGACTCCTTCCCAAGACGCCCTTTTGGATAGAGCTTTAGTTACAACCTATAAAGCAAAAAATATTTCTACAGATCCAGAAACTTTCAAAAATGAGCCTCCTCTTCTTGAAGACCTTTTTAAAGTACTTATCGGGATGGAGACCCCGGAGGGGAAAGAGCTGGCTGATCGTTTGGAAAAATTTGTCACGGGATCAGCCTCCGGGATTTTTAATCAACAATCGAATTTTGACATAAAAAATAGATTTACTGTTTTTGGGATAAGAGATCTTGAAGAAAATTTGCGGCCGGTTGCGATGTATATTGTCTTGGATTACATTTGGAATAAAGTAAGACGGGAAAGAAAAAAAAGGGTCTTGGTTGTTGATGAGGCTTGGTACTTGATTAAGAACAAAGATTCGGGAGCCTATCTCTTTAGTTTTGTAAAAAGAGCCAGAAAATATCTTCTTGGATTAACAACCATTACTCAAGATGTAGAGGATTTTATCGCAACCAACGAAGGAAGAGCGATCATTACCAATTCGAGTCTGCAGATAATTTTAAAACAATCAACTGCCGCAGTTGACAAAATAACCCAAACTTTCTATCTTACAGGCGGAGAGAAACACTTCCTTTTATCTGCAGGAATTGGCGAAGGTTTGTTTTTTGCCGGCCAATCCCACGTCGGATTTCGGGTCATCGCTTCCGACGAAGAAAAATCAATTATTGAATAATTTTTTGCCTCTTATATGGGAGGAGAACAAGGAGAAAGATTTCCAGACGGAACACCACCAAAAGACAATGCATTTAATTACTATATAGAATTAGGCAAAGAAAAAGCACTGCAAGAGATAAGGCAGAACTTCGAGAATAGTCCAGACAAACGAAAAAATCTTCCATATCACAATACAGCCCATACACAACAAGTAATAACAGACATAGAGACAATATTAGGGGCGATCCAAAAAGTAGACCCCAAGCTAATTACTGAAAGAAAAATTAAGCTGGGAGGGCTGATAGCTGCGGGCCATGATAGGATTCAGGATTTTAAGACGGTAGAGACTACAGATGGAGACTTTACTATTAAAAAAAGGGAAAAAGCTGCTAAAAATGAAGAGAATAGCGCAGTTAAAACAGTCGAGTTTATGAGAGAAGCAAACAAAAAGGCAAAAAAGAAAATTTTCTCAAAGCAAGATATGAGGCTGGCAGAAGAAGCAACATTAGTTACTGTTACGGATTTAGACCCGGAACTAGTAATTGTTCAACCAAATCTTAGCAGAACTTCTTCACTCGTGGCTAAAGCTCTTGCTCTCGCCGATCTTAGCAATGTAGGGATGCACGACCCAGAAGAATTTATGAAAACTACTTTTGCGCTTTTCCGGGAAGAGAATCTTGATTTTCTTGATAGTCAACATCTTAAGACAAGAATGATTGATTGGCTGAAACTCCAAGCAAAATTTGCTGAAGGAAGACAGGAGGATTTCAAAAAGCAAATTTTATGGTTTCCAAAGAAAACTCAATCTGCAATCAGAGAGCTTTTTAATAGATTTGGTGAGGCACAGTACGCGATAGATAAACTTTCAGAAGATGCCAAGGGCATGTCCTTGGAAGAACTTATCGGATTGTTTGGTTATAGAGCAGCTTCTTGACCTCTCTGTCTTCGACTTGGGGGAAGTTGCGATAGAATTGTGAAACAGAGGTGAAGTTAGGATCGCGATGCAAAACATATTGCTTAACTCCTTTAATTTCAAAATCGGTTGAGGCAACAGGGACAGCCAGGATTATTTTTTTTGGCTTTTTGCTTTTTAAAAAAAGTAAAGCCGCTTTCACAGATGCCCCGGTTGCTATTCCGTCATCCACCAAAATAACGATTTTATTTTGTAAACTTTTATATAAATTCTCTTTGAGATTAAATTCTTTACAGTATTGGATAAATTTGTGTTCGGCAATCTTTATCTGGGCAGATATTTCTTTCTTCTTAAGCCCCAGAAACTGCACTACTCTTTTTTCCAAATAAGTTACATCAAAACAGATAGCTCCTATGGCAAGCTCCGGATTGTGTGGAGAGGGAATTTTTGTCACAACAAGAGGAAGATGCCTCGTTTTTAGTTTTGTAGTAATTAAAGCTCCCAAAACTATTCCTCCTCGAAGAAGAGAAACAATAATTGGCTTGGACCTTTTAATTTCCGGACTTTTTTTAATAAGACTCAAAAGCTTTCTTGCAGCGTCTTTACGATCTTTAAATATCATCGGCTATATTTTATAATATTTGAAGAAAATGGGCCCGTAGTTCAGTTGGTCAGAACATCTCTATGGCATAGAGAAGATCACCGGTTCGAATCCGGTCGGGTCCACACTTGACAGATAAACTGTTTTAATTTACTATTTTTGTATGGCTAAAAGAAAATCCCGCAAGAAAAGTGCCAGTAATACTTTAATTTTGCTGGTTGGTTTTGCAATTGTGCTTTTTGTTTTAGCTTCTGCCAAATCAATATTTAAATCTTCAACTTCTACTTCAGGAAAATCACTTGGGGCCTTTTTAGCTAAAGATGATGAAGGAGGAGGAGGGGGCGATCACGGTGGGTCCTCAGGAAGTGGAAGCTCTGACAGTTCTGGTCCATCTGGATCATCAGGCTCATCCGGCAGTGGAGGGTCAACTTCAAAAATAATATTTGTTAATCCAACAACAGGAGTAAAAACCAAAATTGAAACCGAACAAAATAAAGATGAAACAAAAACAGAAATTAAAACCGGTGATGATCGAGTCAAAACCGAAACTAAAAACGGAGAAACGAAAGTTGAGGTTAGATCAGGTGGAGTAAAAGTTAAGTTCGAGCTAAAAGACGGAAATTTAGTTATAAAACGGGAGACAGAAAATGAGAATAAACTGGAAAATGAACAAGAACTCAACAAAAACGAGACTCAACAAGTCGAGAACGAGCTTGAGAAAGACGATATTAAAGTTTCATCGGCTGGAGGATCAATAGTTGTTCTTCACAGAGGAATAGGGGCTAAAACGATACTTCCTATCTCAATTGACACAACAACGAATTCTCTTATTGTGACAACCCCAGCCGGAACAAAGATCGTCACGATTCTGCCAGATGTTGCGATTAATAATTTAATTGCAAGAAACGTTATCTCTGAGGTTGAGGGTAAGCCTTCGCAAGCAGCTGAACTTAATGAAGTTGAGAATAAACCAGTTTTTGAGGTAAAAGGTGTTAAAAATGAAAGATTTTTGGGAGTTTTACCTGTTTCTTTGAGAAAGAAGGTTATAATGAATGCACAAACCGCCCAAGTTGAGCAAGAGCAGGAGTCATTTTTTACCCGCCTTCTAGACTTAGTCTCTTTTTAAACTTATTTAAACAGCAGAAGCAGGCCACCTATTAGGAGGATAAACAATATTCCTGCGATAATAACAAAAATTTGATAAGAACCAAGAAATCCCTCAATAAGAAGTATTACCAAGTTTTTTAATCTCTCAAAAGGAGTATCTCCCAAAGAATCCGCCATGAGATTATTATAGCCTACATTTTGTTGAGTTATGCGCTTTAACTTGATAAAATAAGAAGTTGTTTTTGGGCCCGTAGCTTCCCGACGTCCCGAGAATGTCGGAAGTCGGGATTCCGACTGAAACGTCGGAACAACTAAAAAATAATGTCGTACCTTTACATATTAAAAAGTGAAAGAAACAGCAAATACTATATAGGAAGTACAAATAATTATAAACGAAGAGTAAAACAACACAACGCTGGCAACGTGAATTTTACAAGAGGTATTAGACCTCTTAAATTAGTTTTAGTACAAAAATATCCTAATATTGAAAAGGCAAGATTGATTGAAAGAAAACTAAAAGCCTTAAAACGTAAGGATTATATTGATAAAATAGTTAAAGACGGTTTTGTAAGAATGGGCCCGTAGCTCAACTGGCAGAGCAGCAGCCTTTTAAGCTGTTTGTTGAGAGTTCGAGTCTCTCCGGGCTCACAGAGGTTGACAATTTAGACTAATTGGAGGATAATACCTTTATATTAGGATAAACATATGGTTCGAGCTGCTTTGGAAGCTTATGCTGTAGATAGAAGAGATAAGGGGAGAGTAAGTAGGGCTAAGGTTGTAATATTTCCTACTCTTGGGTTAGTATACAAAGGAGAAACTCCTGATGGAAAAGCTATTATTGAAGAAATTTCACCAGAGGAAATCGAGGAAAGATTTTTTGAGTTAACAGGAGGGTTATTACGAAGCGACCTACACGACCCTGAAAAAGCAGCAAGTCTTCCGGGCGGCCTACATGCAGAACTTAGAACAAGGTCTTTAGGACAAGGGGTGGCTCTAGAAATGGCAGTAGGGATACTTGGGCCGATTTTTATGATTGTTTAGAAAAAAACTTAAATCACTAAAATTTAATTTACCTTCTTATCTCAAAATCACTGAATGCTTCCTTCAGTTCTTCCCAGATTATTTCTATATCATCGACTCTGGAAACAGGTGGACCTTGTTTTAGTTTGTTTATCATTTTGTTAACTCTATCTTCTTCGGCCTGTAGCAAAGTCTCAACTTCATCACCAACATTTCTGACCCAACCTTTGACTCCAAATATTTTCGCTTGGATTTTTGTCCAGGCGCGAAAGCCGACACCAATGACATCTCCTCTAATGTAGCAATGGGCCTGTTTTAGCATAGCTGGTGTCTTCAATTACCAATATTTGGGTCTACTTCTTGGGCGCGTTTTAAGTGTTCCGCTGCTTTTTGTTTATCGCCTTTTTCGCTGTAAAGAATATAGAGATTGTATAAAACATCTCTGGATTCAGGATTAAGCGCTAGGAGTTTCTCAAGTTGGATAATTTTATTGTTTACTCTTATATCTTGCGCATAAACTTCTTGTTCTATGGTCTTGCCGTAAATATTTTTATAATGATCAAGTTGAGATTGAAATATAGGCAAAGGTTTTATCCTTTTTAGAAATTCAACAATAGAATTTCTATTATCATTGACTACTCCGACATAGAGCGACGATATGGCCTGAGACGCCAAGATATTAAAAAGGAGGAAAATAATAAGAATAAAGGCCAAGAGTATATTAAGAGGTTTATTGACAAATGACTTCTTTTTCATGCAGGTTCTATTATATAATTTTTTAATGGACCCACAAACAATCCAAACATTAGTAGATCGGCTCATAACATTTGGACTAGCTCTTTTGGCTGCACTTTTGGCGGCAGGATTTGCTTTGTTGGCAACTTATCTTCTGATTATCTATTTTCGATTAAAAAAAAGAGAACAATCCTCACTGGAGATGGTAACGGTCGAGGTTTCAATGTCCAAAGATAATGAAACTAAAATAGATGCGGCGGAACAGATGTTTGCTTCTTTAAGCTCGCTCAAGAAATCAGGCTGGTTATCGGCTTTTGATCTTGAAGAAGTAGTTTCTTTAGAGATAGTTAGTAAAAAATCAGACATAAGATTTTATGTTTCGGCTCCAGCAAAAATTATTGATTTGGTTGAAAAAACAATCTATGGATATTATCCTTCGGCAGACATAAGACACGTTGATGAGCCGAATATTTTTTCGGAAACAGGAAAAATTGCCTATACCAGTCTGGTCCAAAAACAAGTGGTCTACCAACCGATAAAAACCTTTAAAGAACTTCCAACAGATTCCCTTGCTGCCATAACTTCATCTCTTTCTAAAATGGGAGAGGACGAGGGAGCGATTATTCAATTTTTAATAAGACCAGCAAGGTCTAAATGGAACAAGCAGGGCAAGTCTTATGTCTCATCTGTGAAAAAAACAGAGTCAGACCCGGAAAAAGCCACCTTTAAAACAGATCAAAAAACACTGGAAAAAATAGATGAAAAGTCCTCAAAACCGGGATTTGATACAACCTTGAGAATAGTTGTTTCATCAACAAATAAAACTCTTGCAGAGGCGCATCTTAAGAATATAAAAAGTGTATTTTCACAATTTAACTCAGATCTTAATTCACTGAAATCACCAAAATTTATGCTTTTCAAAGGAGGATTTATGATGAACTTTATCTATAAATTTTTTCCAGTTGCCGAGCTGCCATTTTTGAAAAGATCATCAATTTTTTCATCAGAAGAATTGGCTACGCTTTTCCATTTTCCCAACAAAACAGTTGAAACCCCACATATCCATTGGTTGAAGGCAAAAACCGCTCCAGTCCCGGCTGAAGTTCCTCAAGAAGGAGGAACATATATAGGTCAAGGTTATTATCGAGGCATTAAAAGACCAGTTTATATAGACTATGAAGACAGAAGACGTCATATCTACATCATTGGAAAAACAGGAACTGGGAAATCGCAACTTCTTAAAGATATGGCAATTCAGGATATTAGAGCTGGTCATGGAGTTTGTGTCATTGATCCACATGGAGATTTAATTGATGAAATAGTCAAATATATTCCTCCAAATAGAGCAGAAGACGTTATTTATTTTGACCCTTCGGATTCGGAGCGTCCCATGGGGCTAAATCTGGTAGAAGCCTATGGTGAACAAGAACAACATTTTATGACAACCTCAATTATTAACTTGATGTATAAGCTTTATGATCCACAAAGAACCGGAATCATTGGACCCCGTTTCGAGCACGCCGTAAGAAATGCAATGCTGACTGTGATGGCTGATCCCGGATCAACTTTTGTTGAAGTAATGAGAGCTCTAACCGACGCCAAATTTGTCCAGGAGCTTTTACCCAAGGTTAAAGACCCAATTATAAAACGCTATTGGACGGATCAAATTGCCCAAACATCTGACTTTCACAAGAGCGAAGTCCTAGATTATATAGTTTCAAAGTTTGGACGCTTTGTCACAAACAAACTGATAAGAAACATAATTGGACAATCAAAATCGGCAATTGATTTTAGAAAAGTCATGGATGAAGGAAAGATATTACTTATCAATCTCTCAAAAGGAAAGTTGGGAGAGGAAAATTCTAGCTTTTTGGGGCTGATTTTAATTCCAAAAATTCTTGTTGCGGCAATGAGTAGACAGGAGATCCCCGAAGACAAAAGACGAGACTTTTTTTTGTATGTTGACGAGTTCCAAAACTTTGCCACACCAGATTTTGCCACCATTTTGTCTGAAGCAAGAAAATATCACCTTAATCTTACTGTTGCAAATCAGTTCATAGGCCAAGTCGAAGAGGAAGTAAAAAATGCTGTTTTTGGAAACGTTGGAACATTAATCTCTTTCAGAGTGGGAGTAACCGATGCCTCCTATTTGCAAAGAGAATATCAGCCTGTTTTTGGAGAGTCAGATCTTATAAATATCGAGCGTTTCCACGTCTACATGAAGACCGTAGTTAACAATGAGCCAGTTCCTCCTTTTTCTGCGGATCTGACCAAAGATATCCAAAAGATGAAGTCTTTGGCTAACGAGAAGATTGCCCAAGCTGTAATCCAGCTGTCCAGACTTAAATACGGCAGACCAAAAGAATTGGTAGAGGCGGAAATCAACCAAAGAGCAAAATTATAATTTATATGCTGCAAACATTTAAGACCAAGTTCCTTGAAAAAAAGCAGCTGACTTCTGATATTTTTAGTTTTAGATTTCAGTGCGAGGAACCAAATGAAATCAATTTTAGTTCTGGGCAGTATCTTATCCTTCACGTTCCACAAGCAGATGGGACCTTTAAAAGAAAACTCTACTCCATAAGCTCTTCAAGCCAGTGGTCAAAAAATGCTTTTGATCTTTTGGCAAAAATACTTCCGCATGGCATAGGGTCGGATTACTTAAAAATTCTTAAGGTTGGTGATGAGGTAATTTTTGAGGGGCCAGCCGGAGTGTTTATTCTTAAAGACAACCAAAGGCCAAAAATTTTTTTGGCAACTGGGACAGGAATTGCACCAGTAAAGTCAATAATCTTATCCTGTCTTAAAAATTACGCGGATATACCATTTATGCTTTTTTGGGGATTGAAGACCATGCAGGATGTTTATTATTTTGATGAATTAAAAGAACTGTCCGAAGAATATAGCAACTTTAGCTTTAAGATTTTTCTTTCCCGAGATGAAAATTTAAACCAAAATAATCATTTTGCAGTAGGGCGGGTCAATGCTGGAGTTGATCAATTAAAAAAAGAAAACAACGGATCTATGACAAATTTTGATTTCTATATCTGCGGCGACAGGAATATCGTAGAGTCAATAAGGCAGTATCTTATTTCGCAAGAAGTACCCACTGAAAACATAAGTTTTGAGAAATTTGTTTAGTTATTAAAATATTGAGGTGAAGAAGTTTGATGGAATTTGAGGGTAAGATTGAAAAAGTTGGATTGATTTTGTCACCCCAGTTTGAGTGCTTGCAGTTGAATTAAGATATCTTCCTTGTTCTGGAAATACTCCTCCGCTGCCTGCCTGAAAATAAAGTTTTGTTGAGGAATAAAGTGTACGGGCAATTAACAGTTTCGCATCACTAACACTCGCAATCGGCACAGGGTCTGTATCACAGTAAAAATCTACTCCATCAAATGTTGTTTTTGAGATTTGATGACCGATATTGTTTTTGGTATTTACCCCAAGTTTATTGCCTACATCCGCAACCCACCTTCTTACAGAATAATTTGGATAAGTTCCATTCAAGACTGCTATCTCAAGCACAATATTGTTGCAAATGTAAGAACTATTGCCATAATAAATTGTGATATCTCCTCCGCTATAGTTTCCTGAGAATGAATTTGAACTGTTGTCGTATTTTGTAAGATAAAGTGTATATTGATCATTCTGCGCAAGAGCTGGAGTTAAAAATGTTGATGCTTGGGACTGGGTTATGTTTACGCTACCGGTGAATTGGCTTAAACCCGGTAAAGAGCTAAGCTTGGGAACCCCCCCTTGTTTTAATGCATACTCTATTCCAGACTCTGCTGCAGCCAGAGCTTTTTGGTTGTCTTCCTCGAGTTTGGTAAGTTGCGTTTCTGTCTTTGAAGTAAAAGATACAGACAAAACTACAGTCAAAAGCACAGCCAACAAAAGCACAATAATAAGCAATGCTTGCCCGGATTTTTTATTGTAATTGTTTCCAATCATAGGTTGCGGTTGATAAGTATGGCAAAAGATCAAAATAATAATAAGGTTTAAACACGATAAAAATTGAGGGTTTGAATTTATCATCCAGCGCCCGCTGATTATTTAGGGTTTTTCCGATCAAATTTCCATTGATTTTTAAGCCCTTGTTTGACGAAGAAGTATCAATTGTTGTTGCTATGAAAATCCCATTAATTTCAGTTACGTTAGAACTTATTGTAAGTGTGTCGTGGGCCAAAACAGCAATAGAATCGCCGTTTGCATTAAATTTTGCGCTGCTATCACCATCGTTTATACTTATGCTTCCAGAAGAGATTAAGACCACATTTTTAAGGCCTCCTGTAGTGCCATTATCGATTGAAACAGGATTGTTTTGATAAGGCTGAATAAGAAACACAGAATTATTTACCAAGGCTTTTTTAAGATTCGAACAGCCTGCGTCAGAACAGGAGACTTGCTGATATGTTTTTCTTGATTTAATGTAATCTATATAAGTTGGAACATCCAAAGATTGAGAAACTATAGAGTTTGATCCTTGCCAGTTAAAAGAGGAGGACGGAGCGGTCCCTAAATTAATAATTCCAGCTGTAACAGCACCCGGATCATTATTGCTATCGTTTGAGACAAAAACCCTATCTCCCGGATCATCACTATCAAACGGTTTTACAAACAAAGGAATAACATTTGTAAGATTTTGAAATCCTGAAAAAGAAAGATTTTTTAGTTTTATCCAGTCTTTGCTAATCTGATAAAGGGCGTCCAGACCCTGACCGTTGGCGTTTGAATAAGTACTGGTTGTTCCAGGAGAAATATCTAGATTGATACTGGAGGCGGTGTTGGTACATTGATTGGCTAAAATGCCATACGCGTTGGTATATGGTCCGTAATTTCCCGGAACAAGAGACAGGCTTCCTGTAACATGTTGAGTGGGCGTAAGTCCTGTAAAAGTCACTGTACATAAGTAACTACTGCAGGCAGTGCCGCCTCCACAGTTTACTGGCGAGATACTGCAGCTTGTTGCGGCATTGGCTGATCCGCTATAGCTTGTATTCATACTTGGTGTATTGGTAGAGGAGATATTGTCAGCACAACTATTGACTCCTGCGTACTCTCTTAATTTTCCTGAAAGTATAGCTTGCGGATCAGCAACGGTAATTGTGATAGTTGGTGAGGCAGAGCTGACACTGCCGCAGTCTCTTTTGGAGATGACATAAATACTGTAAGTTCCCGGGGTAAAATTATAAGTGTCTGATGTTTGTCCTCGGTAGTTTTTATATAGACTACTATTTATATACAGATCATATGAATCAGCTTTTGGATTTGATGGGTCTGTCCAGCTTATTGTTTGTATTCCTGGATTGTAATTTCCTGCAGTTGGAGCGGTAATCGCGGGTGTAGAAAGTGCTGCGCAAGCTAGATCAAATTTGGCTTTTATAGTCAAGTCTCCGGTTATGTTATTTATGTTACAGTTTCCGCCGTCTTCGCAGGGGCTGCAGTCTGTGCCCGAGGGACAGGTGCCGTGCGACCAAGAGTTAAAGGAACTTCCTGGGTCCACGTCTTTGGTAAAAGTACTATTGCTGCCTTTGGAGAGGTCTTCCTTTTCGCAAGACCCTGTTTTATTCCCATCACCTGTACAGGTGCAAAGAACCTTACCGTCGCTTTTTTGCTTAACTTTGCCAGTTCCTTTTCCCAAACAGTTTATGGAGATGGTGTATTTGTTTACTGGCGTCGGTGTTGCAGTTGGCCCCGGCCTAGGCGTCGGCGTTATCGTCGGCCCCCCAATACAACTACCTGTTGTATAAGAATAATAATCAGGCGTACTGCAAGTGCTTTGGTTATCCGTAATAATACAAGTGTATGATGTACTAAGGATCCTTTTACACACATTATCAGTTATAGAACACGAGCTTGTTTTCCCCAGTAGACAAGCATCATCGCAGTAAATCCATTTTCCAGTATCAGGGTCGGAGACACAGCGACCTGGACAATATGTTTGTGTACCACTTCCTGAGCACTGTGCCTGTGCGTGCACAGACTTTGGTGATAAATAAAAAAGATATCCAAGAAGAATCACCAATATTAATAATATAATTGTGCTGTGGTAAGAGCGCATCTTTTAAAAATAATTGATAATAGGTCAAAAAGATTCCCATCAGAATCTAGAAGTGAATCAAATACTTTTTGTTGAAACACTTGGCATTCTTTTGCATACGGATCATTTGAATTAATATCTCTTTGTATTTCAAGAGAAACAGGAGAATTTTTAGGGATAGTTACGGGAATTTCACTTATTTCCTTTATAGAGCATTTTGTAGAACCCAATACATCGGCACTCTTTAATTTACAAACGCCGACAACCTTATTTATATAAGAAGAACTGAGGCGGAATGTTATTGGGAGAGAAATAACACCGGCAGAAATATTGGTATTTATATACGCTTGATCATTTTTTTGAGCAATATGTTGAAAAAGAACATTAAAATAAATTAATGGTCTTTTGCTTCTGAGTAAAAAAAAACAAGAATCAGATCGAGCTAGAAGACTATTGTTACATTTTTTTAATTTTATTGTCGCTGGATTTATTATGAGGAATAAAAAAAGAAGAAGGTCGACTAATAGAAATAAAATTAATCCGCGAAGTAATAAGCGCATATATATCATTTAACAAAGATTTCCAAAGAATGTCAAGAAAAGGATTAGCTTGAGCTTGAAAAAGTAGCTTTCGCGAGGTCTTTTTCTACGGGTTTAGGTGGATGTTCTCCATCTGGTCTCACAAAAAAGATAGGATTCCCATAGGGTACCGAAGCGAAAGCCATTGCGAGGTTTTCAAACCCGCTTCTATAATTAGCTGGAAGTTGGCTATGATCACGAGTCAAAACAAGTCCTTTGCTAGCAAAATCTTGCATTGCTCTGATAAATCCAGGCCCATCCTGTTTGACCAATAAGTCAACAGCAACTCTGTAGACATCAAGAACTGTCGCTGTTAATAATTGTTGATTAGCTATTCCCTCGCCTCGCCGCCCATAACTCCCGTCTTTAGCTGATCGAAAAACCTCAAGTACCATCGGGTATCCAACTGTTTTGTTTAACATTCCTAAAAGACCTGCTCTATCAGTTTTTTCGTTACTAAGAGCCCCACCCGTAGCATCATATTTAATTTTTCCATCCAATTCATATCCTTCTATTCTAGTTATGAATAATTTATCAGTAATAAAGCCTGGATCTAAATGAGGTTTAACATTGGGATCACCATTCAATTTTGGATCATTAGTATCTTCAACGTTTACAATAAACGGCAATATTACTGGGTAATCGACAACTTTTGGAGCATAGATTTTAGCGAAACCTAAATATAGCATTCCTTTAGTATCGAGAATAGGATCCGGCGCGACACCTACAAATTCTGTAAGTGCTTTAAAATCAGTAGTATTAGCATCCTGAGTAACCTGAGTGAAACTAAATCCAGGTTGCGGCTGAACTACATGACCGTTTTGATCAAAAATTTTTCCATCTATAATACTTGTTCCGGACCCAACAAGAGTAGCGAAATCCCAACTAATTCCATGTTGATCGGCGAATTCTTCTCTGCTTGTGATAGTGTCAAGAAAGTCTAAAGCTGATTGTTTTAGAGCAGAATCAATATTATGTTGCAGTTGCTCAATCGTTAAAACGGGATATGTTTCAGGGGTTGGGTTTTGATCCGGGGATTTAGTCGGTTGATCTGTCCCGCCAGTGGTGCCTGAGCTTGGGTTGGGGATTGTCGGGGTAGTTCGAACTACTCCTTGGTCTGATTTTAACCAATTTTTTACTATAGTATATAAAGGGGGAGCTACAACAGCACTAGCTGCAATAGCAGTTCCGATAGCCAAAGCTTTTATCATCCTTCTTCGTGGAATTTCTCTAGGAATAACATAATTAGTTGTATGCACGAGCGTCAAGTAAGGAGTAGATTCGAGCTGCCTTTTCTGTTCTCTTATGAAGTCTTCTGGCCGAGTTCCATTGGTAGGAACAACTCTTATTGTGCCTCCTTCGGCAGTAACTACTCGTTGACCGTCGAACAAATAGACAATGTTTGGTCTTTCTAATCCGTCTTCTGTTTCAACAACAAGTTCTGCCCCGTCTTTGAATTGGATATCGTAAAGATGTGCGGTAGGAGTGGGTGAAGGGATTCTTGCATCAGTAAAATCCTCACGTGAAAGTTGCTTAACCTTGTGAGGATCTAGGAGATCTTTAACTCGTTTTTTACCAAAATCAATCTCTACGATCTGAGCTAGGTCTCTAAGACCGTCAGAAGCTGGTACGGGTTGTAATTCTTGAATTGCCATATCCTATAGTCTGATTATAGATGCCTCAACTTATATTTGTCAAGAGGCATATAAATTATAGCATTTTTTATTTGAATCAGGAAGATTTGTACAGTGCGGGAATGTAACATCACAACTCGTTATAAGTTGTTAGCTTTTCTCCACGCCGTAGAATTTGACCCGGTCGGCGCGGAACATAAGATCAAGCTCTCCGGTTGGGCCGTTTCTGTGCTTGGCAATAGAAAGTTTGACAAGACGCTTGTTTTGATCAAGAATATCTTCTGATTCCTCCTCCTGATATAAAAAACAGACAACATCAGCATCCTGTTCAATCCCACCGGACTCTCGAAGATCAGCAAGTTGCGGTTTCTTTGAACCTCGCTGTTCTACAGCGCGGGAAAGTTGAGAGATTGCAATGACCGGAATCTTAAGCTCACGAGCAAGATTTTTTAATCCTTGAGAAATCATAGAAACTTCAGTGACGCGAGAGTCAAACCTGCGGCCAGCATCTGCAAGTTGTAAATAATCAACAACAAGAAGTTTTAGCTTTTTTTCAATCATAAGTTTCCTTGCTTTCGTCCTCATCTCAAGGATTGAAATACCCGGAGTGTCGTCAATAAAGATTGGGGCTTCAGAAAGCTCTCCCATAGCTTCGGTAATCTTCTTAAAGTCACTATCTGATAATCTTCCTGTCTTAAGTCTCCAAGCATCGATATCCGCCTGACCTACCAAGAGCCTATCCACAAGTTCCTCCTTGCTCATCTCAAGCGAGAAAAATCCAACTCCCAGTTTTTCTTTGACAGCAACATTAAGTGCGATATTTAAAGCAAGAGTAGTTTTCCCGATACCCGGTCTTGCAGCAAGAATTATAAGATTTGAATCCTGCATGCCGGCAAGCTTGTTGTCCAATTCGCTAAAACCAGTGGGGACACCTCGTAATTTGGCGCCTCTTTTTACAAATTCCTCAAGTCTCTCAAGACTTTCTGCCAAAACCTCCTTAAGCTGGATAAAATCAAGATGAAGATGTTCTTGCGACAGAGCAAAAATCTCTTTTTCTGCTTGGTCTAGTAGTTTATTAGTTTCCTCTTTATCGTCAAAAGCCTTCTCAACCATCCTGGATGAGAATTCGATAAGTCTTCTTTTGGTATAGGCATCTTTGACAATATGGGCATAGTGTTCGACGTAGGCAGAAGTTGGGACGGTATTTATCAGATCGGAAAGATATGGAGCCCCACCGACTTTTTTCAAGCTGCCATCTTTTTTTAAGGCATCTTGAAGAGTCACAAGATCAATCGGCTGCTGCTTTTCAAAAAGACCAAACATGGCAGAGTAGATAAGCTGATGTTCTGGAATGTAAAACTGTTCGGGTTTTAAAAACTCAAAGATAAGATTGATAGCCGATGGATCAATAAGAATAGCTCCAAGCACCGATTTCTCGGCTTGGATATCGTGAGGCGGAACTTTTAGAGCATCACTAGATGTAGCCATAGTTAGGATTTCATAACTATTATTTTCATTTCTTCTTCCAGATTTTCTTTTTTGACAGTCAGCTGATCAACCGGTTCTACTTTTTCAATCCCGGACTTTTTAAGAAATTCTTCAACTCCGGATAATTTACCAAAGACTTTCTGATCTTTTTCAGGAGTGTTATAGTGCATGGGGATGACAATTGAGGGCTCTATTTTTTTTATCACCTCTTCGGCGTCGCTTGCATCGATTGTATAAAATCCGCCAACTGGAACAAGCAAAATATCGACATCGCCAATCTCGTCAAGTAGCTCTTGTTCAGGAACGACTCCCATGTCGCCGCAGTGGAGAATTGAGATTTCTTCCATTTCGATCTTATAGAGTATGTTTTCTCCACGCTGTGCCCCTTTTTCCTTATCATGATAACTTTTGAAACCGAAGATTCGAACTCCCATTTTTTCATACTCTCCTGGCCAGTCGATAACAAGAGGATCGCCAACAATCTGTTTGGATTTGTCGTGATCCGGGTGATGATGAGAGACAGTTACGATATCGGCTTCTGTTTTTGGAAATTTTATACCTATTTTTTCGTCAAAAGGATCAGTGACGACCCTAGCGTCTTTTGATTTTAGCAAAAACGATGAGTGTCCTAAATATTTTATTTGCATAGCCTATGCAGCATAGCATATAAATTTTCAATTTTCAATTTCTAATTTTGAAATTATTTGCAGATTCTTTGCTTGAGTTGTTTTTGTTGATCTTTAGGAAGCTTGTCTATCTGTTTTGCGATACTTTCTGCGGTGTTTTTTAGAACAAAACCTGTTGCCGCACCAAGTACATTGCCAATTGCTTTTTGGGTTTGAGCAAACTGCGGTATGTTTTTTACGGCTTTTGGATTAGTGAAATATATAAAAGAAAAAATTATTACGGCAAGGATAATTAGTCTAAGCATAAGTCTATTCTACAGTGATTTTTGTGCTAAAATAAAGAGATTTTATTGGTGGCTGTAGCTCAATGGCAGAGCGGAAGCTTGTGGAGCTTTAGGTTGCGGGTTCAAGTCCCGTCAGCCACCCCAGGATGTTGTTCTGCTTGATCTGCTTTTATTAAATCCTGGGCAAATGTAATAAATCTAACATCTCCTTCAGTCATTCCGCCTTCAAGTTCTAAATAAAGCCAATGTGAACGCTGTTGTTGATCTAAAGGTTGGTTTTCTCTAAATGCCATACCAATTTTAGCGATGTCTTCAACGGTAATTTTAGGTTTATCTCGTCTATAAAGTATAAGTTTTTTAGCGACTTGTAATAAACTGAGGCTTGGAAAGCGAGATTCAATAGCTGAGACTGCTTCAGTGTTAAGCCTAGTTGCTACATCTCGAAAACCATCTCTTAACCTAGTGCTTTCATCAGCCGTACCTGGTTCTTCTTTAAAATCAGCAAACTTATAAATTGCAGAAAAGTAGCTAGAGAGTGATGCTGCAAAATTCTCTGGTAACTCTAGAACTCTATCTAGATGTTTTTCATGATCAGCCATATCTTTGAGATTATACGGAAAAATTAACAAATGTCAACGTGCCTACAATTGTACTATAATTTTCACGTTAGCAAATTTACTAGAGCAAGGACACTTGTATCTGGGTGCATAAATCGTCCGCCCAGCCACCCTGAGACGGCCTTTGAGCTCTTATAAAAGTCTAAATAAATACTTCAGGCAGGATAAACAAAGCTTCTGATATACTATTGACAGATTTAAAATCTTTATATGGGTAGATTATCTTCCTTAATCTCAACACCCAAAGTTAAAATGGGCATACTTCTTCTACTTATTGTTTTAAGCGCGCTTTTTTACTACAAATCTTTAGACACGTTAAAAGTTGTGTTGATTGCAGTCTTTTCAACTCTCTTATTTGATCTTATTTTTATAAAAATTAAGAGAGTTGAACTTTTTCCAAGTGCGGCAATTGTATCAGGACTCATCGTCGGACTTTTAACTTCACCAACCCTTCCTTGGTATGAAGTCGCTTTAACCGCTGCAATTGCTATGGCAGCAAAAAATTTTCTCCGTTTCAAAAATCGTCACATCTTTAATCCTGCAGGGTTAGGGATTTTTGCCGCATCGGTTCTTTTTGGGCATAACGTCTCTTGGTGGGGGGTTTCATTTCAGACTCCTATATTTACCACTTTTGCATCATTCTTTCTTTTTGCAGTTCTTCTTTCGCCAGGTTACGTCTCAATGATTCGTATGAGGCGTTTCCGCATAGCTGTTTCTTTTTTTCTTGTCTATATTATTCTTTTTGGGATAGTACAGCTCAAGCAGCACTTTTTGAATTTATCTTCAATTTCTTCTGCTACGATTCTTGATCCAACAGTTCTTTTTTTCTCACTTGTTATGCTTCCCGAACCTATGACCACCCCGCATAATCACAAGGGCCAACTATTCTTTGG
>OBEQ011057097.1_pt1 | contig 24570 bp, 23 predicted proteins | sample 1670901 | NCBI WGS metagenome assembly OBEQ01 (sample SAMEA104232315, study PRJEB22302) | groundwater metagenome | biome: forest; feature: aquifer; material: groundwater | place: USA | collected 2011-08-07 | depth 5.4 m | reverse complement strand
GGTTAGACCTACCGGCCGCCACAGGCGGTCCGCATTGCCTCTGTAACTGCTCATGCTTTATTTTTCAGAACATGCTGGCGGCGCCCGTTCCTCCTTCCGCCAGCTGGCGGGAGGATTTTCCGGCCACCAGCATGTTACCTGAAAAATTTCAGCATTGCGCATACAGAGGCAATGCGTCTCTAAGCGAAATCAGAGATAGGGTCTGCCTCCGCAACCCCAAAGCACTCATTTTATTTTAGCAAATTAAAAGGCGGGGATTTCTCCCCGCCACACACCCCGTAGGGCTTTTTCTTACTTGGCCCCTTGCATCAGGGACGCTAAGCGCTGACGCTCCTTGGTCGCGCCCTGACCGACACCCAGACGCAGATCCAGCTCGGCCAGTTGCTGGCCAGGAGTACGCTGAGCCCGCTCGGCCAGCAACTGCTTGGCCCGCGCTTGCTTGGCCTCCGGCGACTTGGCCGACCAGAGATCGTAGGCAATTGCCTGCGCCTCCGTCACGATCGACTTTCCTTCCTGCTCCTGCCCCTTCTCGTAAACTTTCGCCATGGCTTCCTCCTATCACTTGTCGCCTTACCATAAGGCGGCATCCAGGATATATCAATTATATCATGTTTTAATATAATAGTCAATTCCACCACAGACATGTTCATGGGGCCACCTAAACAACTGGCGGAGATCGGATTATATTTCTGACAAAAATGCTTCGGACCCCGCGACGGCGGGGGAGAACCAAGCGGTGCTTTGCTAGCAAGCAAAGACACCCGGTTTTTTCAGAAATATAGTCCGACGTAGCTAGAGAGATTTTAGGCGAAGTAGTAACATGCAAAACTTGTATTAGGGGTCTGTAAATTGCGGTCAACCTGACAAGCTGGTAGAATATGGGGTCATGGCGGATAGAATATTTTCAGGACTGAATCCAAAACAGGTTGAAGCGGTTAAGGCCACCGAGGGTCCGGTTTTGGTTGTCTCTGGTCCGGGATCAGGGAAGACGAAGTGTCTGACGCATCGCATTGCTCACTTGATCGCCTCCGGCGTGCATCCACAACATATTCTGGCAGTTACTTTTACGAATAAGGCGGCGGCAGAAGTGAAGGAGCGAATACAGAAGCTCGCGCAACGTGTAGCGCAAACCGTGGAACGTAAGGGTCAGGAAACGCTACGCGCTTCACGTTCCACACTCCACACCCTTCCGACGGTCGGCACATTTCACTCCCTCGGGTTACGAATTTTACGACGCGAGATTCAGCACCTTGGCTATGGTGAAGAATTTACTATTATGGACAGCGATGATCAAAATTCGTTAATCAAAAAAACACTTTTAGAAAACGAGATCGATCCCAAACGCTTTAATCCAGGCACCATTCACCGAAAAATATCCAAACTCAAAACCGATCTCATCTACCCGGAGGATTATAGCCCACCAACCAAAGGCTCTGATTTTATCAACGGTATCGTCGCAACTGCGTATCGTGGCTACCAAGCTGGCCTGCAAAAAACCAACAGCGTCGACTTTGACGACCTGATCAGTCTGCCGGTCAAAATATTTCAACAACACCCAGAAATTCTGGAACGCTACCAAAAATACTGGAAATATATTTTAGTCGACGAATACCAGGATACCAGCCACGACCAGTATCGGCTCATTGGCATGCTCGCTGCTCAGCACCGCAATCTTTTCTGTATTGGCGATGACGCCCAGTCTATTTATATGTTTCGCGAAGCTGATATCCGTAATATTCTGAACTTTCAAAAAGATTATCCGGATGGAAAAATTATCCTGCTTGAACAAAACTACCGCTCCACCGGCACGATTATCGCCGCGGCTCAATCAATTATTTCAAATAATAAAAATCAAATCCCCAAAGAGCTCTGGACATCCAATCCACACGGCGAACAAATTATAGCTCAAGAGACGCTCAATGAGAGAGGAGAGGGGGATTACATCGCCCAACTTGTCCGTGGTCTGACCTCGCGTAAGTACCAGCCCGAAGAAATCGCTATTCTGTATCGCACCCATGCACAGTCTCGTGCAATTGAAGAATCTTGCATATCCAATAGCATTCCGTATCGCATTGTCGGTGGCATTAAATTCTATGATCGCCGGGAAATTAAAGATATTTTGGCATATCTTAAATTTATTCATAACCCAAAAGACAGCTTAAGTTTTGAACGCATTGCTAATGTACCGCCACGAGGTATCGGCAAAACCACCGTCGACAAGATCCTTGTCTCCGGAGGTGAGGATCTCATCGCAGGCATCCGTAAATTCATGTCCGAAGAAAGTCTGACCGAAAAACGCTATCGGTCACTCAATACGTTGGCTGACCTGCTCGATCAGCTTCGTGCTCAAAAAGAGCGGTCAAATCTTTCTACATTTATGAAAGCGGTCATCAAGAATGTTGGCTACGAAGAATACATCCGAGCCAGCAAAGATAAGTTCGAAAATGCCGAAGAGCGCATCGAGAATATTCAGGAACTTTTCACCGTAGCCAAACCGCATGATAGCGCTGGACAAGAAGCCTATGGGCAATTCCTAGAAAAAATCGCCCTCCTTCAGGAATTTGATAAAACCCGCGAACAGGGCAAACGTATTACGCTCATGACCATGCACGCGTCAAAGGGTCTGGAATTTCCGGTAGTGTTCGTGGTCGGTGTAGAAGAGGGGATATTCCCGCACAGCCGCACATTATTCTCGCCCGATGAGCTTGAAGAAGAGCGCAGGCTTTGCTACGTAGCTCTCACCAGGGCTAAAGAACGGGTATTTATCACTTTTGCAAAATACCGTAGAATTTTTGGAGCGGCCCAAGCAAATATCCCCTCACGCTTCCTCAATGAAATCCCGGCCGAACTTATTGACTGGCGCCTAATGAATGAGGGCGAAGATAACTTTGAAGAAAATACTATTCGCTATGAAAGCTAAAAAATCACTTGGTCAAAACTTTTTAGTAAATCCTGGTATTGTCGAAAAGATTATCTCAGCGGCAGAGCTTACCCAAAAAGACACGGTACTTGAAATTGGCCCGGGTACCGGTGTGTTAACTCAAGCACTTACGAAAAATGCTGGCCGCGTTGTCGCTATCGAAAAGGATCATTCTCTTATCGAGTCTCTCGGAGAAACTTTCAAAGATAATAAAAACGTCAAGATAATTGAAGCTGACGCTCTGGAATTTGACCCTACAAGCTACAAGCTACACCCTACAAGCTATAAAATAGTCGCCAACATCCCGTATTACATAACCTCTCATCTTTTACGCAAGATTTTTTCTAGCTGGCCGCTACCAACATTGATTATTTTAATGGTCCAAAAAGAAGTTGCCCAAAGAATCTGCGCTAAACCGGGCGATCTAAATATTTTGGCGCTGGCTGTTCAGTACCACGCCACTCCAAGTATTGTCGCGCCTGTCTCAAAGGGTAGTTTCCGCCCAATTCCGAAGGTTGATTCAGCTATTCTGCGGCTCGTGCCACACGAAAAGCGAAAAGGGGAAAGCGAAAAGGGGAAACAAATGTTTTTTGATGTAATCAGAGCTGGGTTTTCAGCCAAGCGCAAAAAAACACTATCTAATCTCATCGGAGCTTTCCCAAAACAATCCGCTGTCATCAAAAATTACTTCGAGAAGCATCGAATCTCTCCGAATATCCGCTCACAAGACATCGCGCTGGAGATCTGGACAGGTTTGGCGTTGGTTTTATCGACACTTTAGCGCTATTGCAATACCTAACTATGGTACAATGAGAGGAATATGACCTCTGGATTTTCGCGTGTTTTAATTGTGTGCCTCATTATCGTGGGTATTCTTGGCGCCCCGATATACGAAGCTCAACAAGTTCAAGCTCAAACCTTAACTTTCGCTGGTGCTGTTAAAGATTGTCTAAAAGCTGCGGCCATTGAAGCTATTATAATCATCGCTGGATACGTTATTGGTTTTTTCCTCAACTTAGTGCCCACTATTGATGTCGCCCAAATTTGGCAGGACATCAAAGAAGCCATTAAAGATCCGTTCGCTCGATGTATCGCTCGTGCGGTGCTCGATGAAACCATTGGTAGAATGCTTGAGGTCGTCCGCAAGAAGGGAAGAGATGGCGCGGCCTCGTATGTTCGCAACTGGCGCAGCTTTGAGACATCTGCCCAATATCGCGGTGAAGACACAGCTCGCGGTATCGTAGCCAATACCGAACTCTGCGATTACTTCAAACAAGACATGTGGCGGCAATACGGTCTGACCACCCAATCGCGTGTTTCTTTACGCGGCATCAACATCCGCGTTGACAGTCTTCTGCCATTTACCGTGCAGGGTAAATGTCCATTACCACGTAATTTTGACCTCAATGCCTACGAAAGAGATCCTATCGCCAATGGCGGGTGGGCGGCTTACGACCGCATGTTGCAACCCCAAGGCAATGCCATGGGAGCGGATCTATTAATTGCTGACGAACTTATCAAGCAACGTGGCACTGAAGTACGAGCTGATTTAAATGAACAGACCGGTTCAGGCTTTTTGGGTACTCGCGGTTCGGATGTGGCCGGTTCAGGCAATGGCGTCGCTTGTATGATGCAACGAATATCCGATGAAGCCTCACAAGGAAGACCCCTGTGGGTACCGGCAGGATGCGGTGCCCTTCAAGGTGGAACAGGCGCAAGCCAGTGTATTCAAATGCAGTGTGTCAACCGTTCGACCAATGCACCGACCGGCAAAGCTTGTGGTGGCATTGGAGAAGAAACTTCCGGTTGTGATGATACCACTGAAGATTGTGTCGGTGTTTGCACTGGAACCGGCGGCCAGGCCAATGGAACTAATCCAGCCGGTCCAGAACCTTCGTGTTTAGTAAAGGGTGCCAATGGGAAGTGTATTCGTTATGCTGATATTCGATCGCCCGGCACCTACGTGCGCGATGCGGTAGCTGCACAGGTCCAACAAGAACTGGCTTGGATTACCAATGTTGACGAGCTCAAAGAACTTGTGATCAACTACATCTACATGCGCTTAACGAATCGCCTCCAGGACCTTGGAGCCGATGAGCAACCACCTACCTATAACAATAGTGAGGATGGTTTCGGCGGCAATGGGACAATTCATGAGTTGCCACCTGGCCCTACCTGTACGAAACCGCCAGGTTGTTTCGGTGCTACCCAATGTCCGGGTCAGCCTTGTGGTGGTGGTGCTAGTGATCATGCTGCTTATAACCTTCGGGTTGGTCATTTCGAATGGGATGTGACCCAAAATGTACTCTGGAACTATGGTACGACCGGCAGTAGCGACTGTTCTCAATATCAATATTTCTCTGTTCCAACTACCGTAGACGAGTGGTGTAATGGCCAGGCCGGTTCTCAACGCGTGCCTTACCCCGGAAGATGCCCGACGAGCGGACCTAGATGTATTGATGGCAGCGCCGGAGTAACTCCTCCGCAATGCGCTCCAATATGCACCAGTAATCCTCCTCCTCCACCCTCGGGATCGCCTACACCTCCGCCAGGCGGGGGAGCGTGTGTACTGAAAAGTGCTGGTGCGACAGCTTCGTTTGATAGCCAGGTTAACTCCGCTATTAACGCCTATATCGCCGCTCATCCCAGTCAATTTAATGGTGATCAAGTTTTGGCCGGCAACGAAAATGCCTACGTACAAGGAGTCGCCCAAATTATTTCAAGCTCCGGTTTGCAGGCCACGCAAGACCCAAATGCCAGTGATGAGATTGAAGTTAAACGAGACGACACATTCTCAGATAGCTATGACATTTTAACTTCAGGCGGCTTAGTCCGTCGTGCACCAGGTGCATTCACCGCAACCTGCTCGCCGGCCGCTTTCTAATGCCATGAAAACTATTAGCACAAAAATCCTTATCGGACTCTTCGCTGCCGCAGCCGTTATTTCTATGCTGGTATTTTTTGATACTTTTAAGGGTACTACCTTCACCGCCTCACTACCGGGATTCGGGCAAGCTGCTGTTTTACCGCCTGAAGACACCGACAGTGATCATGATGGCCTGTCCGATGCGCAAGAAGCTTACTGGAATACCGACCCGCAAGACCCTGATACTGATCGAGACGGTTTCAAGGACGGTGAGGAGGTTTTATCCGGCCATGATCCCACTATTCCCGGGCCAGATGACAAAATCAATCTCGGCACCTCGCCTCAAAACCTGACCCAACGCCTGGGAGGATTGGTTTTAGCCGGACTTACCGAAGGTTCACTCAAGCAAGGTGATCCAAAATTCGAAACTTCGGTAAATCAACTGGTGGATGAAACTATTATTCAATATAAGGTCAATAAGGGCACGATTCCTGTATCCGCCTTAAGTGTTCTTGAGGATAATGATCTCAACACCGCCACCTACGCCAAAACCATGAAATCAGTGGTGAAAAATTTGGCTGACGATGTTTTTGCTTCAATTCAGCGCCTCCAAAAAGCTGCGGCTGGCGATCACGGGGATTCAACCAAAGAATACGACGCCTTTTTCCAGGCAGAGGACGACCGTTTGGCCGGACATATCCAAATACTAGCCGGAATCCCTGTTCCTAGGGCCTGGCTAGTTAACCACCAAAAACTCATCCAAACTCTTGGATCAATACGAAAGAATTATACGTTGATTCATCAGAGCGACTCCAGTACCGACCCTATTCAGGGTGTGATTGCTTTTTCACAACTGACTGACCTGATCTTCAAGGACTTCATCCAGATTGTCATTGATTTCCGTCCTCTCGTCATACAAGTACCCTAAATAACTTTTATCTACTCTGCGCATGATTCTTCCAAAAACAACCCGGCCGCTTTCCCAAAAAACCCTTCGCTGGTTTGTTTTTGTGTTTGTCGGTCTGGGAATGCTTCTTTCATCTCAAGCCGCTCACGCAGCTAATTCCGCGGGAGATATCGGCCTAAACGCATTTATGATCCAAGCGCGCCTTGGCACCTTAGCGGCAGTCTTTATTTTAGGCGAAGGACTTTCAATTGCTGCACAAGGAGTTGACTGGGTACTGCGATTGGATGTCGCCACGAATGCTCCGGTTATCGGATTAGTCTGGACCATTGTTCGCGATTTTTCCAATATGTTCTTTATTGTTTTTCTGATTATCGCGGCCTTTGCCACTATCTTTGACCTCGGTTCATTTGGTTACAGCGGATACGATATCGGATCCCTGGTGGGCAAGCTCCTAGTCGCCGCACTACTGATTAACTTCAGCCTGGTAATTGGGCAAGAAATTCTTTCCTGGACCCAAGTCATAAACGGAGCCTTTCTGACTTCAATCGGTTCTCTGGCCGACCATATTCTGATCGGCCTGAAGCCGCAAGCGCTCTTAGGTAATGGTAAATTTTTCAACTGTTTAGATGCAACATCCATCACCCTCTGTGAGGCGGCCAACCGAGGGGTTCAAGCCCTAAACAACGTTCCGATACTTGGGAGGTTAGTCACCGCAGCGCAACTCGCTAAAGAAGCCGCCATCGATAATCCAGGCGATAACTTAAAAAAGTTATTCCAGTCGGTTATGACAATCGTTCTTTACGGCATCTTGCTCTTCAGTTTACTCGTACCGTTTGTCTTTGGTATCGTACGAGTTCCATTCTTGTGGTTCTTGCTTATTATCTCTCCCTTGGCCTGGCTATGCATGATTCTACCCAACACGCGCCACATACATCAGTATTGGTGGAAACAGTTTTGGGGGTGGAATTTATTTTTACCCATCTACCTTTTCTTTATCACCATCGGTATGTCGGTCTTAGCCCGACAGAATGAAATCATGACTGGACTCATGTCGGCCTGGGCAAACAACAGTACCACACTCACCGGAGCACTCGGAGCCGCCGTAATGACCCCACTCTCGGCATTCTTCTTCTATATATTTGTAGGAATGGTCCTGATCGGGGGAGCGGGGATGGCCTTCAAGTCCTCCTTCCTGGCCGGCACCGCCGCCGCCGGAGTTGCCACCTGGTCACGCGGGGTCGTGGGACGAAAAACTGGCGTAACCGCTACTGGTCAAGCACTTCAAAAGCGAGTCTCCCAAATTAAAGAAGGGGGCCTACCCGGACGTGTTGGCCAATTCATATACGGTGGTGATATTGCCCTTGAAAAACAAACTCAAGCTATTGGTCGCCGCCTTGGCGTTAAGGCCACTCCTAAGGATATATCCGCCAAGCGAAGTGAGATGGATAAACTCACCGACGCGGAAGTACGCACAAAGATAAGTAGTTCCGATCGAACAGAGATGTTGGCAGCTCGTGAAATATTGCTGTCTCGTGGAAAACTTAGCGCTCAAGAAATCACCGATACTCAAAATATTTATCAGGACATAAGTCCGGTTGCGGCTGGTTCATTCCGACAACGTGCCCAGGCTAGCATCGCCGCTAAAGTTGAGGGTGGTAAATTTGAGGGCACTACATACCCGGACAAGGCTACTGAAGCTATGGCGTTTGTAAGCGCTTCTATAGCTGAAGAAGACCCAGTGAAGAAGGACAAGGAGGTTACTGATACCATAAACAAGCTAGCAAAGAAGGACGTCCTCATTGCCACGCATATGAGCCAACAGCGGGCAGCTGCGACCAATGCACCCTTTGTTTTTCGCGACGTCCTAATCGATAAGATGAAGGGGCTCACGGTGGATGAAATAGTTGGCCAAAAAGAAGACACCTTGCGAGAAGTTTACCGACAACTCGGAAATCAGCGCATCGGAATTAGCCAAGGCGTTAAACAAAAGATTCTTAGCTCTGAAAATCTTACTTCGGCCAAGGAAGCCTTACTCAGACTGATCATGTAATCCCTATTTATGCCCGAAATAACAGACGAACAATACAATCTTATATCTCCGTACTTTGCAGAGAGCACTCAAGAGAGTGAAAGTGAAAGCATGACTTTTGTTGCAACCCTGCGTGGCCTGCCTGCTTCAATCAGAGCATTTCTTCTAAGCATCGATACCGCAATAGCGATATTAGCATTGGGGCAAGAATACTCTCTCACTAATCAGCAGCTTTCGATTTTGGCCCGTGCAATAAGGGGTTTTGTGACCGGAGAACTAACATTAGGCAATATGGTGAACGGTTTACAAAGCTGGCTTGGTGTAAATAGCCACGTTGCGGCAAATATCGCCGACGAGGTGATTCAAAAAGTTGTTCGTCCTGTCTTGGGAGACGTAAAAAAAATACAAAGCGAGCGACCAGAGTCCCAGCCGTCTACAAGATTCAACCCCGGCTCGCCGCCAAAAATCCAGCCGGCGCCCGGTCTCTATCCGAAGCCGCCAGCTCCGCCACCTTCGTATCCAGGTCAGATGGATGTTAATCCTGATAATGTGATAGATTTAAGAAACCAACAACCATAGTGATTAGTGATTAGTTAGGAATGCATCCTATCTGACACTAGCCCCTAACCACTCGCCACTAGCCACTCGTATGAAATTTCAACTCCCACAATTCATTCAAACAGAGGTGAAGCTCGTCGGCCCTTTCACCCTCCGGCAGTTTTTGTGGGTCGCCGCTGGCGCCGCCACGCTAACCATACTATTCATTTTCACCCGAGGTATCTGGTTTATTATTCTGGCCATTCCTGTCGTTATTTCATCTATCGGATTTGCTTTTGTGAAAGTTGACGGCCTACCCCTTATTAACGTCGTCGCTTATATGCTTTCCTACGCCCTGAATCCCAGAAAATACACCTATAAAAAAGAGGAGGAGCCTCTATACCAGCCACCAGCAAACCAGAATAAAGAATAAAGAATTAGGAATAAAGGATCGGAAGCCCTTATTCTTTATTCGTTATTCCTTATTCTTCTTGTATGCCCAACCAATCTACCAAACAACTTGTTGAGATCACTGATATCCGAGAGAACCTCGTCTTCTTAAAAAGTGGCTCAATGCGAGCTATTTTGGAAGTATCTTCGATCAACTTTGAATTGCGCTCTGAAGAGGAACAGGCGGCCATCCTCCAAAATTTCCAAAGATTTCTCAACTCGATTGATTTCCCACTCCAAATCGTGATTCAATCCCGACGTTTTGATCTGGCGCAATATCTCAAACTCGTTCAACAAGCGACTGACGCGCTTACCAATGAACTCCTCAAAATCCAGGGCTCTGAATATCTAAAATTCATCCAAGAGCTCTCCGAGTTAGCCAATATCATGTCCAAGAAATTTTATATCGTCGTGCCGTTCTACGTATCAGAGGCACCATCAAGCGCGAAAGGATTCTTTAGCCAAATCACCGGTTCTTTTAAGACTCCGAAGCCAGGTCAAGTAACTGCTATTCCCGAAGAACAGTTTCGTACTTACAAGAACCAGCTCCTTCAACGAACTGAACTTATCATAGATGGTCTAGTTGGACTAGGACTGAAGGCTCGAATCCTTGAGGGCGATGAGCTCAATACGCTTTTCTTTTCGCTCTATAACCCAGGCGGAGCCCAACAAACGACTAGATAGCTATGGCTGACCAAACTAAACCTCAAAATCTTGCCGACGTCTTTGCCCCTTCGGCCCTAAGCGTAAATCCCAACTATATTCAAATCGGGGAGAAGTTTGCGCGCACTATTATCCTGGCGACCTACCCACGATTTTTGCATACCAACTGGTTTTCACCAATTGTAAACCTTGATCGCGTGTTTGATGTATCCATAAATATCCTCCCAAAAAATACGGCCAACGTCCTTAAGCAACTTCGCGACCAGTTGGCGCGATTAGAATCTCAAGTTATGGAAGAGACTGCCAAGGGCAAGGTGCGCGACCCCATGCTTGAAACCGCGATCGGCGATATCGAAACGCTCCGCGATCGCCTGCAGCAGGGGACTGATAAGTTCTTTGAGTTGGGGGTGTATATCACGTTCTATGAATCAAGCGTTAAGGAGCTGGGCGAAACTGAATCAAAGATCCGTGGGTTCCTTGAATATCAATTAGTTGCCAGTAAGCAGGCTACTTTCCGCATGTTGGAGGGCTTCGCTGCTACCACGCCTATTAACGACGATCGCCTCCAGGTCTATACATCACTCAACACTGAACCGCTTTCATCGCTGTTTCCTTTTGTATCGTATGACCTGACTTCAAACTCTGGGATTCTCTATGGCATCAATACCCACAACAACTCCTTAGTACTCTTTGATAGATTCGGATTGGAAAATGCCAACACGGTGGTCTTCGGAAAATCCGGTGGCGGAAAGAGTTACACAATTAAACTCGAAATTCTTCGCAGTTTAGTCTTGGGAACCCAGGTATTAGTCATCGATCCGGAAGATGAGTACAAATTCCTATCTGATACGGTGGGTGGATCAACTATCAAGATCGCCATCAATTCCGACCAACATGTAAATCCTTTCGATATGCCGAAGGCCCGCGAAGGTGAGTCCTCTCAAGATGTCTTCAATTCTCACATTCTTGATCTCTCTGGGTTGATGAAGTTACTATTGGGCGACCTCACTCCACAAGAGGATTCGATTTTAGACGAAGCTTTAATCCAAACTTACGCCATCAAGGATATTACCCCGGAATCAAATTTTTCCGAACTTGAACCGCCGGTACTATCTGATCTCCAAAACATCCTCGAGGGGCTCAAGGGAGGGGAGGCTATGGCCACTCGTCTGCGCAAGTTCACCCAAGGGACCTTTGGTGGATTTTTGAACCAACCCACCAACGTACCTCTGAATAACCAGTTGATTGTCTTCGGCATTCGCGACATGGAGGAGGAGCTTCGTCCGATCGCCATGTACCTCATCTTAAATTACATCTGGACGCAGATTCGTAGGGATCTGAAACGCCGTCTTCTCATCGTAGACGAAGCTTGGTGGCTTATGAAATACCCAGTTGGCGCTGACTTCCTCTTTAATATTGCCAAGCGCGGTCGCAAATACTATGTCGGCCTCACTACTATCTCCCAAGACATTCCTGATTTCATGAACACGGCTCAAGGCAAATCAATTGTTTCAAACTCATCCATCCAAATCTTGATGAAACAATCACCAGCTGCTATTGAAGTAGTCAAAACTACTTTTAACCTGACGGATGCTGAAAAGTACTACCTCCTTGAAGCGCGTGTTGGTTTTGGCTTGTTCTTCCTAGGCCAAAACCACATCGGTATTCGGGTGGTTGCCTCGTATGCCGAAGATCAGGTTATCACTTCTGATCCCAAACAACTTCTAGAAATTGAGAAGGCTAAAGAAGAATGGGCAAAGCTAGCCCAACAATAAGTTAGAACCTCCCCGCCAGAGCTGCGAGGCCCAACAATCTAAGGGCCTATCGCATCTCTGGCCCTAAAGGGTTTACCCGATTTCATTGTCAGAATGCTCCGGTTAGCGCTCACCGTACCTTTAGTACGGCTCACGCAATCCTCACATTCTTTCGCGAACTCGGGCAAACGGGAAGGTTCTAGATGCACATCGTGGCCAATTCTTCCACACAACCTCTATCATCGCACATAGACCCCCGGACTGTTCGGGTGGATCCTTATCGGGCTCGAATTAGCGGTGTAGACCCCTTAGCTGGTCAACGTCGTGAGGATTTAACCGAACACGATCGCGCTCGATATGATGAATACATAGAGCGAGATGTTGCAACGGGAGAGCAAATCGCTCGCGAAGAGATGCGGAAAAATGAATTAGCCCAGGCATCTTTTCAAACCGCCCAACAACAAGGTGTTCACGAAGCGGCTCGCAACATAAAAAAACCCTCACTCCTACTCTACGGTAACTGGATATTTTGGGCTTTTCTTATCTGGATTTTTAATATCATCCTCATATTTTTTGCAGATGCCGGCGGGGCATCCGATTTTATAAAAATTCCATTCGAGGCCATTCTTTTTATCTCAAGCTGGATGGCCGCTCGCCAAATCAAAAATATCCACGACCACGCTGATACCATAGACGCTAGCGTCGCCCACGCGCAACAGCGTATTCAGGGTTATCGCACAAAATATGCACGCGCTATAAAAACACTCCGTAAGTCCGGCAAGGCTGGCCGTGCAGTGGCTCGATCAGTTGTACGACTCGTCAATCGCGTTAAAGATAGCCCGGCTTTCCGTAGCCTAGCCGCCAATATCGCCGACATAATTCCTCTTCTTGACCTTCTTCCTTTTAGCGTCTATGCCGTGTACACCACTCACAAAGCGCACAAAGAGGCTTTCAAAGCTAGCCTTATATCGATACAGCAACACCAAGCAGCGATGGCGGAGGAACAAGCCGAATTTAGCCAAGATCAGATTGTAGAATACGAGACTACACTGGCCGAAATTGGTGAGGAGGCCGAAGAAGAATTAGCCGAAGCGGCATAATTGAACATCTTCCAATAAAAACGTATACTATCTCTATGTTCCAAAATCCCAAAATACTCATTTTCTTCATTACCATTGGTATCTTTGGAATATCATATTTTGGATTGTTGCTCTGGCATGGGGGCACCTGGGATCTTTCTTGGTTGACCCATAAAGAACTGACTGCTGCCAGCGGTGATGTCTTAGATAAATTTTCTAACCAGACAGACTCCACCACAGTAGGGGATGCTTCGGCTCTCACGCGTCAACTAAAAAAACTTTCAGACGAGGCGGCGGTTTCGGCAGTTAATGGATCTCAAAACGGCGCAGCTGAATTTTACCAGCGCTCCGACGGTACTGTTCAAGAAGTCCTGATGGCCGGTTATTCTGCCCGTACGATATCCGCAAACAAACTCCCCGGATTTATTCGTTCTATTTGGGCGCCTAACCACCAATCGGTCATTTCTCTGTTTGCAACATCCGGAGGTTCAGAATATCGTTACTACAACTACGCCTCACACCAGACAGCCAAGCTACCGGCCAACACCCGTTCGGTTGTATTTTCTCCTGATAGCAGTCAGATAGCTTATTTTGCCACCAATGGAGATATTGGAGCTATCTACCTGGCCTTTCCGGACGCTACCAACCACAAACAACTTCTTGAAACACGTATTCCCGAGTTACAACTTTACTGGCCAGCCGGTGATTCGATATACTTCTCCAGCCTCAATCACAATTCAAACACCTGGGACTTAGTCCGCATTTCCGAATCCGGAACTCTCGAGAATATCCTGACCGACCAACAGGGATTAGAGGTACTCTGGTCACCAGATGGACAGAAGATCCTGTTCTCAACCTATTCACAAGACGCTGGTCTACATCTGGCCTATCGCGCATTGAGTAGTCTCACTCCAGTTATTTTGCTGGCACAAACTCAAGCCTCACATTGCACTTGGGGCATCGATAGCAGCACCCTATATTGCGGAGTTCCAGAAGAAATACCTTCTTTTAAGGATCTCCAAGCCGGTACCTTTCTCCCCGAAGCCATCTACAAAACAACTATCGCCGGGAGTAAGCTTGAGCTTATATACAAACAAAAACCCGGTCCTCAGGGTATCATTAGTCTGCAGAATGTTTTCGTGTCTCCGTTGGAAAACTATCTCTTTTTCCTCAATAACTTTGATGCGCGGTTATACGGACTCCTACTTCAGTGAAATTCCGGCTAGCGGTTTAATTACAATGCGGCGATTGGGTTCATCTCCAATACTCTCCGTCTCGATATCCGGGTGATTTGCCAGTTCCATATGTACCACCCGTCGCTCATACGACGACATCGGGCTTAAGGCTTCGGCCTTCTGGTTGATACGCACTCGTGCCAACACCTGGCGAGCGGTATCGACAGCTTGGGCGGTTTTGGTTTTACGGTAATCGTTTACATCAAGTAAGAGCGTGCGGCGATCTTCTCCAAGCTTCTTGTAGGCAACCAGCCGAACAATTTGCTCAAGCGCCCGCAAACTCTGTCCATTTTCCCCAATCATAAACCGTGCGTTTTCGGGCGTATAGACAGAAACTAAAACAGAACCAGATTCACCTGATTCTTCATGCACTTCTACTGAACATTGCACTTTCATAAACCGCGCAATGTTCTGAACAATGTCGGAGATTAGTTGTGTTTTTTCTTTTTTATCCATAGATATTTCTATTTCATAGTTTTGCGAATATAGAGCTGTTCTACGATTGAAAAGGCGGTAGTGGTTACCCAATAGAGTGATAATCCAGCAGGGAACCTCCAGCTGATGATTATAATCATGGCTGGGAAAAAATACAACATCTGGGTGTTCATGGCTTCGGCAATACCACCAGTACTTGGTCCCTGTGGTTTTTGAATGGTTTGTCGAGCCTGCATGAATTGTAGAGCTCCAGCAAGTATCGCCAGAACATGACTCGGTTGTGATAAATCGACAATATGCAGAAACGTAGCGCTGATGTGTATTGGGTTGCTGATAAATGAGTAGAGAAGATTTAAGTCGCCGCCTTTTGAGACCGCTGAAAAAACCCGATAAAGAGCAAAGATAATCGGAATCTGAATCAAAAGTGGTACACAACCCCACAGAGGATTAATTCCTTCTTGTTTATAGAGTTGCGTTAAGGCTTCGGATTGAGCGCGTTGATCGCTCTTAAATTTCTCACGGATCTCGTTCATTCTCGGCGTCAGTAGGCTCATTTTCCGTTGAAGAACTAGGGCGCGTCGAGAAAGAGGGGAGAGCGCCAATCGAATGATCACCGTCATCGTGATAATGGCTAGGCCAAGATCAGCCACGGGTAGAGTATTGTATATGGCTACCGTAAGATTGAAGAGAGGACGATATATAAATTCTTGGTACATAGTATTAGGGGAGATCTACGCCAGGCTGCGTAAATGGATTACATCGTAAAAATCTACCAAGACCCTTTACTACCCCTCTTGTGATCCCATAGTGATCTACCGCTTCGGCCATATAGTGTGAACAAGTTGGATAAAAACGGCATTCAGAGGGTAGAAAAAAAAGAGGCCCCATACGCCAACCGGCTTCTGATGCCTTTTGATAGTGTTTAATAGTTGTAAGAATAATCTTCTTCATTTCGGTGTGCTACGAGAGCCCAGCCTTGCGGAGAGCCTGCACTAAATCCGCTTTAACCTGTTTAATATCTTTACTTCTAACAATGATCGCCACCCGAGCGCCTTGTATTTTAGTATATTCTTTTCTTACAAATTCACGAATCTGGCGCCTCATCTTATTGCGGTAAACTGCGGTAGGAATAGTTTTAGACGGTACAAGGATACTTATACCGCATTGTTCGCCAGAAATTTTCTGAAACCGAAGAGTCACCACGCCGATTGAGGTGCTTTGCCCTTGTTTAAAAAGCCTCTCGACTTCAACACTTCGTAGGGTCTGCATCTAAACAGAAAGAGCCTTACGGCCTTTCCTGCGACGGCGTGCAAGGACATTACGGCCTGATTTAGTCCGTATCCGCTCCAAGAACCCGTGCTTGCGCTTTCGCTTAACTTTTTTGGCGTTGTAGGTGACTCCAATGCTTGTTTTCATACTATTCTGGATTATAGTCGTTCTTTATAATTTGGTCAATATTTACCTTTAAAAAGAATACCTATATATTCATCTGGTTGGTTAATCAAGATTATCTTTTTTATCCACCTGTTGTGAACAGTCTTTCCACTTTTTAGTCTTTTTTACTTGTTTGGGAATTTTTTTTCTTTCTGTATACTGCATACATATCATTTCATGCGAGTTGTATTAAGGTGTGTGATACTTATTTATCCCTGTGACTAACGAAGAAATCTGGAAGGTGGTGCTTGGTGAAATGGAGCTCTCGCTTTCGCGAGCAAGTTTTACGACGTGGTTTAAAAACACGCTTATTCTTTCTCGCGAACAAACCTCCGTTCTTGTTAGTGTACCGAATGGTTTTGTAAAAGAATGGGTCGAGAGTAAGTATAACAAACCAATCCTTGAATCTATCCGCCGGGTTACTCCTGAAGTTCGTGAGGTAAAATACGTTGTCGGGCAACCCCGCACAGCTTTTATTAAACAAGATATCTCAAAAATTATCCTTGAAAAAGAGCTTGAGGATCGTTCAGCCTTAATATCAGATCAAGATATTGACCGGGTGACTCACTTAAATAAGAAATATTCCTTTGATTCGTTTATTATCGGTTCTTATAATGAATTGGCTCATGCGGCTTCTTTGGCCGTAACCAAAAACATCGGCCGTTTGTATAACCCTTTATTCCTTTATGGGGGAGTGGGGCTTGGTAAAACCCACCTTGTTCAAGCTATTGGTAATAAACTCATCGCTGAAAACCCAGCCCGGCAAATTTTGTATATCTCGGCTGAAAAACTCACCGCTCAAATTGTGGAGGCAATTCGCATGCGCACTATCGAAGATTTGAAAAGTGCCTATATGAAACTCGATTTATTAATTATCGACGATATTCAATTTATCGCCGGTAAAGAGAAGACCCAGGAAATATTTTTTAGTATATTCAATGAACTCCATGTAAAGAATAAACAGATAATACTCACCTCTGACAGACTTCCACAAGCAATCCCAGCCTTAGAGGAACGCTTAAGTTCTCGATTCGCTGGAGGAATGGTGGCTGATATTGGTATCCCTGACTACGAAACACGTATTGCGATTCTTAAACTAAAGTGTGAACAAAAAACAGTCGAGCTTGGAGATGATGTTCTGTCATATATCGCTACAAATATCCAGAAAAATGTTCGCGAGCTTGAAGGGGCATTAAATCGGGTGATCGCTTTTGCTCAAATATACAATAAACCCCCTGAACTTAAAGAGGTTAAAAACATCCTTAATGCTTACCTAAGCGTCCCTTATAAAAAAGCTTCCCACCAAGCTATTCTAAAGGCGGTGGTTGATTTTTATAATATTTCCTCAAACGATCTCGTGAAGCGTAGTCGAAAAAAAGAAGTGGTGCGTCCACGGCAAATTGCTATGTACCTCCTTCGGGAAGAGGTTAAGTTGTCATTTCCTGAAATCGGTCAAAAATTAGGTGGGCGAGATCACTCAACCGTTATCCATGCATGTGAAAAAATAAAACACGAAGAGGCGACTGATGAATCTATAAAACAAGAACTTACCCTTATTAAAGAACGTGTGTATAATTCTTTTGATAAGTAGTGGGTAACCTAGGCATGAGTATGTTATTAAGAATAATATTGGCTTATAATTTCCAAACCATCCCGAGTATTTCCACATATACCATCAACTTATCCATCTGACTATCCACATAAAAATATTATTATTTCCTTTATATAACTTGTATTAATTATTATTACCCACAGATATCAGCCCTATAATAAGATCAATAATATATATTTAAATATTTTTTATCTTATATCTATTATTTTATGCGCGTAACCGTACAACAACAAAATCTTAAAAAAGCTATCCATCTCGTCGAGCGAATTGTATCTCGTAATATATCCCTGCCGATTCTTAATAACATTCTTCTGAAAACCGAAAATGGACGCCTGCGAGTTATTGCAACAAACCTCGAGATAGGTATTACATGTACAATTGGGGCAAAAATCGATGAACAAGGTGAGATAGCAGTGCCGGGAAGGATAATTGCTGATCTTTTAAACACCACTCCAGAGGGAAGTGTATTACTAACAACTAAAAACAACACCCTTCATATTGCTGCCGATCTTTATAAGACGAATATCTTAGGTTCGGATCCTAAAGATTATCCGACAATCCCTCGAATTAAAACACCCGCCATAGCTGCTATTCCAGCTGCCATGCTTCGATCAGTCCTTGCTTCGGTAGTTGATTCAATTGCTACTTCTGAAGCGCGCCCAGAGCTTTCTGGCTTGTCAGTTCAATTCACAGAACAAGCAACCATTTTTGCGGCAACCGACAGTTTTCGGTTGGCTGAAAGAAAGGTACAAGGTGGTAATAAAGTTACACAATCGGTAATTATTCCCCGTAGTACTATTACTGAGTTGATTCGTCTTTCAAGTGATCAAGAGGCTGTTTTCGAGATAAAAGTAGCTGATAATCAAATCGCTCTCGTATCCGAGGATGTTGAGATCGTCTCGCGGCTTATTGATGGCACGTATCCAGATTACGCCAAAGTTATCCCAGAGCGGGTAGTTTCAAAAGTATTGGTATCTAAAATCGATTTAGAGAAAAGTATTCGGTTAGCTGGATTATTTTCTTCAGGTATTTCAGATATTAAACTTCAGTGCGAGGAGTCCGGAATGACTATTTCTTCAAAAAATTCAGAAAAAGGAGATGTTCAGTCAAAAACAGAAGCAATCCTCAAAAACGAACCCTTTGAATTAGCTTTGAATTTTAATTATATCCTCGACGGTTTAAAAATAATTCCAACCGAGAAGATTATTATAGAATTTACCGGACAAGGTAGTCCACTTATCCTTAAGCCGGACAACGAATCAGTTCAATTACTCTACCTAATTATGCCGTTAAGAAATTAAATGTCGTTTAAGTCTCTTGCTGGAAAATTTCAAGAAAAGATACGGTATTTTCAGAAGATCGATCAAAAAAAATCTCTTATTATTGATGCATTAGCAACCTACCTGCACATTCAAGGATTTCCTGCGGTCCATACAGTGTATGAATATGAAGATGATTCTATAATCATCCAAACATCAAGTAAGGTATTTGCCAATGAACTAACCCTACGTCTTCACGAAATCGTAAAACTTCTAAAAGATGAAGGTATTACCGTGAAGAAGATTATTATAAAATAACGAACAATAAAACTGGGTGCACCCAGTTTTATTGTTCATAGTGCATTCGCACAACCGTCTCCCAATTATTAAATTGTGGGTCAAGGGACGCATCTTGTGGGGGAGGGCCCAACGGATTCTCTTTTTGAATATAGTATAAAATGGTGTGCACTTGGCTCGGTACGGCGGAATCTCCATAGGATCTAAAATCACCATTAAGCATAATTTTATTGGTGTTAATTGGGTCAGGACGTATAAAAGACTCTGGTGAACTTGCATCCAGAGAGCTTACCATAAAGTCATGCCACAGGGGGCCGGCAGCACTAATACCTGCGCCGGCTTTAGTCATGGATTTATTATCATTATTACCGACCCAAACACCAACCGCCAAAGAAGGGGTATAACCCAAAACCCAAGCATCTCGATTTTCTTGGGTGGTTCCTGTCTTGGCCGCTACATCACGACCGGGGATATATAATGAGTTTGTATATCCAAAAACTCCAGCCCGGGCGTTATTGTCCGAAAGAACATCGGTTACCAAACGGCTTACTTGTGAATCCAAAACACGTTCAGGAGTTTGGGTGTGTTGTTCAAGAATTGTTCCGTCGGAAAGTTCTATTTTTTGAATAAATGACCAAGGGTTTCGAATGCCATCATTTGCAAAGACGCTATAGGCTGACACAATATCAACCAAACGTACTTCAGCTCCACCTAAGACTAATGAAAGCCCATACCGCGAAGGCTCGGTGAGTGTTGTGATACCCATACGTTGAGCTAGAGCAATCGTTTCGGGAATACCCGCTAGGTATAAAGTTTCAACTGAAGGGACATTAAGCGATTGTGCAAGCGATTGGCGCATCGTAACGGGTCCGCGGTACATCCCATCGTAGTTTTGAGGATGATAACAATCTAAACCATCAGCTGATTTTTTCTGAAGGCCGTTGGCGGGGCATTTAGGGTTAAATTCAGTTTTTAAATCAAATAAAACCGTTGAGTCCGGGTAACCGCGTTGAAAAGCAGCCGCATAAGCAAATGGTTTGAATGATGAACCAGGTTGGCGTTTAGCAGTGGCGACGTTGTAATTACCGTCATTGGTAGTAATATCAAAATAATTTCGAGAGCCGATTAAGGTCACGATGTCTCCTGTTTTTGGATCAATAGCCACTAACGCGGCATTGCTGGCCTTATACTTATCGTTATTTATCTTGGAATACTTTTCAACGAGCGCTTCGGCTTTATTTTGGAGTGTGGCATCGAGGGTTGTGGTAATTTTAAAACCCCCACTTTCAACAAAATCACGGCCGTATTTATTCGTGAGGTACTCCTGCACCATAATCACAAAATGAGGGGCTAGGAGCCTGTCGGTCGGTGGGTTAAATACCAATTTTTCTTTAAGAGCCTGATCATATTCAGTTTGCGAAATAAATCCAAGCTCTCGCATGCGACCTAGAATAAAATCCTTACGTGCAAGTAACTCATCAGTATGAGTTCCGTAGGGAGATAGGTAGGTAGTAGCTTTTACGAGTGAAGCCAAGAGAGCCGATTGGGCAATTGTTAATTCAGATGCGTGTTGGGCGAAGAATGTTTGACTGGCAGATTCAATACCATAAGCATTTGAACCGTAAGGGATTTGGTTTAGGTACATCCAAAAAATCTGGTCTTTTGAAAAATGTCGTTCAACCTCGATCGCCAAGATAAGCTCACGTATCTTACGAATAATATTCTTCTCACGGCCCACGAGGGCATTACCCACAAGTTGTTGGGTGATTGTCGAACCACCTTGTCCGGTGCTGCCGGATTGAAGATCTTTAAAAAATGCCCGTAGAATACCTTTGTAGTCAAAACCACCATGGATATAGAAGTTATTGTCTTCAGCTGCCAGGATAGCGTTCTTCATGGATTGAGGAATTTGCTCCCAAGGAATTACTGTACGCTTCTCTTCGCCGTAAATATCATAAAGAAGCACCTTACCGGTACGATCGTATATTTTTGTGGACTCTTTAACCTGGCGGGAGGTGATGGTTTCCGGGTCGGGGAGTGTCCGATCTATGTAAATAAAAAGAGCCAAGCCGAGGGTGATACCAAGAAAAAAGAGCCACGCCAAGAGCATGGTGGCGGTCTTAAGAATGCGGGCAATTTTCTTACGGGAAATTTTCATAGTAATTTCAGACCCCAGTTTGCCACAAAAAGCCAATATTTACAATATTTTCGTGAATAGGTATGATGGAGAGATTGTCGTATGGAAAAAGATCATAGCGCTATTTTACAGCGCATACAACGGAGGTTGGAAGCTGCCTACCCACATACAAAAGAAGCTCTAGAGCGGCTACAGGGCGAAACTAAACTCACCTTTTATTTTGGTATCGATCCCACAAGCCCCCAAGTTCATATGGGGCACACAATACCATTGCTACTCTTAAAGAACATTGCTCAACTGGGCCATCCGGTTACGGTGCTTATCGGTGGTTTTACCGCGCAGATAGGGGATCCAACCGGTAAGGAGAATACCAGACAACAACTCACTCAAGATGAGGTTCAGAAAAACGCAGAGACATACATCGCACAAGTGCAGAGAATTTTTGAAGGAGTACCATTCACCACCCAAGACAACATCACCTGGCTCGCATCAATGGATCTTAGGGAAGTAATTAAGCTTGCAAGTCAGGTAACCGTACAGCAAATGCTTGCGCGGGACATGTTTCAGGAGAGAATTAAACAAGAAAAACCGATCTTCCTCCATGAGTTTCTCTACCCGCTCCTCCACGGGTACGATTCGGTAGCTATGAAAACTGATGGTGAAGTGGGTGGAAATGACCAGACGTTCAATATGCTGGTTGGAAGAGAGTTAGTGAAAGAACTTTTAGGAAAAGATAAAATTGTTTTAACCACAAAGTTACTAGCTGATCCAGGAACGGGCAAGAAAATGAGTAAAAGCGAAGGTGATGTTATTGCGATTGATGATCCTCCTCAAGAAATTCGAAGGAAACTACTTCAAATGGATGACTCTATAATCAAATCAGCTTTTGAACTGTGTACCGAAAAAGATCAAACTGAAATTGATTCACTTATCACACAAGGGGAAAGCCCAAAGGAATGGAAAGAAGAATTGGCCAAAGAGTTAGTTAGGATGTATCAGGGGCAAGCAGCGACATTACAAATACACGAAGACCAGAAAATAAAGGGAACTGGAACACTACTAACAACTCTTATGGCAGCTGGAGTTATCGTGTCAAAGTCAGAAGGAAAGACGCTCATCGATCAAAAAGGGATTACTCTGAATGATCAGGTGGTTGAAGATTGGAATCAGACTGATAAGTCTGGCGACAGGATTCGCATCGGAAAAGGAAAATCTTTCACCATTAGTTAATAAAAACGACCCGAGGGTCGTTTTTATTAACTAATCAAGTATATCGGCAGATATCTCTTCTTCCTCTTCGTCTTCTTCACCATCACCATCTTCTTTTTCCTCATCTTCTTCCTCTTCCTCAACCCCTACATCGCCCGTAGGCAGATCCTCACCCTCATCCGCAAAGAGGGGAACAGATTTATACAATTCTTCTAGTGCCAGCACAGTACGACATTCGTCGGCAAAATAAATACTCCAGACACCTGAAATAATTTTAAGCAGAACGAACGAGTAATGGAAACTTTTCGGGTATTGTAGCGACCAGGTTGTAAAAGTCAATCACTGGGTGTGGGTTACTGCAGCGCAAATAGCCAAGGCAAGTGCATCAGCCGCATCGTCTGGTTGGATAGGTTTTTCAAGACGAAGAATTGTTTGCACCATACGCTGAACTTGCTTCTTATCGGCCATGCCGTAGTTGCAGATAGTTTTTTTAACTTGGAGAGGCGTCTGTTCATAGATTGGGGTGCCCGTCTGTCCAATAGCTAACATAATAACTCCACGCATTTCGCCGACAGGCATGATGGTTTTGTGATTCTTAAAAAAGAATAATTTTTCAACGGCCGATGCGACTGGCCTATGTTTGACGATAAGGGTTTGAATCGCATGGTGGGTGGCGGTGAAATCTGCGATCCGATCGCGTCCTGGATTATCGACAATGCCATAATCAAGACAAGTAAAGATCCCACCGACATCCTGGATAACACCATAACCGATGCGGGTAGTTCCCGGATCGATTCCTAAATACACAGCAGGTCTTCTAGGAAGTACTTTCGTTGTTGGAGAATATTTCTTGGACATCATCGTGATTATCGAGCGCTTCAAAAAGCGTATTAAGTTTTTGCTGGGCGGCCTGGTCAATAACGATGGGTATATTTGGTGTATAATCCAAGCCTTCCTTCTTAAACATCCATACCACCGATCCTTGGCCGGCAAGCTGAGCATTATTCTTAGAGAGGAGTGTCTTGATATCTCCGATAGTTCGGTTTCTATTATCGGTGATGGCGGTGATAATAATACCTACACCACCTGGACCAAAAGCTTCAAGAACAAGTTCGAAAAGCTGCGCTTGGCTTCGGTCAGAAGCCTTCTTCAAAATTCTATCAATATTATCATTGGGCATGTCATACGATCGGGCATGTTCGATAGCTGACTTCAAACGTAGATTGGTTCGTGGATCAGGATTATCACGAGCTGCTACAGCAATAAATTTTGCCAGCTTACCGAACGCAGACGACTTTTTCTGGTCGGTGATAGCTTTTTTGTGTTTAATTTGAGACCACTTACTATGTCCAGACATGGTGATTTTTTCTAAAAATCAAAAGAGTTTTTCGACTTCAGTCCAAGATAGGTATATCCGGCCGGTGTTAGAACGCGTCCCTTTGGAGTGCGTGAGAGGAGACCTAGGCGCATGAGATAAGGCTCATAGACGCTTTCAACCGTTTCCTCTTCTTCTGAAAGGGTGGCGGCGATGGATTTTAAGCCGACTGGTCCGCCGCCAAATTTTTCGACGATGGCTAACATAATTTTGCGGTCAGTATCTTCAAGGCCATTTGCATCAATATCGAGCATCTTGAGTGCTTGATGAGCTACATCGGCCGTAATTGTGGGGTGTCCTTCAACCTGTGCGAAATCTCGAACGCGTTTGAGGAGACGATTGGCAATACGAGGAGTGGCTCGTGTTGCCAGG
>OBEQ012050414.1_pt1 | contig 24578 bp, 27 predicted proteins | sample 1670901 | NCBI WGS metagenome assembly OBEQ01 (sample SAMEA104232315, study PRJEB22302) | groundwater metagenome | biome: forest; feature: aquifer; material: groundwater | place: USA | collected 2011-08-07 | depth 5.4 m | reverse complement strand
TTTTGCTTATTTTCATTCGGGAGACAACATTCACTTGCAAGCATTACCCTTTAAGGTTTTTGACAGCAACCAACCTTGGGTGGGAGATTTTTGGTTAGAAGATATTTTGTGGATTTATCTGGTAGGTGGTATTGGCGTGTGGTTAGCTTTCAAGAAAAACAAAGTCTGGGGCTGGTTTGGATTGGTTTTTTATACCACCTTGCTGTTTGTTTCCCACCGTGACTTAAGTCGCTATGCCTTACCTTTAGTTCCACCAGTTTTGTTAGGGTTAGCAAGTTTGTTTGAGAAAAAAGAAGTCCGGTGGGCCATAATTCTAATTATTGTCCCGCTATTTTTCTATACCACCAATTTTCTAACTCACAATACCCTAACTATTTCGAACTGGGCGCCTTTTTTCTCCAAATAACCAAGTTATACATGAGATAGTTGTAGGGCATCACCAAGAAGGCAATGGTTAGTGGTAAGACAATTTGGCGGTAACCTGGTCCCAATAACTTGTCGGTAATCCAGCCCACAGCGACTTGAATCAACAATCCCCCTGAGGAAGTTAAATTAAATTGCAAAAACTTGGCTCCAATACCTGTGACCCCTTTAATTTGCTGGTCTTTGAAGGTCCAAATATTATTAAAGGTAAAGTTGTTGATAATAGCCAACTCCGTGGATAAGCCCCAAGCGGCCCAACTGGGAAAGTTTAATTTGGTAAAGATATACAAAGAAATAGCATTGACCAAATATCCTAAAAAGCCCACCGTGCCAAATTTTATTAATTTCCTAATTTTGGGGTTTTTTAATTGCAACAAGAAAATCACCCTCAGAGTTTCCTTCATTTCGTTTTTAATTATCTTTGATTCTCCCGAAGTTCGAGGAGCAAAGGCGAAGGGCACTTCAACTACCTTAGCCCCCTTATTGACCATGTAAAACAGGAGCTGAACTTTGTAGGCAAATTGTTTGGAAATCAAGGTATTAAAGTCAAACTCATCCATAAACCCTTTGACTCGAGACAGTTTAAAACCGGTAGTGACGTCATGAATACTAGGCAATATAAGTAAAGTTCGAGCTACCAAATTTCCAACTACACTTAAAAAACTTCTACCAAATCCCCAAGTTTTGGGAATTGATCCACCGGGTACGTAACGGGAACCAATTATGTAATCGTAACCATTATCTATTTGTTCCACCAGTTTGGGAATGTATTCTGGGGGGTGCTGAAAATCGGCATCAAATTCCATTAAGTAATCAGCTTTTAACTCACTCATGGCATGTTTCATGCCCACAGCGTAAGCTGCCCCCAAACCACCTTTGGTGGGATTAACTAGTAAATGCAGCCATTTATATTTCTTTTGCTGTTCGGCAACAATTTTAGCCGTGCCATCAGGGCTGCTGTCGTCCACATACAAAGCTACCATCTCATGGTTTTTAATGGTGGCGAAAACTTTGTCTAAGGCTGCAATTAACTGTGGAGTACTCTCGGCTTCGTTATAAGTACAAACAATGACAACAACTTTCACCCTTTAATGTTAAGCCTTTCCCGGCGAATGGTAAAGGCCAACCTAATATATTCCCAGACATCGTGCAAATACCCCCCGACGTACCTAGGGTTAAAACTTACTTTAGACTCGCCCCGGGTACGAAAGCGATAAGTAACTGGGAGTTCATAAAATTTGCTTGTTACTTGAGTAAGTTTGTACAACCAATAGCAAAAGAAACCAAAGCCGGTAGGATAATTTTTAAAATTTAATCTATCTAGAACTCCTTTTACTCTTACGGCTCGAAAGGCGCCGTTATGATCGTATACTTCGTCAATACCAGCCACCCAAGTAGCGAACAAAGTATTGGCAACCCAATGATTAATCTGGCGATTGATTGTCCAACCTTGGGTTTTACCTTTCCCAACATGGCGAGACCCCACCACTACGTCATACCCTTGATCAATCTTTTTTAAAGCAGGTAGGATATATTTAGGATCAAAAGCAAAGTCAGCTTCATTGGGAACCACCACATTCGCCTTTAACTTGTCCATTGCCATTTTTAAACCCCTAATCATCGCCTTACCTAAACCTTGCTTGTATCCGGAAGAGAGATAAATTCGCTTATCTTTTTTCAGCCATTGTTTAACTAAACCTCCAGTACCATCGGGAGAATTATCATCAACAACAAGGATCAAATGCTGTCGTTTATTGTCTGATTTAGCAATTTTTAGCAATTGCTGTAATAGCAATTCAATATTCTCTTTTTCATTATACGTAGGAATAACATGCACCACGCGCATTGGCACCAAATATATCTCATTTTGTTACAATTCATATATGCAGATTGATATTTTGACGCTATTTCCAGAAATGTTTACCGGACCATTCGATCAGTCCATAGTAAAGAGAGCTCAAGAAAAAGAACTAATTACTATTAAAATTCACAACCTAAGAGATTGGGCCACAGATAACTACAAGTCTGTTGACGACAAACCATATGGCGGTGGCCCGGGCATGGTAATGCGGGTGGACATCATTGATGCTGCTCTAACTCAGTTAAAAACTACTGATACCAAAATCGTGTTACTCGACGCTGGTGGAGAAAAATACACTCAACAAAAGGCTCTGCAATTAAGCAAAGCTGAACATTTAATTATTATTTGTGGTCATTACGAAGGTATTGACCACCGAGTCCATGAACACTTAGCCGACGAAGTGATATCGATTGGAAACTATGTCCTCTCAGGTGGAGAAATTCCAGCCATGGTAATAGTTGATTCTATGGTGAGATTGCTTCCTGGCTCATTGGGTAATGAAGAGTCACTCCTTGAAGAATCTCATTCCGCAGCTGGGATCGAATATCCCCAATACACTCGACCTGAGGTGTACAAAGGTTGGAAAGTACCAGAGATACTACTTTCCGGTCATCATCAAAATATTGATAAGTGGCGGAAAAAGCCTATTTAAATCCAAGTTGCTGCAAAAATAGTCTTTGATATGGTATTAGATTCTTAGGCAACTTATTAAAAAACTTGATCTTGCCACCTACCTTAATCTGATTAGTTTGACAAGCAACAACCAAGTGGTGTATATGTCCCCGAGGATCAGCGTTCGGATCATCAAAAAAATCTAGTTTTTTAACTATTTCTAAATCACTCACACCTAATTCTTTGTTCCCCACCCGCTTGGCACATTGACTAAATGTCTCATTCTTCATCACAAACCCACCAGGAAGATGCCAGTTTCCCACATAAGGTTCTCCTTCTCTCGTAACTAGAAGTAATCCACCCCCAGCATTAGTTATTACTAATTCTAGTACTGAACGGGGAGCAAGTTCTAAACTTTTTTTAAACTCATCACTATTAAGCCACTGGGCCTGAACTGTCATCAAAAAGATTATATCTGATAAAATTAGAGTCTCGGGGCGGAGTTTGATCTGCCCGCCATGCTAACCGCAGGCGTTGCAGGCGCGGCGGTAGAATATGTACTACACGTATATTCTTAAGAGCGGAAAAGATGGAAAGCTATACATCGGTTTCTGTAATGACTTAAAAAATCGATTAGAAAGACACAATGCAAGATATGTAAAAGCGACTAAAGACAGACTACCATTGAAGCTGATTTATTATGAAGCATGTCTGGACAAACAAAAGGCTTTAAAAAGGGAAAAGTACTTTAAAACAGGTTTTGGCAGAAAATTCCTAGCTAACAGGATCTAGATGTTAAAATAGATTCAAATCGGGGCGGAGTTTGACGGTAGAATGCGCGCATGGGGTGCGTGTGGAGGCAGTTCAATTCTGCCCGCCCCGACTTATTTGCTAAAATAAATTTATGATTGCTACTTTTAAAGAAACTTGGACCAGTGTTCGGGATTTAGAGTATGGTCAGAAAATTGTCAAAAAAACCGTAGGGCAAGCCTTTTGGTATTGGTTTAAGTATGTATTAACTATTAGCTTAATCGTCTTTGGTTTAGCTATAGCATCATTAACCTATTTAACTCCCCAAATACCCCAATTCGCTGAAAAACAGCTTCCAGCTATTAAGGTTCATATTAAAGATGGCAAACTAACTACTGATGCCAAACAACCTTTAGTTTTAGGCGATGATAATTTTAAGATTATCCTTAACACCGAAGGAAAAGAGACTGATATAGATCAGATTAAAAGTGGAGCCTTGATTCTGGCAGATAGAATCTTGATTAAAGACGACACTCAAACCAAAATAGTTAAATTTTCTGATTCGCAGGAAATTTCAGTAGACAAACCAACTCTTGTCAATTGGTTAAAGGTTAATCGCCCGGGACTTTTAGCTCTAGGGGTGGCAATGGCTCTAATCGTCGGAATAGGCTTGTTAGGCGGCTACTTTATTTGGAAAGCGGTTATCTTCTTACTCGGTAGCTTACTGCTATTAGTACTTAGCAAAATAGCTCACAGAAATCTACCTTTAATTGATTGCTTGAAATTGGTCATTTATGCAGAAGTCCCGGCTTTGCTAGTTTCTCTAATTCTTACTCTTACTGTAAGTCAAATTGCATCAATGGCTGGCTTACTGACTTGGGCTTTTTTAGCCGTGGCTTGGATATATAAGCTTCCAATTGCAAAAACCAAATAACCACTTCATAATAACTTTAATGGTCTCCCCTTTTGATTTGCTCAAACAGGCCATAAAGCTCTTCTTTGCAAACTTCCTTTACTTTTTGAAATTTATGCTGGTTCGCTTTGGACTGATTATGATAACTTTTCTGTTAATGCTGATCCCCCTTATGACCAGTGGAATATTTTCTCACTATTCCTTCATCACTAATTCAATTACTCCATTTTTTCCTCACCTGGGTCCAGGAACAATTATTGCGATAATTGTACTCTCACTCTTAGAAATTGTCGTATCTCTGTGGTTAAATGCCAGCCAATACATACAGATTAAAGCGGTAACAGAAAATTCAAAAATTTCAGTGAAAGATTTACTCAAGCAAGGATGGGGAATATTGGGAAAATTCTTCATTACTTCTATTGTTGCTGGATTAGTGGTAGTTTTAGGTTTTATGCTGTTATTCATCCCTGGGATTATTTTTGCCGTCTGGTTTTCTTTTGCTTTACCAGTATTGTTATTTGAAGAAAAGTCTGGCCCTGATGCCCTGTCTCGCAGCCGGGAATTGGTCAAGGGGAGATTTTGGCAAGTTGCTTGGTATATGGCCTTTCCGGTACTAATAATCATTCTTGTACAAGCTGTCGGAGGAACATTGGCTACCACCATATCTAAACAAGTAGGGGGGATATTCAATGCCACTATTTCCATTCTCTTTATCCCCGCTGGAACTATTATGACTATTTACTCCTTACTCATTTACAAAGTATTTTCGTCTACCTCCAAAACAACTCCCACTTGAAATTGAGAGGTTTAACTGTATATTTGGGCCATGGCGACTGATCAGCGACTGCAAGCAATTAAAATTGCTATGGAACAGATTGAGAAACAGTTTGGTAAAGGCTCGATTATGAAATTAGGGGAAAATAGCGCCCGGATGGCCATTGAAGTTATTCCTTCTGGTTCAATTGCCTTAGACTTGGCATTAGGCATCGGAGGTTTTCCTCGCGGGCGCATCACTGAAATTTATGGTCCTGAGGCCGGTGGCAAAACCACTATTGCCCTGCATTGCATTGCTGAAGCCCAAAAAAATGGCGGCCAAGCGGCTTTTATTGATGCTGAACATGCTCTCGATCCCGCCCGAGCGGAAAGTATTGGCGTGAAGTTAGACGACTTATATATTTCCCAACCCGACACTGGAGAGCAAGCTTTAGAAATTGTGGAAACCTTAATCCGCTCCGGGGCTTTTGATGTCATTGTCATTGACTCAGTGGCGGCTTTAGTTCCCCGAGCAGAAATTGAAGGCGAAATGGGTGATAGTGTCATGGGGGTTCAAGCCAGACTCATGTCCCAAGCCTTGCGCAAGATTACCGGGGCCATCTCTAAATCGCGCACTGTAGTCATCTTCACCAACCAACTGCGCATGAAGATTGGGGTCATGTTTGGCAACCCCGAAACCACTCCCGGTGGAATGGCTTTGAAATTCTATGCCTCAGTTCGTCTTGATGCTCGTAAAATTGAAACTTTAAAAGACGGGGACATGCCTATTGGATCTCGTCACCGAGTCAGAGTGGTCAAAAACAAAGTTGCCCCACCTTTCCACTTAGCTGAATTTGATATCTTAAATGAGGGCGGGATCAACAAGCCCGGAGGCTTGATTGATGTGGGTTTAGAAATGGGAGTACTATCTAAAAAAGGAGCTTTTATTTATCACGGTGAAACTATTATTGGTCAAGGTCGAGAAGCAGCTAGGACCTTTTTAGGTGAAAATCACAAGGTGGCCAAACAAATTGAAGATGCAATCTATAAAATAGTCAAAGATGGCAAGAAACAACTTCCCAAGCAGGTCGGGGAAATTGAAGAAGAGTAGCTCCCCGGTGGAAGCAGCTTTACGCTTCCTCTCCTATCGCGCCCGGAGCGAAAAAGAGGTCCGCGACAAACTCAAAAAAAGATTCTCACCTGAAGAAATCGATTTAGTCGTGGAGAAATTTAAAGAATGGAATTTACTAAACGATGCCCAATTTGCCCAAAATTATGCTGAATCTAGAGCTCGGTCTAAACCTCGCAGTCACCGCTTACTGCAATTAGAATTACAGCGTAAAGGGGTAAAACTGGACTATGACTTGCCCGCAACTGACTTGGAACTAGCCCAGGCAGCACTGGACAAGAAAAAGACTTTAAAAACTTTTGAGCAAGCGGTCAGATTTCTGCAATCTCGAGGTTTTGCTTGGGAAGTGATTGAGAAGGTCTTAAAAGGGAGGTATAATGACGAGCATGTTAGCTAATACTTACCAATTACCATGGCTTCCAAAGACGATGTTGCCGTTGATTTAGATTTAGCCAAGCGCTTAGAACAGGCTGAAGCCGAGTACAAGTTAAAAGCTTCGGAGCTCGCTCGCGATATCATCATCGACTCCATGATGCATGGAGCGACTGACTACACTGCGGAATACACCGTATCTACCCTAACTTTACCCAATGAGAACGTTAAGGGCAGTATTATTGGTCAAGGCGGCCGCAACATTGCCGCTTTTGAGCGCGCTTCGGGAGTAGAAATAGAGATTGAAGAGGGTAATACTATTCGTTTGTCATCATTCGATTCCATCCGCAGGGAAATCGCCCGCAGAAGTTTAGAAATCTTAATTAAAGACGGCCGGATTACCCCTAACCGAATCGAAGAAGTAGTCACCCACAATCGCACCCAGATGGATCAGGTCTTAATGGAAGAAGGCAAGCGCATTTGCAGCGCATGTGGGGTCTATAACCTTGACCCGGAGTTAGTCAAAACTATTGGTCGCTACCGCTTCCGTTTCTCCTATGGTCAAAACCTGGGCATCCATACCATTGAAGAAACCAAAATTGGGGTGCAAATTGCCAAGGAATTAGGCTTGGCTGAGGAAGAGGTGCAATATGTCCGCTTGGGCTGTTTACTCCATGACATTGGCAAAGTCATCACAGATGAAGAAGGGACCCACGTTCAGTTGGGGGTAGAACTATTAAAGAAATATGGCCTACCCGAACCAGTCATTAACGCTGTTGCAGAACACCATGAAGACAAACCCTATTCTTCACATATCTCTCGCATTGTCTGGATTGCTGATGCCATCTCCGGTTCCCGACCCGGAGCTCGCTATGAACCTCATGAGACCTATGTTAAACGGATGAAGCTAATCGAAGACATCAGTGGGTCATTTCCTGGTGTTTCTGAAGTCTTTGCTTTCCAAGCTGGACGGGATGTGCGAGTAATAGTTCACCCTGATCAGGTCTCAGACTCTGAACTAACAATTCTCATTGCTAAAATCCGCCAACGGCTAGAAAAAGAAGCGGAATACGCGGGCCAAATTAAAATTACCGGGATTCGAGAAGTGCGGGCAACAGATATTACGAAAGCTAAGTAGTTTTGTCTCTTGACAGTACTGCTGTCGTATTGTAATTTGGCCCTCAACATGGGAAGAAGATTGGGGGTGATAGTGTAAATGACTAAACAGCAGATGTTTGATGTCTTGGCTCGTAAAGCCCACTTGACTAAAAAGGGAGCTCGCGAGGCTGTAGAAACCTTTTTAGATGAGATTAAGAAAGCTTTGGCCAAAGGGGAAAAAGTGGTTTTGTCTGGATTTGGGACTTTTAAAGTAGTAACTGTTAAAGACAAACCAGTCATAGTTCCTGGGACTAAAGAGCGCAAAGTGGTCAAAGGTCACCGCGCAGCACGATTTACTCCTGGTAAAACTCTCAAAAAAGCAGTTAAGTAAACAAAATTTATTTACTCTTGCTTTCCAAAACGGGGCACGTGCCTCGTTTTTGTTTACAACTTCATAGTAAAATTTCCTTATGTCAGCCTATACCCAAGTAGCCAAACAATCGTTCATGTTGTCAATAGCTTACAACTCCGTATCTTTCGTCTGGATGGCAATAGCTATCCTCGAGTTGCTGATTCCTTTAGCAATTTGGTATTCAGCCACTCCCATTAATGGTAGTTTTGGATCATTTAGTCGAGAGCAATTACTAGCTTACTACGGTTTGATGGCCATTATTGGTAACTTAACTTTTTGGTGGCTGCACTTTCAAATATCCGATCTGGTCAGATATGGTGACTTATCAAATATTCTGGTTAAACCTGTTTCAGTTCTTCGTTATTTAATAGCACATCAACTGGGTGACAAGGTTTTCTCACTAATAATTAGACTTCCTCTTTTTATTGCCCTTATTTATTTCTTCGGCAAGTATTTTCCCAGCAATATTCTTTCTTATTTACCTTTAGTTACTCTCTCAGTTCTCCTGGGAGGGGCAATTTATTTACTTATTAATATTTTATTTGGTCTATTGTCATTCTGGCTTACTGACTTAGGCGGATTTATTGGTTTATACTTTTTTACCGCGTATATCCTAAGCGGAGAGTTAGCTCCTATTGCATTTTACCCACACTGGTTTCAATATTTGGCTTACTATTTACCGTATCGTTACATATTATCTTTCCCCATTGAAATTATATTACAAAAATTATCTGGCACTGAGATGGTAATTGGTTTTATCACCCAGCTACTTTGGCTTGGGCTATTATATTTAGGAGTTCGCATCTTTTGGAAAAAAAGCTTAATTAGATATCAAGCCTATGGTAAATAACTCTAGGAAATATCTTAAAAGTTACTGGTATTTCATAAAAAATTCGTTAGCTATAGAAAGCGAGTATCGCGCTAGTTTTCTCTTCAAAACTCTAGCGGGAATGTGTTGGATGATTGGTTCTTTGTTCTTTATTCAAGTTATATTTTCTCAAACAAACTCGGTGGCAGGCTGGTCCAAGCTAGATATTACTTTATTGTATATAACGTTTTCAATTTCAATGGACTTATTTGACTTAGTGTTAAGCAGAAATTTTATTCGCTTCTCTGATCACATAAGCCAAGGCACACTAGATTGGGTCTTGTTGCGACCCATAAATACTCGCTTCTTAGTATCTTTAATGGGAGATGGTCTCGTTGTCACAATTCTCTTTAGACTGTTAGCTAGCTTTGGGCTATTAATTTATTTTCTTCCGCAGCACACACCCGTGAGAAATATTGCTAACTTTTTCCTATTTTTAATACTGGGAAATTTTGCCGTTTATTCTTTTGTATTTTGCCTAAATACATTAAATATTTGGTTTGTAAAAATGAATAATATTACAACATTTATTCAAAATACTTATGGCTTTGCCCGGGTACCGCTAGATTCGTGGCCAAAGCTAATGCAACTCTTTCTAATTTATATTTTTCCCATGGGCATTCTGTCTACCTACTCAGTCAAAGCTTTATTGGGAAAAACCAATGCATTTAACATTGTTGCTGCCTTCGGAATAACTATTATCTTATTTATCATCTCGCAGCTTTTTTGGAACTTTGCCTTGAAACACTATTCTTCAGCCAGCTCATAATTTTCTATCAATTTACCCTCTTTTAATTCATATACTTTATCAACTACGTTTTTTACCATTTCCCTATCGTGAGAAACTAAGACTAAAGTTCCTGCATAACTTTTTAAGAAGTTCTCTAACGCCAAAACGTTTTTTAAATCCAGGTGATTAGTTGGTTCATCCAAAACTAGAATATCTGGGTTTTGAGACAGAAACTTGGCTAGTTGCAGTCTAGATTTCTGACCTCCACTCAAAAATCTTACCTCTGAGTTAATCTGGTTTTCGGTGAACAGGAACTTTTTTAGATATGATATGGCTTCGTAGTGAGCCAAGGGCTTAGACTTCTGTAGCTCTGAGATTAGCGACGAATCCTCATCTAAAGCTTCTAAATGTTCTTGGGCATAATAACCCAAGTGTAAACCATCTCCAACCCTTAAGTTACCTTCGTCTTGGTTTATCTTGCCAACTAAAATATTTAACAATGTTGATTTTCCCGAACCATTGGGAGCAGTAATAGCTATCTTTTCTCCACAAAATAAATGGAGGTTGATTCCATCTAAAATTTTAGATTGACCGTAACTTTTGCTCAAGTTTTCAATATGTATGGCTGTTTTTCTCTTATGCTGCTTATCTAAGTTGGAAATTAGACTTATTTTTCTTGCCTTTAGTGGTTTTACCACCATATCATATACAAATCGCTCATAGCGTTTCATCGCTCCATGGTAGGATTTAGCTGCCTTGCTATTAGCCGCAGCTCGTACTCTAAATCTCTCCACTATATCTTTCAGTCTTAATCTTTCTCGCTCCTGCGATTCCCACAAATCTTGTCGTTGTTGCATCTCTTGTTCATAAATATTTCTGAACTTGGTATAGCCAAAGTGATAATCACTTACTTTTTGTTCTTCTAATAACCAAGTTCTGGTAATGGCTTCTGCCAAGAAATTTCGGTCGTGACTAATAACTATTACCATTCCAGGAAAGTCTTGAACTAGTTGCCTAAACCAATCTTTATGATCTAGATCTAAATGATTATCAGGCTCATCTAGTAGTAACACATCATAATCTGAATAAAACAGTTCCGTTAACCGTAAAATTTTCTTCTCCCCACCGGAAACTTCAAAAGTGTCACTGACAATTTCTTGTTCCAAGTAACCCACTTTAATGTCCTTACTCCAAATAACTTGGCCTTCATCTGGGGTGTCTTTGCCTGCCAAAATTTTTAAAAGAGTGGATTTGCCTGATCCGTTGTCCCCAATCAAACCAATTTTTTCTGAATCCTGAGCATGCAAACTAACTCTTTCGAAAAGTGGTTGAGAAAATCTTTTACTTAGGTTTGAGATTTGCAATGATATCGCCATAGACTCAATTTTACCTGAATTTGAGTTATACTTTAGCTATGGATAACGTTATCACCGTCAATAAGCTCAAAAAGTACTACAAGGTTCACCAAAAAGAACCTGGGTTGGGAGGGTCACTTAAATCTCTCTTCAATCGCAAGTATTATGACGTCAAAGCAGTTGATGGAGTGTCTTTTGAGATCGAGGAAGGTGAGTTAGTTGGCTTTATTGGTCCTAATGGCGCTGGTAAAACTACCACCCTTAAAGTGCTCTCAGGTTTGCTGTACCCCTCTTCAGGTCAGGTATTAGTACTTGGCTATACTCCCTGGGATCGCAAACCCGAGTTTCAGAAACAGTTCTCGTTAGTCATGGGCCAGAAGAACCAATTGTGGTGGGATTTACCGGCCATTGAATCATTTATCCTAAATCGCGAAATCTACGAAGTTCCTAAGGAAAAATATGAGAAAACCTTAAAGGAACTAGTGGAGTTATTGGAAGTTAAGGACGTCTTAAAAGTCCAGGTGCGGAAACTTTCCTTAGGCCAGCGCATGAAGATGGAGTTAATTGCCGCATTGATTCACTCTCCGAGAATTCTATTCTTAGATGAACCCACAATCGGACTGGATGTGGTGATGCAAAAGAAGATGCGCGATTTTATTAAAGAATACAACAAGCGCCACAATGCCACTATTATCCTAACCTCCCATTACATGGATGACGTCAAAGAACTGTGCCAACGAGTCATAATTATTGATAAAGGTAAAATCTTGTTTGACGGAGCATTAGACGAAATCATTAAAAAATTTGCCAACCATAAATTATTGACAATCATCTTTAGTAAAAAAGTTGAGGAAAAGGATCTGAAAGCAATTGGCCAAGTTAAGGAGTTTGATTTTCCTAAAGCTGTCATATCCGTTAAACGCTCTACAGCCTCACTCGCCGCAGCTGAATTACTGCAAAATTATCCTGTGGCTGACATAAACATTGAAGAACCAGAAATTGAAGACATTATTCGGGAAGTATTCACCGGAAAAGATCTAGCCTAATCGCAGATATACATTATGCGTAAATATCTGACCCTGTTTGAAATCTCGTTTCAAGATGAATTTACCTACCGTTTAAATTTTATCTTATGGCGCTTAAGAAATATTTTAAGAATATTAATGGTCTTTGTCTTGTGGAATAGTATTTTTTCTACTAACCGGGTGGCGTTTGGGTATACTAAAGAACAAATGATTACCTATATATTTTTAGTACTTATCTTGTATGCATTTGTCGCCTCAGCACCTTCTAATAACTATATTGGCGGGGAAATAAGTAGTGGTGATTTGAGTAACTATTTAGTCAAGCCTATTAATTATATTAAATACTGGTTAACCCGCGATTGGGCTAGTAAGACGTTAAATATTATTTTCGCCATTGGAGAAATATCTCTTCTCTATTTGTGGCTTCGACCGCAGGTAACTTTAACTTCATCTCCACTTTTGATTGCTGTAGGCTTATGTATGTGCATTCTGGCATCTCTTATTTATTTCTACCTCACTAAGTGCGTAGTTTTTGTGGCCTTTTGGTTGCCAGAAAATGCTTGGGGTTTAATGTTTGTTGTCACAGTTTTTTTAGAACTGTTAGCTGGAGTTCTGTTTCCACTTGACATTCTACCGCACTGGGCAAATACTTTAATTCAATTTACCCCGTTTCCTTATCTGATTTATTACCCAATTGGAATTTTAATTGGGAAACTTTCTTTCGTTAATTCTCTTCGTTTATTACTTCAAGCTTCCATATGGCTAGGCATTACATGGTATTTGGCTACCAAAGTTTGGAAGCGAGGTCAAAAAGTGTACTCTGCTTCCGGGAAATAGTTATGAAGGAACTTAGAATTATTCTCAGATATGCTAACAACTCTTTTCAGCAGATTCTTTCCACACCTTTGGTTTTTATGTTTTTTTTAATCGCTAAGATACTTCGCTACGGACTTTTTTTAATATTTTTGTATCTATTGGTTACCGGGGTAAAACATTTAGGTGGCTATACAACAATGCAAATGCTAATGTTTTATATAGTCTTTAATCTGATAGATACAACAGCCCAACTTCTCTTTCGTGAAGTCTATCGCTTTCGGCCTTTAGTAGCTTCCGGAGAACTAGATTTTGTTCTTGCCAAGCCTCTCCATCCATTAATTAGGTGTCTATTTGGTGGTCCAGATTTTATTGATGCTGGTATGCTGCTTATTCTCCTGAGTATAACTAGTTACTTTCTGATTTTCATAATCAAACCCGAGATCACATCACTGCTACTTTTCATCATGTTGTTTTTCAACACCCTTATTATTGCAGCAGCCTTCCACATTTGTGTCTTGGCAATAGGGGTCATGACATTATCAGTAGATAATATTGTCATGATTTACCGCGACTTAACTGCTTTAGTCAGAATTCCGGTTGATCTCTATTTTGATCCTTTGCGCACGGTATTAACTTTTGTCATTCCAGTTGGTATTATGTTTACTTTTCCTGCTAAAGCTTTATTTGGGCTTCTTTCTTGGCAATTGGTTGCAATATCATTAGCTTTTGGCCTAGGAGGAATATTTCTAGCCCTGAAATTTTGGAACCATGCTCTCAAGCACTACCAAAGTGCTAGCAGTTAGGATTTAAATGGCAATAAAAGAGTAGTCTTTTCTTCAGCCGAAACCTCAGAATTAGTGGCCTGTTTTGCTGAGGCCGAAAGCCACTTCCCTCCTTCAGTCATTAAGTAGTTGAACCAATACTTATTCATGTGATGACAAGCCACCATCAAGTTGCCCACGGCTAGCTGTGTTTCTTGTCTCTTGCCCGCATATATTGCCTCTCTTAGGCAATACCAAGAGACTGCAGCCATTCTATCCCATCCACCTACATGAGGGGCCAAATCAACTACATTTTCATAGGCTTCCGTAAAAGATCCCCAGCTAAATTTATAACCCCTTTCTCGTGTTACTGTACAATTTTCCATAATCGCCAGACTGTGCGCAGAAGTCCCCTCTGGAGAGAGATCAATAGCTTCTACTAAAGCATCAGTCGCCCTAAGGAGTAAATTTGGTTTCTGGAACCAATCAGATAATTTTCTCCAGTAACTAGCCTCATCTCGACACATTTCAGCGGCCATTAGGTACTCATTGCCCTCACTATCTTTAGTTAATTCCTTAGCAGTTTCCCAGACTATTGGATTATAGTAATATACTTGCAAAACACTACGTGCTTCTTTTACGTGGGGCACAGCCTTCTTCATGATCCATTGTTTTCCAGCCAGACTTAAAGCTGATACTGCCCAAATTCTCCACCATCTCATCCTATCCGCTAATTCCTCCACTGATAAATTAGCAATACTATCAGGCTCAATACTGCCAGACTTTCTAGCATTATTTACTGCATTGGCTAAACTCCTAGAACTCCCCTTTACTCGGCTTTGCTCTGCAAAATAAATTGTTTCAGACTTATTTCCCATGCCCTGTAGTATATCATTTTGCTAAAATTACAAGGTGAATAGCAAAATATTAATTATATGCGGACCGACCGCAACTGGAAAGACAAAATTTGGGATTGAAATAGCCAAAAAATTTAATGGGGAAATTGTATCTGCAGATTCCAGGCAAGTTTATAAAGGTAAAAACTTAGTATATGGTAAAGATCTACCTCGAGAAAGCAAATGGGTAGATGCCAAGCCTGGATACTGGGATTTAGGCTACACCAAAATTTGGCTCTATGATGTCGTGTCACCCTCAGAAGAATTTAGTGTAGCGTTGTGGCACGATCTTGCAATCCAAGTAATTGAGGATATTTTGTCTAGACAAAAGTTACCCATTATAACTGGGGGTACTGGCTTGTTTATTAAGTCAATAACGCATAACTTAACAGATATTTATGCCCCTCGAAATATGCTTATTAGAAATGAGTTAGTAAACAAATCTATTGAGTATTTGTTCGGTTATTTAAAGCGCATTGATCCTAATCGAGCAAATCGCCTAAATGAATCTGACCAAAAAAACCCTCGCCGACTAGTTAGGGCTATAGAAATTGCCACATCAGATGCAAAGGTGCAGAGGATTAAAGGTGCAGAGTACGCCTTTTTGCAAATAGGACTAACTGCTCCCAAGGAAATTTTGCTTCAAGGCGTTGATAGTCGAGTCGATTCCAGAATTACAACTGGGGCTGCTAAAGAAGACCCTGAACTGGCCTCTAACCCAGATAAATGGAAAGCTCTAGAACACCAAATTGTGTCACACCAACTGACTTGGTTTAAAAAACAATCCGCAATTAATTGGTTTGATATTACCCAAGCCGACTGGTCAATCCAGGCACAGAATATGATCAAAAGATGGTACAATTAACTGCATGCCGCGCAAGATTGAGATCTCACATAGAACTATAGTTTTTACCGCTCTGTTTGGATTACTGCTTTGGTTCGTTTTCCAAATCAGAGGTGTCTTACTCATGCTGTTTATTTCAGTTACCCTTATGTCTGCTCTCAACCCGGCAGTAGACTGGTTGCAACGTCGGAAAGTGCCCCGAGGCATTGCTATATTTATCATCTATGTTTTCCTGTGGGGAATAATTGGCGGGATGATAGCTAAAGTCATCCCTCCGCTAGTTGAGCAAACCCGAACGTTGATTTACTTGCTACCAAACGCCATCAGTAGAGTCGAATTTTTCAGCGCCAACCAAGAACTGATTACCAATCAAATCTTGACTCGATTGGGAGCTCTGCCTGAAAACTTGTTAAAAATTACCGTCGGCTTGTTCTCCAACTTATTGTCCGTTCTTACCACGCTAGTCATCACTTTCTATTTACTGCTGGAGCGCAAGAACTTGGATAAATATTTAAGTTTATTAGTGGGCAAGGAACGTCCAGCCAAAATGACACTTATCATCAATGAGATTGAAAGGCGTTTAGGAGGTTGGGTCCGGGGAGAACTAGTACTCATGATTGCCGTGGGAGCATTTACTTTTGCCGGTTTAACAGTTTTAGGAGTAGACAATGCCTTACCGCTAGCCATTATTGCCGGGGTATTGGAGTTAGTACCTAATATTGGTCCCATCATTTCCGCCGTACCAGCGGTCTTGATTGCCCTCACCATCCATCCTCTAACTGCCTTGGCTACTGCTTCTTTATATTTTCTCATCCAACTGTTGGAAAATAACTTGTTGGTTCCCAAAGTCATGGAAAAAGCTGTGGGCATCAATCCTTTAATTAGTATTTTGGGATTACTCATGGGCCTGGAAATTGCCGGACCAGCCGGAGCCGTATTAGCCATTCCTTTTATCATTGTGGTGCAAACCATTGGTTTAGAAGCTTTCTCCTTAAAACGGTTGGGTGACTTGTCAGAATAGGGTATAATTACTATAAGCTCGGAGACCGGACGGTTACTCAGGTGCAAGCCTGAGAGGAAAGTCCAGACAGCTCAAAGCAGGGCGTCCAGTGTAAGCTGGAACGGGTAACCGCTAGATAGGGCCACAGAGACTATGTCGGCTCGCTACCCTAAAGGTAGCAGCACGAGTGAAAAGAGGTAACCCTCCCCCGCTGCAACCTCCGAATTGACCGCTTGAGGTGCTTTGCCGAGGTCAAAAGTATGAGGGCACAAGATAGATGCCGTTCAAACAAAATCTGGCTTACGAGCCTCCGAGCTGATATATTGAAGATATGATCCCCCAACTACTCACTGACCGCACTGGTTTCCAAGGTCTAATTACACTTCTATTTGGAGTTCTGATATTAATGTTTCCCAAAATTCTCAACTACTTAGTCGCTTTTTACTTCATTCTGACCGGTCTGTCAGCAATACTTCCTTTCCTCAAGTAACCCACAAACCCAAAACCCTGCAACGCAATATCGGATTAGTTGCAGTGGTGCAGGGTTTTGAAACTTGGTGAAAGGTTAGAATTTAAGCTGCACCAATCTTGAACATTGAAGTTCCACAAACTGGACACTTACCTTTCATTGCCGCTTTACCATTCTTCATGGTAACTCTTTGAGCGTTGGGGTCGTCACGTTTAGCTCGGCATTTGACACAATACATCGAAGCCATTACAACTCACCCCCTCTCAAAAAATATTTTCCATCCACCATATTTGTTTAGGTATATTGCAAACGCTACTTGCAAAAACAAAGCTAGAATAGTCACCACAGCTGACGTTGTCAAGTCCTGGCGCAAATGGGAGGTAATTTTGGCAGCTAGTGTAGGGGACTCTTGGGCCGTCACTTCCAGCTTTTTTACCTGTGAGGCTATCTTCTGGCTGCGGGTGCGGTGTTTTGACATTAGGGGAATAGTACCATATCATAATTTAGTTATGCAAAAAAATATTTATCTCTACGTCCTAGCTGCACTCTCTATCTTTATTTTTACTGCTGGCACTACCTACTTAGTCTCCAACTTCTTAAAAACTAAGTCGCTCAACCCCTTAGAATCTATTACTAATACTAATACTGCCAACCGCAAGAGTAAATTTGATTCCAGCCTGCCCAGGACCGAAGCCTGTCCCCTAAACGGAGCCCTCTACTCCAAACCCGAAATGCAAGCCTGGGCAGCTAGGCGGCCCTTAGCGGTGATGATTGAGAACCATCAAGACTCCCGACCCGCTTCTGGCTTATCGAGTGCAGATATTATCTACGAAGCCGTAGCCGAAGGAGGCATAACTCGGTTCATGGGTATCTACTACTGTGGTATCGCCGGCATTAATGAAACCGTCGCTCCAGTGCGCAGTGCCCGCATCTACTTTACCCAACTAGTTCCAGAATATGACGCACTTTACAACCATGTGGGCGGAGCAGGATTGTGCGATGATCCCACTGTCGACCCACGAGCCAAAGCCCTGTGTTACATTCGCACTAACAAAATTAAAGACATGGATCAATTTGGCTTGGACTTCAAAGCTTGCCACCGGGTGACCAACCGCCTCGATCATGAAGTAGCCTACGAACACACTATGGCTTGTTACACTGACGAACTATACAGTGTCGCCGCCAAACGGGGCTGGACCAATATAGACGCCAACAATAATAACGTTTCCTGGGATAAAAACTTTACTCCCTGGAAATTCAAGGATGAAAGTTCCAGCCATGGGACCACTGCCGACATCAAATTCGACTTTTGGGCCTCATCCCCAGACTACTCGGTGGAGTGGCAATACGATGGCACTACTAATTCCTACAAAAGAAACAACGGGGGCGTAGCTGTTGTCGATCATAACACCGGTCAAACATTACTAGCTAAAAATGTGGTGATTCAATTCGTTAAAGAAACCGGGCCGGTAGATGAACACAAACATATGATTTACGACACCATTGGCAAAGGCAAAATGATTTTGTTTCAAGACGGTCAAGCCCAAACTGGCACCTGGATCAAATCCTTGGCAGCTAGTCGAACTAAATTCCTCCTCGACTCGGGTAAAGAAGTCCAATTTAACCCTGGACTAATTTGGATCGAATTAGTTCCTTCCGCTAACACTATCACCTACTAGCACTGGGTACTTGAATTACTCAAAAAATCTGGTATGGTAAGGGTGTGTTGCGGGATATATTTATCAGCAAAACTCGGGTTAAACTTCTGGAAATCTTTTTAACTGATCCGACCCAAATGTTCCACGTCCGGGATTTGGTGCGCAGAACTGACGAGGAAATTAACGCCGTGAGACGCGAGTTGGCTCGGATGGAACGGGTGGGGATGGTCAAAAAAGAACCCCGAGGCAACCGCCTGTATTATTGGTTCCGCCATGACTATGCTCTGTATCATGATTTACTTAGTATGGTGGCCAAAACTACTGGCTTGGGAGCGGCTTTGTTAAAAAACCGGTCCAAATTAGGCAATGTGCAGGTAATCATGTTTTCCGGCAAGTTTGTGCGTCATTTAACCCGCAAGTCTCCCGACGAAGTTGATGTGTTAATTGTGGGTAATATAACTATGCCGGAACTGGCAAGTTTAATTCGAGCTGAAGAGGAACGGCGGGGTCAAGTCATCAACTACACACCCATGACTGAAGATGAACTCAAATTTCGCCGCACCCGCCGCGATCCTTTCTTACAAGAAATCTTTAATCAAAGTCGCATTATGATTTTGGGATCTGACGAAGACTTGGTAGGATAGTAAATATGCAGCGCCTGGTACTTATAATTTTGTTGACCTTATTGGCCTTAATAGTCGTCATGCCCACCAGCATCAAAATTGGACCCAAAACCCTATATCGCCCTCAAATTGATTTTAAACTAGGTGGTAAACGTTTCTTTCGCGATCTAGAATTAAAGTTAGGCTTAGACTTGCAAGGTGGCACCCATTTAGTATATGAAGCCGATACTTCACATATACCTGCCGAGAATGTCAAATCAGCCATACAAGCCACCCGGGACAATATCGAACGACGGATTAATTTGTTAGGGGTCTCCGAACCGGTAATTCAAACCGCTCAAGCCGGATCAAACTATCGACTCATCGTAGAATTGCCCGGCATCAAAGATATCAATGCCGCCTTAGCCACTATTGGTCAAACCGCTCAATTAGAATTTAAAGAACCTAAAGCAGCCACTCCTTCGGCTCAAACAGACTTTGCTGCTACCGGGTTAACTGGCAAAGATTTAAAAATAGCTCAAGTTAAATTTGATAATGGCCGGGCAGTAGTCTCACTGGACTTTACCCCCGAGGGTACTAAAAAGTTTGCCGATATAACTACTAAAAATTTAGGCAAACCGGTGGCTATATTTTTAGACAACAACATTATTTCTGCTCCTACAGTGCAGTCAACCATCGCTGATGGCAAAGCCGTCATTAGTGGCAACTTTACTGTCGATGATGCTAAACATTTGGCAATTCTCTTAAATGCTGGAGCCCTACCCATGCCCATTAAAGTGGTGGAGCAACGTAATGTAGGAGCGACTTTAGGCAATGAAACTATTGTCAAAAGTTTGGTAGCTGCTGGGGTGGGGTTAGTAGTCGTGTGGTTATTTATGCTGGGTAATTATGGTCTAAAGGGCTTGTTAGCAGATATTGCCCTAACTATCTATATCTTATTATCCCTGGCAGTTATTAAATTAATACCGGTGACTTTAACTTTAGCGGGCATTGCTGGATTAGTATTATCAGTAGGTATGGCTGTGGATGCGAACATTTTGATCTTCGAGCGCATCAAAGAAGAGTTGCGTTGGGGCAGGCCACTAACGGCGGCCATCGAACTAGGCTTTGTTCGAGCTTGGAATTCCATTAAAGACTCTAATATTAGCTCCTTAATTACCGCAGCAATTTTGTTTTGGTTTGGCTCCGGTCCCATTAGAGGTTTTGCCTTAACTTTAACTGAGGGCATATTAGTGTCTTTGTTTACTTCGATAACTATTACTAGATCGCTCTTACGTTTAGTATATGAACGACGCTAAATACCAATCGTCATTTCCTTTCATGCGCTACAAATGGTGGTACTTTACCGTCTCCTTAGCTGTGCTTATTCCCGGCATAATTTCTTTGGCGGTATTTAAATTTAAACCTTCCATTGACTTTACAGGGGGGAGTTTATTAGAAATTCAATTACCCGGGGCTCGTGACCAAAGCCAATTCCAAGAAATAGCCAAGCAACAGCACTTAGAACTATCAGCAGTGCAAACGGCTGGGAATGATACTTATCTCCTGCGCTTCAAACCCATGACCGCCCAGCAAAATGAAGACTTCAAACAAGCTTTAGGCAAAGATGTGGTGGAAAAAAGATTTGAGACCGTGGGACCTGTAGTGGGCAAAGAACTCACCCAAAAAGCTTTGTTGGCAATTGGTATCGCTTCTCTGGCCATTGTTATCTACATCGCCTGGGCCTTTCGCCAAGTTCCTAAACCCTACTCAGCTTGGAAATTTGGGTTGTCAGCTGTAGTGGCCTTGTTACACGACGCCCTAGTTGTCTTAGGTATATTTTCCCTTTTAGGTCATTTCTTTAATGTCGAAATTGACGCCTTGTTTGTGACTGCCATGTTAACTGTCATCGGCTTCTCAGTCCATGACACCATCGTCGTCTTTGACCGAGTGCGGGAGAATTTACCCAAGATGGCCGGTAAAAGCTTTGCAGAGGTAGTGGACTTTTCCCTTTCAGAAACATTAGTCCGATCACTTAACACTTCACTTACTGTCATCCTAACGCTGCTGGCTTTGCTACTGTTTGGAGGTGAATCCATCCGCTGGTTTGTTGTCGCTCTCTTGGTGGGAATCGTTTCCGGAACATATTCCAGTATCTTCAATGCCTCCCCACTACTTGTTCTCTGGGAATCTAAAAAGATATAGTTTGTAATTTCTTTATCAAAATTTCTCTCTCATTTGCCAAACCATTTTCAACGACATCTTTAAACAAGATTTCTAAATATTTACCTACTTGCGGTCCAGATGGAACTTTTTTAATTTCCATCACATCATGGCCTGTAATTTTTAGATCTGGGATGGCGAAGGGTTGTGTTTGGACTTCTAGAAGCCGTGCCTTAAACTCCTCCAGTCTCCAACTGGTTTTTCTGGCTCCTCCTCCTAATCTATCAGCAGTACGCAGGGCCAGCATATCGTCAATATTCTCTACTCCGACATTTTTAATAAATCTTCTAATGGCAGAGTCGGTTTGCTGGTCATCCACTGAAAACTGGTGCCACCGTACTAGGCGGTAAAACTTGTCAGCTTGAGCTTTAGAAAATTTAAACCTTTCTGAAATTTGTTTAGCTATCTTGGCCGACTCCATTTCATGGTTGTAGAAAGTTATTTTGCCGTCAGGATATATTTTTTGGGTCTTGGCTTTACCTATATCATGAATTAAGGTGGCTAAGCGAGTAATTGGGTCCGCAGAAGGACAGTGCCGCAGGGATTCCACACTGTGGGTACCAACATCAAAAATATGGTGGCGCCCGGGACTTTTTTGTTCCACTCCAAAAGTCAGTTCCATCTCGGGCAAAACTTGAGCTCCCAAACCAGTATTGCGCAATAGTAAATAGCCATCTGCCGCATAATCTGAAGCCATCAGTTTCAGCAGCTCATCGCGTATTCTTTCTGCGGAGATATGCTGAATTTTGGGGGCATTCTCTTGGATGGCTATCAAGGTCCGGCCGTCAATATTAAAGCCCAACTGGGCAGCCAAGCGCACAGCTCGCATCATGCGCAAGGCGTCTTCACCAAAGCGATCTTTTGCCACCCCTACTGCTTTGATCAGTTTGTCTTGAAGATCTTGCAAGCCACCGTAGTGGTCAATCACCTCAAATTCGCCATGTTTTAAACATTTTAGGGCTAAAGCATTAATGATAAAGTCCCGGCGGGACAAATCTTCTTCTAAGCTTTTCCCCCAAGTAACTTGGTCGGGATGCCGATTATCGGAATAACCCTGTTCGGTGCGAAAAGTAGTTATCTCATACGGCCTATCGTTATCCGGAACCTTGATACCCACCGTCCCAAATTTATTGTCGTAAAAACTATCTGGCACCAGCTGCAAGATTTCTTCAGGTGTGGCGTTGGTAGTAAAATCCCAATCCTCTAAGGGTCGGCCCAAAATAGCATCCCGCACTACTCCACCCACGATATATATTTCATGCCCAGCATTGGTAAAAGTATCCAAAATGTCATTTACTGATTGAGGAACAGCCAAGGAGAGCTTCATAAGTTAAAATCATAGCATGACCGTAGATGAGATTGTGGCTAAACTACTCAAAAATCGGGACTTATCCACTCCCGAGGAAATTGGTGAATTTTTACACCCTACCCTTCCGGCAGAAATCGCCTCCCCTTTCGCCACTAGCGAAGCCATTAAACTAATTAAGGCCCATATTAAAAAGGGTCACAAAATTGCCGTTTACGGTGACTATGACGTCGACGGTATCTGTTCCACAGCCATCATGTGGGAAACCTTGTACTCCAGTTACAAAAATGTCTTTCCCCATATTCCCCACCGCGAATCCGAAGGCTATGGTTTATCAACCAAAGGCATCGATCACTGTCTAGAGCAAGGAGCAAAACTCATCATCGCTGTGGACAACGGCATCATGGCCCATAAGCAAATTGATTACTGTAAAAGTAAGCATTGCGACATCATTGTCATTGACCATCACGAGCCCGGAGACCTATTACCTCAACCCACAGTTTTGCTGCACTCTATTTCTGCTTGTGCTGCCGGGCTAACTTGGTTAATAGCTCGTGACTTCACTGGGGTTGCAAATTCTGAACAGCTGTCTCTAGTAGCCTTAGCCACCATTTGTGATTTAGTCCCCTTGACTGGGCTTAATCGCAGTTTTGCCAAATATGGCTTAGACCAGTTAAAGATTACCACCCGCCCTGGTCTATTAGCTTTGTATCAAATTGCTCGCCTTAAACCCAACGACTTGGGAGCCTATCAAGTAGGTTTTGTTTTAGGTCCCCGTCTCAACTCCATGGGTCGTTTAGAACACGCCATTGATAGTTTAAGACTGCTGTGTACCAAAAATATCTCTCAAGCCACCCAACTGGCTCAGGTCTTAGATAGTACGAATCGGCAGCGGCAGACGGAAACAGAAATTTCTGTTACTCATGCACTAGGCAAGATTAACAAAGATGCTATTCCGGCAATTCTAGTTTCAGTTGATACTTCTTACCACCAGGGAGTCATTGGCTTAATTGCCTCGAAAATGGTGGATACTTATTGGCGCCCCAGTATTGCGGTCAGCATCGGCGAGGAGGTAAGCAAAGGTTCTGGTCGATCCATCCCCGGATTTCATTTAACTAACTACTTACGGGAATTCTCGGGCTTATTTGATAGCCTGGGGGGTCACGCCATGGCGTGTGGTTTTGCTATCAAAACTAAGCGTCTGGATGATTTGTTCCAAGTCTTGGGTTCGGCTCAAATTGATCCGCAATTGTTAGTAAAATCTCGTCGAGTTGATATGGAGATTCCCCTAGAAACTATTAATTTCGATCTACTACACCACATTGAGTTGTTACAACCCTTTGGCTTGGGTAATCCCACCCCAACCTTTCAGTCCTCCCAAGTTGTTCTATCTAAGAGTCGGCGAGTAGGTAAAAATTTCCAACATTTAAAATGCCAAGCGGGTGACTTAGATGCCATTTGTTTTAACTATGCTCCTGAGATTAGCTCTTCCCCTGCAAGCATTGTCTATACCTTGGAAAAAGATACTTGGAATGGAGCTGATAAGTTACAATTGGTGATAAAAGATATACATGTTTGATGATTTGCAAATCAAAAAAGCTTTTGACTATGCCCAACTGGCTCATCATGGCCAAAAACGCTTTTCCGGTGATGACTACATTACTCACCCGGTAGAAGTAGCCAAAATCCTGCAATCCTGGGG
>OBEQ010161739.1_pt1 | contig 24581 bp, 14 predicted proteins | sample 1670901 | NCBI WGS metagenome assembly OBEQ01 (sample SAMEA104232315, study PRJEB22302) | groundwater metagenome | biome: forest; feature: aquifer; material: groundwater | place: USA | collected 2011-08-07 | depth 5.4 m | reverse complement strand
GTCTTTGGTTTTCTCGACGGCCCCGGCCAGGGGCTGGGGGTCGAGCTCGGCGACCAGCCGCTGACCGAGCTGCAGTGGGGCCTGTACCTGTTCGTGCCGGCCATCGCGGCGTTGAAGAGTCTCGACAGGATCGTCGCCGAACCCGAGCCGCCGCGCGACCTGCCGGCCCGCGGCAAGAGCGAGGACTTCAAGGCCTGGCAGCGTGTCATCGAAGACCCGGTCGAGCGCGACAAGGCCTGGCGCCGGGTCGCAGCCTCGCCCAACGGCACGCTGCCAAGCGACTACGGGCGGCTGGTTGCGAACACGGCGGAAGTGACAGCGGTGCTGAAGAACCACGACGGCCAACACTCGGTGTGCGGCTACGGCGCGCGCCTGGCCGAAACCCTGGGCATCGGCTACCTCGGCATGGACGACCCGCGCCACGCGCAGGAAGCCGAGTCGCCGCGTTCGGCCGGCGTCAACCAGGCGATCGCCGACATCTCGCTGGCCGAGGCGTTCGGCGCCGCGGTCACGGTGACCACCGGCGTGTTGCAGCAGCTCGTCAAGCTGATCGGCCAGACCAGCGGTGGGCGCTCCGAGACATCGGTCGACATCGTCACGCTGAGCGACCAGGTGCTGGCCAAGCTGTGCACCCACTGGTTCGGCCTGCCCGACGGCAAGTTGATGGTCGTCGGCGACCGGACCCCCTTGCACGACGGGCCGCCGCGCTGCCCGGGGCACTTCCTGTCGGTGGCCCGGTACGTGTTCTGGCCGCATCCGTCGGACACCGTGCAGGCCGATGCCAGGGCCCACGGCAAGGCCATTCTCGAAGCCGTCAAGGCCTTCCTCCAGGCCGCCCCCAGCGACCCCGCGCAGCGCGAGCAGACCTTGCGCAAGCTCTCGTACCAGATCGAGCAGCGGCTGCAGCCGCTGGTGGTCCAGTACCCCGACATCGTGGCCCGCAGCATCGCCGGCACGATGCTCGGCTTCCCGCCCACAGTGCAGGGCAACTTCGTGCGTGTGCTGCGCGCCTGGCTGCAGAACGGCGCGCTGCCGAACCTGCCCGAGCCGGTCACCTCGCTGTGGAACCTGCAGGCCGAGCTGGCCGCGGCCGGAGCGACGCCGCCCGATCTCGCCAAGGTGAGCCAGGTGCTGCGCGAGCCGCTGATCCGGCAGATGCGCCAGGCGCCGGTGCCCGAAGTCGTGTGGCGCCAGACCAGCGGCGCCGCCGGAGCGACCACCACGGTGCTCGGCCTCACCGGCGTGATGCAGAACGATCCGAAGGCCGACCCCCGGCTGATGTTCGGCGGGGTGCGCAGCCAGGCCGGCACCGACCCGCTCGAAACGACCCACGCCTGCCCGGGCTACGACATGGCGATCGGTGTCCTGCTCGGCATGCTCGGCACGCTGATGCAGTTCGGCAGCGTGCGGGCGAGCGCGTCGCCGACGATCTTCACGCTGGTCACCGAAGCCGTCACGCCTGGGCCATGAGGCGGCGCGCTTCGGCCAGGTGCCAGGCCATGCCCATGCGCTCGAAGGCCGGCACCGCGCGGTCGAGCAAGGCGAGCTCGCGCGAACGCTCGCCGAACTCGCGTGCGATGCCGGCTGCGCAGAGCTGCGTCACCGCCGTCTCGTGGGCCGAATCGCGCTGCCGCGCGACCCGCAACGCACGCTCGATGCACTGCTCGGCGCGCGAGCGCTGCCGCGCCGCGCAGGCCTGACTGGCCATCGCCCGGTGCGCCATCGCCACGCCGATCAGGTCACCATGCCGGGCTCGCGCCAGTGCGCGCGCGGCGTGGTGGCGCGCTTCGGCGCTGCGCCCGACGGCGACCAGCCCGTCGGCCAGCCAGCCGTGGTTCAGCGAGCGGAACAAACCGCCGTCGCGCGGCTCGAGCCAGGCGGTGGCCTGCTGCAGGCGCTGCAGCGCATCGGGTTCGTGCGTGGCCATCCAGTCGGCATAAGCCAGCATCGCGCGGCCCATGCAGAACTGGAACAGGCTGCGGGTCTGCTCGGCGATGCGGGTCGATGCGGCGGCGGCCTCGCGGGCGTCGGCCCAGCGCCCCTGCCACAGCAGCACCGCGGCGCGCCAGCCCTGGATCGACGCGCCGATCTCGTGCGTGACTCCCTGCACCGACGCCAGCGCTTCGTCGAACGCGGCATGTGCCGGCGCGAACTCGCCGCGGTCGCCCAGCACCCAGGCGCGGCAGACCAGCGAATACGCGAGCCCCACCGCGACCCGCGAGCCGCTGCGGTGGCGCTGCTTGACGGCGATCGCTTCGTCGAGCAGCGGCAGCGCGCCGGTGTAGTCGCCGACCGCCACCTTGGCCTGGCCGAGGGTGGCGCGGATCTGCACCGTCAACGGGTCGTCGCCGGCGCCTTGCGCCGCGGCCAGCGCGAGCTCGCAATGGCGGATCGCGTCGCGCGCCTCGCCGAGCGCGTAGTGGATGTAGCCGAGCCAGTACTGGGCGCGCGCGTGCGCCGCGCGGTCGGTGCCGTCCTCGGTCAGCGCGACCGCGCGGCGGAAGATCGCCAGGTCGGGGCGCGCCGCATCGAACACGCACACCAGGCCAAGCTTGTTGGCGATCGCAGCCCAGCGCGAGCGCAGCTGCGACGACGGGTCGACCGCGTCGAGCGCGGCCAGCGCCGCGTGGTACTGCGCCTTGGCCCGGTCGAGCGCCGACACCGCGACCGCCTTGTCGCCGGCCAGCTCGGCGTAGTGGGCCGCGTCGAGCGCGCGGCCGCTCGCGCGATAGTGGTAGGCGAGCGCTTCGTGGGCCTCGTCCTGCGCGCTGCTGGCGTGGCGGCGCAGCGCCTCGGCGATGCGCAGGTGCATCGCCTTGCGTGCGTGCAGGCCGACCGATTCGTAGATCACGTCGCGGGTCATGCCGTGCTTGAAGCGCAGCGTGCCGGCCACTTCGCCGGGAAAGATGAAGTCTTCCTGGGCCAGGCCGCGCACCAGCGGGTGGTCTTCGGCGCAGCCGCTCAGGTCCTGCAGCAACCAGGCCGGAATCACGTTGCCGATCACCGCTGCGGTGCGCACCAGCTCGGCCTGCGCATCGTCGAGCCGCGCGACGCGCGACTCGACCAGCACGTTCAGCCAGGCCGCGCCGCCGTGCAGGCGCACCAGTCGGCGGTCCATGTCTTCGTGCGCGGCCGAGTGGCACAGCTCTTCGATGAAGAGCTGGTTGCCGCCCGAGTAACGGCTGATCTCGGCCGTGACGAAGGGGTCGGCCTGCGGCAGCAGCTCGCTGATCGACTGCGCCGCTTCCTGCTCCGAGAACGGCGCCAGCTCGATGACGTGGATGTCGTTCATCGTCGCGTCGCCGAGCGCGAAGCCGCGGGTCGACACCAGCACGAACACCACCGCACCGTCGAGCGCGCGGACCGCCGCCAGCGCCTGGTGGGTCGCGGCGTCGGCCCATTGCCAGTCGTCGATGAAGAGCAGCAGCGGGCCGCGCGCGGCCAGGCTCGCGAACAAGGCCTTGACGGCGGCCAGCGCGCTGTCGGCGGCCGGCCGCCTGGTGTCGGTGCCGGGCTCGGCGACGATCGACAGCGCGCGCAGCAGCTCGGGGCCGTGCGCCGCCAGGCCGAGCGCGGCCAGCTCGCGTTGCACCGCGTCGGCCGCATCGGCGGGCGCAAGCTCGGGTGTCAGGCCGAACACGCTGCGCAGCATCTGCAGGATCGGCTGCAGCGGCTCGGCGCCGAGGTAGCTCTCGCAATAACCTCGCAAGACGCGGCAGCCGCGCGCCGCGGCGACCGCCAGGAACTCCTGCGCGAGGCGGGTCTTGCCGACGCCGGGCGGCGCCGACAGCGCGACATGGCGCGAGGTGCCGGCCAGCGCCTCGGCCAGCTTGGCTTCGAGCGTGTGCAGCTCGGCCGTGCGGCCGATGAACGGCGACAGGCCGCGCCGCGAGCGGGCCTCGAAGCGGGTTCGCACCGGCGCGCGGCCGAGGATCGTGTACGCGGCCACCGCCTCGGCGCGCCCCGCGACCGTGAGCTGGCGGCGCTCGCTGGTCTGGAAGAAGTGGCTCTCGGGGCCCAGCGTTTCTTCGCTGACGATGATCTCGTCGCGCAGCGCCGCGTCCGACAGGCGCGACGCGACGTTCGGCACGGTGCCCAGCAGCTCGAGGCGGCCGAGCATCAGGTCGCCCTGCTGCACCAGCACCATGCCCGAGTGGATGCCGCTGTGCAGCCGCAGCGCCGGCCAGGCAGTGGCCAGTGCGCGCCCGGACAGCTGGGCGCTCTCGTGGTGCAGGTCGAGCGCGGCTTCGGTGGCGCGGCGGCCGTCGCCTTCGCGCGGGTCGGGGTGGCCGAACACCGCGAGCATGCCGTCGCCCTGGATGCGAACAATGGTGCCGCCGTGGCGCGCGATCACCGTCTCGTACATGCGGCGCAAGCGGCCGAGGATCTCGGCGTAGTCCTCGGCTTCGAGTGACGCGCTCAGCGCGGTCGAGTCGCACAGGTCGCAGAACAGCACCGCCAGATAGCAGCGCCGCCCCCCTGACGATGCGGGACGCCTTTCATCGGGCTTCCCTGCGGGAGCCGCGAGGCTGGAATCCATTGGCTTGTTCTCCCACGACGCAAGACGGCTTTCGTCGTTGCCAATGTGTATCTCACGGCCGCAACGCGCGTGTCAAGCCGGGTGGCGACAGTGCTTCGCCGATCTCGCGCAGCTGCTGTTTTGCGCCCACAATCGGTGCCGCTGGTCCCCAGATTGGGGAGGGCGCGACGCCAATGATGCGGATCGAACTGTTGCAGGGCATGCCGATCTTCGGCGCGATCCGGGAAGACGCGCTGCGCTTCCTGCTGGCGCAGACTCGTTCGTTGTCGGTGCGTTGCGACGAGTTCTTCTTCCGCGAAGGCGAGCCGGCCAGCAGCATGTACGTGCTCGAAGCGGGCCGGGTGGCGGTGACCAAGGAGTGGCGCGGCCGCCAGTACCTGCTGCACGAGCTCGGCCCGGGCGACTGCTTCGGCGAGATGTCGGTGATGGACCTGCAGCCGCGCAGCGCGGCGGTGCGCGCGCTGCAGGACTGCAGCGCGATCGAGCTCACGTCGGAGCATTTGTACAGCCTGTACAAGCACGACCTGCAGCAGTTCGCGATGATCCAGATGAACCTCGGGCGCGAAGTGAGCCGGCGATTGCGCCTGACCGACGAGCTTCTGTTTCGCTCGGAGATGGCGGCGACGCAGGAAGCGGGGCGGCTGTTCCGCTCGGTTTAGTTGGCGCTCAATACCTCAACGGCCGTCATACCGGCGAACGCCGGTATCCACTGGTTCAGGCTCCGGCAGTGGATCCCGGCGTTCGCCGGGATGACACGCCCGGAATGATCCTGGTGGGGTGTGTTCCAAACCTTACGGCGCCACCCCCACTTCGCCCAGCAACTCCCGCTCATACGCATGCAGCGATGGCGCGCCACCGGTGTGCAGGAACAGCACGTTGTCGTCCTTGCCGAAGTAGCCCTGGCGGGCGAGACCGATCAGCCCGGCCATCACCTTGCCGGTGTAGACCGGGTCGAGCAGGATCGCCTCGGTGCGCGCCAGCAGCTGCACCGCTTCGACCATGCCCGCGTTCGGCACCGAGTACTTCGGCCGCCAGTAGTCGCCGAAGGTCACGACCGCCTCGCGCGGCACCTTCAGATTCAGGCCCAGCAGGTCGGCCACCGCCTGCGCTTCGGCGTGCACCAGCGGGTCCTGGTCTGCCGGGTCGCGGCTGGTGCCGATGCCGACGATCGGGATCTGGACGTGGTTGCCGAGAAAGCCGGCCAACAGCCCGCCATGCGTGCCCGAGCTGCCCGAGCCGACGACGACACGATCGATGTGCAGCCCTTGCTCGAACAGCTGCTGCTGGAGCTCCTGCGCGCAGACCACGTAGCCCAGGCCGCCCAATGCGTTCGAGCCGCCGCCCGGAATGACGTAGGCCTTGCGGCCTTCGGCGGCCAGCTCGCCGGCCACCCGCTGCATCGCCGCGGCCATGTCGGTGCCGGCCGGCACGACGCTGATCGCCTCGACGCCCATCAGCCTGAACATGAAGTTGTTGCCGCTCGCCGCTTCGCGGTAGCTGTCGGGCACCCGCTCTTCGATGACGAAGCGGCAGCGCAAGCCCTCTTTCACCGCCGCCGCCAGCGTGATGCGGCAATGGTTGGACTGCGGCGCGCCGCAGGTGACGAGTGTGTCGGCGCCTTGGGCCAGCGCGTCGGCGACCAGGAACTCGAGCTTGCGGGTCTTGTTGCCGCCGGGCGAAAGCCCCAGCAGATCGTCGCGCTTGATCCAGACCCGCGGGCCGCCGAGCGCGCGCGTGAAGCGCGGCAGGGATTCGAGCGGGGTGGCGGCTTCGGTGTAACGGCGGCGCGGGAATCGGGTCAAGTCCATCGGTGGCGGCCCAGGGTGCGACAGGCGCTGATTCTGGCGCGAAGGGGCAAACCACGCTCTATCGGCGCGGCGCCGAACGCGCGACACTGCACCTTCGCTCCGCCCGGAGGGGACGCTCGATGAACAAGCTCTTGGCACCGCTGCTGGTCGCCGCCGCCTGCCTGCTGGCGGCGGGCTGCGCGAACCGGTCGCGTTTGCCACGCGAGGTCGACCTGAGCCGCGCGGCGATTGTGTCGAGTGATGCCGACGCGGTGCTGGCGCTCGACGGGCCGTCGGGCAAGGGCAGTGGCGCCAGCGCCGGCGCGGTCAAGGGCGGCGGCACCGGCTTGCTGATCGGCGGGCTCGCGTGCATGGCGGCCGGCCCCCTCGCGCCGCTTTGCATGGGCATGGTGGTGCCGACCAGCACGGCGATCGGCGCGGTCGGCGGCGCGGTGGTCGGCGCAGTGAAATCGGAACACGCCGAAGCCGTCGATGCCAAGCGCAGCCTGCTGCAGGCCGAGCTCGCGGCACCTGCCAACCGGGCGCGGCTCGCCAGCCACTTGCAGCAGAAGTCGCGCGACAGCCTGGGCGTCGAGCTGCCGCTGGCCGACACCGGCGCCGACGCCCTCAAGCCCGAGTGGGCGCTGCAGATCGTGATGACCCAGCTCGCCACCGTCGGCCGAGGCCCCGACGCAGCGTATTCGCTGCGCGCATCGGCCAGCCTCGAAGTCACGCGCAACGGCGATGCGCGGCCGGTGTTTGCCAAGCGCTACCAGGCGCTGAGCACGGCCAAGCTGACGACCGCCGGCTGGAGCGCCAACGCTGCCGAGCCGGTGCGCAGCGCACTCGACGACATGGCAGCGATCCTGGCCACCAAGATGGTCAGCGACCTGAAGTTGACGAACGGGCCTTAGAACCCTGCACAGGAGACAAACATGCTCACCGAAACCAAGGAAAGCGGCCTGCGGGCCGAACGCCTGGACGAAGTCATCAAGCTGGTGCGCTCCAAGGTGCCGGCCGATCAGCGCGACATGCTGGCCGGCTTCGTCCAGCAGTACTTCGGCCAGGTCGACCCCGAAGACCTGGCCGAGCGACCGGTCGCCGACCTATACGGCGCGGCGTTGTCGCACTGGAGCTTTGCGCGCAAGCGCGAGCCGGGCCGCGCGCGGGTGCGGGTGTTCAACCCGACGATCGCGGAACATGGCTGGCAGTCGACCCACACGGTGATCGAGATCGTCAACGACGACATGCCCTTCCTGGTCGACTCGGTGACGATGGAGGTCAACCGCAACGGCCTCACGCTGCACCTCATCATCCATCCGCTCGTCGCCGTCACGCGCGCCGCCGACGGCACGCTGCAAGGCCTCGCAGGTGACGGCGGCGGCACGCGCGAATCGTTCATCCATGTCGAGGTCGACCGGGTGCCCGACGCGGCCCGGCTCGACGCGCTGGCGGCCGACCTGAGCCGCGTGCTCGGCGACGTGCGCCTGGCGGTGGCCGACTGGAAGGAGATGCAGCAGCGCCTGCTCGCGATCGTCGACGGCCTCACGCAGCACCCACCGCCGGTCGCCCCCGAGGAGCTCGCCGAAGGCCAGGCCTTTCTGCGCTGGCTGGCCGACAACCACTTCACCTTGCTCGGCTACCGGCGCCATGACCTCGCCACTGTCGACGGCCAGGACGCGCTGAAGGTGGTGCCCGACTCGAGCCTCGGGATCCTGCGCGAAGTGGCCGCGCTCGACGCGGTGGCGGCGTTCGCCGCGCTGCCGCCCGAGGTGCGCGCCTATGCACGCCGGCCGGAGCTGCTGGTGGTCACCAAGTCGACCGCGCGCTCGACGGTGCACCGGCCGGGTTACCTCGACTACATCGCCGTCAAGCGCTTCGCCGCCGACGGCACGGTCTGCGGCGAAGACCGCTTCCTGGGCCTGTTCACGTCGACCGCCTACAGCGCCAACCCGGCCGAGATACCGCTGCTGCGGCGCAAGGTCGCCGACGTCGTGGCGCGCGCCGGCCTGTCGGCGGGCAGCCATGCCGGCAAGGCGCTGATCAACATCCTCGAGACCTATCCGCGCGACGAGCTGTTCCAGACCAGCGCCGACGACCTGCTGCAGACGGCGGTCGGCATCCTGCACCTCGGCGATCGTCAGCGCTTTCGGCTGTTCGTCCGGCGCGACCCGTTCGAGCGTTTCCTGTCGTGCCTGATCTACGCGCCGCGCGAGAACTACACCACCGAGCTGCGCCAGAAGTGGCAGGCGATCCTCACGCAGGCCTTCAACGGCACCAGCTCCGAGTTCAACGTGCACCTGTCGGAATCGGTGCTGGCGCGGATCCAGATCACGGTGCGAACCCAGCCGGGCAAGATCCCGGCCTTCGACGTGCGCGAGCTCGAAGCGCAATTGGTCGCCGCGGCGCGGCGCTGGGACGACGACCTGAAGACGGCGCTGATCGAGGCCTCGGGCGAGGCGCGCGGCAACCAGTTGCTGCGCCAGTTCGGCGGCGCCTTCCCGGCCGGCTACCGCGACGAGTTCGCGGCCCGCGCCGCGGTGCCCGACATCGAGATGATGGCGCGCCTGTCGGACACCGAGCCGCTCGGGATGAACCTGTACCGCCCGCTCGAAGCGGCGCCCGGCAGCTTGCGCTTCAAGCTGCTGCGGCGTGGCGAGCCGCTGACCCTGTCGGCGAGCTTGCCGATGCTCGAGCACATGGGCATGAAGGTGCTCGACGAACACCCGCACCGGGTCGCGCCGCCCGGCGCCGCGCCGATCTGGATCCACGACTTCGGGCTGATGTCGACGCTCGCCGATGCCGAGGTCGAGGTCGACGCGCTGCACCAGGTGTTCGAAGACGCGTTCGGCGCGGTGCTGCACGGCGAGGTCGAGAACGACGACTTCAACCGGCTCGTCGTCGCGGCACGTTTGCCGGCCGACGAGGTCGTGGTGCTGCGCGCTTATGCGAAGTACATGCGGCAGATCGGCTTCGCCCTGTCGCAGACCTTCATCGAGGCGACGCTGGCGGCGCAATCGGCCATCGCACGCCAGCTGGTCGAGCTGTTCAAGCTGCGCTTCGACCCGGCCGGCGTCGCCGATGCCGACGCATCGGCCGGCGCGAAGGTGAAGGACATCGAAGCCGCGCTCGAACAGGTCGAGAACCTGTCCGAAGACCGGGTGCTGCGGCAGTACCTGGCGCTGATTCTCGCGACGACCCGGACCAACTTCTGGCGTCGCGACGCGGCCGGCAAGCGGCGCAGCTTCGTCTCGTTCAAGTTCGATTCGGCCGCGGTGCCGGGCCTGCCGGCGCCCAAGCCGATGTTCGAGATCTTCGTCTACTCGACACGTTTCGAAGGGGTGCACCTGCGCGGCGGCAAAGTCGCGCGCGGCGGGCTGCGCTGGTCAGACAGGCCGGAAGATTTCCGCACCGAAGTGCTGGGCCTCGTCAAGGCGCAGATGGTGAAGAACACCGTCATCGTGCCGGTCGGATCGAAGGGCGGCTTCGTGCTGAAGAAGGCCCCGCCTTCGAGTGATCGCGAGGCCTTCATGAAGGAGGGCGTGGCCTGCTACCAGGACTACCTGCGCGGCCTGTTGGACATCACCGACAACCGGGTCGGCGACAAGATCGTGCCGCCGCCGCAAGTCAGGCGCCACGACCCCGACGACCCGTATCTCGTCGTCGCGGCCGACAAGGGCACGGCGACCTTCTCGGACTACGCCAACGGCATCAGCAAGGAATATGGCTTCTGGCTCGGCGATGCGTTTGCGTCGGGCGGCTCGGTCGGCTACGACCACAAGGTGATGGGCATCACGGCGCGTGGAGCCTGGGAGTCGGTCAAGCGCCACTTCCGCGAGATGGGCATCGACACCCAGACGAGCGACTTCACGGTCGCCGGCATCGGCGACATGTCGGGCGACGTGTTCGGCAACGGCATGCTGCTGTCGAGGCATATCAAGCTGCTGGCGGCGTTCGACCACCGGCATGTGTTTCTCGACCCGCAGCCCGATGCCGAGAAGAGCTTTGTCGAACGCGAACGCCTGTTCAGGCTGCCGCGTTCGTCGTGGGCCGACTACGACGCGAAGCTGATCTCGGCCGGCGGCGGCGTGCACGCACGCAGCCTGAAGTCGATCGCCATCACGCCGCAGGTCAAACAGGCGCTGGGCATCACGCTCGACGCGATGACGCCGACCGAGCTCGTCAACGCGATCCTCAAGGCGCCGGTCGACCTGATCTACAACGGCGGCATCGGCACCTATGTGAAGTCCGCGAGCGAGAGCCATGCCCAGGTCGGAGACCGCGCCAACGACGCGCTGCGTGTCAACGGCCGCGAGCTGCGCTGCAAGGTGTTCGCCGAGGGCGGCAACCTCGGCTGCACCCAGCTCGGGCGCATCGAATACGCGCTCGCGGGCGGTCGCATCAACACCGATGCGATCGACAACTCGGCCGGGGTCGACACTTCCGACCACGAGGTCAACATCAAGATCCTGTTGGGCCTGCCGATCAGCGAAGGCGAGCTGACCGACAAGCAGCGCAACACGCTGCTGCCCGAGATGACCGACGACGTCGCCGCGCTGGTGCTGCGCGACAACGTCTTCCAGACCCAGGTGCTGTCGGTCACCGGCCGCATCGCGCCGCAGCTGATGGACGCGCAGACCCGCTTCATGCAGTACCTGGAGAAGGGCGGGCGCCTGAACCGCAAGATCGAGTACCTGCCGTCCGACGAAGAGATCGCCGACCGGCGCGGCAAGGCCCTGGGCCTGACCAGCCCCGAGCGCGCGGTGCTGCTCGCCTACAGCAAGATCTGGCTCTACGACGAGCTGCTCGGCTCGACGCTGCCCGACGACCCGTGGGTCTCGACGGCACTCGAGCGCTACTTCCCGCAGCTGCTGCAGGAACGTTTCAGCGCCTACATGCAGCGCCATCCGCTGAAGCGCGAAATCATCGCCACGCATGTCACCAACAGCATGATCAACCGCGTGGGCAGCACCTTCGTGCACCGGCTGGTCGAGACGACCGGGGCGCGTGCGTTCGAGATCGTTCGCGCCTACCTGCTGAGCCGCGAGATCTTCGGCATGGTGACCTTGTGGATGGGGATCGAGTCGCTCGACAACAAGGTCGCCGACGAGGTGCAGTCGCAGATGCTGATCGACACCAGCCGCCAGCTCGAACGCGGCACCAAGTGGTTCCTGCGCTCGCGCCGGCTCGCCGAGGACATGGGCGCGACGATCGAGCACTTCACGTCGAACGTCGAGAAGCTGGCGGCGCGGCTGCCGCAGCTGCTCGATGCCGAGGAGCGAGCGCGGGTCGACGCGGCGGCGGCGCACTACGTCGCCAACGGCGTGCCGCGCGAGCTGGCCGAGCGGGTCGTGACCTTCGGCACGCTCTACACCACGCTCGATATCGCCGAGATCGCCGGCAGCGCGCGCTGGCCGGTCGAGCTGGTGGCGGCGATCTACTTCGACCTCGCCAACCGGCTGGGCATGCCGTGGCTGCGCGACAAGATCGCCGCGCTGCCGGGCGACCAGCATTGGCAGATGCTCGCCAAGGGGGCGATGCAGGACGACCTGTCGGGCCTGCAGCGCTCGATCACGCAGGCGGTGCTGGCGGGCGGCGGCGAGGTCGAATCGCCGACCGCCCTGGTCGAAGCATGGCAGGCCAACAACGGCCGCACGATCGAGCGGGCCGGACAGCTGCTGGGCGAGCTGCGTGCCGTGCCGGCACCGGACGCGGCGATGCTGTCGGTGGCGCTGCGCGAGCTGCGCGGGCTGGCTTGAGTTATCCCCTCTCCCAGAGGGAGAGGGAGTAGGTCAAGAGAAGGCCAGCAAGCAGGCATCGAACAGCGCCCGCCGCTCCACCCGCCCCAGCATGCGCGGACCATTGACCGCGCGTGTGATCGCATCGATCTCGCCGCGATCGGCCGGCCCGTTGAGCTTGTTCGTGTCCCAGAACGCCGCCGCGGTCAGGCAGGCGTCTTCGGCCTGCAGGATGCGGTCGGGCTCATCGACGTACTTGCGGTTGAGCTTGAGCGCCGCAGTGGCGTAGTTGGCGCGGCCGGTGAGCTGGATCAGGCCGCGGCCGCGGTACTTCCAGCCGTCGCCGCTCGCTTCGTTGCCGTTGCCGTTGCGCCCCGCATAGACGCGGTTGGCCAGCGCCTTCGGGTTGGCCACCAGCGGCAGTGCTGCGGCGGCGTTGGGCAGCTGGCTCCTGAACGTGTCGAAGATGTGGTCGGCGTTGCGGTAGAACAGACCTTCCTCGAGGTGAACGAAGAGTGCGGACTCGTGCGCGCACTGGGCCACGAAGGCCGCCTGGCGCTGCGGCGTGCTGATGTCGAAACGCGCGCAGGCCGCGCCGAGCGGTGTTTCGAACAGGCGGGCCTGGGTCGGGCCGATGCCTGCGGCCACCAGGGATTCGACGCTGATCATGCTGTAGCTCCTGCCGATCGGGGGGCCCCAGTGTGTGCGCCAATTCGCGCCCTGCACATCCCAAGTTTTGCGGAGTGTTCAATTTCCGCGCCGGCAGGCCGATAAGGCGTCACAGTGGGTTCATCAGGATGCGCCATGCACGCCGTCAGTGCAATCAAGAGAAACAAGCAGGTGCCCGACGACCCGGCGCTGTCGCTGCTGGAGCTCAACGCGATCTTCGACAACGCCTCGGTCGGCATCTTCATCACCCGCGACCGGGTGGTGCGCCGCTGCAACCTGCGCGCCGCCGAGATCTTCGGCTACACGAGCCCGGCGGAGCTGATCGGCCAAGCCGCGGCCGTGCTCTACCCGGACGCGGCGAGCTACGAGCGCATCGGCGACGCGGCCGGGCCCATGCTCGAGGCCGGGCGATCGTTTCGCACCGACTGGCTGCTGCGCAAGACCGACGGCAGCGCCGTCTGGTGCCACATCTACGGCAAGGCGATCGACCCTGCCGACACGGCTGCCGGCACCGCCTGGATCGTCGAGGACGTGAACGCAGCCAAACAGGCCGAACAGGCGCTGCAGCAGAGCAAGGCGGTGCTCGACGACACGCTCGAATACATGGACCAGGGCATCAGCCTCGTCAACCACGACCTGGTGATGCTGGCGACCAATCGCCGCTTCTTCGAGCTGCTCGATTTCCCGCCCAGCTTGTCGGCCCCCGGCACGCCGTTCGACGCCTTCATCCGCCACAACGCCGAGCGCGGCGACTACGGTCCGGGCGAGGTCGAAGAGCTGGTCAACACCCGCGTCGAGCTGGCCAAGCGCTTCCAGGCGCATCACTTCGAGCGCGTGCGCCCCGACGGCACGGTGATCGAGGTGCGCGGCGTTCCGGTGCCGGGGCGCGGCTTCGCGACGATCTACACCGACATCACCCAACGCGCCAACGCCGAACGCGCCCTGCGCGAGAGCGAGGCGCGCTTTCGCAGCCTGACGGCGCTGTCGTCCGACTGGTTCTGGGAGCAGGACAGCGAGTTCCGCTTCACGCGCCTCGAAGGCCGCCACGTCAGCGGCGAGGACCCTGCGTTCGAAGCCGAGCTCGGCAAGACGCCGTGGGAGCTCGGCTTCGAGATCGAAGGCGGCTGGGACGCGCACCGCGCGCTGCTGGCGGCGCAGCGCGCCTTCCACGACCTGGTGATGCAGCGCCGTTTCGACGACGGCAGCCCGCGCTACCTGCGCGTCAGCGGCGAGCCGATCCGCGACGCCGAGGGGCGCTTTTGCGGCTACCGCGGCGTGGGCCGCGACGTGACGCCGCAAAAGCTGGCCGAAGAGCGGATCCAGTACCTGGCCACGCACGACGGCCTGACCGGTCTGCCCAACCGCACGATGTTCAGCCAGCTGCTCGAACGCAAGATCCATTCGACGCGCCGCTACGACAGCCGCTTCGCGGTGATGTTCATGGACCTCGACCGCTTCAAGCTGATCAACGACACGCTCGGCCACGAGGCCGGCGACATCCTGCTCAAGGAGATGGCCGAGCGGTTTCGCCTGTGCCTGCGCGCGAGCGACGTGGTGGCGCGGCTCGGCGGCGACGAGTTCGTCGTGCTGATCGAAGAGGCGGGCGAAGCCGAGCAGCTGTCGGCGGTGGCGCGCAAGCTGCTCGCGGCGGCGCTGCGGCCGGTCAACATCCAGGGCCAGGAGTGCCGGGTCTCGGCCAGTGTGGGCATCTGCACCTACCCGAACGACGCGCGCGACGAGCAGACGCTGATGAAAAACGCCGACCTCGCGATGTACCGCGCCAAGCAGCAGGGCAAGAACAACTTCCAGTTCTATTCGAAGGAGGCCGAAGCCCAGTCGCTCGAACGCCTGAGCTTCGAGGCCAGCCTGCGGCGCGCGCTGCAGCGCAACGAGTTCTCGCTGCACTACCAGGCCAAGCTCGAGCTTGCGAGCGGCACGATCTCGGGCGTCGAGGCGCTGCTGCGCTGGCAGCACCCGGACCTGGGGCTGGTGCCGCCGATGCAGTTCATTCCGCTGGCCGAAGAGACCGGCCTGATCGTGCCGATCGGCCAATGGGTGCTGCGCAGCGCCTGCGCGCAGAACGTGGCGTGGCAAAAGCAGGGCCTGCCGCGCGTGTGCGTGGCGGTCAACATCTCGGCGCGCCAGTTCAACGACGACCTGCCGTCCGACATCGCCGCCGCGCTGCAAGCCTCGGGCATGGACCCCGCGCTGCTCGAGCTCGAGCTGACCGAAGGCACGGTGATGGCCAGCCCGGATCGTGCGCTGAAGCTGCTCGGCAGCATCAAGGCGATGGGCGTGCGGCTCGCGATCGACGACTTCGGCAGCGGCTACTCGTCGCTGGCGCAGATCAAGCGTTTCCCGATCGACACGCTGAAGGTCGACCGCTCGTACATCCGCGAGATCGGCAAGCAGACCGAAGACGGCCTGGTCGCCGAGGCCATCATCGCGATGGGCAAGACGCTGAGCCTGACGGTGGTGGCCGGTGGCGTCGAAACCCAGGCGCAGCAGACCTTTCTCAGCGAACATGCCTGCGACGAGCTGCAGGGCTACCACTTCAGCAAGCCGGTGCTGCCGGGGCAGTTCGCCGAGCTGCTGCGCAGCCACGTGGCGGTGCCGAGGGCCGGCTGATCTCCACAAACTGGGGCATTGCGCGGCGGGTGGTTTGGCGCTTGAATCGCGCCAGGTCCACCCTGCGGCAACGCAATGAGCGCCAAACGCTTTCGCATCGCGTTCTCTTTCGCCGGCGAGAAGCGCGAATTCGTCGCGAGCGTCGCGCGGATTCTGGCCCAGCGCTTCGGCGAAGCGGCGATCCTCTACGACCGGTACCACAAGCCTGAGTTCTCGCGCAGCGACCTTGCGTTCTACCTGCCGGACCTCTACGAGAAAGAGGCCGATCTGGTGGTTGCGGTGTTCTGCCCCGAGTACGAAGCCAAGCCCTGGTGCGGCCTGGAGTGGAACGCGATCTTCGGGCTGCTGAAGCTACGCCGCGACGACGAGGTGATGCTCATGCGCTTTGGCAATGTCGAAGGCAAGGGCCTGCGCGGCCTCGCGGGCTACACCGACCTGGATGACTTGACGCCCGAGCAGGCTGCCGGTGCCGTGCTCGAACGGCTGGCCTTCAACGAGGGCAAGCCCAGGGACTACTTCAAGCAGAGCGCCGTTGTGGACAGCAAGCCGCTGTCCAGCGTGACACCCAACAACCTGCCGCGGCTGCAATCCTTCTTCGGGCGCGAGGAGGAGCTGAAGACGATCCGCGATGCGCTCGACCCCGAGTCGCGCACCTGGGGCGCGCTGATCGACGGTCCGGGTGGCATGGGTAAGACATCGCTGGCGGTTCGCGCCGCCTACGACTGCCCGCCCGGGCAGTTCCAGCGGATCATCTTCGTGTCGGTGAAGGACCGCGAGCTCGACGATGACGGCGTGCGCAAGCTTGGTGGCTTCACGCTGCCTGGCTTTATCGAGATGATGAACGAGCTGGCTCGGGAACTGGGGCAGGCCGACATTGCGAAGGCGCCGGAAGACCAGCGCATTCGACTCGTGCTCGACGCGCTGCGCCCGGCGCAGGCGCTGCTGATTCTCGACAACCTCGAATCGCTGGCTAAGGATGACCGCGATCAACTCTTCACGTTTGTCAAACGTCTACCGCAGGGCTGCAAGGCGATCCTGACCAGCCGCCGTCGCATGGGCTCCGGGTCGGAACTGCTGATTCTGGAGGAGCTCGACCAAGCTGCAGCACTTGCGACACTGGCCGAGCTGGCACGGCGCAATCCACTGCTCGCGAAGACGAGCGAAACCGAGCGCATCGCGCTTCACGCGCAGACGGGCGGCAAGCCGCTTCTGCTGCGCTGGGTGGCAGGTCAACTTGGACGCGGAAGGTGCCGGACTGTCGCCGACGCATTGCACTTCCTGCGCAGTTGCCCGTCGGACAACGACCCCTTGGAGTACATCTTCGGTGACCTCGCGCGCGAGTTCACTGCGCAGGAGACGCGTGTCCTGGTGGCACTCACCTACTTCACGTTGCCGGCCAAGCTCGAACATCTCGTTGATTCGACTGGCCTTGACGAAGCAACGATCGACAGCGCATTGCGCAGTCTCGCCAACCGTTCACTCGCGGTCCCGAACCAGGAGGAGACTGCCTTCGTCTTGGTGGCGATGGTGGCGGATTTTCTGCGGCACAAGCACGCCGATGTCGTCACAGAAACCGGCAGCCGCTTGCTGGAGTGCGCCTATGCGCTGATCGTGAAGTACGGATACAAGGACAACGCGCCCTTCACGGTGCTCGATGCCGCGTGGCCCATCGTGGCGGCCAGTTTGCCGCTGTTTGTCTCCGAGCCGAATACTCGTCTGGCGACCGTGTGCAAGGCGCTGACTGACTTCTTCAACTTCACCGGCCGGTGGGATGAATCGCTTTCCCTTCACCGCCACGCGGAACGTACGGGTGTCGCAGCCGGCGACCATTCCAATGCTGGCATGGGGGCCTTTGAGGCCGCTTGGATTCATGTCCTGCGCCGTCAGGCGGACGACGTTCTGGACTGCGCCGAGCGCGCGGCCGAGCACTGGCGAGCAGCCCAGTCGGGTGCGCGGGCGGGGAAGCGTCGACGGGCGATGGCGATTCAACTTCGCGGCATTGGGCAGGACTTGAAAGCGGATCACGTGGCCGCGATCGCGTCGTTCCGCGAGGCGCTTCAGCTGTTTTCCAGCCTTTCTCCCACGAGCCAGGAGGTGTGCAGCGTGTTGAACTCGCTGGCGTGCACTGAACACATGTCCGGCGACCTCGCGGCAGCGGAGCGGGACTATCGGGAGGCGCTTCGTTTGGCCAACGCGCTCGGTTCGGGCGAGGAGAGAGCGAGTTGCACGTGCAACCTGGCCTTGCTGGCGCTTGATCGGGAAGACTGGCCGCAGGCCGAGGCCCTGGCTCGCGACGCCGTGCCGTTGTCCGAGAAAGTGGGCCGCTACGAATTGATCGCAGACAGTTGTCGCCACCTCGCCTGGGCTCTGCTGCGACAGGGCAAACCCGCCGAGGCCTTGCCCTACGCTCAACGCGCGGTGGAGATCTATAGCAGGCTCGGTTCGACCAACCTCGACTCCGCCCGCGCAGCCTTGAAAGAGTGCCGGCCCTGATCGCTTGCGCGACCTACGACTGCCGCTGCAACGTCGCCACCCTCTCCGCCTGCTCACTGTTGAGCCACACCTTCCCCATCATCTGGCGCCCGTCCGCCGCCACGCTGGCGCGCAGGTTGCCGCCGTCGATCAGCGTGTCGCCGCCCTGGTTGAAGATCTTCAGCGCGAGGTTGACCGAGCGCGCCACGCCCGGGTCGGCGCGCAGCTCGCCACGGCCGCGGTACACGACCGCGTTCAGCTCGGTGCCGGTCAGACTGAGCCAGAACTTGCGGTAGGCGGCCCAGTCGGCGCGCGTGGCGATCGTTACCGGCAGGCTGGTCAGCCCCAGGCGTTCGCCTTCTTGTTGCAGCACGACCATGAACGGCGCGTCGTTGCCGAGCGTCAGGTTCCAGCTGCCCGACAGGTTGGCGTTGGCCGCGGCGGCGAGCGCGGCCTGGCGCTGCTGCAGCAGATACCAGCCGCTGCCGGCGGCGGCCAGCGCGACGCCCGCACCGATCGGCAGCAGCACCGCGCGGCGCCGCCAGGTCGGTGCCGGCGGCGTGGCGACGACCGGCGGATGGATCCCGAACGCCTTCAGGTCGTCGACCAGGCGCTGCAGGTCGGCCTTCCAGTCGTAGGCGCGCAGCTTGCGCTAAGTGCGCTCGCCGAGCTGGTTGAACGGTGCCGGCAGCGCGGCCACCGAGGGCGGCATCTCGCAGCCGTCGCAGACGAGCGGCACGATCTGCGCGCCGACCTCGATCGCGGCCGCGAGCTCGCGCCGCACCGGGTCTTGCGGGTCGGCTATGCGCAGAGTGCCGGTGGCGTCGCGTGCCGCCAGCAGTTGCTGCGTCAGCAGCAGCAACAGCACCGGTTTCGCGCCCAGTGTGCGCTGCACTTCCTGGCGCCAGGCCGAGCCGCCGCGCAGGTCGTCCTTGTCGAGGAACACTGCCTCGTCGCCGAAGATCTCGCCCAAGTCACGCGCCAGCGCGGTGGCCTTGTCCATGCCATCGGCGCTGCGGTAGCTGATGAAGATGCGGGCGGTCACTGCGGCGGCTCGGAACCTGGCCGCAGTGTAGGGCGGGCGGCGAGGCTCGGCACGCCCTCACCCCGGCCCTCTCCCGCAAGCGGGAGAGGGAGCACGCTGCGGCCTCTGGTTCCCTCTCCACCGTACTCGGGGGAGAGGGTTGGGGGCGCTACCAGTCGCGCAATCGGCGCTTGAGCTTGACGACGATGGCCTCGTGCATGCGGCACACCATCGAGGCGCTGACGCCGAGCTGGGTGCCGGCGTCCTGCTGGCTGGTGCCGTTGCGGTACATCATCTCCAACAGCCGGCGCTCGCGTTCTTCGAGTGCGTCGAACGCGGCGTTCAGCGCGGCGTGGCGCTGGCGCAGTTGCAGCTGGTGCAACGGGTCGGCGTGTTCATCGATGCTGGCGAGGACTTCATCGTCCAAGGCCTCGTCGACACTGTCCAGGTCGGCGTCGCCCGGGCGCGTGCCTGGGGCGCCGCCGGCCACCATGCAATCGTGAAAGGCCTGCAGCGACCAGCCGAGCTCGTTGGACACTTCCTTGGCGCGCGGCGTGCGGCCCAGGCGGTGTTCCAGCTGCTGCACCGCAGTGCGCGCCTGGCGCAGCTTGGCGCGGGTTTCGCGCGGCAATTCATCGGCGGCGCGCAGCGTGTCGAGCATGGCGCCTTCGATGCGTCGCGCCGCGAAGGTGTCGAAGCTCGCGCCGCGGGCTTCGTCGAAGCGATCGAGGGCGTCGTCCAGGCCCATCATGCCGGCCTGCATCAGGTCGTCGATCTCTACATTGGCCGGCATGCGGGCGCCGACGCGCCGCGCAATTCGGCTGACGAGCGGACGGTGCGCCAGCAACCGGGCGCTGCGCGGGTCTGAGGTCGAATGGGCGAGGCTCATGGGATTTACCTTGGAAAAGCGGGGGGACCGCGCAATGTTGACGCCTCATGGCCTTTGACCAGGCTCGCATATGGGGGGGTTGCGGCGCATGTTGTGACAGAGTGAGACCACTGCCCGGCGCGCCGGAAATGGACCGCGAACCACCTTTTGTTGTGCCCCTTCGCGCGGCCGCAAGCGTTCCAGAATCGGGCGTCGAAGTGCAAAGCGAGTTTCCAATGAACCCTCACCCCACCGACTTGTCTCGCGGCGTCATGCCGGCGGAACTGTTGCCGGTGTCCGGCTTCATCGAGTCGAGCAAGGCAGGCGACGACAACCCGCTGCACGACCTGATCTTGCGCGTCAACGGCGGCAGCCTGGCCTACCTGAAGGTGCCGCCGAGCCTGGTTTACCGCTGGGCGGCGCTGTGCGGCCGTTGGGCGCCCGACCTGCAGGTGTTCGTGGCGCAGGTGCTGCGCCACACCGGCAACCTGGATCACTTCCTGGTCCAGCCGGCTGCCGTCGACCACCACTGGGGGCAGCACGGGCTGCTCGAAACCAGCCTGGCCGCGGCCGAGCTGGCGATCCATGCCGACCACGACCCCGGCAGCTTCGAGCCGCTGCCGCAGCGCGTCGACGAGCTGGTGCAGGTGTGCTCGGCCGCCGCCTTCCTGTTCGACGTGGGCAAGGTCTTCGACCCGCAGCCCAACGACGACCGGATGCGCCGGGTTCGCCCGGTGCTGACGCCGTACAAGGACCTGGCGCGCTGCTGGCGTTCGAGCTGGAAGGCGCTGTACGGGCGCAACCCGGTGCTCGCCGGCTGGATGTTCCACGTCGGCCGTGCCACGCACACCCGTGCCGCCGCCGTCAAGGTGGCGCGCAGCCTGACGCACAACGCCGTCAAGGCGGCCTGGCGCACTGCCAGCACGCTGCGCTGAGGCGGGCGGGCACGCTGCGTGCCTGTAGCGGGCACGATGAACGAGCTTCACTACGCGGCAGTCGCCGAAGTCCCTGACGAAACCCCGGGCGAAGCCCGGGCCGAAGCAGCAGCGGCCGCTGAAGCGAGCGAAGCGCTGGCGCAGGAAGCCGCCGAGCCCGAGCGCCTGCACCTGCACATGCCGGTCGACGTGCGCAGTGCGTCGCTGGCGGTGCTCGCTCTGCTGGCGACCGTTTATGTGCTGCACTGGGCCAGCGCGGTGTTCATCCCGCTGCTGCTCGGCGTGATGTTCAGCTATGCCCTGTCGCCCGCCGTCAATCGCCTCGAACGCTGGCACATTCCGCGTTCACTCGCCGCGGCAGTGCTCATCGTGTCCATCCTGACGGCCTTCGGCTGGATCGGCTACCGGCTGAGCGACGACGCGACCGCGCTGATCGAATCGCTGCCGGAAGCGGCGCAGAAGCTGCGGCAGACGCTGCACACGAAGCAGGGCACCACGCCGGCGGCAACCATCGACAAGATGCAAAAGGCGGCGACCCAGATCGAACGTGCCGCCGAAGAAAGCAGCAGCGCCGACCCGCTGACCAAGCTGGGCGTGACGCGGGTGACGATCGAAAAGCCGCGTTTCAACATCAAGGACTACCTGGTGACCGGCACGCTTTCCCTGGTCGCGATGGCGGGCCAGTTGCTGATCGTGTGTTTCATCACCTACTTTCTGGTCGCCTCGGGCAACACCTTCCGGCGCAAGATGGTGCGCATCGCCGGGCCCACCTTCACGCAGAAGAAGATCACGATCCAGGCGCTCGACGAAATCGATGCGCAGATCCAGCGCTACCTGCTGCTGCAACTGCTCACCAGCGCACTGGTGGGCCTGGCGACCTGGCTCGCGTTCCTGTGGATCGGCCTCGCCCAGGCCGCGGTGTGGGGTGTCGTGGCCGCGGTGCTCAACCTGGTGCCCTACCTGGGCTCGCTGGTGCTGATGGCAGCATCGTCGGTGGTCGGCTTCATGCAGTTCGGCAGCTTCGACGCGGTGCTGCTGATTGCCGGCGCGTCGCTCGCCATCCACATCGTCTCGGGCTACCTGCTTTCACCCTGGCTCACCGGGCGCGCGAGCCGCATGAACCCGGTGGTGATCTTTGTCGGCGTGCTGGCCTGGGGCTGGTTGTGGGGCGTGTGGGGGATGCTTCTGGGCGTGCCGATCCTGATGGCGGTGAAGGCGGTGTGCGATCGGGTGGAGGACTTGAAGCCGGTCGGGGAGTTGCTCGGGGATTAGCCAGGAACTGTCACCCCGACGAACGTCGGGGTCCACTCGATGGGTAGCGCATCTCCTGCGGTGGATTCCGGCGTTCGCCGGGATGACGCTTTCTGGTGACCTCGTTTCAGCCCCGCTGCCGCACCCCCGCGTCGGCCGCCGCCAGCGCCGTCATGTTCACCACCCGGCGCACCGTTGCCGACGGCGTCAGGACGTGTACCGGCGCCGCTGCGCCGAGCAGGATCGGCCCCACCGTCACGCCTTGCCCGCCGGTCATCTTCAGCACGTTGAACAGGATGTTGGCCGCATCCAGGTTCGGCAGGATCAGCACGTTGGCCGCGCCGGTCAGCGTCGACTCGGGCAGGAAACGCTGGCGCACGTCTTCGCTCAGTGCCGCGTCGCCATGCATCTCGCCGTCGCATTCGACATCGGGCATGCGCGTCACGAACAGATCGCGCGCCGCGCGCATCTTGCGCGCCGCTGCGCGCTGGCTGCTGCCGAACATCGAGTGCGACAGGAACGCCACCTTCGGCGGCAGGCCGAAGCGGCGCACCTCGTCGACCGCCATCGCCGCGATGTCGGCCAGCTGCTCGGCATCGGGGTCGTCGTTGACGAAGGTGTCGGCGATGAAGAGGGTGTGCTTGTCGAGCATCAGCGCGTTGACCGCGGCGAACACCCGCGCGCCCGGGCGCAGGCCGATCACTTCGCGGATGTGCTCGAAGTGGCCGTCGAAGCGCCCCACCAGTCCGCACAGCATGCCGTCGGCGTCGCCCAGGTGCACCGTCATCGCCGCGATGGTGGTGTTCGAACGGCGCAGCGTCGCCTTGGCCATCTCGGGCGTCACGCCGTCGCGCGCGTTCATCCGGTGGTAGGCCTCCCAGTACTGGCGAAAGCGCGTGTCGTCTTCCGGGTTGATGAGCTCGAAGTCGCGCCCCGCTTGCAGCCGCAGGCCGGCCCGTTCGATGCGCGACGCGATCACCGCCGGCCGGCCGACCAGGATCGGCCGCGCGAGCTTTTCGTCGATCGCGATCTGCACCGCGCGCAGCACCCGCTCGTCTTCGCCTTCGGCAAACGCGACCCGCTTCGGCGTGGCGCGCGCGGCGGCGAACACCGGCCGCATGAACATCCCGGTGTGGGTGACGAAGCGGGTCAGCGACTGGCGGTACGCGTCCATGTCGGCAATCGGCCGGGTCGCCACGCCGGAGGCCTCGGCCGCCTTCGCGACAGCCGGCGCGATGCGCAGGATCAGGCGCGAGTCGAACGGCGTCGGGATCAGGTAGTCGGGCCCGAAGCGCAGCTCGCGGCCCGAATAGGCCGACGCCACCTCGGCGCTGATCTCGGCCTTCGCCAGGTCGGCGATCTCGCGCACGCACGCCACCTTCATTGCTTCGGTGATGCGCGTGGCGCCGCAGTCGAGCGCGCCGCGGAAGATGTACGGGAAACACAGGACGTTGTTGACCTGGTTCGGGTAGTCGGAGCGGCCGGTCGCGATGATGCAGTCGGGCCGCACCTCTTTCGCGAGCTCGGGCCGGATCTCGGGCTCAGGGTTCGCAAGCGCCAGGATGATCGGCTTGGCCGCCATGCTCTTGACCATCTCGGTCGTGACGGCGCCGGCCGCCGAGCAGCCGAGCAGCACGTCGGCGCCCTGCATCACGTCGGCCAGCGTGCGCGCCGCGGTCTTCTGCATGTAGCGCTTCTTCGAATCGTCGAGCCGGTCTTCGCGCCGGTCGTGGATCAGGCCCTTCGAGTCGCAGACGAAGATGTTCTCGCGCTTGATGCCCAGCTCGACCATCAGGTCCAGGCAGGCGATGGCCGCCGCACCGGCGCCCGACACCGCGAGCTTGACCTCGGCGATGTTCTTGCCGACCAGCTCCAGACCGTTCAGCAGCGCCGCTGCCGAGATGATCGCGGTGCCGTGCTGGTCGTCGTGGAAGACCGGGATGTTCATCCGCTCGCGCAGCTTCTTCTCGATGTAGAAACACTCGGGCGCCTTGATGTCCTCGAGGTTCACGCCGCCCAGGGTCGGCTCGAGCGCCGCGATGATGTCCACGAGCTTGTCGGGGTCGCGCTCGGCCAGCTCGATGTCGAACACGTCGATGCCGGCGAACTTCTGGAACAAGCAGCCCTTGCCTTCCATCACCGGCTTGCCGGCGAGCGGGCCGATGTCGCCCAGGCCCAGCACCGCGGTGCCGTTGGTCATCACGCCGACCAGGTTGCCGCGCGAGGTGTAGTCGTGGGCCAGTGCTGGATCCTTCTCGATCGCGAGGCAGGCGTAGGCGACCCCCGGCGAGTAGGCGAGCGACAGGTCGCGCTGGTTCGACAGCGGCTTGGTCGGCACCACGGCGATCTTGCCGCGGCTCGGCGAGCGGTGGTATTCGAGCGCCGCCTCGCGCAGGGCCTGTTCGGCAGCCGAGAGTTGGCCCTTGGGGGTGGACGATTCGGTCATGACAGGTCTCCTGGCGGTTTGTCCGGACCATTGTGCTGCCGCGAACGGCGAGGCTGCAATGCGCAATCGCCACATGGCCATGAGCCGCAAACGAGGCAGGCAAGACCTTGGCGGCGCGTCGGACGAGGCTTCAGCGCCGCCGGGGGCTGCGAATGGCGCTGAGGCTCGCTGCAGTGGATCCCGGCGTTCGCCGGGATGACAGGTGGGACGTGTCATCCCGGCG